>Ga0315281_10002111_pt1 | contig 29518 bp, 30 predicted proteins | sample YL17G07_0_MG_FD_204540 | JGI IMG/M metagenome (GOLD analysis project Ga0315281, IMG submission 204540) | Sediment microbial communities from Yellowstone Lake, YNP, Wyoming, USA - YL17G07_0 | ecosystem: Environmental > Aquatic > Freshwater > Lake > Sediment | place: USA: Wyoming | collected...
CGGGCGGCTCGACGGCGCGATCTCGGTGCGGGTGGACGGCGTCGCCGTCGCGACGCTCGAAGTCGCCGACACCGTCAAGCCGACGAGCGCCGCGGCGGTCGCGGAGCTGAAGGCGCTCGGCCTGGCGCCGGTGCTGCTCACCGGCGACGCCGAGGCCACGGCCCGCCGCGTCGCCGCCGAGGTTGGGATCGAGCGCGTGCTCGCCGAGGTGCTCCCCGGCGACAAGGCCGCCGAGGTGCGCCGGCTGCAGGCGGCCGGCGAGGTCGTCGCGATGGTCGGCGACGGCATCAACGACGGGCCCGCGCTCGCGCAGGCCGACCTCGGGCTCGCGATCGGCACGGGCACGGACGTCGCGATCGAGGCGAGCGACCTGACGCTCGTCTCCGGCGACCTGCGCGCGGCCGCCGATGCGATCCGCCTCGCGCGCCGCACGCTGGCGACGATCAAGGGCAACCTCTTCTGGGCCTTCGCCTACAACGTCGCGGCGATCCCGCTCGCGGTCGCCGGCGTCCTCAACCCGATCGTCGCCGCCGCGGCGATGGCGTTCTCCAGCGTCTTCGTCGTCTCCAATAGCCTGCGCCTGCGGCGTTTCCACAGCGCGCGAGAGGAGGGGTCCGCGTGAGCGACACGCACACGCACGGGTACGCGTCCGAGAAGGACGCCCTGGTCAAGCGGCTGCACCGGATCGAGGGACAGGTGCGCGGCGTCGAGCGGATGGTCGAAGAGGACCGCTACTGCATCGACATCCTCACGCAGATCGCGGCCGTCACGACCGCGCTCGACAGCCTCGCCTTTCAGATCCTCGACGGGCACGTCAACCACTGCGTCGCCGGTGCGCTCGCCTCGGGCGACCCCGAGGCCGCGGCGGAGAAGAGCCGCGAGCTGCTCGCCGCCGTGCAGCGCTTCGCCCGCACGCGGTGAGGCCCGCTTCGGCCGGTCGCGGCTGTAAGCTCGGCTCCCTTGCAGGCGTCCACGAGGAGATGACATGAAGCGGAAGCTGGGACTGGCGGGGCTCGCGCTCGCGCTCGGCCTGTTCGTCGCCGCATGCGGCGGCGGCGGCGGCGGCGGCGGCGACCGGCTGTCGAAAGCCGACTATCTCGCCAAGGTCCAGGCCGTCGGCGCCGAGATGAACAAGACGCTCTCGGGGCTCGGCTCGACGTCGTCCGACCCGAAGCTCGCGGCCGAGCAGTTCGGGAAGCTCAAGGTCGCGCTCAAGGCCGCGGCCGACGAGCTCGCGGCGCTCAAGCCCCCGGCCGAGGTCGACAGCGCGCACAAGCAGTTCGCGGAGGGCATCTCGCTGCTCGCCGACGAGATCGGCAAGGCCAGCACGGTGATGGCGGGCGGCGATCTCAAGGCTGCGCTCGAGTTCGTCACCAACCTCGCGAAGTCGCCTGCGATGGCGAAGGTCCAGGCGGCGGTCGCGGAGTTCAAGAAGGCCGGCTACGACGTCAGCAAGTAAGGCCAGCGGCTGAGCACGACGAGGCGGAGGCTCCTCGCGGGGCCTCCGCCTCTATCCTTCGCCGGGCCGCGGGTGTGGCGGAACTGGTAGACGCGGCGGGTTTAGGACCCGCTGGGCTAACGCCCTTGGAGGTTCAAGTCCTCTCACCCGCATTTCCGCACGCCCCTGGCCGCGGCCCCTCCCAGCCGGCGGAGCCGGCCTCCGGGGCCGCTCGCGCCCCTGCCCGCACCGGTCTCTCCGGGGCCGTATTCGCATACTGTCCCCTCCGGCCCGGCACGCGCAGCGACGCGCCAGGAACGCGCGGACGCCTCCTTGCCGCTTGCTAGTCGCCGTTCTCGACGGCGACCGACGCGTCGGGGTAGAGCACGCGCCAGACGCGGAGGTAGATCTCGAGCTCCATCCGCGCCGACGCCCCCTTCGCTCCGCGCTCCGGGACGACGACCTCGATCTGGTCGGGACCGGAGACGAGCGCCTTCTGCCCGAGCCCCTGAAAAAAGGAGGCGAGCTTCTGGGTATAGGTCGGATCGCTCAGGTGAAGCCGCATCGCTCTCCCTCCCGTAGACGAGTGTCCCGCCGCGAAGCGGAGGCCTGCATCCCTCGAACGGAGGACACGGGGTACCCCGGAAGGGGTATCTCGCGCCTCCGGCGCCTCCCTCCCGGCGTGACAGCCCCTGTCTGATTCAATGGGTTTCGTGGCCGCACAGGTGGAGGAGCTCGGAGCGAACCGCGTCCGCCTGACGGTGGACGTGTCGGCGCACGACGTCGCCCACGCCGTCGAGCACGCCGCGTCGGACCTCGCCGCGCAGATCAAGATCCCCGGCTTCCGCAAGGGGAAGGTGCCGATGCAGGTGCTCGTCTCCCGCGTCGGCAGGGAGCGGATCTACGCCGAGGCCGTGGACAGCCACATCGGCGGCTGGTTCTGGCGCGCGGCCGCCGGAGAGCGGATCCGCCCCGTCGCCGAGCCGCAGTACGACTACGAGCTGCCCGGCTCCGAGTCCGCCGACTGGCGCTTCTCGGCCACGGTCGACGTGCAGCCGAAGCCGGAGCTTGCCGACTGGAAGAAGCTCGAGGTGCCGAGGGCGGAGGCGGACGTCCCGGCCGAGGTGATCGACCAGGAGCTCGATGTCCTGCGCCAGTCGGTCGCCGAGCTCATCCCGGCCGACGGCCGCCCGGCGAAGGAGGGTGACACGCTCGTGCTCGACCTCGTAAGCCCGTCGGGAGAGGCCCAGCGCGACTACGTCGTCGAGCTCGGCACGGGGCGGCTCGTCGAGGAGGTCGAGGTCGCGCTCCTCGGCGCGACCGCCGGTGAGACGACGGAGGTCTCGTACGAGCTCGGCGAGGAGGCCGCGACGACGGTCGAGATCACCGTCAAGGAGATCAAGGAGAAGGTGCTGCCGCCGCTCGACGACGAGCTGGCGCGCGCCGCGAGCGAGTTCGACACGATCGCCGAGCTGCGGGCCGACATCGAGGGGCGCCTGCGCGAGCAGCTCGAGGCCGAGATCGAGGGCGCCTTCCGCGCGTCCGCCGTCGACCGGCTCGTTGCCGAGTCGAACGTGGAGGCCGCCGGGCCGCTCGTCGAGTCACGCACGTCCGAGCTGCTGAGCGGCTTCGTCCGCTCGCTGCAGAGGCGTGGGATCACGCCCGAGACCTACCTCATGCTCACGGGCCGCTCGCCGCAGGAGCTGCAGGCGAGCATGCGCGAGGAGGCGGCCCAGTCGGTCTCGCGCGAGCTCGTGCTCGAGGCGCTCGCCGACGAGCTCGGGATCGAGGTCGGCGACGAGCAGGTGCTCGAGCTGATCCGCGGGGAGGCCGCGGAGGGGGAGGAGCCCGCCGAGGAGGTGCTCGAGCAGCTCCGCCATTCGGGCCGGCTCGAGACGCTGCGCGACGACCTGCGTCTGCGCGACGCGCTCGACCGCCTCGTCGCGGCCGTGAAGCCGATCCCGGTCGAGCTTGCGGCCGCCCGCGAAAAGATGTGGACGCCCGACAAGGAAAAGGCACCGAGCGAGCAGAAGTTGTGGACCCCCGGCAGCAAGAAGGAGTGAGCATGAGCCCGCTTGTCCCCATGGTCATCGAGCAGACGTCGCGCGGCGAGCGTGCGTTCGACATCTACTCCAGGCTGCTCAACGAGCGCATCATCTTTCTCGGCACGCCGGTGGACGACCAGATCGCGAACCTGATCGTCGCGCAGCTCCTCCACCTCGAGTCCGAGGATCCGGACAAGGACATCTCGGTCTACGTCAACTCGCCGGGCGGGTCGGTGTACGCGGGGCTCGCGATCTACGACACGATGCAGTTCATCAAGCCCGACGTGCAGACGATCTGCGTCGGCATCGCGATGAGCATGGGGGCGCTCCTGCTGGCCGGCGGCGCCAAGGGGAAGCGGATGGCGCTCCCCAACGCGAAGATCCTCATCCACCAGGTCTCGTCCGGCTTCCAGGGGCAGGCGACCGACATCGAGATCCAGGCGCGCGAGATCATCAGCATCAAGCGCCGGCTCGAGGAGATCATCGGCCATCACACCGGCCAGGAGCTGGAAAAGGTCGCCAAGGACATGGAGCGCGACTACTTCATGACCTCCGCCGAGGCCCAGGAGTACGGGATCATCGATCGCGTGATCGAGCACCGCTAGTCGGACAGGACTAGCCCAGACCCCGATTTCGGAGTAAAAGGAGAGACGTGGCCCGAGCGAGCGACGGCAACGAACAGCTTCTCTGCAGCTTCTGCGGCAAGAGCCAGCGGCAGGTCAAGAAGCTCATCGCAGGCCCAGGGGTCTACATCTGCGACGAGTGCATCGATCTCTGCAACGAGATCATCGACGAGGAGCTGACCGCCCCGGCGCAGCTCGACCTCGACAACCTGCCCCGGCCGCGCGACATCTACGCGGTGCTCAACGACTACGTCGTCTCGCAGGAAGAGGCCAAGCGCACGCTCTCGGTGGCCGTCTACAACCACTACAAGCGCGTCCGCATGGGCCAGGACGAGGGCGAAGTCGAGCTGCAGAAGTCGAACATCCTGCTGCTCGGCCCGACCGGCTGCGGCAAGACGCTGCTCGCGCAGACGCTGGCCCGGATCCTCAACGTCCCCTTCGCGATCGCCGACGCGACCGCGCTCACCGAGGCCGGCTACGTCGGCGAGGACGTCGAGAACATCCTCCTCAAGCTGATCCAGGCCGCCGACTTCGACATCAAGAAGGCCGAGACGGGGATCATCTACATCGACGAGGTGGACAAGATCGCGCGCAAGGCGGACAACCCGTCGATCACGCGCGACGTGTCGGGCGAGGGCGTGCAGCAGGCGCTGCTGAAGATTCTCGAGGGGACGGTCGCGTCGGTGCCGCCGCAGGGCGGGCGCAAGCACCCGCACCAGGAGTTCCTCTCGATCGACACGACGAACATCCTCTTCATCTGCGGTGGCGCCTTTGCCGGGCTCGACAAGATCATCTCCCGGCGGATCGGCAAGAACGCCGTCGGCTTCGGCGCCGACATCCGCTCGAAGCACTCGACCGAGTCGGCCGAGCTGCTCTCGCAGGTGATGCCCGAGGACCTGCTCGCCTTTGGCCTGATCCCCGAGTTCATCGGCCGCCTGCCCGTCATCTCGGCGGTGCACCAGCTCCAGCGCGAGGATCTCGTCCAGATCCTGACCGAGCCCAAGAACGCGCTCGTCAAGCAGTACCAGCGCTTCTTCGGCTACGACACGATCGAGCTGCACTTCACCGACGACGCGCTCTGGGAGATCGCCGACAAGGCGCTCGAGCGCGAGACCGGCGCGCGCGGGCTGCGCTCGATCATCGAGACGGCACTGCTCGACGTGATGTTCGAGCTGCCCTCGCGCAAGGACGTCACCAAGTGCGTGCTCACGAAGGAGACGATCACGAAGGGCCTCAAGCCGACGCTCGTGACGAGCGCCGGGCACATGGCGGACGACCTCGGCGAAGAGGGCGAGCTCGCGGAAGAGTCCGCCTAGCCGTTTCGGCTAGGGGACGTAGTAGCAGCCGCTGCCGGCGGCCGGCAGGCGCCACGCCTTGAGTAGCGGCAGCGGCACCCAGCCGGGGCAGACGTCGCCGCCCGTGTCGCCGCGGTCCTGCCACGCGCCGCCGGCCTTGCGGCGGAAGAGCTCGGGCTGGTCCTGGGTGCCGAAGAGCGGGATCGAGAAGACGGCGAGCGCGTACTCGACGCCGCTGTAGCGGCCGTAATACGTGCGGCCCGCGACGGGGCCCTTCACCTGGGCGGTCGTGTAACGAGGATGCGCGTGCGCGAACGCCGCGCGCAGCGCGTTCTTGACGACCGGCGTGGCGACGAGGTTGCGGGCGTCGTCGGCACGCGCTGCGGGGGCTGTCAGGGCGAGCGCCGCGCAGGCGACTGCGAGGAGGCTCTTCATGCACGGGTGGTGTACCTGATACCGACGAGCAGGAGCAAGCGCCCGGCACGGGGACCGCCCGCGGGCGGCCCGTAGAATGGCCGCATGGAGCCGCTCTACAAGCCGGAGGGCGTCGAGGCGCGCTGGCAGCAGGCCTGGGAGGCCGAGGGCCTCTACCGCGCCGGCGCGGGTGCCCGGCGCGAGGAGAGCTACGCGATCTGCGTGCCGCCGCCGAACGTGACCGGCGACCTGCACCTGGGCCACGCGCTGAACGGGACGATCCAGGACGCCCTGATCCGCTGGCACCGGATGCGAGGCCTGCACACGCTCTGGCAGCCCGGCTACGACCACGCCGGCATCGCGACGCAGAACGTCGTCGAGAAGCAGCTCGTGGCCGAGGGCACGTCGCGCCGCGAGATCGGCCGCGAGGCGTTCGTCGAGCGCACGTGGGCCTGGCTCGAGCAGACCGGCCGCACGATCATGGGCCAGTACCGCCGGCTCGGCGCCTCGCTCGACTACGACCGCGAGCGCTTCACGATGGACGAGGGCTACGTCCGCGCGGTGATGCGCTTCTTCGTCCACCTGTGGGAGCGCGGCTGGATCTACCGTGCGAACCGGATCGTCAACTGGTGCCCCTTCCACCAGACCGCGATCTCCGACCTGGAGGTCGAGCACGTCGAGGTGGACGACGCGCTCACGTACGTGCGCTACCCGTTCGCCGACGGCTCGGGCTCGATCACGATCGCGACCGCGCGGCCGGCGACGATGCTCGCGGATGTCGCGGTCGCCGTCCACCCCGCCGACGAGCGCTACCGCGACGCCGTCGGCAGGGAGGTGATCGTGCCTGTCGTCGGGCGGCGCGTCCCGGTGATCGCCGACGAGCGCGTCGAGCCCGGCTTCGGCACCGGCGCGCTCAAGGTGACGCCGGGCCACGATCCGACGGACTTCGAGATCGGCCGCGAGCACGGGCTGCCCGAGCTGACTGCGATCGGCCCGGACGGGCGTATGACCGCGGAGGGCTTCGAGGGGCTCACTCAAGACGAGGCCGACGCGCGGGTGCTCCTCTGGCTGCGCGAGCATGACCAGCTCGACAAGCGCGAGCACTACCGGCACTCCGTCGGCACCTGCGAGCGGTGCCATACACGCATCGAGCCGCTGATCTCGCTGCAGTGGTGGTGCCAGATGGACGAGCTCGCGCGCCCGGCGATCGAGGCGCTCCGCGAGCGGCGCGTCCGCTACCACCCGGAGAGTCAGCACCGGTTCGCGATCGAGTCGCTCGAGACGATCCCCGACTGGTGCCTCTCGCGCCAGCTCTGGTGGGGGCACCAGCTGCCGGTCTACTACTGCCCCGAGGGCCACGCGACCTGCGCCGACCCAGCGCCGGCGGCCTGCACCGACTGCGGCTCGGCGGCGCTCGAGCGCGACCCCGACGTGCTCGACACGTGGTTCTCCTCGGCGCTCTGGCCGTTCGCAACGCTCGGCTGGCCCGACGACACCCCCGAGCTGCGGACGTACTACCCGGGCGACGTCAACTCGACCGCGCGCGAGATCATCCGGCTCTGGGAGAACCGGATGATCATGTCGGGCCTCGAGCTGATGGGCGAGGTGCCGTTCACCGACGTGATCATCCACTCGACGGTGCTCGCCACGGACGGGCGGCGCATGTCGAAGAGCCTCGGTACGGGCGTCGACCCGCTGGAGGCGGTCGAGCGGCACGGCGCCGACGCGACCCGCTACGGCCTGCTGAAGATCTCCTCGACGCAGGACGTCCGCTTCAGCTGGGGCGCGATCGAGGAGGGCCGCAAGCTTGCGAACAAGCTCTGGAACGTCTCGCGGCTGATCCTTCAGAACGCCGGCGGCGCGACGCCGGCGGCGCGGCCGCGCGAGGTCGTGGAGCGCTGGATCCTCGCCCGCATCGAGGCGACGCGCGCCGAGCTGGAGGAGAACCTCGCCAGGTTCGACTTCGCCCACGCCGTGCAGGCGCTCTACCGCCTCACGTTCGACGACTTCTGCGACTGGTACGCGGAGGCGATCAAGCCGCGGCTCTACGGCGACGGCGGTGACGCCGACGCGCGCGCGACCACTCTCGCCGCGCTCGAGCGGCTCCTCAAGCTGCTCCACCCGGTGCTGCCGCATGTGACCGAGGAGATCTGGTCGCAGTTCCACGACGACCGCCTGATCGTTGCCCCGTGGCCGGAGGCGGACGCGGCGCATTCGGAGGCGCTGCACGCTCTCGACCGCGTGCAGGAGGCCGCCGCGATCTTCCGGCGCAGCGGTGTGACCGTCCCACTCGAGGGCGAGGAGCAGCGGATCTTCGACGCCGTCGTCCGCCCCGAGCGGGTCCAGGGGAACGGCAACGCCGAGGCTGAGACCGAGCGGCTGCGCAAGGAGATCGCGCGTGGCGAGGCGATGCTCGCGAACGAGAAGTTCGTCTCGAACGCCCGGCCGGAGGTCGTCGAGGCGGAGCGCGAGAAGCTCGCGCGCTACCAGAGTGAGCTCGATGCCCTCGAACGCTGACTGGCTCGGGTCGCTCTCGCCGTGGCCGGCGGAGTTCGGCCTCGAGCGGATGCGCGCGCTGCTCGCCGAGCTCGGCGAGCCGCAGCGGGCCTATCCGGCGGTGCACGTCGTCGGCACGAACGGCAAGTCCACGGCGACGCGGACGATCGAGGCGCTCCTGCTTGCCGAGGGACTCTCCGTCGGCGCGACGATCTCGCCGCACGTCCGGAGCTGGTCCGAGCGGATCCGCCTCGACGGCGAGGAGGCCGATCTCGAGGGGGCGCTCGCGCGCGTGCGGTCGGCCGCCGAGCGGCTCGGCGCGACGCAGTTCGAGACGATCACGGCGGCGGCGCTCGCCGCGTTCGCCGCGGCGTCGGTGGACGCCGCCGTCGTCGAGGCCGGCCTCGGCGGGCGGCTCGACGCGACGAACGTCCTCGACGCGCGCGTCGTGCTGCTCACGAACGTGTCGCCGGAGCACACCGAGGTACTGGGCGAGACGCCGGAGGAGATCGCGCGCGAGAAGCTGGCAGTTGCGCATGCGGGGACCATAGTTGTCTTATCGGACAACAGCTTCGCACACCTCGTCCCGGGCAACGAGGTCGTCGTCGGCGGGGCGCGCGAGGCGGCCGCGGCCTTCCTTGGCCGGCCCGTCGCGGCGGAGGTCGAGGTCCGCCTTCCCGGCAGGCTCGAGCGGCGCGGCGACGACGAGCTGCGCGACGGGGCGCACAACCCGGCCGGCGCGGAGTGGCTGGTCCGTCGGCTGCCGCCTGCGGACTATTCGATCGTCTGCTCGATACTCCGCGACAAGGACGCAACGGCGATGCTGGAGACACTCGCGACCGCCGGCTCGCGCTTCGTCGCGACGCAGTCGTCGAACGAGAGGTCGCTGCCGGCGGAAGAGCTCGCGCGGCTCGCCGCACCCTTCTTCCGCCATGTGGAGTCGGCCACGGAGCCGGAGGCGGCGGTCGCGCGGGCGCACGAGCTCGGCTCGCCGGTCCTCGTCACGGGCTCGCTCTACCTGCTCGCCGACCTCGAGGGCAAGGAACAGGAGGCCGCATGGCGAAGCTAGGCGAGCGGCTGAGCGTGTTCGCGTTCGCTGCGATCGTGCTCGCCGCGATCGTCGGCACCGCATTCGCACTCGGCTATATCGTGGGCAAGCTCATCTTGTGAGGCGCCGTGCTCGGGGCTCAGAACAACGGACTGAAGGATTTCTTCGACTCGGGCTCCTGGCTCGTCGTCCGGAACCTGACGATCTTCTTCGTCGTCGTCTTCTGGCTCGCGACCGCCTACTGGGTCTACAAGGACGCGCGCCGGCGGATCGAGGACCCGTGGCTCGTCGCGATGGCGACGGTGCTCGGCCTGGTCCCGCCCTTCCTCGGGCCGATCGTCTACCTCTTCTTCCGCCCGCCCGAATACCTCGACGACGTGCGCGAGCGCGAGCTGGAGATCAGGGCGATGGAGGACCGGCTCGCCGGCCGCCATCTCCACTGCCCGGTCTGCCGCGCCGACGTGGACGCCGGCTTCCTCGTCTGTCCGGTCTGCACGACGCGGCTGAAGCAGGCGTGCGCCAAGTGCGGCTCGCCGCTCGAGGCGCTCTGGCAGATGTGCCCGTACTGCGCGACGCCCGTCGGGCCGACGCTGCCCAAGCTCGACGACACGCTCGAGACGAGCTTCGAAGCGACGCGGCGCGTTTCCGAGTCTCAGTAGACTCCGCGGCCGGATGGCCGTCGAGCGCACACTCGTTCTCGTCAAGCCGGACGGCATGCGTCGAGCGCTGGCCGGCGAGCTGCTCGCCCGTTTCGAGCGGCGCGGCCTGACGCTGCGCGGCGCCCGCCTGCTGAAGATCAGCCGGGCGGCGGCCCAGGAGCACTACGCAGAGCACAGGGGAAAGCCGTTCTTCGCCGGGCTCGTCTCGTTCATCACGTCGGGGCCCGTGCTCGCGCTCGCGCTCGAGGGCGAGTCGGCGATCTCCGTCGTGCGGGCGATGATGGGCGCGACCAACCCGGTCGACTCCGCCCCGGGCACGATCCGCGGCGACTTCGCGCTCGAGCTGTCGGAGAACATCGTCCACGGCTCGGACTCGAAGGCCAGCGCGAAGCGCGAGCTCGCGCAGTTCTTCCCCGACGGCTTGGTCTAGCCACGCCCTGCAAGGCATGTCCAGCGCAGACATGGCTAGGGGTCTGACCCTTGGACGGTGTCGTAGCCCAGGTCCAGCGTCAGACCCGTGGACGTGGTCTTGATCGACCCGGCTGAGAGGGCGCTCTCGCCGCACGAGCGGGCAAACCGTGAGTTCTGGGACCGCGAGGCCGACCGCTATCAGGCCGAGCAGGCTGTGCAGGCGGCGTGGGGAGTCTGGTGTCTGCCCGAGGAGGAGCTGAACGTCCTCGGCGACGTCGCCGGCAAGGACGTGCTCGAGCTCGGCTGCGGCGCCGCTCAGTGGGGCATCGCACTCGCCCGCCGCGGCGCGCGCGTCGTCGGGCTCGACGTCTCCGAGCGCCAGCTCGAGCACGCCCGCGCGGCGCTCGTCGCGGCGGGGCTCGACTTCCCGCTTCTCTGCGCGGGTGCCGAGGCGGTGCCGCTGCCGGAGGCGAGCTTCGATGTCGTCTTTGCCGATTGGGGCGCGACCGCCTTCTGCGACCCGTACGCATGGGTGCCGGAGGCCGCGCGGCTGCTCCGCCCGGGCGGCCTGCTCGCCTTCTCCGGCGCGACGCCGCTCTCGTGGCTCTGTCTGGATCTCGAGGCCGACGCGTGGGACGAGCGCCTGCACCGCGACCTCTTCGGCCTGCACCGGCTCGAGCTTCCGGACGGCACCGTCGAGTTCGCTTTGTCGACAGGCGAGTGGATCAGGCTCTTCCGCGTCAACGGCCTCGAGATCGAGGACCTGATCGAGCTGCGCCCGGCCGAGGGCGCGACGTCGACCTTCCGCAGCGAGCGCGGGCTCGCCTGGGCGAGGCAGTGGCCGCTGGAGCAGATCTGGAAGGTGCGGAAGCGGTGACCTACTCCGAGCACGCGCTGAAGAACAGGGAGGTCTGGACCGGGTACGCCGCGGAGTACGCCGAGAGCGCGAAGCGCGCCTGGGCCCAGGAGGAGATCACCTGGGGCGTCTGGCACGTGCCGGAGTCCGAGTTGCGTGCGCTGCCGGCTCTCGCCGGCAAGGACGTCGTCGAGCTCGGCTGCGGGACGGCCTACGTGTCGGCGTGGCTCGCCCGCCGCGGCGCGCGTCCCGTCGGGATCGACGTCACGCCCGCCCAGCTCGCGACGGCGCGGGCGCTGCAGGCCGAGCACGGGCTCGAGTTCCCGCTCCTCGAGGCGAGCGCCGAGGACGTACCGCTGCCCGACGCGAGCTTCGACCTCGCCGTCTCGGAGTACGGCGCGAGCATCTGGTGCGACCCCTACCTCTGGATCCCGGAGGCGGCGCGGCTGCTCCGCCCCGGCGGCGAGCTCGTCTTCCTCGTCAACGGCACGCTGCTCATGCTCTGCATGCAGGAGGAGGAGGTTCCGCCCGGCCCGGAGCTGCTGCGTCCGTACTTCGGCCTGCACCGCTCCGAGTGGCCGGACGAAGACGGGATCGACTTCCACCTCGGGTACGGCGACTGGATCCGGCTGCTGCGCGCGAACGGCCTCGAGGTCGAGGATCTGATCGAGATCCAGGCTCCGGAGAACGCGAAGCAACACCGCTACCCGGCGCTCGCCACGCCCGAGTGGGCCCGCCGCTGGCCGAGCGAGGAGATCTGGCGGGCGCGCAAGCGGGCATGAGCGCGCTGCCGCCGTCCATCCGCCGCCGCCACTAATCTGGACGGCGTGCAGCAGGGACTCTTCGACAAGCCTCTGGAGATCGACTTCGACGTCGATCCGTACGCCGAGAAGCGCGAGGCCGGCCGCCGGCTCGCTCTCGAGTTCGTGATCGACGAGAGCGAAGGCTTCGACCTCATCCTCACGTACGGCTCGGAGGCTGCCGCGCGCCGCGCGCTCACCCAGCGCTGGTACCGCGACGAGGTCGAGCTGCGCAACGAAGCCGCTTGACGGCCAAGGCGAAGCCCAGCCACGCCGCGGCCCTCGCGGCCGCGCTCGTCGCGGCGGCCGGGAAGCACGAGGGCAACGAGGCGAACTTCCGCCGCGCCGCGGAGCGGGCACTGGAGAAAGCCGCGGACGCGCTCGGCATCGAGGTCGACACCGTCGTGGAGCGGATGCTCGCCCGCGGGCCCGCAGACGCCGTCTTCAATCGCCTGGTTGTGGAGTGGGAGCCGCCGGGCGGGCTCGCTGCCCACAAGACGCATCCCGGGAACAAGCACGCAGTACAGCAGCTCCAGCGGTACATCGACGACCTGGCCGAAGAGGAGCGGCGCGAGAAGGACCGCTTGGTCGGCGTCGCGTGCGACGGGCGCTTCATGATCTTCGCGCAGTACCGCGCCGGCCACTGGTCGATCGGGGAACCGGTCGTCGTGGACGAGCTGTCGGCCCAGGAGCTTCTCGACAAGCTCTCCGCCACGCAATCGGGGCGCGCACTCACCGCGGCGAACCTGCTCCGCGACTTCGGCCCCGGCCGGCCGCTGACCCGCTCGCTTGCCCGGGCGCTGCTCGACCAGCTCGCTGCGTCCATCGGACACGATCCCGACGGCCTCACCGCCCGGATGTACCGCCAGTGGGAGAGCTTCTTCGCCGTCGCCACTGGGGTCGTCGGGGCGGCCGAGGAGTTGAAGCGCGAAGCGCGCGAGCCGCTCGCGGAGATCTTCGGGCTACCCGAGAGCGAGCTCAACCCGGCCCAGGCGCTGTTTGCGCTCCAGTCCTACTTCGCCGTCGTGACGAAGCTGATTGCGTTGCTTGCGCTCTCGCTCTTCGTGGAAGGCGTCGAGATCCGCGTCGCGGAGTTGAAGGACCTCGACGACACGAGCCTGCTCGAGGATCTCGGGTCTCTGCAGCACGGCGAGCCCTTTCGAGCGAAGAACCTCGCCAACGTCATCGAACCCGACGTGTTCGGCTGGTACCTGAGCGGCGCCACGCCCGCAGTCTGCGATGGGCTTCGCGAGGCGCTCGCGCAGCTCGCCACGTACGACCCGAAGACGCTCGAGGTCAGTCCCGAGGATGCGCGTGACCTGCTCAAGGAGCTGTATCAGGGCCTTCTGCCGCGCCCCGTCCGGCACGCACTCGGCCAGTACTTCACGCCCGACTGGCTCGCGGACCGCCTCCTCCAGGATCTCCAGTACGAGGGGCAGCCCGACCTGCGGCTCGTCGACCCGTCATGCGGCACCGGCACGTTCCTCGTGCTCGCGATCAACCGCCTCAAGGAGAACCTGCGGCGCAAGCGTCTTCCGGAGGTGGAGATTCTCGAGACGGTTCTCGGCAACGTCGTCGGGTTCGACATCGACCCGCTGGCGGTTGTCGCCGCACGAACGAACTACGTCCTGGCGCTCGGCTCGCTTCTGCGCGCCGCAACGCGGCCGCTCGACGTCCCCGTCTACCTCGCCGACTCGATCGTCGGCCCGGTCGAGGGCGAGACGCTGCTGACGGCGGGCCAGCTCAGGCTCAGCACCGAGGCCGGAACGTTCGCGCTCCCGTCGTGCGTGGACACAGAGCGCGAGCTACGACTCGTCTGCGACCGAGCGGCGCGCGGTCTCGAGAGCGGCTTGACCGCCGAGGAGTTCGGCAGGGACGCCGCGGACATCTGCTCGGCCTCGACTACCGAGCGAGAGCTGTTCGAGGCGTTCTACGAGCAGTGCCTCGATCTTCACCGCCGCGGGCTGGACGGGCTCTGGCCTTACGTGCTGCGCAACGCGTTCATGCCCGCCTTCGTCGAGCCTTTCGACCTCGTTGTCGGCAACCCGCCGTGGGTGAACTGGGAGAGCCTGCCCAGGGCGTACCGGGAGAGGACGCGCGAGCTCTGGCGCCGCTACGGCCTGTTCGTCCACGGCGGCATGGCGGCGATGCTCGGCGCCGGCAAGAAGGACGTCTCGATGCTGCTCTCCTACGTCGCGAGCGACAAGCTGCTGCGCGACGGCGGCCGCCTCGGGTTCGTGATCACGCAGACCGTCTTCAAGACGGCCGGAGCTGGGCAGGGCTTCCGCCGCTTCCGGATCGGCGACCTGGGACCCGAGCTCGGGGTGGAGCAGGTGGACGACATGGCGGATCTCAACCCGTTTGTCGGGGCGTCGAACCGGACCGCGCTCGTGACCTGGCGAAAAGGGGCGGCGACGGCCTACCCGGTGACCTACGTGCTCTGGCAGCGCCGCCCGCGTGCCCGCATTCCGGAGAGCGCGACCCTCAAAGCGGTCGAGGCGGCGACGTGGCGGCTTCCGCTCGTGGCGGCGCCGGTCAGCAAGGCGGACGCGACCTCGGCCTGGCTGTCGGCGCCGAAGGAGCTCGTCGAGCCGCTCCGGAAGCTCGCCGAGACAGGCGAGCCGGCATACGTCGCGCACGCCGGCGTCTACGCCGGGCTGAACGGCGTGTACTGGCTCTCGGTCGAGGGGGAGCCGGATGCGAAGGGACGGATCCCGGTGTCGAACCTCAACGAGGAGGGGAAGACACGCGTGCCGAAGGGACACGGGCGCGTCGAGGCCGAGCTCGTGCACCCGCTCCTGCGCGGCAGCGACGTGCAGCGGTGGGCGGCGGTTCCGCGGCATCACATCCTCCTCGTCCAGGATCCGAAGAGTCGCGTCGGGATCGACGAGGCGACGATGAAGAAGCGCTACTCGGGCGCGCTCCGCTACCTCGCCCAGTTCGAGGAGCTGCTGCGCAAGCGCGCCCTGTACCGGCGCTACTACAGCCGGGACGTCGACGGCCAGACTGAGTACTTCGCTCCGCATTGGTCGATGTTCGACGTGGGCGAGTACACACTCGCCGCGCACAAGGTCGTCTGGAAGGACCAGGCTTCCGATTTCACGGCCGCGGTGGTCGGTCCGGGCGTCCCCGTTGCGCTCCCGAATCACAAGGTCATCCTCGTCGCGTGCGACGGTGCGGACGAGGCGCACTACCTCTGCGCCGCGCTCAATTCGATTCCGGTCCGACTGTTTGTCGCCTGCTATGCCGTCGAGACCGCGATCTCGACCCATACCGTCAAGTACATCCGCGTTCCGAAGTTCGATCCGGTGACCGGTGATCACGTCGCACTTGCGGCAGCCTCGCGCGCTGCCCACGCCGCGGTTGCCGCCGGCGAGGAGCCCGACCAGGACGCGGTAGACCGCGCGGCGGCGCGGATCTGGGGCCTCACCGGCGCCGACGTCGAGGCGATGCGGGTCTTCTTCGACGAGCTGCGCAAGCGCGGTCTCGGCGCGCCCGAGCCCGAAGAGGCGTGACCGGCGCGCTGCCGCTCCTGCTCGCCTCGACCTCGCCGCAGCGGCGGGCGATCCTCGCGCAGCTCGGGATCCCGTTCGAGGCCGTCGCGCCGGACTACCACGAGCACGATCCCCCCGGCGCGTCTCCGGTCGAGCTCGTGCGCGAGCACGCGCTCGGCAAGGCCCGCTCGCTCGCCGCGCAGGCGGCGGGCCGGCCGGTGCTCGGCGTGGACACCGCGGTCGTCCTCGACGGCCGCGCCTACGGCAAGCCGGCCGACGCAGAGGACGCCGCGCGGATGCTGCGCGCCTTCTCGGGCCGCACGCACGAGGTCGTGTCCGGCCTGTGCCTGCTCGCCGGCGCGGATGAGGTCGTCGAGCAGGAGACGACGGCCGTCACGTTCCGCGCGCTGACCGAACGGGACGTCGCCGCCTACGTCGCCACGGGCGAGTGGGAGGGCCGTGCGGGTGCCTATGCAATCCAGGGCCTCGGCGCCCGCCTCGTCGAGCGCCTCGAGGGCGACTACCTGAACGTCGTCGGCCTGCCCGCCGTGCTGCTCGTCCGGCTGCTGGCCGCGCGATTTCCAGGCCTTTACGGAATCGGATAGCTAGACTCCGACGGCTCATGGCCTTCTTCCGAGCACTGCGGGGCTTCGGCGGCCGCGACATGGCCGTCGACCTCGGCACCGCGAACACCCTCGTCTACGTACGGGGCCGCGGCATCGTGCTCTCCGAGCCGTCCGTCGTCGCGATCGACCAGCGCACCGGCGAGGTGCACGCGGTCGGCGTCGAGGCGAAGCGGATGCTCGGCCGCACGCCGGGGACGATCTCGGCGATCCGCCCGCTCAAGGACGGCGTCATCGCCGACTTCGACGTCACCGAGCAGATGCTCCGTCACTTCATCCAGAAGGTGCACCAGCACCGCTTCGCGCACCCGCGCGTCGTCGTCTGCGTCCCCTCCGGGGTCACCGGCGTCGAGAAGCGCGCGGTCGAGGAGGCGACGCTCTCGGCCGGCGCGCGCCAGGCGTACCTGATCGAGGAGCCGATGGCGGCCGCGATCGGCGCCGGGCTGCCGGTCGCCGAGCCGACGGGGAACATGATCGTCGACATCGGCGGCGGCACGACCGAGGTCGCCGTGATCTCGCTCGGCGGCATCGTCGTCTCGCAGAGCCTGCGCGTCGGCGGCGACGAGATGGACGACGCGATCGTCAACCACATCAAGAAGGAGTACAAGCTGCTGATCGGCCAGCAGACGGCCGAGGAGATCAAGCTCGAGATCGGCTCCGCCTTCCGCATGCGCGAGGAGGTGCAGGCCGAGGTGCGCGGGCGCGACCTGCTCACCGGCCTGCCGAAGACGGTGATCCTCTCCTCGGAGGAGATCCGGCACGCGCTCGACGAGCCGGTCACGCAGATCATCGACGCGATCAAGTCCACGCTCGACAAGACCCCGCCCGAGCTCGCCGCGGACATCATGGACCGCGGCATCGTGCTCGCCGGCGGCGGCGCCCTCCTGCAGGGCATCGACGAGCGCCTCCGGCACGAGACGCAGATGCCGGTGCACCTGGCGGAGAGCCCGCTCACGTGCGTCGCGGTCGGCTCCGGCCGCAGCCTCGAGGAGTTCGAGGCGATCCACCGCAGCGCCCGCGCCCGCGCCCGCCGCAACGGCCACCGCCGCTAGAGCCATCCGGGGCGGGCCGGAGCCCCGGCTACACTTCACCGTTCGTGCCTCGCAACCGCACCGCAAAGGTGGCGGTCCTGGGCTCTTCGGTCCGGCGTGCCGCCGCGAGCAAGGCGTCCTCGCGCAGCAGCAGCCCCCTCCGCCGGCGGCTGGTCGTCGCGCTGCTCGTCGTCGCCGCGCTCGCGCTGATCACGGTCTCGTTCCGGGAAGGGACGAGCGGGCCGCTGCACGGCGCGCAGAGCGCCGGCGCGAAGGCGCTGCATCCCTTCGAGATCGCGGCAGAGCGGGTCGCGCGTCCCTTCCGCGACGCCTGGAGCTGGGCCGACGGCCTCTTCGGTGCCCGCTCGGAGGCCGACCGCCTGCGGAGCCAGGTCGAGCAGCTCCGCCAGCAGGTGATCCAGAACGAGTCCGCGCTGCAGGAGAACGTCCGGCTGCGGGCCCTGCTCGAGTACCTCGACGGCCCGACCTTCCCGCGCGACTACTCGGGTGTCTCCGCCGCCTTGATCGCGCGCCCGCCGAGCGCCTTCGAGCAGCAGATCGTCGTCGCCGCCGGCACTGCGAACGGCGTGCGGCTGAACGCCCCGGTCGTGACGGCGGAGGGGCTCGTCGGCCAGGTCACGCGCGTCACCGAGGACGCGGCGCAGGTGACGCTGCTGACCGACGAGACGAGCGCGGTCTCGGCGCTCGACCTCCGCACCGACGCCGCCGGGATCGTCCGTCACGGCGCGGGCACGGGCGACATGCTCGTCCTCGACCGCGTCGCCAAGGACGAGGTCGTCAACGTCGGGGACGAGGTGATCACGGCCGGCTGGCGCTCGGGCGGGCTCGCGTCGCTCTACCCGAAGGGCATCCCGATCGGGAAGGTGACGAGCGTCGGCCAGACCGACACCGACCTCTACAAGCAGGTGCAGATCGCCCCCTACGCGGACTTCGGCTCGCTCGACTCGGTGCTCGTCCTCGTCAGCCGCAGGCCTCCGCTCAAGCTGCCGTGACCCACGCCGTCAAGATCGCCGTCCTCGTCTTCGTCGCCGGGGTGCTGCAGGCGACCGTCTTCGGGTCGGCCGGCGTCTTCGGCGCCACGCCCGACCTGCTGCTCGTGACGCTGCTCGCGATCGCCCTCCGGCGGGGCGCGGTCGCGGGCGCGCTCGCGGGCTTCCTCGGCGGGCTCCTGCTCGATGTCGCCACGCTCGAGTCGCTCGGTGTCACCTCGCTCCTGCTCACGCTCGTGGGCTACTGGATCGGGCGCTTCGGCGAGACGACGGCGCGCGACCGCGCCTACGCGCCCGTCATCTCGGTGGTCGCGGCGACGGTATTCGTCGCCGTCGGGGGCTACATGCTCCACTACATGCTCGGCGCGGACGTGCTCGCCGCGCGCGCGCTCGGCACGGCCCTTCTCGCCGCGCTCGGCCTGAACCTCGTCGTCGGGGCGCCCGTCTTCGCCCTCGGCCGGCTCCTGCTGCGGTCGGACGAGCGGGGCGGCCGCGCCGGGGAGGTGCAACTGCTTGGCTAGCCGCGGCGCGTCGGACCGGTTCCTCCCGCCCAGCTCGCGCGTCGCCGAGCCGTACTGGCTGACGCCGCGGCTCGCGCGCCGCGTCGCAGTGCTCGGTGTGCTCGCGCTCGCCGTGTTCGCACTCCTCTTCTTCCGTCTGTGGGCGCTGCAGGTGCTCTCGGGCGCCCGCTACCTCAGCGAGGCCCAGAACAACCAGCTGCGGACGCTGCGGCTCGAGGCGCCCCGCGGCTCGATCCTCGACAGCCGGAGCCGCGTGCTCGTCTCGAACGTCCCCGGCACGGCCGTGCAGATCTGGACGGCCGATCTGCCCAAGGACGGCCGCTACCGCCTGCTGCAGCGGCTCTCCGCGATCCTCCACGTTCCCGTCGCGCGCATGGCCGCGGCGATCGAGGACCGGAAGAACGACCCACTCACACCGATCACCGTCAAGACCGCCGTGCACGAGGACCAGGTCGCCTACCTCTACGAGCACCGCGCGGAGCTCCCCGGCGTGTCGATCGTCCAGACCTACCTGCGCAGCTACTCCCACCAGGCGCTCGCGGCGCAGATCCTCGGCTACGTCGGCGAGATCTCGCCGGAGGAGCTGAAGCGCCTGCACGGCCAGGGCTACCACTCGGGCGACCGGATCGGGAAGAGCGGCGTCGAGGCCGCTTTCGACAATAGGTACCTCCGCGGCCGCCAGGGTGCCGCGCAGCTCCGCGTGGACTCGCTCGGCCGGCCGCAGAGCGACCTCGAGGTGCGCGCCGACCCGCGGCCCGGCTACTCCGTCCGGCTGACGATCGACCTCAAGCTTCAGCAGGCGGCCGAGCGGGCGCTCCGCTACGGCATCCAGCTCGCGCGCAACAACGAGAACTGGTCGGCGAACGGCGGCGCGATCGTCGCCATGAACCCACGCGACGGCGCGATCCTCGCCCTCGCCTCGAACCCGACCTACAAGCCGTCGGTCTACGTCGGCCGCGTCGACCCCAAGAAGCTCGAGCCGCTCGTCGACGCGACGGTGGCGAAGGCGCGCAACTACCCGGGCCTGAACCGCGCCACTACGGGCCTCTACCCGCCGGGCTCGACCTTCAAGCCGGTGACGGCGCTCGCGGCGATGCAGGAGCACCTGCTCTCGCCGTACGAGCCGATCCAGTGCACGCCGACTGCGGTCTTCGGGAAGGACCGGCAGGTGTTCCGCAACTGGAATCCGGACGTGAACGAGCCGATGACCCTGCCGACCGCGCTCGCGGCGTCCTGCGACACCTACTTCTACCAGGTGGGAAACCGCTTCTACGAGCAGGGCAAGGAGGGGCGGACGCGCCTGCAGGAGTGGGCGCGGCGCTTCGGCTTCGGCGAGACGTCCGGGCTCGACATCGGCGGCGAGTCCTCGGGCTTGCTGCCGACGCCGGAGTGGCGGAAGCGCACGTACAAGACCTCCGTCGACCGGGCCTGGAACCCGGGCGACTCGATCCAGCTCGCGATCGGCCAGAAGGACTTGCTCGTGACGCCGCTGCAGATGGCGCGCTTCTACGCGCTGCTCGCGAACGGCGGCAAGCTCGTGACGCCGTACCTCGTCTCCGACGTCGAGCAGGCGGGCTCGAACGGCTCGCCCGTCATCGTCCTGCGCCGCTTCGCGCCGGACCCGCCGCAGCCGGTCGGGCTCGACTCGTCAGCGCTCTCCGTCGTCCGCGAGGGGCTGCGCGAGGCGGCCTCGACGAGCTTCGGCACCTCGGTCGGGGTCTTCGGCAGCTTCCCCGTGCCCGTCGCCGGCAAGACGGGGACGGCCGAGAAGTGGAACAGCGACCTCGGGCGGCTCGTCGACCAGTCGTGGTGGTGCGGCTGGGGGCCGTACGACAACCCCGACCTCGTCGTCTGCGCCCTGATCGAGAACGGCGGCTTCGGCGGCGAGGCCGCGGCGCCCGCGGCGCTGAAGGTGTTCGAGGCGTTCTTCGGCGTCAAGGCCGGCGTCGTGGGGGCGGTGCCGAGTGATTGACGTCGCCGGAGCGAGGAGCGCGCGGCGGCGGGCCCGGGCGGAGGCGCAGGCGGCGGCTCTCTCGTCGCTGCAGGCGCTCGACTGGGTGCTGCTCTCGGCGGTCGGGGCGCTCGTCGCGTACGGCCTGTGGGCGATCGCCGGCATCACGCGCTTCGACGTCGAGGGCGACGCGCGCTACTACGTCGTCCGGCAGGCGATCGCCGCGGCGATCGGCGCCGGCGGCCTCGTCGCGGCGCTGCTTGTCGACCCGGATGTCTTCCGCCGGGCGAAGCGGGCGCTCTACGTGGGCACGACCGTCGTGATGCTGCTCGTCTTCTCAGTCGGTCAGGCCGCGCGCGGCTCGACGCGCTGGATCGACCTCGGCTTCTTCCAGTTCCAGCCCTCGGAGTTCGGCAAGCTGCTCTACGCGCTCGCGATCGCGGGCTTCGTCGCCGACCGTACCCGCAAGGCGCCCGACGGCAGGACGGTGCTCGCGGCGGTCGGCCTCGGGCTCGTGCCGGTGCTGCTCGTGTTCGCGCAGCCCGACCTCGGCACCGGGATGGTCTACGGCGCCGGTCTTGCCGCGCTGCTCTTCGTCGGCGGCACCCGGCTCACCCACCTGCTCGCGCTCGGCGCGGCCACGGCCGCCGTCGTCGCGGGCGTCCTCTGGCTGGCGCCGAGCATGGGCGTCGAGATCCTGAAGCCGTACCAGACCGCGCGCCTGACCGGCTTCACGAACCCCGCCCAGGACCCCTCGGGCCTGACGTACAACGTCACGCAGTCGATCACCGCCGTCGGCTCCGGCGGCCTCGGCGGGCGCGGCGTCGGCGGCGCGACCCAGACGCGCCTCTCCTACCTGCCCGAGCACGCCACCGACTTCGTCTTCGCCTCGTTCGCCGAGCAGCGCGGCTTCGTCGGCGCGGCGATCCTGCTCCTCCTCTACCTGCTCGTCGTCTGGCGCGGGCTGCGGGTGGTGACGGTCGCGCAGGACGCCTTCTCGGCGATGGTCGCGGGGGCGATCGTCGCCGCCTTCCTGTTCCAGGTGTTCGTCAACGTCGGGATGACGATGGGGATCGCGCCGGTGACCGGGATCCCGCTTCCGTTCGTCAGCGTCGGCGGCTCGTCGATGGTGGCGAACCTGATCGCGATCGGCGTCCTGCAGGCGATTCACGCCCGGGGCGGCGGGCTGCGGCGGCGGGGCCACTGATGCCGCGTGGGATCGACGTGCGGGCCGTCCTCCGCGCCGCGAGAGAGGTGCGCGGCTCACTGCCCACGGCGCGGCCGGTGCAGGTGAGCGGCGCCCTTGCCGACATCCTGGCGAAGGAGCTCGGCCGCGGAGCCGGCCCCGGCGCCGTGCGGGTGGGCGGGCGGATCGAGGAGGCGGCCGTCCTCGTGCGGGTGCTCGCCGGGCCGGTGAGCGAGGAGGACGAGGGCGAGCTCGCCGCGGCTCACCGGGCGCGCGTGCCGATCGTCGCCGTCCAGACCGGGCACGGAGACGGCGTGGACGTGCCGTACGCGCTCGCCACGGCCGTGGTCGCCTGCCCGCCGGGCGCCGGCTTCCCGCTCGACCGGATCGCGCAGGCGCTTGCCGCCGGGCTCGAGAGCGGCGCCGCCGCGGTGGCCGCCGCGCGCGTGCCCGTCCTGCGCCCTGCCGTCTGCCACGACCTGATCCGGAAGGCCGCGCTCCAGAACGGCGTGCTCGGGGCAGCGGTGTTCGTCCCCGGTGCCGACCTGCCCGTGCTGGCGCTCAACCAGCTCCGGCTCGTGCTGCGGCTCGCGGCGGCGCACGGCCGCGAGCTCGACCGGGAGCGGGCGCCCGAGGCGGTGGCCGTGCTGGGCGGCGCCTACGGCTTCCGGGCCCTTGCGCGGCAGCTCCTCGGGCTCGTGCCGGTGGCCGGCTGGGCGGTCAAGGGCGCCGTCGCCTACGGCGGCACGCGGGCCGTCGGTGAGGCTGCGCTGCGCTTCTACGCCGAGGGCTAGCCGGCTCGCGCCGGGGGTCCGTCCGATTCCGGCCCTACGATCGACCCAACCGACCCCCCGGAGGGAGAGGCGATGGCCGAGAAGGAGCACGCCGAGGAGCTGCTGCAGATCGAGGAGGCAGACGCCTGGTTCGAGTACCTCGAAGCGACGCGGGGCCAGACCGAGGCCCGCTATCTCGAGATCGAGCCCTGGGCGTTCGCCCGTCTTTCGCAGCGGCTGCGCGCAGTGCGCGCCCGGCGCACCCGGCTCCGGCCGGCCGCAGCGTAGCGCCGCCCGCTCGGGCTGCGCCACCCGGGTCTCGGGGCCCCGGCTGCTAGCCTTCGCCTCAGGCTCCCTATGCCTACCGCTTACCGCATCAATCGCTGCGCGCGCCCGGCCTCGCTTTTCGAGGCGGCGACGGCGCGCGCGCTAACACGAGGAGAACTCTCACTTGCCCTGGTTCCGAAGGAAGAAGACCGAGACCGACGCGGCGCAAGAAGCTGCCGCCCAGACCCCGCAAGCTCAGCCTGACCCCGTAGAGACGACAGAGGCGCGGGCCGAGGAGTCCGACGCCGAGAAGCTCGCCCGCAAGCGCCGCCGCGGCAGCCGCGGCGGGCGCGGCCGCAAGAAGCCCGCCGGCGCCGCCGGCGCGGCGACGACCGCCGAGGCCGGCGCGGAAGCGCCCACCGACGGCGAGCGGCCCGCGCCGAAGCGCCGGGCGAGGACCGAGCCGAAGGGCGAGCGCCGCGAGCGGAGCGGCAGTGGCCGCCAGCAGCAGGCGCGCCGCCGCCCGCCGCTCCGCCGTGCGCCCCTGCCGGCCGCGAAGCGCGAGCTGCTCATCTCCGTGGACGTCGGCGAGCAGCGCGTCGCCGTGCTCGAGGACGACCGCGTCGCCGAGGTCTACCTCGAGCGCCCCGACCGCCGCTCGATCGCCGGCAACATCTACCTCGGGGTCGTGGACAACGTCCTTCCCGGGATGGAGGCCGCATTCGTCGAGATCGGCCTCGAGAAGAACGGCTTCCTCTACGTGGACGAGATCATCGTCCCGGAGCTCGAGGGCCGCCGTCACGGCAAGCGCATCCAGGATCTGATCGCCCGCGGCCAGCAGGTCCTCGTCCAGGCGGTCAAGGACCCGATGAAGACGAAGGGCGCCCGCCTGACGACCGACCTCTCGCTCCCGGGCCGCTTCCTCGTCTACGTCCCGAACAGCGAGGGCCTCGGCGTCTCGCGCCGGCTCGACGACGCCGAGCGCGCCCGGCTGAAGGAGATCATCAAGGCGCTCGACGTCAAGCAGGGCGGCGTCATCGTCCGCACCGCCGCCGAGGGCGCCTCGGCGGAGGACATCGAGCGCGACCTCGTCTTCCTCCAGCGGCTCTGGAAGACGATCCAGGCGAAGGCCAAGGGCGCGAAGGCCCCGGCGCTCGTCTACGAGGAGGCCGAGCTGCCGCTACGGATCGTGCGCGACCTCTTCGCCGGCGACTTCGAGCGCGCGCTCGTGGACAACGATCGCGCCTACAAGAGCATCGCCGGCTACCTGAAGAAGACCTCGCCGCACATGCTCGAGCGCGTTCTGCGCTACAAGGAGAAGGAGCCGCTGTTCGAGGCCTACGGCGTGGACGCGGAGATCCGCTCGACGCTCAAGCGCCGCGTCGACCTTCCCTCCGGCGGCTACCTCGTCTTCGACTACGCCGAGGCGTTCACCGTCATCGACGTCAACACGGGCCGCTTCGTCGGCTCGCGCTCGAAGACCTCCACGGCGCGGCTCGAGGACACGATCACGAAGAACAACCTCGAGGCGGTGAAGGAGGTCGTTCGCCAGCTCCGCCTGCGCGACGTCGGCGGCATCATTGTCATCGACTTCATCGACATGGCGAACCCGAAGAACCGGGAGGCCGTCGAGGAGGCGCTTCGCCAGGAGCTCGAGCGCGACCGGACGAAGACCTACGTCGTCGAGATCTCCCCACTCGGCCTCGTCGAGATGACGCGCCAGAACGTCACCGACGGGCCGCGCGAGATCCTGACGAAGCGCTGCCCGACCTGCGACGGCGACGGGATCGTCTATTCGGAGGCCTCGGCCGCGATCGACGTCGAGCGGCGCCTGCGGGCGCTCGTCGCCGGCTCTCGCTCGCCGGCCTTCCGCGTCGAGGTGAACCCGCGGGTCGCCTCGTTGCTGATCGGGCCGGGCGCGCGGCGTCTCGAGGAGCTCGAGGCCCTCACGAAGCGCCGCTTCTTTCTCGTCGGCGCGGACGGCGCGCACGCCGACCATTGCGCCGTGCTCGCCGAGGGCAAGCTCGCCGACCTCGAGCCTGCCTCGCCGATCGCCGAGGGGAGCGAGGTCGAGCTGAAGCTCGTCGAGCTCGGCCTGCACGACGTGACGACGGCCGTCGGCAAGCTCGACGGCTACGAGGTCGTCGTCGCCGAGGCGGCGAAGCTCGTCGGCAAGAAGACGAAGGTGCGCGTCGCGCGCGTGCTCGACGGGATCGCTTACGCGACGCTCGTGGACGCGCCCGCCGGCCTCGAGGCGGTCACGTTCGAGGGCGAGGCCGAGAAGCCGACCCGCGCGCCGAGCCGCAAGAAGGCGGCCGAGGCGCAGGCGGACGGCGAGGCCGTGGAGGAGCTCGAGGAGGAGGCCGTCGAGGAGTTGGAAGAGGAAGAGGAAGCGGAAGCCGACGCCGTTGCCGAGGAGCCCGCCGAGGGCGAGGAGGCGGCACCGCCGAAGAAGAAGACGCACCGCGGCACGCGCGGCGGGCGCGGGCGTGCGAAGCAGCCCGCGGCCGGGGGCGAGGCGCCTGCCGAGGCCGAGCCGGAGGCCGGGGCGGCCGCTCCCGCGAAGCCCAGGCCCAGGCCGGCGGCGAACGGCCGCCCGGCGCGCGGCCCACGGATCCACGTTCCGGCCGCCGATCTCGGCGCGCCCGCGACCGAGGCGCCGGTCGCGCCGGCGGCAGCCGAGCCGAGCGAGAACGGCGGCGAGCCCGCCGAGGGTGACGAGGCGCCGAAGCCCAAGAAGAAGACGCGCCGCGGCACCCGCGGCGGCAAGGGCCGCAAGAAGAAGCCCGCGGTCGTCGGCGGGGCGGACGGTTCCGCGGGCGACGCGGAGGCCGAGCCCGAGGTCGAGCCGGCGCCCGCGCCCAAGGTCGAGCCGGCGCCCGCGCCCGTCACGTCCGACTACGTGCCGATGTCCGAATGGCTCGACGAGCTGGAGACCTAGTGGCTACACTTCCACGGCTCGCGGGCGCCTGCCCGCGTTTCTACGAGCGCTGAATGGCCTACGCGATCATCTCACTCGGCGGCAAGCAGTACCGCGTCCGCGAGGGCGAGAAGCTGACCGTGGACCGGCTCGCCCACGCCGACGGTGCCACCTTCAACCCGAAGGTGCTGCTGCTCGGCGGCGACGGGGCGACCGACCTCTCGCCGAAGGACGTGGCCGTCACCGTGCGTGTCGTCGGCCCGCTGCTCGGCCCGAAGATCCGCATCGGCAAGTACAAGCAGCGCACCGGCCACCACAAGCACACCGGCTTCCGAGCCAGCCTGACGGAGATCCAGATCGAGTCCATCGGCGCGAAGGCGAAGGCCGTTGCGAAGCCGAAGGTCGAGGCCGCCGTCGTGGAGGAGAAGCCGAAGGCCGTCGCGAAGCCGAAGGCGCCGGCCAAGCCGAAGGCCGAGGCCGTCGCGAAGCCCAAGGCGCCACCCAAGCCGAAGGCCGAGGCGAAGCCCAAGGCCGAGGCGAAGCCCGCCGCGGCGAAGAAGGCCCCGGCGCGCAAGCCGGCTGCGAAGAAGAAGGAAGAGGAGAGCTAGATGGCACACAAGAAAGGTCTCGGCTCCTCCCGCAACGGGCGCGACTCCCAGGCGAAGCGCCTCGGCGTCAAGGTCTTCGCCGGGCAGGTCGTCAAGTCGGGGATGATCATCGTCCGCCAGCGCGGCACGAAGTTCCGGCCGGGCCCCGGCACGGACATCGGCCGCGACGACACGATCTTCGCGGTGCGCGAGGGCACGGTCGCCTTCCGCCGGAGCGGCGAGCGCCGCTTCATCTCGGTCGACACGGCCGAGTAAGCCCCGTCGTGTTCCACGATCGGGCCCGCATCCACGTGCAGGCGGGCCGCGGCGGCGACGGCGGCCTTCGCGCGGGGGAACCCATGGTTCCCCCGCGAGCCCCCTCCTTCACGCCTCTCTCCGAACTGACCGGAGCATGGGCTGCGCTCGGGCAAAGCCCGGCTCCGCCCGCGAATCGCCTCACGGCGTTCGATCGCCCCGGCCCGCGAACACTGGACGGATGCGTTGTTCCACGATAGGGCCCGCATCCACGTGCAGGCGGGCCGCGGCGGCGACGGCGGCCTCAGCTTCCGGCGCGAGAAGTACGTCCCCAAGGGCGGGCCGGACGGCGGCGACGGCGGGGCGGGCGGCGACGTCCGCCTGGTCGCCGACGCGGGCCTGCGCGACCTCTCCTTCTTCCACGGCAAGAAGAGCTTCAAGGCGACCCGCGGCGAGCCGGGCCGCGGCACGCGCAAGCACGGCGCCGACGGCGGGGCGATCGAGCTGCGCGTCCCGGTCGGAACGCAGGTCTTCGGCGAGGAGGGGCAGCTCCTGACCGACCTCGCGCACGCGGGCGCCCGCGCCGTCGTCGCGCGCGGCGGCAAGGGCGGGCGCGGCAACGCGAAGTTCGCGACGCCGACGCGGCAGACGCCGCGCTTTGCCGAGGTCGGCACTCCCGGTGGCACCGCGACGCTCGAGCTGCGCCTGAAGCTGATGGCCGACGCCGCGCTCGCCGGCCTCCCGAACGCGGGCAAGTCGTCGCTTCTGCGCCGGATCTCGAACGCAACGCCGAAGGTCGCCGACTACCCCTTCACGACGCTCGCGCCGGTGCTCGGCACCGTCGAGGGGCCGGACGGCCGCCAGCTCACGGTCGCCGACGTGCCCGGGCTGATCGAGGGCGCGAGCGAGGGCGTCGGTCTCGGCCACGAGTTCCTCGCCCACCTCGAGCGGGCGCGCCTGCTCCTGCACGTGATCGACGCGTCCGAGGAGGACAGCGAGGGGCGCTTCCGCACGATCGACCGGGAGCTCGCGCTCTACGGCGCCGGCCTCGACGAGCGGCCGCAGGTCGTCGTCCTCAACAAGCTCGACCTGCTGCCCGAGCCGCCTTCGCTCGCCCTCGCCGACCCGCGCGTCGTGCGGGTGCTCGCCGTCTCGTGCGCGACGGGGGAGGGGATCGACGAGCTGAAGCGGACGCTCTTCGAGCTCTGCCCGGAGGCGCCGCCGGAGGCTGTGGACGAGGGGCTGCCCGAGTTCCTCGAGTACCGGCCGCAGCCCGAGGGGCCGCCGCCGTACCGGATCTTCCGCACCGACCGCGGCTACCGCGTCGTCGGCGACGCGCCGAAGGGCGAGGAGCTCGAGGCGGCGCTCAAGGCGGCCGGCATGCGCAAGGGGCAGGAGCTCGAGGTCGGCGATGAGGTGAGCGTGTGGGAGTGACCGGGATCCTCGGCGGCCGCTTCGACCCGCCGCACAACGGCCACGTCGCGCTCGCGCGGCGGGCGGTCGAGGCGCTCGCGCTCGAGCGCCTCGTGGTCGTTGTCGCACTGGAGCCGGGGCACAAGCAGGCTGTCCTCGACGGCGAGACGCGGCTCGAGCTCGCGCGGCTCGCCTTCCCCGAACGCGAGGTCCTCGGGGACGGGCACCCGCGCACGGTGGACCTGCTGCGCGAGGGCCCGTGGCGCGACCCGGTCTTCCTCGTCGGCGCGGACGAGTTCTGCGACTTCCTCGACTGGAAGGAGCCGGGGGAGGTGCTGCGCCTGGCCTGCCTCGGCGTCGCCACCCGGCCGGGCTACCCGCGCGAGCGGCTCGACGCCGTGCTCGCGCGGCTCGCGCAGCCGGAGCGCGTCCTGTTCTTCGAGCTGGAGCCGTTGCCCATCTCCGCCTCGGGGATCCGGGAGCGGATCGCCCGCGGCGAGCCGATCGGCGACCTCGTCCCGGCGCCCGTCGTGGCCGAGATCGACCGCCTCGGTCTGTACCAACCGTGACAGGGGCTACACTGCGGCCCGAGCCCGAAAGGACGACCGACCACCTGACTCCCCTCGAAACCGCCCGCCGCATCGCCGCTCTCGTCCAGGAGAAGCTGGCGCAGGACGTCGTCATCCTCGACATGCGGCCGGTCTGCGACTACACCGACTTCTTCGTGCTCGCGACGGGCACGAACCCGCGCCAGACGAAGGCGATCTCCGACGAGGTCTACGGACGCCTGAAGCAGGAGTCGCACCTGACGCCACGTTCGACCGCCGGCGCGCCAGAGGGGACGTGGATCATCGCGGACTACCTCGACGTCGTCCTGCACGTCTTCACGCCCGACACGCGCTCGTACTACCGGCTCGAGGACCTGTGGGCCGACGTGCCCGCGGTCGAGCTGGAAGCCGCCTCGGCCTAGCTCCGTCCGCTGCCCGAGCTAGCCTTCGGGTGTGTTGTCCGAACTGACGACAGATCAGAAGGGCGCGATCGCCGAGTCGGCCATCCTCCATACGGCGATCAAGCTCGGGATCGGCGTCTACAGGCCACTCTTCGAGGGCGGGCGCTACGACCTCATCTTCGATCTCGGCACGCGGTTGTTGCGGGTTCAGTGCAAGTGGGCTCTCAGGCACGGCGATGTGGTCGTCGTGCGTTGCTACTCCTGTCGCAGGACGCGCGACGGTCAACTGAAGCGCACGTACAACGCGGACGAGATCGACGGGATCGCCGCCTACTGCGACGAGCTCGACCGCTGCTTCTTCTTGCCCGCCGGGAGGATCTCCGGCCGGAGTCACGTCCAGCTTCGGCTTGCACCCAGCCGGAACAACCAGAAGATCGGTGTGAACTGGGCTGA
>Ga0315281_10002112_pt1 | contig 29511 bp, 20 predicted proteins | sample YL17G07_0_MG_FD_204540 | JGI IMG/M metagenome (GOLD analysis project Ga0315281, IMG submission 204540) | Sediment microbial communities from Yellowstone Lake, YNP, Wyoming, USA - YL17G07_0 | ecosystem: Environmental > Aquatic > Freshwater > Lake > Sediment | place: USA: Wyoming | collected...
ATCTCTTATCCCTACTACCCTTCGTCCGACCATTTCTGCCGGCCGGCTCAAAGCACAGGCGACTTTGTCGACTGTGTCAACTTGGACGGCTGGACATGCGATTTCATCGCCGCGCGGCGCGAGGGGCTTGACTGGGCCAGGAACTGGAACAGCCGGATGGGAGTCGGACCGATCGAGACAATCGGCTGGTTCGGACCCGAGGTCGGGCTGGCCCAGATGATCGAAACAACGGCGGCCCATTTTGACAAGGGATTTGAGCTCAACGGCTGGGCTTGGGTCACGAATTGCTGGGAGGTTTCGCTTGTTCCTCAGATCAAGAATCTTGACGCTCTGACACGGTGGACGAGGCGGATCCGGGAGCGCTGGCCCGACGCCGAGTGCCTGACGCAGGGCGATTTTGGGCTGGCCTTCCGGAGCCAGCATAGGAACAACGAGGGCCTGGACTACAGGTTCTTGCAACGAGGAACGGGGATCGGCGGGTCGGACCGGAACCTGGAGGTCCGCTGGTTCATGAACCGGGATTTCCGCCTGGCGCTCCTGCGGGACTGGAAGGCCGGGACGCCGGAGCTCGTTATTGACTTCACCCGCTATGACCTTTCCGCTAAGGAACCCGAGGGGCCGACCCGGAGTTGGAGCCTGCTCGGGAAAATAAACCAGAAGCAGACGCGACCCCAGGACAAACCCGTTCCCCTCAGCGCGTTGACCCGCGATGATTTAGACCGCATTTTTCGACGCTGCCCCGAACTTCAAAAGGGGAAACGAACTGGCGGGGAGAGTCTCGCCAAATAATGATTTTGTTGACAGATGGAGACATGATGAAGCGCTACTTGATCCCGCTCGTACCCGGCCTGATCATCCTCGTTCTTGCCGGCTGCTCGCCGGGCATTACGGAGAAGACCGTCGCCTATACGTCCCAGCCATGGCCGCCGCAGGTTTGGAGATCCGAGCCTCCCCAGGGCAGTTTCTTCGAGCCCTCCCGGGACATCCGGGGGATCGCCTTCACGCACAACTTCACGGCCTACACGGACGCAGATACCTGGTATCCTTCCTGGGCGTCCGACGGCAACATGTACAGCGGCTGGACGGACGGGGAGATCGGCGAAGAGTCCTGCCACTCGAGTGGCGGAGGCCGGGCCCGGACGGGGAACGCCAGAATCACCGGAGACGATCCGCTGTCCCTGACGGTCGAGTCGCTCGGGTCCGAACCGGCTTCGGCCCTGCCCTATGGCGGCCGCTATCCCAGCGCCAACCTCGTGCAAAACGGCGTCTGGTATTACGGGACCTACTGTGTCGACTTCGACCTGTCTAAACCGGAATACCGGGATCTCTACAGCTGGGCCATCTGCGGTCCGGTGCCGGGGTTCCGGATCTCGACGGACTATGGCAAAACCTGGATCCCGAGCCCGCTTTCGCCCGACCGGCCTCTCTTCCCCGAATCGGGGAAGGACGGGCGCCAGGTCAAGATGGGCACGCCCCATTTCGTCGACTTCGGACGCAACATGGAGCATTCCCCCGACGGGAAAGCCTACCTCGTCGGCCACGGCGCCACGGACGCGGATCCCACGCCGCGCATCGCCGGGAATAGCTGGATCGCCGGCGACGCGGTCTATCTCGTGCGCGTGACCCCCAGCCCGAAAAACATCAACGACCTCGGGGCCTACGAATTCTTCGCCGGCCGGGGGACCGAAGGGCATCCCGTCTGGTCCCGGAATTTCGCGGACATCCGGCCGCTCCTCGCCTGGGACGACCGCATGGGCTGCGCGACGATCACCTATAACGCCCCGCTCCGCAAATACCTGATGTGCGTCACCGACGGCTGGCCGGGCGTCGAGGACATGAACTCGTACGTCCTGGAAGCGGACGAGATCACCGGGCCCTACAGGATGATCACGTTCATGGACAAGTTCGGCCGGCAGGGTTACTTCCTGAACTTCCCGTCGAAGTTCATCAGCACCGACGGCCGGACGGCGTGGCTGGCCTACTCGGCCAACTTCCACAAGTCCTATTTCGGGAACCGGACGGCGGCCGAGCCCACAGGCAGCCGCTACGCCTGGACTCTTCAGGAGGTCAAGCTGGTTGACGAGGCTGCGGATATCTCGGGCTCGGCGGGGAGCGGCCAGCCGCCGTCGGACCCCCTGAAGAGCGAAAACAACGTCGCTCTCCGGGCCCGGGTCAACGTGTCCTCTGTCCACAAGAAAAACAAGCCCTTCACCGAGCTCATCGAATATTTCGGCGAGGGGGCTGTGGACGGAATTGTCGACCTGAATGCCAAGATCAACGCTCACGAATGGGTGAGCCGGGGCGAGCGGGAGACGGCCATGATCAGGCTCAGCTGGGATTCGCCGCAGACGGTGCGGCGAGTCTGGATTTTCGACCGGCCCGACCCGGCCGACCAGATCACTTCGGGCGTGCTGCTCTTCAGCGACGGGACCGCCGTTCGGGCGGGTCCGCTTCCGAACGACGCAAAGGCCTGCAGGGAGCTGAGCTTCCCGCCCAAGACCGTCACCTGGGTGGTCTTCGCCGTCGACACGGTTTCCGAAGGAACCGTCAACGCCGGCCTGTCCGAGATCGCGGTCTTCAGAGATTGATGGATTATAGCCGCAAGAGCCGTTTGAATTGATCGAGGAGGAAGACGTCATGACACGGAAAAAGATCTCCGGATTTCTCGTTCTCTTTATCGGGTGGGTTCTGGCCGCCGGGTTCCTGGCTGCCCAGGACAAAGCCGCGAACCCCATCCTGACTCTGGACCGCATCTTCGCCGGCCGCGAATTCGCCGCCGAGCGCTTCGGCCCGGCGCGCTGGATGAGCGACGGCGAGACTTACGTGACGCTCGAGCCGAGCGTCGAGGCCAAGGCCGGCCGCGACCTCGTTCTCTACCGTGCCGAGACCGGCAAGCGCGAGGTCCTGGTCTCCGCGGCCAAGCTTGTCCCTCCCGGAGCCTCCGAGCCCCTGGCGATCGAGGACTACGCCTGGTCCCCGGACGGCAAGGTCCTCATCGTCTTTACCAACTCGAAGCGGGTCTGGCGCCAGAACACGCGCGGCGATTTCTGGACCTACGACCTGGCGTCGGGCCGCCTGCGCCAACTGGGGAAGGAGTTCGATCCGTCGACACTGATGTTCGCCAAGCTCTCGCCCGACGGCCGGAAAGCCGCCTATGTCGTTAAGAACAATATCTATGCGGAGGACCTGGCCACGGGCCGCGTCACCCCGTTGACCTTCGACGGGAGCGAGAACATCATCAACGGCACGTCGGATTGGGTCTACGAAGAGGAATTCGGCATCCGCGACGGGTTCCGCTGGAGCCCGGACAGCGCCTCCATCGCCTTCTGGCGGTTCGACACGAGCCGGGTGCCCGTTTTTTCGATGATCAACAACACCGACTCCCTCTACCCGAAAGTCACGAGCTTCAAGCACCCTAAGCCGGGGCAGACGAACTCCGCCGTCAAGGTCGGCGTCGTCCCGGTCGCGGGCGGGTATCCTGTCTGGGTCCGGACGTCGGGCGACCCGAGCGACACCTACATCGCCCGGCTCGAGTGGGCCGGCAACTCCCGCGAGGTCGTCCTCCAGCACCTCAACCGCTTGCAGAATACGCTCACCGTCCTCATCGGCGATGTTGCTACCGGCGAGGTCCGGACCGTCTTCACCGATACGGACGAGACCTGGGTCGAGGTCATGGACGACTTCGTCTGGCTGGCCGGGGGCAAAGGCCTCTTCTGGCTTAGCGAACGGGACGGCTGGAGCCATGCCTATTATGTTTCCCGCGACGGAAAGGAAGTCCGGCTCCTGACCCCCGGCGACTACGACATCCTGAGCGTCAACGCCATCGACGAGAGAAACGGCCTCCTTTACGTCACCGCTTCCCCCGAGGACGCCACCAAGCGCTTCGTCTACCGCGTCCGCCTGAATGGGAAGGGCAAACCGGAGCGGGTCGGCCCGGCCGTCCAGAGCGGCGTCCACCGCTACGATGTGTCCCCGTCGTCCCGCTGGGCTTTCCACAACTATTCGACGCTCGACACGCCGCCCGTGACCGAGCTTGTCCGTCTGCCCAAGGGCGACGTCGTCAGGACCCTGGCGGCCAACAAGGACTTGAAGGCAAAAGTCGAGGTCCTCTCGCGGAAAAGGGCGGAATTCTTCAAGCTCGATATCGGCGGCGGGGTCCAGGTCGACGGCTGGCGCATCTTGCCTCCCGACTTCAACGCGGCCAAGAAATACCCCCTCCTCGTCTACGTCTATGGTGAGCCCGCCGGACAGACCGTCCAGGACGGCTGGGGCGGCAGCGGCTACCTCTGGCACTTGATGCTGGCCCAGCAGGGCTACATCGTGGCCAGCTTCGACAACCACGGGACGCCGGCGCCGCGCGGCCGGGCCTGGCGCAAGAGCATCTACCGCCAGATCGGCATCCTGGCCTCCGCCGACCAGGCGGCCGCGGTCCGGGCGGCTGTCGCCTCCTGGCGCTATATCGACCCCGACCGGGTCGGGGTTTGGGGCTGGAGCGGGGGCGGCTCGATGACCCTCAACGCCATGTTCCGCTACCCCGACCTCTACAAGACGGGCATCTCCGTGGCCTCTGTGCCCGACCAACGGCTCTATGATACGATCTACCAGGAGCGGTACATGGGCCTGCCCGACGGCAATCCGGACGGCTACAAGAACGGCTCGCCGGTCACCTTCGCCAAGGACCTGAAGGGCAAGCTGCTCATCGTCCATGGCACGGGGGACGACAACGTCCACTACCAGGGTTTCGAGGCCGTCGTCAACGAGCTCATCGCCAACAACAAGGCCTTCACCATGATGGCCTACCCGAATCGGTCGCATGGGATCTTCGAAGGGAAGGGGACGACGATCCACCTTTATACGATGTTCACCCGCTTCCTCGACGAGAACCTGCCGCCGGGCGGGCGTGCCCGGTAGGAAACAGGCCAGAGGGCGGGCTCAGAGCTTGTAGCCGATCCTGCGCAGAAAGTCCTTGCGCCACTGGATTCCATCCGGCCCCTCGACGCCCTTGGCCCTGACGCCGTCGACGACGCCCAGAATGCCCCGGCCCTGTTCGGTCTCGGCCACGATGACCTCCGCCGGGTTGGCCGTGGCGCAGTAGATGCCGCAAACCTCGGGCACGGCCTTGACCGCGTTGAGGATGTTGACCGGGAAGCCGCCGGTCATGAAGATCAGGAAGGAGTGCCCGGCGCCGATGGCCATGGCGTTCTTCTTGGCGATCTCGACCAGGGCCTCGTCGTTTCCGGAATGGCGGACGAGGGCCAACCCGGACGATTCGCAAAAGGCGATCCCGAACCTGATGTGCGGGGCGGTCGTGACGATGGCTTCGTGGAGGTCCTCGACCGTCTTGATGAAGTGGGCCTGGCCGAGGATGAAGTTCATGTCCTCGGGCTTATCGATGGGGACGACTTTGATGTCCATGGAATCCTCCTCTCGTCGTTCGGCCCTATTATAGAGCCCGCCCACCCCGGCATCAACAACGATGATTTTGCGCTTCCGGCAAACTGATGCCGGGCACGAATTGTTGATTATCTACTTCATATTAATTAAGATGCTGAGGTCCGACCCCTATACGAGGAGGCACAATGAATAAAATGTTGCCGCGTATCATCGCGATCGCCGCTCTCCTGGCTTTTCTCGCGCCCCGCATCCCCGCCGCCCAGAAAATCTACTGGGGCGATTCCGTCCCGCGGGGATGGAACGGAAAATGGCCGGCCAAGTACCTGACCGTTCCCGAAAAAACGAATTTTGTGCGGACCGCGTCTTCGGCCGACGTCCTGGAATTCATCGATGCCCTCCGCTGGTCGAGCGATAAAATGTATGTTTTCAACATGTTCACGACAACCCTGCGCCGTACGTGTCCGGCTGTCGTCCTGGCTAATCCGCGGGTGACCTCGCCCGACGAAGCGGCCAAGTCCGGCAAGACGGTCGTCTATCTGCAGGGGAACATCCACGCTTACGAACCGGAAGCCAAAGAGGCCCTGATGATGCTCATGCGCGACATCCTCCTCGGCAAGCGCAAGAGCCTCCTCGACAGCCTCATCATCATCGTCTGTCCGAACTTCAACGTCGATGGGACTGATACCTTGTCTCTGAGCGAGGGCACCCCCCACATCCTGGGGTCGGCCGTCAACGCCCAGAACATCAATCTCAACCGCGATGCCATACGGGTCGAGACGGCCGAGGTCGCCGGGCTCTACCGGACGGTCTTCAACCGCTGGGACCCGACTTTGATCTACGACGGGCATCTCATGGGCCGCGTCCAGCACGGCTATGCCATCGGCTACGCCACCTGCACGGTGCCCGCCTCCCACCCCGGTCCGCGCAACTACGTCTTCGACAAGCTCTTCCCGGCCGTCCGCGAGGCGACCCGGAATAACTTCGGCCTGGAAGTCTTCACCCATTGCGGGACCGACGACAAATGGCCGCCGACCGTATGGAGCCACGAGGAGGCCATGTGGACCAATGAGGCCAAGTTCGTCGCCAACGCCTACGGCCTGCGGAACCGCATGACGATCCTGGCCGAGACGCCGGGGCACGAATCGTTCGAACGCCGCATCTACGCCCATTACTCCCTCATCACCGGGGTCCTCGAATACGCCAACGTCCATGGCAAGGAGATGCAGGAGGTCTGCCGGGCCGCCGACCGGGACGTCGTCGAAGCCGTCAAGGCCAAGGCTGAAACGGGCGAGCTCCGCAACTTCGTCGCCGGAAAATACGAGTCCTACGGCAAGGTCGACATCCTCGTGTACAAGGAGCGGAACGTCTCCACGCTCATCCCCGGCACGAGCGTCCGGGCCAAGATCGCGCCGCACATGCTCCGGGCCCCCGAGCTCGTCCGCGGCGTCGAGTTCCTGTGCAAACCCGTGGGGACGGCCGAGGCGCGGGTCCCCCGCGGCTATCTCATCCCGGCCGAGCTGGACTTCATCGCCGAGAAGCTCCGCGCCCAAAACGTCAAGGTCGAGGTCCTGGGCAAGCCGGTCAAGGTCTCCGGCGAGGAGTTCGTGATCGACAAGGTCGGGCAGGGGCGGAGCGGCGGCTATAACATGATCAAGCTCGACGGCGGCTTCGCCCCGTCGCCGGCCAGGGAATTTCCGGCCGGAACGTTCCGCGTGGACATGGCCCAGCCCATGGCCAACCTGGCCTTTTATTGCCTCGAGCCTCAGGCCGCGGACGGGTTCGCCGGCTGGGGCATGTTCGATGCCTATTTCAAATCGCTCGGGGTCGACAAGCGGAGCGTGGTCTACCCCATATACAAGTATTTCAAGATCCTGGAGTGAAATGCAAATGAGGAAAAGGGGAGAAATTGGTGGGCGATAGAGGACTTAAACCTCTTCGATATTATTAGATACGTTTTGATAGTTCTGACATATTTTGGGCACAATTTGGGCACAACTCCGAAGTTACGCGGCTACAAAACCCTGTCCCCTAGTTCCTTGGCCGTGTCCCTCTTCCTGATCTCCTCCCGGGCGGCGCCGGGGGCAAACGGTGCCCTATTCTCTCACGGCCTCGACCGGCCTTGACATGGCCTGTACCCAGATTTATGCTTCCTCACGGAAGCGTATCGGGAAAACTTAGGCAAAGCATTACCCGCTGACCGTGCGAATTTTATTATCCATCGAGGAAAGGGAGGGACTTGAATGGCTTCAGAATTCAAACCCCGGTCCCGCAGGACAAGCGTCCTTTTCCTGCGGATTATTCTCATCGCGACCTTGGGCCTGGCCGGCCTTGCGGGCGGTTTCCCATCCGGCCAAAAAAGCGGTGCCGGTGTGCTCCTTCCGGATGGGCGCGAGTTTGTCTCCTGGGAGCGGCCACTCCAGTTCACCAGAACATACTATGTGGACAACGGGAATCCACGTGCCGCGGATTCGAACCCCGGCACGCGGGAGCTGCCCTTCCTGACCATCAACAAGGCGGCACGGGTTCTACAGCCGGGCGAATGCGTGGTCATCTCGACGGGCGTCTATCGCGAGCGCGTCGATCCGGCGCGCGGCGGCACGGCTCCCGACAAGATGATCGGTTATGAAGCGGCGCCGGGCGCGAACGTTATCGTCAAGGGTTCGCGGCTGGTCAAGACAGGATGGCGGCCGTCCACAAGCTACAAGCTGGCCCTGCCTGCGGGCGAGCGGGCCAAGGTGAAGATCTACGAACGGCGCCTGGACGACCTCGATTTCCAGGGCTACAACCCCTTCGGCATGGCCAGCATCATGCACAACCGGGTCTACCTGATGGCCAAGCCGGAAGAGCTGTGGCGGCATCTCAAGAGGCGCGGGATGGTCTTTGTGGACGGGCGGCGCCTCGAGCAAGTCGAACTCTACACGCATCTCGGCACGGAGGGCGGCGCCTTCTGGTGCGAACACGACGGGCTCACAATCCACGTCCGCCTTCCCGACGACGCGGATCCCGCTCAACATGAAGTGGAGCTCGCGACGCAAGAGCAGGTGTTTGCGCCCCGGGCACTCGGTCTCGGCTACATCCGCGTCAAGGGCATATCCTTCGAGCACGCGGCCAACGCCTTCCCCCCTCCGCAGCGCGGATTGGTTTCCCTGAGCCGAGGCCATCATTGGATCATCGAGGATTGCGTCCTGCGGCACGCCAACGGCGTCGCTCTCGACATCGGTGCACAAGACTGGGACATGGAGCCGCCGGCCTTCATCGGGCACGCCATCGTGCGCCGCAATCATATCGACGAGGTGGGCGTCTGCGGGATCGCCGGGGTTGGCGTGCAGAGTACACTCATCGATTCCAACTTGATCGAGCACGTGGGTTACCAGGACGTGGAACTCGCCTGGGAAACTGGCGGGATCAAGCTGCATCTGACCAAGAACTGTCTGCTCATCCATAACGTCATCCGCCATACGATCCATGCCGAGGCCATTTGGCTCGACTACGAGAACACGAACACGCGCGTCACCGGGAACGTGCTGGGCGACACGCTGGAAACGCTGCGGGGCGGCATCTATCTCGAAGCCTCGCACGACGCCAACATGATCGATAACAACCTCATTTGGAAGGCGACCGAAGGGGCCGGGGGCGGCTCCTACAACATGCCGGGCCACGGCGGCTGGGGCATCACCGTCGATGGGAGCGACGAGACCGTCATCGCTCACAACCTGATCGGCTACACGCAGGATGCGGCCATCAAGTTCCGGACGATCGAGGGCCGGATCGTGACCGGGCGGGGCGGCACCACACGGCGGAACGAGGTCCTGAACAACATCTTCTTCCGCTGCGGCAAGGCCATAGATTTGTCCAATGCCGACAACACGGCGGACGGCAATCTTTATACGAAAGATTGGGGAGGAACCCGCGACGAGACCCAGTCGGTGGGCCGTGGTCTGAATTGGATTCCGGACGCGGGCACGACCCTGCGGCTCGATCTTGAGGCGTGGAGGAAGTTCTTCGGTTTTGACAAAAACGGCGCATACGCTGACATGACGATTGACGTCGACCTCGACGCCCTGACTATGACCTGGTCGGTCGAGGGCGCGGTCCCGCAGGCCGCGACCGGGAAGCACTTTGAAAAGGACCTCGCCGGTCAGGCCGCAGGCGAGGTCCGCAAACCCGGGCCGCTCGTGCGTATGCCGGATGCCACGACGAAAGTGAGTATTGACCCGCGGCGTTAGGCGGTCGGCCGCGGGGATCCGGGGTCATTTGATTCTTTTTCGCCCCTGTGCTAAAAGGCAGCTATCATTTCCATCGTGGCTATTCTTCGGCTGCCGCAAGTGAGGAGTGGGCCATGAAGAAACCTGAACTCCCCTATCATCGGCGGGAATTTCTCCGGACGGCGGGGCGCGGCATCCTTGGCGTCGGCCTCCTCGGGTCACCTGTATGGGGCCGGCGGGGCGGTATAAGTCAGCCGGGCCTGCGTTCGGCAAGGGACGAAAGGCTTTCCATACCGACGGAAACGCCGCCGCTCGAAACGGCTCCGCGCCTCAGCCTCGTCAGGGGGCAGGACCGGCGCGAGATCGTCTATCATTCGCTGAAACTCATCGAGGACGACGTCTGGGCCGCCGTCGACCGCAAGAAACGCGTCCTTATCAAGCCCAACATGGCCGTCGACAAGAACCCCCTGGCCGTCACCCATGTCGACGCGACGCGCGCCGTCCTGGATTTCCTCCGGCCCCGCTGCCGCAAGCCCATCGTCGTCGCCGAGTCGGGGGTCCTGAACACCGGCGACGGTTTCCGCAACAACGGCTATCTCGCCCTGGAGAAGGAATACGGGGTCAAGGTCATCGACCTCAATGCGGACCCCGACTTCGTGCCCGGTTACGTCGTCGACAAGGACCATATCCCGAGGGCTATCAGGGTCTACTCCGTCTTCGTCGACCCCGACGTCTGCGTCATCTCGCTTGCTCGGATGAAAACGCACGACACCGTACTCGTGACGCTGGCGCTCAAGAACGTCCTCATGGCCGCTCCGGTCAACGACTACCGGAAGAGCGACAAGGGGATCCTTCACGGCGTGGCCAAATCGATCGACGACATCATGCATTACAACCTGTTCCACCTGGCCGAGCGGGGCGTCTGGCCCGACCTGGCCGTTATCGACGGCTTCGAGTCGATGGAGGGGGATGGCCCGGCCTGGGGGACGCCCCTGGCGACGCGCCTGGCCCTGGCCAGCCGCGACCCGCTGGCGGCCGATATCGTCGGCACGACGATCATGGGGTTCGATCCCTGCCGTATCCTTTACCTCAAGGCGATGGCCGAAGCCGGGATGGGGCAGGGCGACCTGGGGAAGATCCGCGTCATCGGCGCCCCGCTCGACGAGTGCCGCTTCAAATTCAAGGTCGGCGAGAAAATGGCCGAGATCTATAAGCTGAGCTAGGGGACCGCGGCATACCGCGGTCCGGAGGAGAGACCATGAAGAAGACCGTCCTGATCGTCACAGGGCTGGCCTTGGCGGCCCTGGCGCTCGCCCTCGGGCAGGTCGCGGGCAAACTCACGATGGAGCCGGATCCGTCCTTCGCCGAGGACGCCGCCTCCAACCGCCGGCATCCGGACGTCGATACCGATGTCGGCCTCTACATCAACCATTGGCGGAATTCCCTGCCCACCGAGGGACACGGCGGCTTCATCGAGCGGGATATCCTGACGTCCGGCGACCCGCTGCGGCCGCCGAAAAAAGGGGCCGTCCTGAAATATATCAAGGCCTATAAACGGGCCGCGCTGGAACCCCGGTGCACGACGCAGTCCTTCAAGAGCGACAAGGAGCAGGTGTTCCTTTGCATTTTCAGCGGCGCAGGGCGCGTCGAGGCGGGAGGACAGGCGGCCGATATCGAGACCGGAATGGCCGTGGTCCTTCCGGCCGGACTCGCCTATCGGTTCTTCAATCCAGGCGACGATGATCTGGAGTTGATCATGGTCGTCGAAGAGATCCCCGCCGGCTTCGTGCCGAACGAGCGGATGTCCGTTGGCGATTACCGCCCGACGCTCCCCAGCGTCGGAATGCACTGGGCCCACATCGGTCGCGGATTCACGTGGGACACGCCGCCCAAGTTCGCCAACCCCATGGGCTTCGCCGCGGTCTCGATCGACAAGTTCGATATCGCCCAGCCCCATGTTCACGGTCCGGGTTGCGAGGAGATCTGGTGCCAGCTCCAGGGGACGAGCTTGCTCTTGTTCGGCAACCGTCTGCTGAGGCAGGAGCCGGGGGAAGCGTTCCTCGTTCCGCCGAACAAGAAAGTCCCGCACAGCTCGATCAATCCCAGCGACGGACCCATGCTCTGGCTTTACATGGGGAACCGCCACGACCAGGTCAGATAACCCGAAGGCCATCGCACAGGAGGAGGGAGTCATGACATCCCGGAATCAACGTGTCGCTGCCCGCTCGATCCAAGCGCTTTTCGCCGCCGGAATTCTCTTATTATCCGCTGCCTGCGCCAAGAAGTCGGACTGGGCGGCGAAGAACGAGAAGCTCATCGCCGCCCAAAACTTGACCGTCCGAGCCCGCGGCGATATCCCCGCCGTCCGGCTGAAGCCGAGCCTCGCGGACGGTGTCGTGACGCCTATCGCGTCGCTCCCGGAAATCGTCCTCGCCCCGGGCGTCAAGGCGCGCCTCTATTGGGGGAAGGGCAACCTCGTCGCTTGGCTGACGTTCGAGCCCGGCGCGACGATCCCTAATGAGACTCTTCCGGCCGAGCGCATCATGGTCGTCACAAAAGGGGAGATCGGCCAGCTCCTCGGCGGAAGCTATATAACGATGCGGGCCGTCCCGCGCGAGGCGCCCGACGGCACGCACGGTGGGACCCCCAAAAACGAGTTCGTCTATCTCGAAAAAGGCTCGCCGAACGGCGTCATTGCCGGGCCGGCCGGGGCGGAGATCGTCGAGGTCTATTGGCCGCAACGGCAGGACTATCTGGCGAAGGCCGGTGCGAGGAATGTCCCGGCGGTATTCCCCGCCCCCGCTTTCCCGATCGCGCCGACCGTCCGGCCGGGGGAGATCGGCGACCTTCATGACGTCCAGTTCACCGAGCTCCAGCCCGGAGCGAATTCCCGTCTGATCGGCGGCCGCGGCGCCCAGTTGAGCTTCCTCCAGATGAGCCCGGGCATGAACTTCGCCGCCCACCTCCATCCCGAGGAACAGCTCATGATCGTCCTCCGCGGCTCGATCGACGAGCTCATCCTCGACAGCACCGTGGCCATGGGCAAGGGCGACCTTCTCTACCTGCCTGGGAAGATGGTTCACGGCGGCATGGTCGGCGACATCGGCTGTGACGTCCTGGACGTCTTCTTCCCGCCGCGGCCGGACTACGAGGCCAAAAGGGCCGCCCGCGAGGCCGCCTTCCGGGCCATCATTCCCGCCGAGTCCAAGCTCGAGCTCGTCGTCGACGGGGCCAAGGACGGACCGGGCCTCATCTTTACCGAGGGCCCGAAATGGCTCGACGGGAAGCTCTATTTCTCGAGCATGGGCTTCGACCAGGGCTGGAACGGCGATCCGAAAAAGAGCGCCACCGTGGCCATGGATCCCGACGGGACCTATCGCTATATCCAGCAGGGAATGCTGACCAACGGGCTGATGCCTCTCGCGAACGGCAACCTGGCCGTCTGCGACATGTTCGGGCATCGCCTCATCGAGATGACGACCTCGGGCCGGGTCGTCCGCACCCTGGCCGGCCGGTTCGACGGCCGGCCCCTCGACGGGCCGAACGACGTCGTCGTCGACGCCCGCGGCGGGCTCTATTTCACCGACCCGCAATTCACGCCCGAGGACAAAAAGTCCCAGCCGGGGAGGAGCGTGTATTATCTGCCGCCGGGGGGGGCGCTCCAGCGGGTCATCGAGCCCAACGTCTTCGCCATGCCCAACGGCCTGGTCCTGACGCCCGACGGGAAGACCCTCCTCGTCAATAACACCTACGACAGCGAGACGTTCTGGAACGTGGACACGGACAAGGACAATTTCGTCTGGGCCTACGATGTGAATCCCGACGGGACGCTGACCGGGCCGCGGAAGTTCTGCGAGCTCCTCCTCACGCCGGAGGTCCTCGACCGCCGCGGGCGGACGACCAGCGCCGACGGCATGACCATCGATACGCAGGGAAATCTCTACGTGGCCACGTACCTCGGGCTTCAGATCTTCAACGCCCGCGGCGAATTCGTCGGCGTCGTGAATTCCCCCGTTTTTCCGGTCAGCTGCTGCTTCGGCGGCGACGACATGAAAACGCTATTTCTCGCGGCTTACAACAAGATCTACAGGATCCGGACGAACGTCACCGGATTCAAATATCCTCCGCGATGAAGACGGGAGACCGGTCCGCGGCATAGAGTCGGCCGGGCGATCGGGCAAGGAGGTCGTTCATGAACCGACGAGCGCTCGCGAGGCGCGAATTCCTGAAGTTCGGCGCCGGAGCGATGGGCGGCGCGGCCCTGGGCGGGGTTCTGGGCGCGGGGAAAACGCTATTCTCCTCCCCGGCGTCGCGGCCCGCGGCGGCCCGACTCCCTGAATTTGCCGCGAAAACGGCCGGCCCCGCCCGAGTCTCTCTGGTCAAAGGGAAGAAGCGCTACGACATCGTCTTCCAGTCGCTGAAGCTCATCGAGGACGAGGTCTTGGGCTCGATCGGGCAGAAGCGGATCCTGATCAAGCCGAACATCGTCCTGTCCAATTGCGCCGCCTGCGTCACAAACGTCGACGCAGTCCGGGCCGTCCTGGATTTTCTCGCGCCCCACGTCAAAGACCAGATCCTCATTGCTGAGTCGGGTGTCCAAGACACGATGGAGGGATTCCTCTACAACGGCTACGGCGGCCTCGAAAAGGACTACAACGTCAAACTCGTGGACCTCAACCACGACACCTATCAAACCCGCTACGTCCTCGGCCTGGGCAACCGGCCGACGCCGATCCGGATCATCAACACCTTTTTCGATCCGAACCTCTACGTCATCTCCGTCGCCCGGATGAAGACGCACAACTACGTTTTCGTCACCCTGTCCATCAAGAACGTGATCATGGCCTCGCCGCTCAACGATGCCAAGGGCAACGACAAGGGCCTGATGCACCAGGCGCCTGCGGCCAAGAACGACCTCCTCCATTACAACATGCTCCACATCGCCCAGGAGATCTTCCCCGACCTGGCTGTCATCGACGGATTCGTGGGGATCGAGGGCAACGGGCCGGCCTGGGGCGTGCCCATCGGCTCGAAGGTGGCCTTGGCCAGCCTGGACGCCGTGGCCGCCGACATAACGGGGACGCGGGTCATGGGCTTCGACCCGCGGCAGATCAACTATCTCAACGCCATGGCCGTGGCCGGGCTGGGCCAGGGCGAAATCGATAAGATCGAGCTTTTGGGAACGCCGCTCGAACAATGCATCATGAAATACAAACCCAACGAGAGAATGGCGGAGCTTTATAAGCTTTGAATACCGACGAGTCGCGGGGTCACGGTTTCCGGCGCTTTTATAAGAAGTACGCCTTCACCCTCTGGGTCCTCGTCGCCGTCGCCTCCTCGATGATCACTCCGGCGGCCTTCCGCTCCTGGTTCGGAACGGACCTGAAGGTCCTGATCGTCCCGCTCATCCAGGTCATCACCTTCGGCATGGGCACGACCTTGAGCGCCAAGGATTTCCGGAATGTCCTCACAATGCCCTGGCCCGTCTTCATCGGCATCGCCCTGCAGTTCGTGATCATGCCACTCGTCGGCTTCACGATCGCCATGACGTTCGGCTTTCCGCCCGAGGTCGCCGCCGGCGTCATCCTCATCGGCTCGGTCTCGAGCGGTGTCGCCTCGAACGTCATGACCTATCTCGCCGGCGGCAACGTGCCCCTCTCGGTGACGATCACGGCCTCGACGACCCTCCTCTCGCCGGTCGTGACGCCGTTCTGGATGAAGACCCTGGCCGGCAGGCTCGTTCCCGTGGACTTCGTGGCCATGATGCTGTCCATCTTCAACATGATCATCATCCCCATCGTCGCCGGGCTCGCCGCCAACCGCCTTCTGTACGGGACGAAAAAGCGGACGAGCCCGGCGGTCATGCTCGCGATTTCCGCGCCCGTGTTCCTCGCTCTGGCCGCCGCCGCCGCGGCGACGCCCACCCGCTGGTGGGGAGGGCTCGCGGTCCTCAAGCACGGCGTCCTCCTGGGCTTCCTCCTCCTGGGCCTCACGGCGCTGGCCAAGCTCGTTATCGCCGTCATGCTCAAGGGCCCGGCGAATTGGATGGACAAGACCCTGCCCGTCGTGTCCATGGCTGGAATATGTCTCATCATCGCCATCATCACCGCCCAATCCCGGGACCAGCTTCTTTCCGTGGGCCCGCTCTTGATCCTGGCGGCGATCGTTCACAACGGGACAGGCTACGGCCTAGGCTATGCGGGGGCGCGCCTGGCGCGGCTCGACGAGAGCGCCTGCCGCGCCGTGGCCATGGAGGTCGGGATGCAGAACGGGGGCATGGCCTCGGGGATCGCGATCGACGTCCTCAAGAGCACCAGCGCGGCGCTCGCCCCGGCCATCTTCGGGCCGTGGATGAACGTCTCGGGGTCGCTCCTCGCCGGCTGGTGGCGGCGGCGCCCGGTCCGGCTGAAGAAATCTCTTTGACCGGAGGGTGCACAATGAAGAATGCCAAGCTCTTATCGCGGCGCTCGGCCATCGGCAGGCTGGGGATCGTCGGCGCGACATCCACGTTAGGAACGACGCTCCTCCCGTTTGGCGTCCGGGGCGGGGTTCGCAAGGCCGGCGCCCGCAAAGCCGACGTCTTCGCCCTGGTCGGCGACCGCTGGCACAGCTTCGATTACATCCGGACGGCCTTGACCAGGACCTTGGTCAAGGAATCGGGCGTCACCGTCACCTTCACGCCGGACCCCGGCCTGCTCACGGCGGAAACCCTCGGGGCTCATCGCCTGCTGGTCATGCTCTGCGACGGCATGACGTTTCCCGGAGGATACACCTCGCCGTATCCTTTCATGGACCCGGAGAAGATGAAGTTCGTGAGCGACCCGCCGCTCCCCAAGCTCGACGAGCAGCCCGTGATGTGGATCACCCCGGAACAGGGAAAGGCCATCCGCGGATTCGTGGATCGGGGAGGCTCGGCCTGGTTTTTTCACAACGCGAGCTACATCTCCGGAACGAACGAGGATTTCCGTCACGTGGAAGGGGCGCTGTTCACCGGCCATACGCCGTTCCGCCCTTACAAGATGAAGATCGTGAACCGCGACCACCCCATCACGCGGGGAGTGAATGATTTCGTGGTGACCGAGGAACAACACTATGTGCTCTATGACAAGGACCCCAAGGATGTCCTGGTCCGGAGCGTCAACGAGGAGGGGTTGGAGTACTCGACGGCCAAGTACAGGAACCAAGGGGCCAGCTGTGAGGCCTGCTGGGCCTACGAATACGGCCGGGGACGCGTTTGCTTCATGGCCCCGGGGCATACTATTCCCAGCTTCTGGAACCCGGAGTACGTGAAGCTCCAGATGAACGCCCTGCGGTGGCTGCTTAGGGAAGCCTGACGGAGCCTCCGGGCTGGCACTTCCTCCATTTGTGCGTTTCTTAAAAGTCCATCGAAAGGCCGAGCCGGAAGCCGCCCCGGGGCGCGAAGCCGAAGACCAGGGTCGGAGTCGGCCTGAGGGGCCTCTTTTCAAGGTAAGCCCGATTGGCTCTTTCCGCCGCGCTCTTGGCGAGAAGAAGATAGAGGGCCGTGGCCCCGAACGAAGCTGGCACGATGATAGAGACATCCCCCTGCCCGGTTGATATGCCCGCAGAAACGGCAAGGGCCGCGAGGACTCCACCCCAGATCAACCTTCCTCTTAGCCCCTTCTTGGATAATCTGGCGAGGGCGTCCTCGCAAGCCCTCTCCCTTTGAGCGGCATCGGCGATAGCCTGCATCCGCGTGTATGTCCGTTCGGCCCGGCCTGGACTTACGAATGAGTAGGCCCCTGCGGCCAGGCCCAAAACGCCATACGAGACCACAAAAAAGCCACCGATCACGGTCATCACTTCATCATCTTTGCCCAGCATCGAGATCCCATAAGCAAGAAGCCCGGCTCCAGCGGCGGCGTAGACGCCGCCGCGGACCATTCTCCGGCCCTTTGATGTCTCGGCCAGCCGGAACAAGTACTTTTCGGCCAAGGAGGGCTGATCCGCTTCTTGTTCGCCCTGCTGAAAACTAACGGCTGGCGGGACGGTGGGTCGTTCTTCGGCAAGGACTTGGACGGCTGTCCCGACGATGACCAGCAATGAGACGGCCGCGCTCAGGATCCGGTTCTCGAGATCTTTCATCGGAGCCCCCTTCATCTCTACTTGTGCTAATAATAGGCTATTCCGGGGGGGAAGTTGTCAAGAGTCTGTCAAGATTTTAAAAACGTCCGTCCTTGCCGCGACAGGGCTGTTCCCTGGGAAGCGGAGAACCGGCATAAGCCCGGCGATCCATCAGGTCAAGGGACTGGAGAGAGAAGAAAGCGGAGTGGTGGGCGATAAAGGACTTGAACTTCTTTTGGGCACAATTTGGGCACAGATTGAGACGGCTTCGCGGGATGGCCTTCTTGCGGTTTTCTTGAACAGGGCCCATAATCATCAATGCTATAGAGGTCGGGGTGGCTTCGGTCCGAATATCTTAGCACTCCCGCTGATTCGCGCCGATTTCTGCCGGTGGACGTGCCGAAGGCGCTCCGACGGGCGCCCTTCCGATAAGGGCGCCGGAAGGGAGGGGCGATATGGACTCAAAGAAAATCCGGCTGTTGTTTTGGACGGGCGTGACGGTACTGTGTCTTGTCGTCATGACCGGGTGCCGTCGCTCCGGCGACGTTGGACGCGCGGCGCCTGAAACGGTCCCTTTGTGGACGCTGAGCATGGCCGCTCCCATCGATCATCTTGATGCGCTTGCCCGTGAGCCGATGATCATCGAGCATCCCGACGGCACGCTCTTCGTGAGCGGGTACGGGGCGGCCTTCATGAGCGGGAAGGAGACGGATGAGGCGACCCTCTGGAAGAGCCGCGATGGAGCAACGACCTGGGTCAGGGTGAATGTCGGGACTAAGGCGGATGGAGCGGCCGGCAACTCCGATGTGGATCTGGCGGTGGCTCGCGACGGCACCCTCTATTTCGCGACGTTGGTCTTCGACGATAAAATGAATGAGGGCAAGCAGATCAGCGTCGGCGTCAGCAAGGACTCGGGCGCGACCTGGAAATGGACGTTGCTTTCGAAAACCCGGTTCGACGATCGCCCCTGGGTCAAGGTGGCACCGGACGGCACCGCCCATGTGATCTGGAATGATGGCAGAGGCGTCTGCTATGCCGTCAGCCAGAACGGCGGGCTGACCTGGACGGAGCGGGCCAGGATCCACCCGCAGGGCGGTTCGAGTCATCTGGCCGTTGGACCGAACGGTGAAGTCGCGGTTCGGGTGACTCCCACCTCGGCGGCAGGGGGAAAGTATGACGAGGGCGTCGATCTCATTGCCGTGAGCACGGACGGGGGCATGACGTGGCGAAAACAGGTAGCGCCGGGCACCCGTGAGTGGAACTGGTACAGCGACTTCCCAATCCCACGATGGATCGAGCCGCTGGCCTGGGACGCCCAGGGCGCCCTCTACTCCCTCTGGACTAACCTAAGGGGAGTCTGGCTGGCGCGCTCGGTCGATTTTGGCGCGACCTGGACGAGTTGGCGACTCGAGGAGAATCCTGAATTGGCGTACTTCCCTTACCTGGTTGCACGAGGGCCAGGCGAACTGGCGGCGACATGGTTTTCGAGCTGGGCAGAGACGATGCACGCGCATATGGCTCGCATCGACGTCAGCGATGGCGGAGCGCCGCCGCGCATGGTCGTTTCCCCACCGTTTAGACCTGACTGTTGGCGGCGAAATGAGGCCTGGCCGGAAGACCCTACCACTCGCGATACAGCCGGAGAATACCTTCCCGTTTCTTTCCTGCGCACGGGCGAATTGGTTGCTGTCAGCCCCATTCAGAATTTCCGTGAAAAACGCTACGGCTTCTCACTGTGGAAGGTTGAGGAGCGCCGAGGAGAACCACAGCAAATGAAATAAGCCTGCAGGTGTATGCCCACAGCCGGCGCCGGATCAGATCAGCAAGATGAATGTTACCGAAGAAACGGATGGTGGGCGATAGAGGACTTGAACCTCTGACTTCTACCTGAGTAGGAAGCGGCGGGCCGTTTCCTTTCTCCAAGCCGAGCGGCAGCACCGGTTGACGTTTTCTCGCCCCGAACCGCCCGCTGAAGCCGGGCCTCCCGTTCTTGGTTCATTGACGCTCTCCTAGAAGAATGATAGGATTAGTCAAAACAAGAAACAATGAAGCGACAGGAGGAGAATATGTCGAAGCTTTTGAGGTATGGCTTCTTTCTCGCCATTGTAGGCACCCTGCTCCTGGCGCAGCCCTTGATGGCGGCAAACGGAATCGAAGGCAATCTCGTCAACGTCAAGTGGCTTGAGAAAAACCTTAAAAATGCCGATGTTCTGATCCTCGACGCGTCACCCGCTCAGATCTACGCGGCAAAACACATTCCCGGCGCAGTCAGCGTCGACATCTACGCCTGGTATGGTCTCCAGGAAATGCCGGTCGCCGATATGGAAAAACTCTGCCAGTCCTGGGGGATCAGTCCCGGGAAAAAGATCGTCATGTACGATCCGGGCGGCACGATGCTGGCCACCAGGCTCTTTTATTCCCTCTATTATTACGGCTTCCCCGCAAAGGACCTTGTCATCCTGGACGGCGGGCTTTTCAAGTGGCAGGAGGCAGGATTGCCGGTAACGAAGGATACTTCGCCTGTCCCGAAGAAAGGCTCTTTCAAGATCAAGAAGCTCAACGAAGCTGTGAGAGTCTACCTGCCGGAGATCCTGGCCGCATCCGGGGACCCGGTCAACAACATTTTACTGGAAGCCCTTGGGGCCGACTGGCATTTCGGAGAAGTCCTAGTCTTCAACAGGGCCGGCCACATTCCCAATGGCCTCCTGCTGCCCAGTGCCGATTTTTTCAATCCGGACAAGACCTTCAAATCGGCTCAAGACATCGGGAGAATGATGGCCTATTTGGGCGTCAGGCCTGAACAGCGGATCTACACCTATTGTGGGGGCGGCGTCGCCGCCAGCGTGCCGTTTTTCGCCCTTAAGTTCCTGCTGAATTTCCCCAAAGTCAAGCTTTACAAGGAGTCCGAGCTCGGATGGCTGTCCGATGAAAGAGAACTCCCTTTCTGGACATATGATGCCCCGTTCCTGATGAGGGAAACAAACTGGCTGCAGTTTTGGGGCGGCCAGAGGATCAGGATGTTCGGAGGCGCACACGTCAGCATTGTGGATGTGCGGCCCGCAGGCGCATTCGATCAGGGACACGTGCCTTTTGCGCTTAACCTCCCTGCCGATGTGTTCAAAAGCCATATCAACAGTCCTGGCAAGCTGGCGGAAATTCTGGGTCCGGCCGGCGTCAATGCGTCTCACGAAGCGGTTGTCATTTCAGGCGCAGGGTTGACCAAAGACGCGGCCCTGGCGTTCGTGATGCTGGAGAAACTGGGACAGAAGAAAGTTTCTGTCTTCATGGACTCCATGGATCAATGGGCCCAACGTGGTTTCGCCGTGAAAAAGGAGGCCACTGTTGTGGGTCCCAAAAAGGTCCCCCAAGACTTATCCATTCCTCCCACGACTTATCCCGGGAATGTCCGCAAGGACGTGATCATTGCGGACCCGAAGAGCACCCAGGGAGTGTATCCCAAGGTATTGATCGCTTCGGGCAAGGATGTGCCTGCTCAAGTTCAGGACGGCAAAGTTGTTCTTCTCCCGTACACGGATCTCCTGAATGCCGACGGCACGCCCAAGGCCGCGAAGGATATCTGGAACATCCTGGCCAAGGCCGGGGTCCCGAGATATGCGGAGCTCGTTTGCTTCTCCGATGATCCCGGTGAAGCGGCGGTCACCTATTTTATTCTCAAGCTGATGGGCTACCCCGATATCAAGGTGTTGGTGATTTAGCAGTGGTGAAAACGCCCGTTGCTCTTCCCGCGTTTCTTGACATGCGTGCCCTCGTGATTTACGATTCTCGGCAGATTTGATTTTGTCGGAGGAGGGTATTATGAACCGGAAAAAATTCTGGCTGGCCGCTCTCTTCGTGTACCTGGTGTATGTCGCAACGACTTTCATCATCCACAGCGTCATTCTCCGCGGTTATTACATGAGGCCCGATGTCCAGACCGCGTGGCGTCCGGAAGCGGAGATGAATGCTCACTCCTGGGTGCGGTTTTTGACCATGGCCGTTTTCGCCTTCTTCTTCACCTTCATCTTTGCCAAAGGCCATGAGCGAAAAGGCCTCATGGAAGGAATCCGCTTCGGCATTTACATTGGCCTCTTCACGTTCTTTGTCAGTTCCTTTGAACAATTCATTATCTATCCGATTCCGTACGCGGTCGTGTGGTATTGGATCATCGCCGGCCTGATTCAATCCGTCCTGATGGGGATCATCGCGGCCTTGGTCTACAAGCCAAAAGCGGCCTAGCCAACCGGGGAATCCTCACCTGATATCTTGGCCGGCTTTGACGCGTGGTCAGGAGCATGGGGACAGCTTTATCGGGCTGTTTTGTGATTGATAATCGAGTGGTGGGCGATAGAGGACTTGAACCTCTGACTTCACCCGTGTGTAGGAGGCGGCGTAAAAAGCTAATAAGCAGATAATAATGACGTTGCCGCGAATATTGTCCGTTTTTAGGGACTCCAGGATTTCGATGGATTTCGATATATTTAGATACGTTTCGATATTCCTGCCATATTTTGGGCACAAAGAGAAGCCTTGTCTCATATTGACAGGCCTCCCCGCCGAGGAGGCATATTCCGGCATCTGGGACGGAGGGTCGCGGAATCTTGACACGGGATAGAACGTCCGGCTGGCCCCGCATAAGACCGACGTCCTGCGAAGGGGGCTGATAGATTTTCCTTGAAAAGAGTTGAGCGTATGGCCATACTTGACGAGGGAGGGAATATCCACATAGCCAAGGGGCTTCGCCACTAAAAAAGGAGGTGTTCCCGTGAAAAGCTTTTGGGGACGCACTCTCGGGCTGGGAATGTTGGCTATATTCGGTGTTGCCTGCAGCGCCGGAGGGAACGGGGATGGAAATCCACCGCCCGCGCCCTATAAATACTATGCCTATGTGGTAAGCCGATATGCTGCCAATGTCTCGGCCTTTTCCATCAATGCCACCACGGGAGCCTTGACGGCCGTGGTCGGCTCACCCTTTACCGCGGGGGACGCCCCTCTGTCCGTCGCGGTCGACCCTTCGGGCAAGTTCGCCTACGTGGTGAATTTCCTCTCTTCCGATGTCTCGGCTTTTTCCATCAATGCCACCACGGGAGCCTTGACGGCCGTGGTCGGCTCACCCTTCGCCGCGGGGGACTACCCTGAGTCTGTCGCAGTCGACCCTTCCGGCAAGTTCGCCTACTTAGCGAATGCTTTCTCTGACAATATCTCGGCGTTTTCCATCGACGCCGCTACGGGGGCGTTGACAGCTGTGGCCGGCTCACCCTTTGCCGCGGCAGACTACCCCAATTCTATCGCGATCGACCCAGCGAATAAGTACGCCTACGTTACGAATTTCCTCTCTGATAATGTTACGGCGTTTTCCATCGACGCCGCTACGGGGGCGTTGACAGCTGTGGCCGGCTCACCCTTCGCTGCGGGAATCTCCCCTAATTCTGTCTCGCTCGACCCTTCGGGCAAGTTCGCCTACGTGGCGAACGTGAACTCAGACAATGTTACGGCCTTCTCCATTAACGCCGCCACGGGGGCTTTGACGGCCGTGGCCGGATCGCCGTTTGCGGCCAAGTTGCACCCCACATCCGTTGCGATTAGCCCATCGGGTAAGTTCGCTTATGTCACGAACGAGAACTCAGATAATGTTTCGGCATTTTCGATAAACGCCGCTACGGGAGCCCTGACGGAAGTAACCCATTCACCCTTTGATACGGGGAGTTACCCTGCATTTCTTGCCGTCGACCCATCCGGCAAGTTCGTCTATGTGCCGAATCACGGTTCTGACTCCATCTCCGGCTTTTCCATAAACGCCACGACTGGCGCATTGACGCAAATCGTTGGATCGCCGTTTGCCGCGGGTTTCGCGCCCAGATATATAGCTATTGTCCGCATAACCCAGTAGCCCCGGCGACGGATTCCGTAGAGTTTGATCTCCCATCATGATTGAACAGGGGAGCCTCCGGCAAGCCAATCGTTTCAGGATGAGGAAAGCGGGGGATGCAAACTGGACCTGCGGAAGGAGTGGTGGGCGATAGCGGACTTGAACCTCTGACTTCACCCGTGTGTAGGAAGCGGCTGACATATTTTGGGCACAATTTGGGCATAAACTAAGGCCGACGGATTTCCCCACTTGCGCTTTACCTAAGCCTGGCCCATAATCATTGGTGCGTTAGAGGTCGGGGTGGCTTCGGTACTTATATCTTCCTTCTCCAGCTGATCTTGCGTCTTCCCCCGGGTCGAGGCGCCGAAAGCGCTCCGCATTCCTTTCAAGGAGGTCTGGAGATGCCAAGAATTATGGAGAGCGTCGAGATTAAACAACCCGTGGAGAAAGTCTTCGCTTTCACGACGGACGCAAAAAGCTGGCCTCGATGGCAGGCGACGATACCCGAAGCCGGACAGACGTCCCCGGGGCCTGTGCATATCGGCACAATGTTCAAAGGGACGATTCGGATGATGGGCCGCAGCATGAAATGGGAGGCCATCGCCACCGAATATGATCCGCCCTGGAAATTCGGCAAGGACATCGCCTCCGGACCCGTCTCCAACAAGCAGCACAACACGTACGAGCCCATCGGCGCCGGGACTAGATTCAATATCGTGTACGAAGTGAAGGTGGGCGGGCTGATGGCGCCGTTCTCCCCAATCGTGGTTCGTGCGATGCGCAAGGCGCTCAAGCAGGCTCTCGGGAACTTGAAGGCCGTCCTTGAAGCGCAAACCTAGGTCGTTCGAGGAGGTTTGTGCGGCGTCGCCCGTGACACGTAATAGAATCCCGGCCATGAGCGATGCGGGATAGGATTTCGTCGTCCTAAAGAAGGAGGTTTAACGTGGATTCGAATAGGACCCAACTGCTGGCATGGGCAGGGATCCTGGCGCTGGGCCTTCTCGTCGATATCCAGTGCCGGCACCCCGGTGATGTCCGCCGGTCGGGGAGGGATATGGCGCCACCATGGACGCTGACGTTGGCTGCTCCCATCGATCATCTCGACGTCGTAGCCCGGGAGCCCATGATCGTCGAGCACCCCGACGGCACGCTCTTCGTCGGCGGGTTTGGAGCGCCCCGTATGGGCCAGCAACAGACAAATAAGCCGACCCTCTGGAAGAGCCGTGATGGAGGAACGACCTGGATCCGGGTCAATGTCGGGACCGAGGAGGACGGAGCGGCCGGCAACTCCGACGTGGATTTAGCGGTATCCAGCGACGGCACGCTCTATTTTGTCAACTTGCTTTTCGACGAAGGGAAGTGGGAAGGCAGGCAAGTCAACGTCGGCGTCAGCAAGGACGTGGGTGCGACCTGGAAATGGGCCTCTCTTTCGAAAACCCGGTTTGATGACCGCCCTTGGGTCAAGGTGGCACCGGACGGCACGGCTCATGTGATCTGGGATGACGGGGCGGGCGTCTGCTACGCCGTTAGCCAGGACGGCGGCTTAACCTGGACGGAGCGCGATAGGATCCATCCACAGGGCGGTTCAAGCCATCTGGCCGTGGGTCCGAATGGCGAGGTTGCGGTGCGGGTGACGCCCTATTCGGCCTCCGGCCATAAGTACGATGAGGGTGCCGATCTCATCGCCGTGAGCACGGACGGGGGAAAGACGTGGCGGAAGCATGCGGCACCGGGATATCGTGAGTGGAGTCCGGAGGACAAGCCGTCCGTCCTCCCTCGCTGGGTGGAGCCGCTGGCTTGGGACAGCCGAGGCGCGCTCTATTCGTTCTGGACCAATTTGAAGGGGATCTGGCTGGCGCGCTCGGCCGATAAAGGCGCGACATGGACGACCTGGCATCTGGCAGAGAGCCATGATATGGCTTTTTACCCGTATCTGATGGCGCGCGCGGGCGGGCAGCTCGCCGCGACCTGGTTTTCGGTCCTGGCAGAGATGCCCCGGGCCCATGTAGCCCGCATCGACGTCGGAGAGGGCGAGGCTCCTCCCCGAATGGCCGAGTCCCAGCCGTTTGAACCGGAAATATGGTGGCCAGGCCGTTCGCCTGATGATCCTCCTTACCGTAGGACCGCCGGAGAATATCTCGCCTCTATCTTTTTAAGGAAGAATGGGCTGGCCGTCGTCAGCACGATCCAGAACCAGCGGGATAACCGTTTCGGATTCTCGCTGCTGAAGGTCGAGGAACGTCGCGGTGAAGAGGCCAAGAAAGGTCTGGTGAAGGACGAGAGTGTGGAACAAGAGTTAATGCGGCTGGAGAACGAGTGGGCCGAAGCCTGGGTTAAGAGCGACGTCGCATTATCTGGACGGATTATGGCCGATGACTTTATGTGGACATCCCCCTGGGGTAAGGTCTTTTCCAAAGCCGAAAACCTTGCGCTCATAAGGTCTGGGGAGGACGTGATTACGTCCTGGGTTATCGACGACTTGAAGGTTCGCGTTTACGGAGACGCGGCGGTGGTCACTGGCCGCTGCGCGGTCAAAGAAACCTATAAAGGCCAGGATGTCAGTGGTCAAGAACGATGGACACATACCTGGATCAAGATTGCCGGACGCTGGCAGTGTGTAGCCGGGCATAGTTCGGAGATAGCGCAGGAATAAGGGCATTGAGCAGGATGGGCATTAAGGATATGGGGGTGGTGGGCGATAGCGGACTTGAACCTCTGACTTCACCCGTGTGTAGGAAGCGGCTGACATATTTTGGGCACAATTTGGGCACAAATGAGAGGTCGTGTTTCGCGGTTGACCGGCCCCGGCACTGGTGATAATATCCGGGCATCGGGACGGAGGGTGGGTTATGGAATGCCCGAAATGTCATTCCGAGAATAACGACACGTCCCGGATCTGCAGCAACTGCGCCGCGCCGCTTGCGGAAGATGCCCGTCTTTCCGATTCCCTGACGAAAACACTGGCGAGCCCTCTACCTCTCATATTCAAAGACAGCCTCGTCGCCGGGAAGTACAGGATCATCGAGGAGATCGGCCATGGGGGCATGGGGGTCGTCTACAAGGCCGAGGACATCAAGCTCAAGCGATGCGTAGCCCTGAAATTCCTGCCTGACGAGACGGCCCAAAGCCCTGAAGCGCTGGACCGGTTCCTGCTCGAGGCACGGGCCGCCTCGGCGCTCAATCATCCCCACATCTGCACGATCCATGAATTAGGACAATTTGGGGGGCGGCCTTTCATCGCCATGGAATTCCTGAAGGGGCGGACGCTGAGGGACCTCATCGGCGGGCGGCCGATGGGTATCGATCAGGTGATGGAGCTCGGCGTCCAGCTGGCCGATGCTTTGGCCGCCGCCCATACGGAAGGGATCATCCATCGCGATATCAAGCCCGGCAATATTTTTATTGTCGGAGGGAACCAGGCCAAGCTCCTGGACTTCGGCCTGGCCAAAAAGGTGGCCGGATGGTCCGAGATCACGGCCGATGCCGCTCAGGCGACCAGAAAATTGCCCATAGCCTTGACCGAAGCCGGACTCGCCCTGGGCACGTTGACCTACATGTCGCCGGAACAGGCGCGGGGAGAGGCCGTCGACGCCCGCTCCGACCTGTTCTCGTTCGGTGCTGTGCTCTATGAAATGACCACCGGCACCAGGGCCTTTCCCGGACGGACCGCGGGCGAGATTCTCGAAGCCATCTTCACCCGCCGGCCGACACCCATCGCCCAGATCAATCCCCAGGCGCCGGAAGCCCTGCGGCGCATTATCGAGAAAGCGCTGGAGAAGGATCGGGCCTTGCGATACCCGAGCGCCGCGGACATGCTCGATGACCTGAGGCGTTCGGCGCGGGCCGGCGGCGAGATCCCTTCGACCGTCTCGGCCGCGACCGTGAAAAGCCGTCCCGCGAGGACCCTGGCCATGATCGGAGCGGCCGTCGTGTTGCTGTCGCTCGCCGCGTTGATCTGGTTAAGCCGCAGCTCGAAGAGAGGGGAAATGGACGCTTCGGCTGTCCCGACCTCGGCCGCCCCGGTTCGTATAGCCGTTCTGCCGTTCACCGATTTGAGCGTGAATCGGGATCAGGAATACTTTTCGGACGGCCTTGCCGAGGAGCTTTTAAACGACCTGGCTAAGATCCCCGGCTTGCGGGTGATGGCCAGGACGTCCTCTTTCCAATTCAAAGGCAAGAGCTCGGACCTGCGCACGATTGGCCAGAAGCTGAATGTCGCCAGCGTCCTGGAAGGGAGTGTCCGTAAGGACGGACAGCGCTTGAGGATCCGAGTCCAGCTCATCGACGCCCGCGACGGCTTTCATATCTGGTCGGAGACCTATGAGCGGCAGATGGACGATATCTTCGCGGTGCAGGAGGACATCGCCCGCTCGGTCGCGGGAGCGCTAAAAGTCGCCCTTCTAGAAAAAAACCCATCGGCCCTTTCCTCGCAGACGAAGGATCTCGAGGCCTATAACGCCTATCTCCAGGGCCGCTATTTCTTTGGGCGGCGCGGTAAAGAGGATGTCGAAAGGGCCGCGGCCTATTACACGACGGCGATCGAGCGGGATCCCAGTTACGCGGCGGCCTGGGCGGGCTTGGCCGAAGTGCACCATCGTCAGGCCGATACTGGCTACCTGCCGATTGAAGAGGGATACCGGATGGCCCGCCGGGAAGTTGAGCGAGCCTTAGCCCTGGATGACAGCCTGGCCTTGGCCTATGCCGAAATGGGCTGGATCAAGAGAGCCCATGATTGGGATTGGGAGGGCGCCGACGCGTCCTATCAGCGGGCGTTGGCTTTGGATCCGGGAAGCCGCGCCGCTCTCGTAGGCGCCGCAGTCCTGGCCTATAATTTGGGCCGGTTGGATGAGGCCATCGAGTTGGACACCCGGGCCGTGAGCGTGGATCCCCTCAGCGTGTCCGCGCACAACAACCTGGGACTCCATGCCCATTATGCCGGCCGGCTGGAGGAAGCGACCGCAGCCCTGAAGAAGGCTTTGGAGCTCAATCCCGATTTCCCCATCTCGCGCGTCCTCCTCGGACGCGTCCTCTTGGCCCAGGGCCAGTCCCAGGCGGCACTCGGCGAGATGGAACGCGAGGCCGACCCCGTTTGGCGCCTGTATGGGCTCTGCCTGGCCTATCATGCAACGGGGCGGACGACGGAAGCGGATGCGGCCCTGGCCTCATTCATCAAGGACTATGGGGAAACGATGGCCTTCCAGATCGCGGAAGTGTTCGCCTATCGAGGGGAGACCAACCGGGCCTTTGAATGGCTGGAGCGCGCCTTCACGCTCCGCGACAGCGGCATGGCCGACATCAAAAACGATCCCCTGCTGAAGGGCCTGGAGAGCGATCGACGCTACGCCGCCCTGTTGAAGAGAATGCGCCTCCCTCTCTAGCCGCTCCGACTGCTGAGGCCTATTGACTGAGGAGGACCTGACGATGAACAGCCAGAGGATCGCCCTGAAATAGGATATGAAAGCAAAAGGAGGAGACGAAGGATGTGAAAAGAAAATGGTGGGCGATAGAGGACTTGAACCTCGGACTTCAATAACAGAAGGGGCCCTGGCCTTGCCCGGCCGGGACTGGGAAGCCCGGCCCCGATCCTGCCAGGACGGTTCGACCCCGCCGCCTACTTCGCCGGGACCATGAACGTGATCGCCGATGGATACCGGGCCGTATGATAGACGCGATGCGTGGCTTTCCGGAAGTCGGCCTCGCCGGCCGTGCGGATGTCGCAGAACGTCTGGGGATTCCGGTCGAATAACGGGAACCAGGAGCTCTGGACCTGGACCATGATCCGGTGTCCCTTGAGGAAGGCGTGTTGGACATCCGGCAGCTCGAAGGCCACCTTGGTCACCCGTCCCGGGACGAACGGCTCGGCCCTCTCGAAGCTCGTCCGGAATTTCCCGCGGAAAATGTCGCCGCGAACCAGCCTCTGATACCCCCCCATGCGGATGTTCGCCGGATTGTTCTTGGGATCGG
>Ga0315281_10002114_pt1 | contig 29498 bp, 29 predicted proteins | sample YL17G07_0_MG_FD_204540 | JGI IMG/M metagenome (GOLD analysis project Ga0315281, IMG submission 204540) | Sediment microbial communities from Yellowstone Lake, YNP, Wyoming, USA - YL17G07_0 | ecosystem: Environmental > Aquatic > Freshwater > Lake > Sediment | place: USA: Wyoming | collected...
GCCACCAGGCTGCAAGGAAGGAGGGTGAAACGCGTCCGCAGTTGTGAACTCAGTCTCCACGCGAACGGGACCAAACGTAACGATAGCGACTTCGACTCGTTTCGCTGCCAACTGATCAGCGGCCAACTCGTCCTTGAAGGCGACAAGTCCCTCATTGAGCTGACGGATCGGTTGGCCGGCCATGGATCCGGACGTGTCCAGCAGCAGCACGACGGGGCACCGCGACTCCGGGTTGTTGACGAAGTCGTCCACGCCTTTGAATGCCTGCTGTTCGAAGTCAGTCAACTAACCGCTCCTGGCTCTTCGCCCGTGGGGATGCCGCAACGCGGCGGGCCAAGTCCGATCCGAAAGGGACGCTACCCTAACAGGTTGCCTCGCGTTTGTCACACCCACCGAGGTGGCTTCAGTGAGCCGATCCGGGTCGCAAAGCGCCAGTTTGGAGGATGGGCTCGAAGGCCGACCGGGTGGGCCCAAGGCTGTGTGGAATCCGCAACAGGAAGGATCGCAGAAGGCCCCCGCCGGTGGGCGGGGGCCTTCTGCGAAAGCGGAGGTGCCGAAAGAGGCGGCGTGGGACCGCCTGCTTTAAGCCTGAAACGGACCTGCCGAGTCTTCGAAGCGAGTCAGCAGGTACGGGCTAAAACGCGTGCCCGCGAGGCCGCGCATGACTTCGATTGCGTCGGCGGGGGCCATCGCACGGCGATAGGGGCGGTCGCTGGTGAGCGCGTCAAAGGCTTCGCACATGCCGATGATCTGCGCCTCGACGGGCACTTCGTCGCCTTCGAGCATGCCCGGGTAGCCCTTGCCGTCGACACGCTCGTGGTGACAGCCGACCCACCAGGCCGCTGCCCCGAGGCCGGGGATTTCGCTGAGGATGTCGCGCGCGTACGTGGGGTGCAGTTGCACCGCCGACATTTCGTCGATGGTGAGGATGTCGGGCTTGCTGAGCACATGGGCGGGGACGCCCAGGGTGCCGACGTCCTGGAGGAGTGCGGCGACCTTGACGAGGTCGCCGCGCCGCTCGGTCATGTCGCAAGCCAGCGCAACCTCGCGCGCGAGGTCAGCGACGCGACGGCCGCGGCCTTGCTCACGCCCGTTCCGTCCGTCCACGACGTCACTGATGACACCGAGGAAGTCGAATAGTTCGTCGCGCGCCATGATGCCCCCGTAGTTGAGGGCCATGAGCGACGAGGACATGTCGTTGTCGTAGAAGCCGAGCCAGAAGTCGTCACGGGCGGCGAGCCTGGCCATGCGGTCCGCGATCTCCGGGTCGAGCTCGCTCCCGGCCATTTCGCGCACAAGCCCGGGGCCCCGCCTGCGGACCATCAGCGGAGAGCCCTCGGCGTCGATCATGGACTCGACGCGGTCAGCGACGGCGACGACTCGGGCGACCATGGGGACGCGGCTGCCAGCCTGGGAGCCGGGCAACCCTGAGCCGTCCCAGCAATCATGGTGACTGGCCACGGCACGAGCGACGGGTTCGCCCAGCCCGAGACGGCGGACGATCTTCGCACCCTGCTCGCAGTGGACGGTGAGCGCTTCGATGACGTCTGCCCAACCGCCAGCGGGGACGGCGGAGAGTACCTCGCCCGCGGTGGCCGAGCCTGAAATGAGGCGCGACCCGCGACCTGTTTCGATCCGGACCGGATTGGTGGCAGCGGCCATGCCCACATCGTGGAGAAGGCAGCCAAAGAAGACTTCTTCAATACGCGCTGCGTCGAGGCCCAGTTCTTCGGCCAGAGAGACGCCGACGTAGGCGACACGCTGGGCGTGGCCGGCCTTGCGGCCTTCGGCGAGGTCGAACGCGCGGCTCAGGGCAGCGAGGGCCGTCCCACGGCTCAGCCGGGGCACCCCGGAGAGGCCAGTGTCGTCGTAGAGGGACGGGTCCAGGAAATCTGCCTTGACCGTCTGGATCTGCGCTTTCGATGCCATGGGCAAGTGCTCTCCCCGGAAGGGACCGGTAACCCCAATATCGGCTGCCCGGCGCGAGGGCTTCAGGGACTGGCGGGCCCGGGGAAGTGGAAATTGGGAAGAGTCGTGCGGAGCATGTCCGGCCGGGGGCCGCCCGGCCTGGCGCAGCGGGCGCACAACGGCGGAACCCCGGCTCGCCGAGGTGAACTTCACCGATCTTCAGCAAGCGCCAGCGCGATGAACGGCGTCGCCGGGGCCGTCGGCCGCCCAGCCCGTCAGCGCAGGCCGACGCTCTGCAGGAACGCCGGGGCAGCGGTCACGCGCTCGCCCGGCTGATGCTGGTTGATCTCGAGGGTGTACGCCGGGAGATGGCGCAGGCCGGCCGTTATGTAACCCCAATCGACGTCGCCGTCGCCCGGGCCACGGTGGTCGCCGATGCCGAGGACGTCGTGCAGGTGTGCACCCACAGCCCGGCTGCCAAGCGACTCGAGCCAGGCGTGACGGTCGACGAATCCGAGGCGATGCAACACCTCGGCATGGCCGGTGTCGTGCCAGTACCCGGCCTGCGCCGGGACGAGCCCGTCGAGCAGGACCTCGTATTCGGCGGGGTGCGGGATCTCGTGGAAGTGATACCGATTCTCGAGCCCGATGACGACGCGGTGCTGCTCGGCCAGGCGCACCAGCTCGAGCAGCGAGCAGCGTGCAGCTGCGACGAACGCCTCGGCCGAGCGCCCGCGCGCGGCAACAGCCTCAGCCCGGAGCTCCGCGAAGCGCTCGTCTTCCGCACGGCCGGCGTCGAACAATCGGCGCATCTCGAGCTCTTGCGGGAGCATCTCGAACCCGTCGCCCACGGACCCGAGGTGCACGACCAAACGCTGAGCACCGATGCGCGCCGCCCACTCGACGCTGGCTGCAGCATGCTCGACCGCCAGCCGGCGCTCTGCCTCGTCGGTCGAAGCCAGGTTCGCCTTCGGGTTTCCGCGCCCATCGGCCAGGCGCACCCACGGGGCAGGCTGATGCACCGACGTCACCGGCAGATGATCGGCAGCCAAAATCTGCTCGAGCTTCTCGGGGCGTGTGGAGTGGCTGATTTCGATGGCGTCGTAACCGGCATCGGCGGCGTAACGGGCGAACACGGCGCCGTCAGCGAAGCGTTCCTGCTGGGCGTACATGGTGGAGAGGGCCAGGGGCTTCATGAGTGTCCGATCTCCGATTTGCGATTCTCGACGGCCGCCGGTTCGGGGAGCCCCGGCGGAGACGCGACCTGGCTGCGCCCGGCGTGGGCGGAGAGACTGAAGCGCCGGCCTGCGAGGAAGAGTGCGGGCAACGCGGCCGCCGTGACGAAGCTGAGCCAGAGACCGTTGGCGTCGTCCAGGATAAGCAGCGGGACAGCGAAACCACCCACAAGGCCAGCGAGGAGGCAGAGTGGCAGATTACCGAGCCCGGCGTTCCCGCGCTTAGCAATGGAGAGGGCGAGCCACGGAAGGAAGGCGCAGACCAGCCAGCCAGTCACGTACAGCCCGATGAAGATCGCCTGGTACATGGCGCGAACCTACGACACGAGCCGGGCGATGTCGAAATACGTCATCACCAGCACAGAGAGGAGCAGGAGGGCGAACCCGGTGAGGTGTACGAGCGCCTCTTTTTCGGGCGCGATGCGCCGGCCGCGCCGCAGTATTTCGACGAAGACGAAGAACATACGGCCGCCGTCGAGCATGGGCAGCGGAAGTGCATTGAAGATGCCGAGGTTCAGGCTGAGCAGGGCGAGCAGCTCGATTACCGGGCGCCAGCCCTGCTGGTCGATGATGTCGCTGGTCGTGCTGGCGATGCCGACGGGGCCGCTGACGACGGGGCTGTCTTCGCTGACCCCGCCACCGCCGCCACCCCCGAACCGCACCTGCAACTCGTTCTTGGTGAGGACGACGGTGTCGACCAACGCGCTGACGCCTTTGGGAAGCGCCTCCCACGGCGGATAAGAGACGTCTTCTGTGTAGGGATAGAGGAGACGGCAGTTGGCGGCGTTGCCCTGGGCGTCTTCGCCGGAGCAGATGGACGGGGCGCCAATGCGCACCCCCGTCGGGCCCTGGAGGGCCGGGGGGTGCCAGCGCGCGTACACCTCGGCGGTGAGCGTCGAACCGGCGCGGTTGATGACCCAGGTCTGCGTCTTTCCCAGGTTGAGGCGGTTGGCATAGACCATTTCGTTAGTGTTTTTCACCTCGCGGCCCTCGACGCGGAGCACGAGGTCGCCGGGCTGGAGGCCCTGCAGGGGCTTGCTTCCATCCCGCATTTCGCCGGAGATCACCGCCTCAGAAGCGGGCGAGCCGGCGGCAACTTCGCTGATCTGGGCCATGGCGAGGGAACGCTCGCGGGGCACCATGAATCCGACGGCCATGAGGAGGACGGCGAGCACGAGGTTCATCGCGACGCCTGCGAACATGACGGTCAAACGCTTCCAGCGCGCGGCGGCGGCGAGCGAGCGCGGGTCGGTGGGGTCTTCTTCACCGAGGAGGCGGACGAACCCGCCGATCGGCACCCAGTTGATGGTGTACTCGGTCTCTCCGCGCCTCCAGACAAGTCCTTTGACGCGCGGCGGGAAGCCAACCCCGAATTCGAGGACCTTGATGCCGAACGCCTTGGCGGCGAGGAAGTGGCCGAATTCGTGGATGACGACCAGGGGCACGAGGAGCGCCAGGAAGATCCCGCCGGCGCGAAGGACCGAGATGATCTCCACTAGCGCATTGCCCCCACGGTGGCGTTCGCTGCCACGCGCCGTGCCCAGGCGTCCGCGGCGAGCACGGTTTCGAGGTCAGGATCGGCCGTGCTCTCGTGCTTCGCCAGCGTCATCTCGATAATCGCCGGGATATCGAGGAAGCCCAGCTCCCGGGCGAGGAAGCGGCCCACGGCGACTTCGTCGGCAGCAGCCATGACGGCCGGGTAGGTGCCACCGCGGCGCCCCGCGTCCATCGCGAGGCCAAGGCAGGGAAAGCGCGAGAAGTCCGGGCGCCCGAAGTTCAGCTGACCAACGGCCGCAAGGTCGAGGGCGGGCGCGGGAGGCACGGGCATGCGGTCGGGGTAGGCAAGCGCGCATTGGATGGGCAGGCGCATGTCGGGCACGCCGAGCTGAGCCTTGACGCTGCCGTCGCTGAACTCGACGAGCGAATGGACGATGGACTCGCGGTGCAGCACAACTTCGACTTTTTCCATTGGTACGCCGAAGAGCCACATGGCTTCGATGGTCTCCATGCCTTTGTTCATGAGGCTCGCGCTGTCGACGGTGATCTTGGCTCCCATGTTCCATGTCGGGTGGTTCAGCGCCTGTTCAGGGGTGACCGCGGCGAGCTGAGAGCGGTCGAGGTCGCGGAAGGCGCCGCCGCTGGCCGTGAGCAGGATGCGGCGGATCTCATGGTGCTCCTCGCCCCAGAGGCACTGCCAGATGGCGGAATGCTCGGAGTCGACGGGCCGCAGGTCGCCGCCACCGGCCAGCATCGCGCGGCGAATGAGGTGCCCGGCCATCACGAGCACCTCTTTATTGGCAATGGCGACGGGGCGCGCCGCGCCGAGGGCCGCGAGCGTGGGCGTCAGTCCCGCCGCACCAGCGGTCCCGACGAGGACCAGGTCGACATCCGGGGCGACGGCCATCTCGTCCATGGTCAGCCAGCGGGTGCCGGAAGCGGAAAGCGCGTCATCAAGGGCGGCCGGACGCGCCTCGGCGCAGGCATACCGTGGCCGGAACTCGGCCACCTGGCGCGCCAGCTCTTCGCTGTTTCTTCCCGCTGCGAGCGCGGCGACGGCGAAGCGGCCGGGCAACTGACGAATGACGTCCAGCGTCTGCCGCCCGATCGAGCCGGTGGACCCGAGGACGGCAATGCGAAGTGGTGCGTCTCCCATTCAGTCCATGGTACGGGCTGCTGCGTGCGGGGGACAGGAGCGCGCAGACAGGTGCAGTTCAGTCGGGGTCGCGGAAGTTGAGGTAGTAGCGGCTGGGCGTGGGCCCCTGCTGGCCCTGGTACTTGCTCCCGGCCGCCTTTGAGCCGTAGGGGTGCTCCGCGGGCTCGCTGAGTTCGAGGAACGAGATCTGGGACACCTTCATGCGGTGGTAGAGGGTGATCGGGAGGCTGGCAACGTTCGACAACTTGAGCGTAAGTGCGCCGTCCCAGCCGGGGTCGACATAGCCGGCGGTTGAGTGGATGAGCAAGCCCAGCCGCCCGAGTGAGGACTTGCCTTCGAGCCTGCCAACGATGAAGTCGGGCAGGCGGACACGCTCGTAGGTGACGGCGAGTGCGAACTCACCGGGGTGAAGGATGAAGGGGTGGTCGTCGTCGATCTCGACGAGCTCAGTGAGGTCGGGATACTCGAGCTTCACGTCGACGAACGGGATCTGGGAGTTCCGGAAGACGCGGAACTGGTGGCCGAGGCGGAGGTCAACGCTTGCCGGCTGGATAGCGCCGGGGCCGAGCGGGTCGATCACGATGTTGCCCGCCTCGATTTCGCGGCGGATCGTGCGGTCGCTGAGGACCATCGGCTTTCCTCCCGGGGCTGGGCCGCCCGCTGGCGCACAGACTACTTCGACGGGGGCTTGTGCGCCGCGGGAAGCGGCTAGAATGCGCCGCACATCGTTGGGAGAGCAGCTATGGCCGGACCACTGGCTGGCGTCAAAGTCGTGGAAATGGGCGTGTGGGTGGCGGGCCCCTCGTGCGCGGGCATCCTTGCGGACTGGGGTGCGGACGTGATCAAGATCGAGCCACCCACGGGCGACCCGTTCCGCGGGTTGTTCGCGAATCTGCCGAACACGGCTGCCGGGAACGTCAACCCGCCCTTCGAGCTGGACAACCGGGGCAAGCGCAGCATCGCACTCGACCTGGAGCACGAGGAGGCCCGGGCACTGGCACGACGCCTGACCGACGGTGCGGACGTGTTCGTCTCGAACATGCGGCCGCGCGTGCTGAAGAAGTACGGGCTCTCGTACGAGGAGCTCTCGGCCACCAACCCGCGTCTCATTTACTGCCAGGTCACCGGGTACGGCCCAGACGGAGAGGACGCGGACCGAGCGGCCTACGACGTGGGAGCGTTCTGGGCGCGCGCGGGGGTGGTGGCGAACCTGATGCCGGGCTACGACGGCGAGCCGCCCCAGCAGCGTGGGGGCATGGGCGATCACATGACCGGCGCGAACGCCGCAGGCGCGGTCTCGGCGGCGCTGTTCAACCGCGAGCGGACGGGCAAGGGGCAGCGGGTCGCGGTTTCGCTGGTGCGCGTGGGCGTCTACATGATGGGCTGGGACACGAACATGCAGCTGCGGCTCGGCACCATCGGCATGACGCCGTATGACCGCCGGCACGCGGTGAACCCGATCATCAACAGCTTCCAGGACCGGGACGGCAGGTGGTTCTGGCTGCTCCTGCTGCAGGCCGACCGGCACTGGCCCGACGTCGTCCGCGCCATCGGTGCGCCGCAACTGTTGAACGACCCGCGCTTTGTGGACATCCCGGCGCGCCAGGTGAACGCCGAGGCCCTCGTCGCCGAACTGGACCGCATCTTCGCGACAAAGACCCTCGAAGACTGGGGCTCGATTTTCGACCGTGAGAACGTATGGTTCGCGCGCGTGAACAACACGGCCGAAGTGGTGGAAGACCCGCTCGTCCACGCTGCGGGCGCCTTCGTGGACGTCGAAGCGGCGGACGGCGCGCATGCACAGGTGGCGACCCCGGCAGACTTCTACGGCACGCCGGTGGAGACGCGGAGCTGGGCGCCGGAGCTGGGCCAGCACACCGAAGAGATACTGCTGGAGCTCGGCTACGACTGGGACGGGATCATTGCGCTGAAGGAGTCCGGCGCGATCCCGTGAGGGCTCTCGGCGCCGTGCCCTGAGTGAAGTGAGGCGGCAAGATTCAGGCGGCGCGCCTACAGCGTGATTTGCCGGGAAACGGCAGAAGCGGCGGGCTCTGTCACAGCGGGATCCCGTACCGCTCGGCATCGGCGACCAGCGCCTCTGCCGCCCCCTCGGCCTGTACGAGGCTCAATGCGAAGCCGGGGCAAGCTCCTTCAGCCTCGAACCAGGCATGGAAGAAAGCTTCGTACGGCACCCCCCACACGAGCAGATCGACGTCGGAGCGTTCGTGAAAGTGCCCGTGTGCAAGGGAACCGTAGAGCAGGACGCGGGTGGCGCCGTACTCCTCTCGCAAGAGAGCGGCTGCCCGGTAAGCGCCAGCGAGCGCCTGTTCGCGACGCCCGGCGAGGTCGCGCTCGCGTTGCTCCCGGCGAGCCCGCCAGCCGGCTCGAAACTCTTCGAGCCGCTCAGGAGAGATGCTCGGCGAACCAGGCTGGCCTGAGGGCACTGCAACCTCACTCCGGCGCGGTGCGGCGCCACCGGATTCCAGTATAGCCCGCGGCCGGGGGCGCCTGAGTGCGTCAGGCGCGAGGCAGGCCCAGGCCGCGAGTCGCGATGATGTTGCGGTTGATCTCGCTCGTTCCGCCCTCGATCGTGTTGGCGATGGAGCGGAGGTACATGTACTTGATGCGGCCGCTCATGGGCGCAGCGGGACCGGAACTCTTGGCGTCCAGCTGACCGTACATGCCCGTGAGCTTCATGGCGGTGCGGTAAATGCGCTGATTGAGCTCGGTGCTGAACATCTTCGCGACACTGGCCTCGTGGCCGGGGGCTATGCCCTCCTTCGCCTGGATCGAGACGATCTTGTAACTCATGAGGGTGGCGACGTTCGCCTCGACGTAGCGGTCGACGAGCTCGGCGCGCACGGCCTCGTTGTGACCGAGCGTGCTCGTGTGGTCCTTGACGTGCTCGCGGGCGAACGTTGCGAGGTCCTCCACCGTCTGACGAGCGCCGACTGCAGAGCCGATATTCGAGCGTTCGAAGCTGAGCGTGGTTTGCGCAAGGTACCAGCCGCGGTTCTCCTCACCGATAACGTTGCTGCGGGGCACGCGCACGTCTTCGAAGAAGACTTCGTTGAACTCGTGCGAGTCGGCGGCGTTGATGAGCGGGCGAACTTGCACGCCCGGGGTCTTCATGTCGACGATGAAATAGGTGATGCCCCGATGCTTGGGCGCGTCGGGATCGGTGCGCGCGAGCAGGATCATCCACTTCGACCAGTGCGCGCCCGAGGTCCAGATCTTCTGGCCGTTGATGACGTAGTCGTCGCCGTCGCGCACGGCCCTGGTCTGCAGACTGGCAAGGTCGCTGCCCGCGCCGGGCTCGCTGTATCCCTGGCACCAGACGACTTCGCCACCGAGGATCTCGGGCAGGTGCTTCTGCTTCTGCTCCTCCGTGCCGTGGACGATGAGTGTCGGCCCCGCGAAGCCGACGGCGATGCCGAAGGGGCGCGGGGCGCGAGCCTCGGCCAGCTCGCTGTTGAAGATGAACTGCTCCATGACGCTCATCCCGGCGCCGCCGTACTCCGTGGGCCAGGCGGGCGCGATCCAGCGGCGGGCCGCGAGTTTCTTCATCCAGTCGCGGCTGCCCGTCATGGCGAAGGGGTCGGCGCTGCCGCGGCCCTCCGACTTCGGAGCTTCCTGGGCAATGAAGCCGCGAACCTCGGTTCGGAACGCCGCCTCCTCGGCGGTGTCATGAAAGTTCATGCTGTACCCCTGTGATGTCGGTGAGGGAATTCTAGCGCCGCCCAGAACGAGACGCATGCAACGGAGCAGCTCGCTCGCGGCGATGGAACGGCCGAACGGCCCCTCGGGGCGGGACGGATCGGCCCATGCGTGGGGCGCGCGGCGCGCCTAGCGTCGGGACGTGGACTTGGACGTGGAACAGGGCCTGACCACGCTTGCGCAACTCGCAGCCCTCTTTGACACATCCACTGACGGTGTCTACGTCGTCGACGTTGACCAGCGCATCGTCTACTGGAATGCAGCTGCCACGGAGATGACCGGCGAGGGTGCAGAGGCGATCACCGGGCGGCGCTGTTACGAAGTGGTCGGCGGCGTCGACTTCGCCGGCCGCGGACTCTGCAAGCAGGACTGCCCGACGATCATGCGCGTGCGCCGCGGCGAGGCGATCCCGGACTACGACGTGTTGTGCCGGGCGTTTCCGGGAAAGCGCCTGTTAATCAACATCAGCATCATGCCTGCCCGCGTGGCCGATTTCGAACGCGCGCTTGCGGTGCACATCTTCCGCGACGTCAGTGGCCGGCGGATTTGCGACCCGCTGGACCCGTCGCTTGTCGCAGCGCTGGAGCAAATGGGTCCCCCGGACGACGCCGTGGACCCAACGCTAACGGCGCGCGAGCGAGAAGTGTTGTGCTTGCTCGCGGCGGGCAGTTCAGTCCGGGACATCGCCAAAGAGTTGGTGGTCACGCCGAACACGGTCCGGAACCACATCGAAAACCTGATGGGGAAGCTCGGTGCGCGCGGGCGGCTCCAGGCCGTCGCGATCGCGGCGCGTCACGGGTTGCTGGGCAAGCCAGCCGCGGAATGATGCAGCCGCATCCTGTAGGCCCGCAAACGGGAGGCTGTCTTCCAGGCAGGCATTCGCCGGGCCGGTAAATGACTTGCCGGCCCGGGAGGGCGGACGGTGAAGGCAAAGCCCCGCCCAGCGCTGGACCTGCGCGCGCACTGCTGCTCAGCTTGCCTCGGCGTCCGCCGGACGGCGCGCTTCGGGATCGGATACAGACGCTGCGCGGTGGCTCAGGAGCTGGATGAAGGGGAGGGCTCCAGGCTCCGCGCGAAGACCGGCCTGGCGGGAGGCGAGTCTTGGCGCGCGTCTCTCGCAGCGGGGTCGAGGTCCGCCACCAGTGGCGGCGCCCGCAGCCCTCCCCTTCACCGGTCGCGATACTACCGGCCGCGGGGCGGCGGCGGCGCCGGAATGACAGAACCTCACGGAAGTCTGAACGGGCGCCTCGCCGTTCTGTCGAATGGCGTTGACGTAGTGGGGCCTCTCAGCCCGCCGTGCTTCCGCCGTCGACCACGAGAATCGCACCGTTCGTGTAGGCAGCGTCGTCCGAAACCAGGTAAAGGATGGCCTTCGCCATCTCGTCTGCCTCACCCACGCGCCCGAGCGGAGAGACCATGGCGCGCGTGGCCGGGTCTGCGAGGAGGGCCTGCACCTCGGGCATACGTGACGCGATCATCGGCGTGTCGATGCCGCCGGGCGCCATGCAGTTCACGCGGATGTTCTCGGGACCGTAGGTGACGGCCATGGAGCGCGTCAGGTTGACCACGCCCCCCTTGGCGGCCGAGTACGCGTGCGCGTCGAGCATTCCACGGAGGCCGCCGGTCGAAGCGACGTTCACGATCGACCCGCCGCCGGTCTTGCGCATTTCGGGAATGGCGAACTTCGACATCAGGTAGACGCTCTTCAGGTTGATGCTGATGACGTCGTCCCAGTCGGCTTCGGGAGTGTCGACAAGCGCGTCCATCGAGCCGGCGTAGCTATACCCGACTGAGGCGTTGTTGACGAGGATGTCCAGCCGCCCGTAGCGCTCGACGGCAGTGCTGACGATACGTTGCACGTCGCTGGACACGCGCACGTCCCCGGCGAGGAAGCATCCCTCGCCTCCCGCCTCGCGCACGAGACGCATCGTCTCCTCGCCGTTGGCGGCGGTGCGGCCGCAGCCCACGACGTTCGCGCCCTCGCGCGCAAAGAGGGCCATCGCTGCACGGCCAACCCCGGTCCCGGCTCCCGTGATGATGGCGGTCTTGCCTGCGAGTTTCATCTGCTGCCTCCGTGACACGGATTATGAGCGGCAGATGGGACTGCAGGCGAACAGGCGACTCCAGGACGCCCGGTGCCAGCCAGGGGCCATGGCAGAACGCGTCGTCAGGGCTGGCCAGGCTCCGAGGGTGCAGGAGACGGGGACTCCACCTCCCCACCTTCGGCGCCGATGGCTGCGATCTCGGCTTTCTTCGCTGCGATCTCGGCCACGAGGTCCGCGACCGCTTTGAGGTGCGTGTCGACCTCCGGGAGGTCGGCCTTCAGGGCGCCAGCTTCGAGGAGCGGAAAGACCGCATGTCCGATCGCGTCTTTCTCGGACGACACCTTCGATTCGAGGCGCTTCACCTCGATTTCGAGTTTGCCGCGCTGTGCCTGGCGCTTGCTGGCGGCGGCAAGGTCGGCCGTTGCCTCCTTTGCCTTGCGGAAAAACGACATGGCTGTCTCCTCCGGACCTGGTTCTCTTGCGCCCAGCTTACTCCCGGTGCCAGGACACCCGGTCCCAGCCCGGCTTCGGCCGCACAGAGGGGCGGGGCCGAGGCCGGAAGCGGGCTACCGGGCGCTCCCGTGCCCGCGCAGGCCGGCAATTCGGCGCTCCGTGCGCTTGGTCTGGCCGTGCCAGTTCCTGGGCTCCGGGCGCTTCGCCGCTGCCGCTGCCGCTCCGTCATGCGCCACGCCGACGCCTCGGACCAGGTCAGCACCAAAGACGCCGCCGACGGAGCGCAGAAAGTCCTGGTCGAACGCGGCCCGCTCGTCCGTGGACTCCAGGTAGCGCTCCGGGAGAAACTCGCGCACGAGGTCCTTCGTCGCGGGCGCGGTGGTCCCGCCTTCGACAGGGAGCCGAAGGTCGCGCGCGCCTTCCATGAAGAGGGCGCCGGCGACGAGACCGCAGCGCGACGACGCGAAAGGCGCTGTAGCGGCGTCGAGCATCTCGCCGATGCGCGTCCTCAGCGCCGCGGCCGGCAGAAACAGGTCCTGCGCGGGCCGTTGGCGCCGCTCTCCAACCGCGACGCAGCCGTTGCGGGCGACCCGGATGAAGCCGGTCACGTCACCGGAGAGGGCGAGTTCCACTTCGCCCGGCCGGACCTGGAGGTCGGCGAGGCCGAGGCCCCACTCTGTGGCGAACGGCAGGCCGAGCAGTGCGGACTGGTGCTCAGAGGCCCAGAGGTATGGGCGGTCTGTGGTCACGCGAGAGGCGAGCACCACAGCAAGGGTCATGTAGTTGAAGTGACCGAACGCCAGGCGGTCGATCATGCCTTCGACGTTCCGCTCTGCTCGTTCGTGAAGCAGCTGCGCCTTGCCGAGAATCTGATCGAGCTCCTGCCGGGTGTGGGTCTGCGCCAGGCCGTCGGCGGAGCGGCAATAGACTGCTCCGGTCGTCTCTACCAGGACCGGCGGCGCTGACGATTCGGCCACCGCGAGCAGCCCGACGCGGCTGGCGCCGACGTCAACCAATCGCGCGCGCACCAGGTAGCTGCCCGCCGGCCCAAGGTCGTCAGCAGCCGAGAGCAAGTCGGCTTCCGACACGGCGGCGCCGTCGACAGAAGTGACGCGGCCATCAGGGCCGGCGTTCGCCCCGACGATCACGAGGCCACCACTGGTGTTGGCGAGAGAGGCGGCGGCTACGGCGCCTTCCGCCTTCGACCACCGGACGAGCGTGGCGACGCGCTGGCGGTCGGGGGTGGTGCCCGCGAGCTGGCCGAGGTCCTCTGCGGTGATCTGTTCGAGTGCCTTGCTTGCGATGCTCATGTCTCGCCTTTCCCGTTGAGTGCGGGGTGACCCCACCTCAGGATGTTGTCGTGCCGGCAGTCCGGCAGGCCCTCTGCGTTCCAATCGCCGCCGTGCATGCGACCCTCTTTGATCGCGTCCACCAGGGCACGCTCCGAGAGGACGCCATCCGGGAAGACCGTGAACGTGGCGCCCACTTCAGGGTGCCGGTGGGTGTCGCTCCCGCCAGTTGTTGGAAGCTCACGGGCCCTGGCCACAGCCCCCGCGAACGCCTTCTCGACATCCCCGGCGAGCCCGTTGTGCACCTCCACAGCATCGACGAGGTCGAACACATGGAAGGCGAGCGCCTGCTCCAGCAGTTCGAGAGAGCGGCCGCTGCGAAAGTCGCAGTCGGGCGGCTTTTCGCGCTTGCGGAAGGGATGGGCGAGGACCATCGCCCCCCCGGCGTCGTCGACGATGGAGCGGAGCTCCGCCACCGTGGGGAAACGCTGGAAGCGGCGGGGCTCGTGGACGCCGTACACGAGCACATGTCCGTAATCGGAGGTGTCGACCTCCATCCCGCCGACGACGAGGAAGTCGTGGCGATCGGCGAGGCGTTCGATGCGTTTCTGCTGCCAGACCTGGTTGTGCTCGGTGATGCAGAGCCCGCTGAGCCCGTAGGCCTTCGCCTGCTCGATGAGCACGTTCGGGTCGGTGTGGCTGTCGCCCGACCCCCAGCCCGTGTGGCAATGCATGTCGATAAGCAGGGCCAAGGTTTCGTTGCTCCCTCCCTTCCCCTGCTATTCGCGATGGCGGAAGAAGTCACAGGCGTCTTCGGGCTCGGACCGGTAGAGGCCGAAGTCGTTCTGGCGAAGCGCGGCGCGGTCGCCGGCGAGGACGCTCGAATGCAAGTGCGCCATGCCGACGGTGTCCGGAGCCTGGTTCTGTTCGGCACAATAGCCCCAGTCGCTGAACGCGCGCTCAGTGGGAAATGGCGTCACGAAGCGATCGCAGTCGCCGCAACTGCCGTGGACGTGGGAGTCGTGCATCGATTTCGGCTCTACGCCTCCTTGCGCCGCACCTTGAAGTGGCAGAATTCGCCGTCGACGAGCGACGACTCCTGCGTCACTTCGACATCGAAGCCGTGCGCCGTGAACGCGAGGGTGGCAGCGGTCAGGCAAGCCTGGCGGCAGGGGAGCCGCTCCGCGAGCTCGTCGCCGCACTTCTCTCGCATCGCTTCGATTGTGTCACAGAAGACCATCTTGTAGGCGAAATCCGACTTCGTGTTTTCCGCAATCGGCAGCGAATAGATGGGCTGTGTGCCCAGGTAGGCGATTTCGATGAAACGCTCGGGGATGAACGGGAAGGCCATCTCGCCGGTCTTCGCGGCAGCCGCGAGAAGCGTTTCGTAGGCACGGTCGCGGTACTGCTTGCCCAGCTCGAGCGAACGCTCCATCCAGCGCTGCCCGTAGTCCGCGAAGTACGCCTCCGCGATTTGCTGCGCTTCGCCGAGTGGTTTGCCGGCGACCTTCGGGGCAAGCTCCGAGACGGCTTCGTGGGGGTCGAATTCATTCCGGATGCGGTCGACCATCTCGTCGGCGAGGTCGAAGCTCCACTCCTTCGGGAGCACGACGCGCGGGCGTTCGCGTGTGGCAGTCATGACCGCACCTCGATGGTGAGTGCGCCGTTGGGGCAGACGTCGACGCAGCGGTTGCAGCCGCTGCACTTGTCGCGGTAGGCGACGCGGAGGCGGTAGTTGCCGGGCTCGTACTTGTCGGTCTCTTCCATGCGGACCATCTTCGTCTCGTGGACGCCGAACACGGCCGTTGGACAGATCTGCAGGCAGCGCTTGCAGGCGAACGGCGTCGTGCAGAGCTGGTGGTCTATCTTGATGAGCGGCGCAATCACGGCTTCCATAACAGTCACCACACCTTCGCCAGGCCAGGCAGCTTCTTGCGGTCGATGTAGGAAATGGCGTCGCGCGGGCACGCGGTCTCGCAGAGTCCGCATCCGAAGCATTCGAACTGGTCGACGTGCGCCTTTTCCATAGTCGCTTCGAACTTGAGGGCGTTGTAGTGGCAGCGCCCCAGGCAGTCGCCGCAGCCGTTGCACTTGTCCCAGTCGACGAAGCAGACGTACTCGCCTTTGACGAGCTGGGCGGTGAGCCCGTAGTCGATGCGCTGGCGGATGGGACCGCAATCGGGATAGTCGCAGTTGCAGAGGCCGCCGATGAAGTCGCCGCCCTCCTGCATGAGCATGTGCATCATGCCCTTCTTGTCCCAGTACTCGACCCACTCCTTGGCCTGCTTGGTCGAGAGGAACTCGACCCCGCCCCGGTAACGCTCGGGCCAGCGTTCCCACTTCAGCATGCCGGTGCCGAGCCCCATGCACGTGTATTCGCTGAGGCTGCACTCCTCGCAGGCGCGCGTGCTCTTGCGGCAGATACACATCATGGCGGCCACGGGCATGCCCATGTCGAGCACGTCCATCACCTCATGCAAGGGCACGACCTGGCACCCGGGGTGCAGGAGGGCGCGCCGGTTCATGTCGCCGACGATCGTGTCGAAGGTCTCCTTGTCGCCGTTGGCCTTCGCCTCAATCGCCTGAGCGATGCCTGCGACCGGAGCCTGGTTCGCCCCCGCGTTGGGGCTGCTCCCCAGCTGCTCCGTCGGGCGCTTGCCCGGCTCGCGGAGCTTGTACATGCGGTTGCTGTAGTTCTTCGGATTCAGGTACCAGGTTCCACCACCCCCCAGGCTGTCGCACATCCTGCACATCGGCGAACTCCTATCTCGCGGGTTCCGGCGACCCGGATCATCCGCAGGCCCGGAGCGTTCGCCGACGGCCAACGGGGGTAGCTTTCTGGGCCCATTGGGCCGGAGGCATGCCTGCGCGCGCAGTGCTGGTCCATCAGCAGGCCGGGCTCGAAGTCGTGCGTCCGGGCGGCAATCCGCAGTTTGTTGGGCAAAAGGCTGCGATAATGCGCTGTGCAGCCCGCAACGACTCCGGCGGAGGGAACAAAGCCCGGCGAACGGGCGGGCGTTGCGGCTCTCGCGGCCGGCGCCCGGCGACGGTTGCAGGCGGCGACCGAAGGCCTCGGCGAGCGCGAGCGCGAGCTCCTGGACCAGGCCCCTCTGAGCTGGGCGACGGGGTTGCTTGGTCACCAGCGGCAGGGCAGCGGGCTGCTGGGAGTGAGCCGCGCCCTGGCAACGATTGCTGGTCGCGTGGGGGCGCACGGGCCGGACTGGCAGACTCGTTACGCTCAGTTGGTCGTGCTTGCGCTGCTGTCCGGCCTGGAAACACGGAAGCCGGTGATCGTTATCCCCGCGAGCGTGTGGCCGCATGTCGAGGCGGGACTCCAGACAGTGCTCGCCGAGGCTGGCGCCCCGGGCTGGGGTTCGGATTGGACGCAGGAACTCTTCGAGAAAGACGTCGCGGTTGCCCTGCTCCAGGCGATTCCGTTTGAAGGGCTCGCCGGGACGGTAGAGCGGCACCGTCCGTGGCGGTTGGTGCGATGGGCGTCGTGGAAGGAACGGGTTGCCCTCGCCAGCTACCTGCGGACGGCCTTCTTCAGGCCGAGCAGCTACTTCAACCGGCATCAATGGCGTGGGTACCGCGGCGGCTACCGGCGCCCGTGGCAGATCCTGATGCTCGTGAACGCCGACGTCCTCGCGGCGAACCCCACGATCCTTGGTGTCTTCGGGACCGGCTGGCCGTTCGACCCCGCGCTGAGCAAGGTCAGTCCGCGCCTGGCCGAGAGGGCGGAGGCCTTCCGGACCGTGGGTGCCCGCCCGTTTCGAATGCGCACGAATGCGAACTCGGTCGAATGGGCGCTCATGGCGTCTTCCACGCGGCGCGAGTTGTTCGAGGCGGGGGAGTACCGGCCGGCCAAGTACGGCTTGATCGTCCATCGGCGCGACCTCCGGCGCTGGGCCGAAGCCCAGGACCGCGCCTCATGGGACCTGTCGCCGCTGGACCCGGCCGCGCCGGTCGCCTGACTGGATCTGCGGCGAGGCGGGGCGGAACTTGCCGCCGTCGCGCCGCCCAGCAGGCGCGTACGGTCAGGCCTTGAACACCGAGAGCGTGTCCACCCGGACCACGCGCTGCATCGGGAGCAGGCCGGCAACCAGGCTCATGATGGCCGTTGCGGCGAGCACGAGGAGCACGTCCTGCCAGCGGACCACGGTGGTGACCTGCGGGATGACCACCGACGCCGCCCACGAAACGAGGTAGGTGGAGCCAAGGCCGACGGCGAACCCGGCGATGCCGCAGATGAGGCTCTGCTCGAAGACGACGCGGCAGAGACCACTCGCGGTCTGGCCGAGCGCCTTGAGCACACCGAACTCGCGCTCCTTCTCGACGACTCCGGTGTAGACCGTGAGGCCGACGACGATCGTACCCACGACCACAGCGAGCAGCACGATGACCAGGAGAATGGGAAGCACGCTGCGGTGGAGGACGGCCTGGCTGTTGTCGGCGAACGTCGCGCTGTCGAACGCCGTGACGCCCGGCACGTTGCGGTTGATCGCGTCAACGACCTCGTGGGACCGCCCCGGCTCGGTCTGGAGCAGTGCAAAGTTCACGATGGCGTCGATGCCGAGCACGGAGCGGCGGCCCTGGTCCATGTTGACAAACGACAGTTGGGCGAGCACGAGGTTGCCGCCCTTCGAGATGCCGGCGACTTTCAACGACGCCGTGCCCACCCTCACTTCGTCGCCGATCCCGAGGCCTGACGTCCGTGCGAGGACGTCGTCGATCACGATTTCGCCGAACTTCGGCGTCCCGCTGCCCTGGCTTACTTCGACGGGGCCACCGGCAGCGCTGGTGTCGAACCCGATCACGTAGGTCTGCCAGGAGTCCGGGCCGCGACGGATATTCATCGGCTTGCCGATGATGCTGGTCATATCGGTGACGCCGGGCGTTTGGCGGACGTCGACGAGCGAAGAGTTGAAGAGGATCGAGGGTGTGAAGAAACTGTCGGCCCCGGTCCCGACGACCCAGACGTCGGCCCGGGTCTCGCGGATGTACCGAACCAGGCCGTCATTCCATCCCCGGTAGAGGCCGACCACGAAGAGCAGCAGGAGCGTGGCGATGGCCACCCCCGCGACGGAAAGCAGGGTCCGCCCCTTACCGGCCATCATGTTGCGGCGCGCCACCGACATCGTGGGGGAGCTCATGCCTTGAACACCGCAAGGGTGTTGACACGCATGATGCGGCCCGCCGGAATGACCGACGCGAGCAGGCTCATCGCCACCGCGCCGCCAAGGACAGCAAGCAGGTCCAGGGGCTTGATCAGCGTAACCATCTGGGGCACGGCGACCGACGTACCCCAGGCGGCAGCCAGCACGAGGGCCTCGCCGGCGACGAAGCCGAGGAGGCACGAGGCGAGCGCCTGCTCGAAAACGACGCGCAGCAGCCCCGGCCCGGGCGTGCCGATTGCCTTGATCACGCCGAACTCACGCTCTTTCTCCAGGACGGCGGTGTAGACGGTCAACCCCAGGACCAGCGTCCCGACGCCGAAGGCGAGGACCAGGATGATGAGCAGGACCGGCAACATGCTCTGCTTGAGCGGCTTTCGACTGTTTTCGGCGAATTCGGCGGTGGTGAAGGCGTTGACGGCGGGCACGTCCTTGTTGATGGCCGCGGCGACCGTGGCAGCCTCGCCGGGAGCGGTCTTTACGAGAAGGACCGTGATGATGTTGGCCGGCTGAAGGGAGGCCGGGATGTCGGTCATGCGCGCGTCAGCGAGGGCCTGACCGAACTGCGCGCGTGCCTCGGCGATTTCGACGAACGCGAGCTGGGCGAACACGACATTGCCGCCGGACGAGATCCCTGAAACCGTGAGCATCCGGCCGGCGACTCGCACCCTGTCTCCGATGCCCGCGCCGGAGAGCCGGGCGAGGACGGTGTCGATGACGATCTCGCCAGGGCCAGGCAGCGCTTTCCCGGAATCCATCTCCGCCGGGCCTCCGATTCCGCCGGCGTCGAAGCCAACGACCCACGTGTCCCAGGCGCCGCCGCCGAACTGCAACTTCACGGGCCGGTAGACGAGGGGCGAGGCGCCGAGGACACCGGGTTCCTGGCGCACCTGCTCGGCGAAGCTCGGAGAGATGAACCCCGGCGTGAAGAAGCTCTCGCTGCCATAGGCCGAGACCCAGACGCTGGCGCCGGTCTCTTCGATATACGAGCCGATGCGTTCGTTCCAGCCGCGGTAGAGGGCGAGGATGAAGGAGAGCAGGAGGGTTGCGACGGCGACGCCTGCAATGGAGAACGCGACGCGAGCCTTGCCCGTGCGCATGTTCCTGATCGCTATGGAGAGCGTCACCATCAACCCTCGCGGCCCGTCCCGGAGCGCTGCCGCGCATTCTAGCGGCTCGCGGCGAGGGCAGTGCGAGGGCCCGGCGCGCCGAGTCGAGAGGGACTCGCGACGTCGCAGCCAACGTACGTTGGCCGACTGCCATCTTGGCTCGTAGGCCGCCCGCTATCCCGGCCGGCCGGGCCCTGTTTTCGATCAGCCGCCCGGGCCCGAGCTTCCTGGCGCAGCTGCTCTGAAATCGAAGTCTTCGTGCCAGCGGAAGGGGAGGTCGACGATCACACCCGGTTCGCGGGCATTCTGAAAGACGTCGAGGGCCGACCGCAAAATGGCGCGCTGCGACTCCACATTGCCGGGGAGCCCGGTCTGATGCCCGAGCGGGTAGTCGACGAACACCGCCCGTGGCGGCTTCACGCTTTCCGTGATGTCGCGTGCGGATGCGATCACGAGCGTCGGAATCCCGGCGGCTTCAACAACCCTCGCGACCAGACCAACGGTCTGGTGGTCGAGCGGTCAGGCAGGCACCAGGATGAGGGCGTTGACACGGTCTTCCTTGAGCCGGGCCGCGAACGCCGGCGCTGCCTCTTGGACGACAGCTGAGCGCGTGTAGATGCGGCCCATGAAGCCGCTGTAGAGCCGCGGTGCGAGTTCGCCGATGACTCCTTCGGCTTCGAGTTCACGCAGACGTTCGATGGGGAACACGCAGTTGATGTCCTGGTCGGCGTCAGCGTGGTCGTAGTAGGAGTCGTTGATGACGAAGCCGTCGGCGGGCGCGTCGCTCGGAATCTCCAGCAGCCGGAGGTCGTTGCGCGCGTCGGCGTCGAACGGGGCCTGCCAGGAGCACGAGACGCCGCCGGAAGTCAGCATGCTCACCCGGCACTCGCTGAGGGGCTTCGTGAGCGGAGTCCAGGGAGCGTCGTCGTACTTCGACCAGCTGTAGGGCGGAAACCCCTCGGAGCGGTAGTGCTGATTGAGTCGATCGATGTAACGGACGGTCATGCGACTCTCCTGGTGGTGTGGATCGGGTGGTCGTGCGCCGGACGGAGGAGCACGCAGCGACATTCTAGCCGCTGCGCGACGCCGCGCGGGAGATACGTCTTTCAGTACGACCCAGGGCCTCACGCACCCACCGGTGACGAGGACTCAGGAGGGCCTGACCTCGTAGACGTTGTACTCGACGGCACCGGCGAGCACCCGGCCCTCGGCCACCGCCATGGTCGAGTTGAGCCAGGCGTACCGTGCGTCGCCAGTCTCGAAGCGAATCTCGGTGATGAAGCGGACCTCGCCGAACGCCGTAGGGGTGCCGCCCGCGGCGGCCTGCTGCGCCCGCTCATTGAAGTCGACGACACCCACGTAGGTGAGGTAGAAGAGGGCACCATCGTGGGTTTCGAATGTGGCGCGGACGTCCAGGCGCCCCAGGCCGTCGGGACCGACCAGCAGCCAGTCGCCTCCGCCGGGATGGAGCTTTCCGCGCAGCCTGGGGCCTTCAAACGTGCCGCCGGTGACGATGAAGACGGAGCGGAAACCGAATGGCCCGGCGCCAACCTGAGCAGGGGGCGCGAGGTCGGCGTGATAGGTCATCAGCGGTTCGAGTGTGAGCGGCATCCCGGTCCCTCCAGCGCAGATCGCTCGCGTTCCCGGTTCGTCGCGGGTCCTCCCGGCGACTGCTGCGCGCAGCCGGAGAAGATAGCGGCTGCGAAGTGCCGCTGCAATCGGTTGCGCTGCCCATCAACGGACGCTCCCCGGATCGACACCCGAATCTCGCGCCCGGGGCACGTGTACGATGCGGGTGCGCATCTTTCGCGCTTCGAAGACGGGAGAATCACGATGACGACGAACCGCCAATGGGTGCTTTCCAGCCGGCCGGTGGGCATGGTGCAGGAGAGCAATTTTGAACTGCGGGAGACACCGGTTCCGGAGCCCGGGCCCGGCCAGATGTTGGTGCGGGTCATCTACTGTTCGCTCGACCCGGCCATGCGCGGCTGGATCACCGACCGGCGCTCCTACGTTCCGCCAGTCCAGATCGGCGAAGTCATGCGTGCCGGCGGGCTGGGCGAGGTGGTCGCCTCGTCTCACGCCGACTTCGCGCCAGGAGACATCGTCAGCGGCACTACCGGCTGGCAGGAGTATTGCCTGTCGGACGGATCCGGGATGATGCCATTTCGCAAGCTCGACAAGAAGCCGGACCTGCGCGCCGCCATGGGTGTGTTCAGCGGGGCCGGGATGTCAGCCTACTTCGGGTTGCTCGACCTCGGACAGCCCAAACCCGGAGAGACGGTGGTGGTCTCGGGCGCTGCCGGTGCTGTGGGCTCAGTCGCCGGCCAGATAGCCAGGATCAAGGGTTGCCGGGCGGTCGGCATTTCGGGTTCCGACGAGAAGTGCCGGTGGCTCATCGACGAGCTCGGATTCGACGCCGCCATCGACTACAAGACGGAGGACGTCGCGGCGCGGCTGCGCGAGACCTGTCCCACCGGGATCGACGTGTTCTTTGACAACGTGGGCGGACCGATCTTGAACGCGGCCCTGGCGCAGATCAACCTGAAGGCCCGCATCGTGCTCTGCGGGGGAATCAGCGCCTACAACGCGGTCGAGCCACCTCCCGGGCCGTCGAACTATATGCAGCTGGTGATCATGCGGGCCCGCATGGAGGGGTTCATCATCATCGACTACGTCCCTCGCTTCCCCGAGGCAGCGGCGGAGATGAGCCGTTGGATGGCCGAAGGCAAGCTCAAGTCGCGTGACACGGTAGTGCAGGGAATTGAGAACGCACCGCGCGCCCTGCGGATGCTTTTCGAGGGCGGAAACACGGGGAAGCTGCTGTTGCAGGTGGGGCCGGAGCCCACCCGGTAGCCAGCAGGCCGGACGGTAACGCATCGTCATGGAACTCGAAGAAGTCAGCCTGCGGTGAGGCGCTTCGGGCCCGTCAGGCGGTGTAGGCCGTGCTGTTCGCAACCCGGAAGTCGTAGAACGGGCCACCCGCGTCGAGTTCGTTGAGCACGCCCAGCATCCGGATGGCGATGGCAGCGTTCGGAGAGGCCGCATAACTCAGCTGACGATTCTCAGTACCGAAGTACGACTTGATACCGGTGAGAATGACGACGACCATTTTCAATTCGATGAACACGCGATAGAACGCGAGCGCTTCGTAGTTGACGGCGATACCACTGTGGCGCTCGTACAGACCGAGGAACTCGTCCAGCGGCATGAGCGCTTCCAGCGTCCAGTAGGACCAGTACATGAACGCGATCTCTTCCATCGCGTCGCCGATGTGGCACTGCTCCCAATCGAGGATGGCGTGGATGGTGTCGCCTTCGAACATGTAGTTGCCGCGGCGGTAGTCGCCATGGATGAAGCTGACGCGGCTGGCCACGGGAAGGTGCTTCTTCAGCCAGGCGATTGCATAGGAAATGGCAGGATGCTCTTCGAGGCGCTGCCTGTGGAACCCGTCTTCGAAGAGGCGCAACTGGTCGAGCGCCGCCGTCTCGGGCGTGGGGTCGCCGAGAAAGTCGAGGCCGGCCGACCTGTAGTCGAGTGTATGGATGCGCCCGAGAATTTCGGCGTACTGCGCGAGTATCCGGGCTCGGTGGGCCGACTGCGCTTCCTCCAGCAGGACGCTGTCGTCGCTGGACCCGGGCAGCTTCCTCGAAACGGCGAACGGACGCCCGAGCCAGTCGCCGCTGCGGTCGATCCAGAGGAAGTGCGGAACCGGGATGCCCAGGCGTTCCATCGCCCGCACGACCCGGACCTCGGACTCCGGCCGGCGCCGCGACCCGGTCATCTGGCCCTCGGCGACGTCGCTTTCCAGGACGCTCGAGACCGCTTCGCGCTGCAGCACGCAATGCTCCTCCTGCGCGCCCGAGGCGTCGTCCCAGGCCGCGTCGAAGAACCATGTTTCGCGAGAGGCTCCGCCGACCATCCGCTGGAGGCCGCGCACGCGGACGTTTCTCGCGCCCTGGACCTCGCTGGCGATGAATCGCTCAAGCTGCCCGGTCATCTCCTCGATTGGGTCCGGCACTCCCGCGAACCCGACCATCTGCCGCGTCGTGGGGACCACCGGCGGCACGGCCGCGATCTCGCGTTCCAGCACCCGCCGGAGCAGTGCCCGTATTTCGGTGTCCGCCTGCCGGATCGCTTGCGGAGCCCCGGGACCGGCGGGCAGGTCGAGGGACTCGATCGCGGCTGCGACGGCGGACTTCATGAGGTTGTTCCGGTCAGCAAGTGCCCGGGGCGAAGAGTGCGGCGGCGGGAGTTCCGCCAGGGAGCGTTCGACGATGGCGGCGAAGTTGGCCGTCGCGCCGTTGCGCAGGAGCGTGACCACGCTCCGCAGCGTGGCTTCGATGTCGTCGCTGTCTTCCGTGAAGGCTACCGCGTCGGCAGACCACTGGTTCGCGATGCGCGCGAGGACGCCGAGGACCGGCTCCATGCCCGCCTGGGCGGCAGGACGGCCCTCGAGCTGCGGCAAGATGACGCCTTCGAGCGTGCGCATCACACCTTCGAGCAGGTCGTCGACCGACGGCTTTGTGATCACGCTATTCCTCCAGTACAGGGGCGCCGCGCATCGCGTGATTGCACACTTCGATGCAAATCTGCGACGCAGCATTCAAGATCGCATCATCGGAGTCAAATCTTGATACGCCTCCGCGTGAAGCATACAATTCCGCCTGATCGCATCAGGCCGTCTCCGCTGGTCCGTCAGGAGGCTCGACATGGCAGTCCAGGCGTCCATCATGACAACCCAGGCCAGCGCCCTTGCAGGGCCGGATTCCGTGCTCCTGCCTGCCAACCCGCCGCGTTTCGGCCCGGTGACGAAGAAGCTCATCCTGCGGACGACCGTATGGGCTGCCGGGATCCTGCTTGTTGGCCTCGTCCTTACGTTCGCTGTCGACTCGCCGTATGCGCGTGCTGCGGGCCTCGCGGTCATCTTCCCGGGCGCCGGCTTCCTCTACGACGCCTGGCCGCTGCTGACGCTGGCGACGCTGGTCCTGTTCTTCGTCGCCATCATCCTCTGGTGGGGCGTCAGCGCTTTCGTTGCGATCCCGGCGGTCTGGGGCGCGAGCATCGCGGGCTCCGTAGCGCTCGCCGAAGGGCCGCGGCTCTTCACCGGGCGCGACACGACCTGGGAATGGGCCATGCCACTCACCCTCGCGGTCTACGCCGTCATCGCGGCCACCGTCGTCTACAGAATCGAAGCGAATTACCGGCGAAAGCTGGCCTCGATGGCGGCGAACAACGCGTACCTCGCGACCGTGACGCTGCCCGACCGTTCACGCCCCCTGGTCGAACCAACGGAGAAGGACTCCGAGCTTCTGCGCTGGGCCTTCAGCCTGGCGCTGCAGCCGATCGACCAGTTCGAAGGATTCGACTGGGGCGAGCAGTACCACGGCGGCACCTGCCTCCGTTACCAGTTGAACGCGCTCGGCGGGGCGATGGCCGTCTGCGCCGCAAACCTCCTGCCGAACTACCAGGAAGTCATCCGCCCAGCGCTCGAAGACCTCGTCTACAAGACCACGGACCTGCGCGTCTGGAAGTACTGGGCGCTCGAAAACCTGGTCGGCAACTTCAGCCGCAACCCGGACCCGATGGTCAAAGACAACATCATGCTCTCGGGCTTCTTCGAGAATCAGATCAACCTGATGGAGGCCGCGACGGGCTCCGACCGCTTCGACCAGCCAGGCTCACTTCCCTTCGTCTGGAAGGATGGCCGCGTCTTCGAATACGACCACAAGACCATCGCGGAGGCTGTCGCCAGGAACTTCGAAGGGGCGGAGATCGGGCTCTTCCCGTGTGAGCCGGGCTGGGTGTTCACGGTCTGCAACACGATGGGCGCCCAGGGCCTCAAGGGCTACGACGTGCTCCATGGCACTGACTACTGGACACGCGTCGAGCCGAGCTGGCGAAAAGGCGTGCTCGACGAAATGATGACCCCCGACGGCGCCTTCCGGCACATCCGCTCGAACGTCCTCGGTCTCACCTTCAACGACGGGGATGGTACGGGCGAGTACTTCACGACCGGTTCGAACCAGTTCGAAGACGTCGCTCCGGACGTCGCCCGGCGCGGGAGGCTGCTCGCCTTGCGCGGCGTGGGGCAACGGATGGCGGGCCTCGAGAAGACCATCGTCGACGGCCGGCTCGCCATCCCGCCGATGACCCCTGCCCGCGAGCGCGGGACGTTGATCAAGACGGCCACGCCCGCGTGGATGGGCCTCGTCGCGGGGGCGCGGGCGGTGGGCAACGAGGCCGTTGCACGCGCGGCCGGGCAGCGCCTGGAGGAAGAGTGCTCCACGGACGAGCCGTTTCCCTCCAAGCCGTTCCACGGCGGCATTCAGACGAACGCGGGCTATCTCGGCATTCGCTGGGGAACGCCGCTTTCGCAGGCAGACCTTGCCCTCCGGGGGTACGTCCCGCCCGTCGGCCCGGTGCTCGCTCATGCGCCCTGGCCGGAGGTGCTCGTCAGCAAGGCGCGCTCCGGCGACGGGCTCTCGCTCGACCTTGTCGTCGAGCCCAACGCCGCGGCTGCCGGGGTGGTCCACGAGCTCGTGTTCGACGCGCTCACGCCGAACCGGGAGTACCGGCTCTCGGGTGACGGGATGAGCGCGGCCGTCACGGCTGACAGCGAAGGCAAGGGCACGGCCTCGGTGGCCCTGGACCGCCGCGTTGCCGTGAGCCTGTCGCCTGCGTGACAAGGAGGACCGCCGTGAAAGAGAAGGCCCGGGCCTGGTGGAGTTCGTTCGCGAAGTTCAATGTCATGAGCAGGTGGTGGAGCCGCTTCGTGGGGCTTCGCGGCTGGCTGCTCCGGCGGCCGCGCGTCGAGAACTCGCCGCGGCAGCCTTCCCGCTAGTGCTCTTGCCTGTTGCCGCGAGACGGCGGGGATGAGCCCCGGCGCCGGACGCGACGGGCTTCCGGCGGGCGTACGCGCCAGGAGGACCGTCGCGAAGCTGGTGCTCGCCGCCGTCGTCGTCAACGAAATCGCCGCCACGGGCGTGCTGCCGCTCGACGAGCGCTACATCGCCGCGTCACGAAACATCGTGCTCCCGGGCGCCGGGCTCATCGAATGGAGCTTGCCCGCCGCCGCCGTCTTCGCGTGCCTTGCGGTCGTCGCGCTGGCGCTGTTTTTCGTCTGGGGCGCTGACTGGGTCGTGGCGGCCGTATGGGCTTCGGCGCTCGCCGCCACCCTCGTGCTCGTTTCAGCCACCCACGATCATGCCGCCACGCACGTCGTTTCCGCAGCCGGCCAAGCGCCGCAGGTCGTCCGCGCCAGCCACACGGTCGGCGCCATCCTCGTCGTCATGGTCCTGGTGAACTGGCTGCGGGTCGTATTTGCGCGCGTCCCGGGAGTGTCCTGGCTGGGCCGGCGGCTGTCGCGCGGAAAGCGCCAGGGGCTCTCCGGGGTCGGTCGGCTCAGGGGCGTGGAGCGCGCGCGTGCAAGCGCCATCGCCGCACTGGCGCGGGCCGCCGGCGCCGAGGTGCCAGAGTCGGACGCTATCGTGGAGGCGCTTTCCGACGGCAGGGTGGTGCGCCGCGCCCGCAACGTCGGCGCATTCGCCCGGCTTCGTTTGGGCGACCCGCTCCGCACGGACAATGCGCACGCACGCGCCGCCTTGCTGCTCTGGGGCAAGCTCCCGCCGCACGCGGTCCGCGACTTCGAGTTGGAATCCGCGAAACGGCTGGCCGGCGTCCCGTGCAGCGAACCGGGCTGGGTACGCCCCCTCGACGCCACCCTCGCGGCCGTCGCACTGCAATCGTGCGGGGAACGCGAGGCCGCCAGATCGTGGGTGCGGACGTTTCAGACGGAGTTCCGCCTTGGCCAGCGCGGCCACCGGCCAGCCTGGCTGTACACCCCCCTCTTCATGGCCGCCGGCACCGCCAGCGACTGGGAGCACGCGGCCGCGTCGGGCATCTGCCGCGCCTTCGGATGGATTGGCACGGAGGACTGGACTGCGCTTCGCAAACGGACCCTTGGGGCCGCAGCGAGGGGCTCGACGATTGCCCAGGATGCCCGTCTCATCGCCGCGGGACGCATGTGGGCGGCGATGGAGCAGGACGCCCCGGCTCAACGAATCCTTCAGCGAGCGACGATTCGAGGCGACGCCCTCGCCGTGGCTCTCGAACGGCTCGCCAGGGCGCTTGAGGCGAACCCCCGGGCGCTCCTGGACGTGCGTTGGGCGACGGGCGAGCACGTCGTCCCGCCACCCCCTGCGGGGAGCGTCGCGCACTGAAAGACCACCGTTTATCGCCGATCTGCTACAGTCGTCGCAAGAACGATCCACGGACTGCTCATGGTCGAATCCATTCTTAGACCCGGCGCTGCGACCGGCGCGGCGATGCCGGGGTACGCGCCATGGCAGCCGCCGGGCGAGCTCCCGGCGACGCGCGACGCGGGCCTCGCCATCCTCGAAGCGCTGGCCGCCGCGGACGAACCGATGAGCGTCGCAGAGATTGCTCGCGCCACGGGGCGCCATCGCGCCTCCGTGTATCGCTACGTCGAATCGCTCAGCGCAGAAGGGTTCCTCAGGGTGAGCGGCTCGCCGCGCCGCTTTTCGGCCAGCTGGCGCACCATTCGCCTGGGCTTGCTTCCGCTCCGCTTCCGGCGCAACCGCGTCCGGGACGTGGCTCTCGCCAGCGCGATGCGGCTCGTCCAGGAGACCGGCGCCCAGGCGGTGCTGGGCTTCTACGAGGACGGCTGGGCCTACTGCTCCGACGTGGTCCAGGACGTCGAAGGCATGCCCGTGCCGTCGTTTGTTGGCAGCGCAATGCCCGGGATCACGAGTGGCGGTGGCCGAGTGCTGCTCGCATTCTCTTCGGCCGCAGAGATGGAGCGCGCGGCCTGCGCGCACACGCCAGCGTTTACCGCACACACCATCACCGGCCACGACGCGGTCCTCGAAGAGCTCCAGCGCACACGCGCGCGCGGATACGCGCTCATCTACGACGAGCTTCGTCCCGGGCACCGGGAGGTAGCGTTTCCCGTTTTCGATTTCGAAAGCCGACCGGTGGTGGCCATCGGCGTGCTTTTCCAGGGGGACCAGCCCCCGGCCGCGCTCGTGGAGCGCCTTCGCCTGGCTGCCAGCGAAGCCTCGCGGCAGCTCGGCTACAACCCGGCGCCACCGTCGCCCGCAATCTGACGGGCCGAGTTCGGACCGCCGCACGGCGAGCGACGCCTATGACGCCGCCACCGACTCTCGTCTGTCACCCGCTGGAACTCGCGCGCCGTAGCGTATCCGTACGATGATGCGAACAGGCATGCCGACGGCCCCGCCTCCGGCCTCGACGGGGATCGTGTCGAGCTACAGCTACGACAACGCCGGCCACGATCATGTCTCAACGATACGCTTGAGTTAGAGTGACGAGAGGAGATAGCCTTGAATCAACAAGAGCGCGAACTCTGATTACGTGCACAAGCTTCTCTCGACATGCAAGAATATCGTCCAACTACCCAGTTTCTTACGGAATTTACGGCGGTGGCCGAATCCATAAGGACAATGAACAGACCCGGTGACGTCGAGGTAGACACGGCCCTGTGGAACATTCAAAATAATCTGTGCTGGCTTATAGTTGACTCCGGACATCTAACCTTGCCCGCCACGGACGAAGAGTGTTCCGCACTCATGATGTGCATCTCGTTGATCCCAAGATTCTCGGCTGCTACTCGAGATGATCGTCAGCGCGCAACTAATGCCGAGATTTACTTCTGGGACGGGGTGGCGTCCGATGTCTCGGCACAGCGGCCTGGCCCATGGAGGGATCTGCTGTTGTCCACCTGTGTTGCCGCGTTGGCTTCACAAGTGTCGATTCCGGTTGAAAAGCTGACCAGGTTTCCGGTCGAAAAGTTGACCACCCAGGGGCGGGCGGGCGTTAGGGATGTTAGCGGATGGCGGGGTCGTCGGTCAGGGCATGAAGCTTGTCCTTCTG
>Ga0315281_10002115_pt1 | contig 29492 bp, 25 predicted proteins | sample YL17G07_0_MG_FD_204540 | JGI IMG/M metagenome (GOLD analysis project Ga0315281, IMG submission 204540) | Sediment microbial communities from Yellowstone Lake, YNP, Wyoming, USA - YL17G07_0 | ecosystem: Environmental > Aquatic > Freshwater > Lake > Sediment | place: USA: Wyoming | collected...
TCGTAATCGATGATCGTCTGGAGCAATAGTCTCCGCACGGCGGCCAGCCGGCGGCTGATCACCCGGGCGACACGCCGCATGACTTTGAAGCCAGTCTCCGGGTCCCTCTCGAGATAGTCCAGAAACAGCCGCCCGTCAATGGCGACGACCTTGACCTTGGTGACGGCCTCGGCCGACGTGTTGTGATGCCCCTCCCCGACAACCGCGGAAAAGCCGAACGCCTGGCCCGGCGTCTCGAGCACGACCATGGTCACCCGCTCCGGGAGCGGGGAGGAGAAAACGGTCAGCCGGACCGAACCCTCGAGAAGGAGATACACCAGATTGGATGCGAGTTCCGGGGAAAAAATGACCGCCCCCGGCGCGTAGGTCAGCTCCACGGAAATGGCCGCGATCGCCCCGAGGGCCGGACCGGACAAGCCCTCGAAAAGCTCCAGGCCGGCGAGAGTGTCCTTTTCGACCATGGCCGCCTCCTTTATGGACTGCCCGCAGTCCCGGAACCCCCTTGACCGCGCCGGACGCCTCGCAGATACTTGTCCATTTCCGCGGCCGCGATGCGCGCGTCGCCCATGGCCAGGATGACCGTCGCCCCGCCCCGGATGATATCGCCTCCGGCGTACACCCCGGGCAGGTCGGTGGCCATGGTCGCCCAATCGACTTCGATATTTCCCCACTTGCCGACCTTGAGTCCGGGAGTGGTCTGGGGAATGAGGGGATTGGGGCTCTGGCCGATGGCGCAAACGACGAGGTCGACCTCCATCGTGTATTCCGAGCCCTCGATCGGGATGGGCCGCCTCCGGCCGGACGCGTCAGGTTCGCCGAGCCCCATTTTCTGGCACTCCATGGCCCGGACCCGGCCGTACTCGTCGCCGAAATAGCGGATAGGGGTCGTCAAGAGCTGGAACTCGATCCCTTCCTCCTCGGCGTGATGGATCTCCTCGGTCCGGGCCGGCATCTCGGTCCTCGAGCGCCGGTAGACGATGACCGCCCGTTCGGCGCCCAGCCTCTTGGCCGTCCTCACCGAGTCCATGGCCACGTTGCCGCCGCCGATGACCGCGGCGGTTTTGGCCTTGGCCACGGGCGTGTCGTAGGCGGGAAAATCATAGGCCCGCATCAGGTTGACCCGGGTCAGGTACTCGTTGGCCGAGTAGACACCGACCAGGTTTTCCCCGGGGATTTTCATGAAATTCGGGAGTCCGGCCCCCGAGCCGATAAAGAAAGCCTCGTAGCCCTCCTCTCGGAGGTCGTCGATCGTCGCCGTCATTCCCACGACAAAGCTCGTCCGGATCTCGACCCCGAGGCGCCGGAGGTAATCCACCTCGGCCCTGAGGATGGCCTTGGGCAGCCGGAATTCCGGAATGCCGTAGATGAGGACGCCGCCCGATTCGTGGAGCGCCTCGAAGATGGTGACCTTGTGGCCGAGCTTGGCCAGGTCCCCTGCCACGGTCAGCCCCGAGGGCCCGGCGCCGATGACGGCCGCCTTTTTACCCGTTGACGGCGGGAGCGGCGGAATGTTCATGGTGCCGCCGCCGCGCTCGAAATCGGCGGCGAACCGTTCCAGGTTGCCGATAGCCACGGAAACGCCCGTCGCCTTCTTCAAGGCGCAGACTTCCTCGCACTGCGATTCCTGAGGGCAAACCCTGCCGCAGATGGCCGGGAGAGAATTCGTCTCCTTGAGCTTCCAAGCCGCCTCCAGGAAACGGCCCGCCTCGATGAGCTTGACGAAGCTCGGGATGTCGATGGATACAGGACAGCCGGTGACGCACTGGGGATTGGCGCAGTCGAGGCAGCGGCGGGCCTCCTCCCGGGCCTCCTCGGCACTCAGGCCGATGTTGACTTCCTTGAAATCGCGGTTCCGTTCGCCGGCCGGACGCTCCGGCATCTTCCGCCGGACGATGGACGCCCGCCCCTTGACCGACAGGGACTTGCGCAGCTCCTTGCGCCAATCCTTCTCGAACTCAGCCCTCAGCCGCGCCTTCTCTTCAGGGCTCAGTTCTTTCTTGTCTTCGGCCATTTCTTTCCGTCCCTTGTCCTAGGGGAGCTCGGTCTCCTCATAACGGCATAGCGACCGGACCTCGTCCTCGGCGTAGGATTTCCGGCGCAGGAAGAGCTCGTCCCAATCGACCGTGTGTCCATCGAAATCCGGGCCGTCGACACAGGCAAACTTCGTCTTGCCGGCGGCCGTGCAGCGGCAGGCGCCGCACATCCCCGTCCCGTCGACCATGATCGGGTTGAGGCTGACGATGGTCTTGATGCCCAGGGGCTTCGTCGCGCGCGAGCTGGCGTACATGAGGTAGGTGCAGCCGACGGCGATGACGCGGGCCACGGGCGCTTCGGCCTTGAGCAGCTCCTCGAGCGGCCGGGGGATGAAATCCTTCGAATTGAGGGCGTAGTCGCGAGCGGAGAAGACCACCTTGTCGCAGACCGAAAGGTAGCGGTCTTTCCAATAGACGAGGTATTCCGCCTTCGCGTCGATGAGGGCGATCACTCTGTTGCCGGCGGCCTTTAGGGCTCGGGCCACGGGCCAGAGGGCGCCGATGCCGAAACAGCCTGCGGCCAGGACGACTGTCCCGAACGGGGCGATCTCGGAGGCCCGGCCCAGCGGGCCGACGAAGACCGGGACATCGTCCCCCGCCTTGAGGGCGGCCAGCTTGCGCGTCGTCGTCCCCACAACGAGAAAGACCGCCGTGACCGACCCGCGGGCCGTATCCCAATCGGCGACGGAGAGCGGGATGCGTTCGCCTCTCTCGTCGGGCATGATGATGACGAATTGCCCGGGTCGGCATTTCCGGGCCACCTCGGGGGCGTGGACCTCGATGAGGTGGAGATTGGGCACAAGCCGACGCCGGTCCAGGACTTTTGGCATCATCGTCCTCGCACGAGCTTCAGGCTCTTGTTCTCCCGGGCCAGGTTCAGGCCCTTATAATCGTCGGGGTCCCGGGGCGTCGCCGGGCGGCGCCCTGCGGCCTGCTCAGTCAGCTTCTTAGCGCTGATCAAGGCCCCGGCCTCCGCCTTTTCTTCAGCCAGGAATATTCCCTCCCGCGGAATCGGATCCTGGGTCAGGCACGCGAACGCGGGGACGGAGCCGGCCAGGTCCCTCCGGATATCCCCGAGCGACGCGTATTCAAAACCGGACCGGCCCATCTTCGCGGCCAGTTCGCCCAGGATGACCCAGCCGGGCCGGGCTTCGCCCCTTGGCCCGACGACCTTCCCGGTGTGCTGGGCCCGGCCTTCTACGTTGACGTAAAGGCCGTCGGATTCGAAGGCCGTCGTCTCGGGAAAGACGATATCGGCGACAGCCGTCATCTCGTCCTCGTAACTGCCCTGGAGGATCACAAGTTCCGCGGCGCCGGGTTCGAGTTTGGGCAACGGCCCGGCGATATAGATGGCTTTGACTTCACGTCTCGCGGCGGCGCCGCACAGCTCCTCACCGCTCAGGGTTTTCATCGGAAAGGCTCCTGCGATCTCGAGCCCGCCCTTAAGGTTGGCCTCGGCATCCAGCGGAATGATCCGGCCTTCGACGAGAGCGGCCAGCTTCCAGAGCGCGGCTAGTCCGCCCGCGGGTCCGGCCGACGCAAGAAAGGCCGGGCCGAATAAAAAAAGCGCCGGCCGGCGCGTCTCCAACGTGCGGACGATTCCGGCGAGTTTGTCCTTGGACATCTTAAGGGCCGGAAGGGATCCGCCCCGGTCAAAGGCCTTGCGCCCGGACTTGGCCTTAACGGCGCCCTCGCCTTTAAGGGAGGATTGGGCGCGGCCCTTCAGGATCACCGCGGCCAGCGCGGAGAGGAATTCTGCCTCACGACCGGGGGGAACCTCAGCCTTAATCGAGGCCTCGCGGGCGTGCCGGAAGCCGGCCGGGCCTACGCTCACGAGCGCCGCCCCGTTCCGGACCGCCCGGTTGACCTCGACTCCGAGGATCGGCTGTGTCACCGGGAGGTCCTCTCCGAAGAGCACGATCGTCCTCGCCCGGCCGATGTCGCTGAGCCGGAATCCCAGGGCCGCGGTCCTCCCGGCGGCCCGGCCAAGGCGGCGCAGCTCCGAGGCGGCCGAACCGGCCCATGATCCAGCGGCCGCGGGCGCCCCGAGGATTTCCGCCGCGAACCTGTGAAGGACGAAGAGGTCTTCGCACGAGCTTTGAGCGGAGAAAGCCACACCTGTCCTTCCGGGGCCGATTTCCGAAAGGCGCCCCGCCGCGACGGTCAGCGCCTCCTCCCACGAGGCTTCCCTGAGGCGGCCGTCCTGACGAACCATGGGGCGGCGTAGACGGAGTGGATGTTCGACCGTGCTTCTCACCAGGAACCGTCCTTTGACGCAGGCCTGGCCGCGATTGGCGGAGCCCTCGGGATCTGGAACGGCGCCCAGAATCCGGCCGTCTCTCAAGCCGACCCCGAGGATGCACCCCTGTCCGCAGAGCGGGCAAACGGCCCTTTTTTCGGTTTCGGACGGCCTTTCGTATCGGACGGCCCGTTCCGAAAGAGAGCCCGTGGGACAGACATCCACGCAGGCGCCGCAGAATCGGCATGCGGAATCGACGAGGCGCCGGTCCATGGCTGTGCCGATGACGGTCGTGGAACCGCGGGAGACGAAGGTCAGGACGGACGCCCCTCTCACTTCGTGGCAGACCCGGACACAGCGGCCGCAGAGAATGCAGAGGCTGTTGTCCCGGTCGATGAACGGGTCGTCCCGGCGGACCTCGCCCTCCCGGCGGGCCGAGGGGAAGTGGACGCGCTCGACGCCGACCGCATCGACCACGCGCTGGAGTTCGCAGCGGCCATTCTCCGGACAGAGGACGCATCCGGTGACCTCGCCGGTTTTCCGTATGGTCGATTTGTAGTCGTCGCAGGATTTTTTTTCGTCGCAGATGAGACACGCGTTGGGATGCTCGGCCAGGATGAGCTCGAGGATCTGGCGCCGCAGGACCTTGAGCTCCGGAGTCGCCGTGCGGACCTCGAGGCCGTCTTCGGCCGCCGTGCTGCAGGCAGGGACATAACCTTTGCGGCCCTTAACCTCGACCAGGCAGATCCGGCACGCCCCGAAAGGCGCGAGGTCGGGATGGTCGCAGAGCGAGGGGATGTCGATGCCGCCCGCCCTGGCGACTTCGAGAAGCATGGGCCGCCCCTCGAAAACGATGGACCGGCCGTCGATGATGATCGTCATGGTTTCGCCTGGCCCGCCGCTCCGCCGGAGAGAGAGCGCCTCTTTTCTCCCGTATATTTCGATACGGCCCGGACCTTCGGCGGGCAGACGTTAAGGCAGGCTCCGCATTTAATGCACGCGGCCTGGTCGATGACGTGGACTTTTTTGCGTTCGCCGGCGATGGCGTTCACGGGGCAGTTCTTGAGGCAAAGGAGACAGCCGATGCATTTATCCGGCTCGATAAAGTAGGCGATAAGGTTCTTGCAGACGAGAGCGGGACAGCGACCGGCGATGTGGGCGTTGTACTCGTCCCGGAAATAGCGCAGCGTCGATAGAATCGGGTTTGGAGACGTTTGCCCGAGGCCGCATAGCGAGCCCTGCTTAACCGCCGGGGCCAGCTCCTCCAGCCGTTTCAGGTCGTCGTCGGTGCCTTCGCCGCCGGTGATCCGGGCTAGGATCTCGGCCATCTGGCGCGTGCCGATCCGGCAGGGGGCGCATTTCCCACAGGATTCCTCCTGGGTGAAGCGCAGGAAGTAGAGGGCGATGTCCACCATGCAAGTGTCCTCGTCCATCACGATCATGCCGCCGGAGCCCATCATGGCCCCGGCCTGAGTCAGGCTTTCGTAGTCGACGGGCAGGTCGAGGAGCTCCTTGGGGATGCAGCCGCCGGAAGGGCCGCCGATCTGGATGGCCTTGAACTCGCGGCCGCCGGGAATGCCGCCCCCGATCCCGTAGATGATCTCCCGGAGCCGGAGGCCCATCGGCACTTCGACCAGCCCGGTGTTGTTGATTTTGCCGACGAGCGAAAAGACCTTGGTGCCCTTGCTGGTCGCGGTTCCCAGGTCCGAGAACCAGGCCGCGCCCCGCCGGATGATGGAGGGGACGTTGGCCCAGGTTTCGACGTTGTTAATTACGGTCGGTTTCCCCCATAGGCCGTGCTGGGCCGGGTAGGGGGGACGCTGGCGGGGGAAGGCCCGCTGGCCCTCGATCGAAGCGATGAGGGCCGTTTCTTCCCCGGAGACGAACGCCCCGGCGCCCCTGACGATCTCGAGGTCGAAGTCGAAGCCCGACCCCAGGATGTCCCGGCCTAGAAGGCCGAGCTCTCTCGCCTGGCCGATGGCGACGCCCATGCGCTTGACCGCCAGGGGGTATTCGTCACGGATATAAATGAATCCTTTCTCCGCCCCGATCGCCTTGGCCCCGATCACCATCCCTTCGAGCACGGCGTGGGGGTCGGCCTCGAGAACGGACCTGTCCATGAAGGCGCCCGGGTCGCCCTCGTCGCCGTTGCAGATCAGGTATTTCGGCGACGCCCCGGCCTGCCGGCAGAGCGCCCACTTCTTGCCGGTTGGAAATCCGGCCCCACCCCGTCCCCGCAGCCCGGCGTTCGAGACCTCAGCGACGATCTCGTCCGCCGTCATCTCCGTCAGGGCCTTGGCCATAGCCTCGTACCCGTCGTAGGCGATATACTCTTCGACCTTTTCCGGATCGATGCGACCCCTGTTGCGGAGGACGATGAGCTTCTGGTGCTTGAAGAACTCGATGTCGGCCATCCTGGGGATGGGCCCTTTCTCCGCCGGTGGGACATACATGAACTTCTGGACAGGGCGCCCCTTGATCAGGTGTTCTTCGACGAGGAACGGCACGTCCTCGACCTTGAGACGCTGGTAAAAGACGCCGTCCGGGTGGACCATTACGATGGGGCCCCTTTCGCAGAACCCGTTGCAGCCGGTGGCCACGACGAGGATCTCGTCCTGAAGCCCCCGCCGGGCAATCTCCTTCTCCAGGGCTTCCTTGAGGGGGAAGGCCCCGCAGGAAACGCAGCCCGTTCCGGCGCAGACCAAAAGATGGGCGCGATACTGTTTCAACGGTCTCCTTGCGAGTTCTTGGACCCGGACCGGGTCGTCCGCGGCCCGGGCTTCAGGATTTTCTCCAACAGGCTGTTGGCCTTGGTTTCCGTCATCTGGCCGTAGTATTGGCCGTCCACGACCGCGAGGGGGGCCAGCGCGCAGGCTCCCAGGCAATTGACCCGCTCCAGGGTGTATTCTCCGTTAGGCGATGTCTCTCCGGCCGACAAGCCGAGCTTGCGTTCGAAGTGTTCCAAAATGGCCGCCCCTCCCCGGACGTGGCAGGCCGTGCCCATGCAGACGGTGCAGATGTGGCGGCCGCGCGGCGCCAGGCTGAACGATTTGTAGAAGGTGGCGACGGTATAGACGTGAGCGGGCGGCATCTCGAGCTCGCGGGCCACCTCGTCGAGAATTTCGGGCGAGAGCCACCGGCACCTCTCCTGGATATCCTGGAGGATGGGGATCAGGGCACGTTTCTCGCCGTGGTATTTGGCGAGGACGAGCTGGACGGCCGTTTCCCTATTCTGCGTCATTTAGGGCATAACTTACAGAAAAGCGGAAAATCTTGTCAACGGTTATTTCAAGATCACCGGCAGCGCTGCCAGTCCGATTCGCTGAAGAGCTTGTCCAGTTCCCTCCACAAGTCCTTGACGTCGCAGGTCATGACGATAAGGTCCTGGGATTCGCCCTTGATGTCCTTAACGAAGTCGGCGATGAGCGAATCGTCCCGGAAGCCGAGCCGCCGGAAGATCTTTTGGGCGCCGACTTGCGGGCGCATCATCTTGGCGACGATCGTCTTCAAGTTGTTCTGGACGGCGATGAAGTAAAGCTCCCGGATCATGATCGTCCCCAGGCCACGCTGCTGGAACGGGCGGGCGGCGATCACCCGGATTTCGCCCTGATGCTTGCTCCAGCCTTCTCCCGAGAGCTCGAGGGCGCCGCTGCCGACGATCAGGCCGCCGTGGACGGCGGCGATCCGGATATCGTCCCCGGTTTCGACCCGGCGGAGCCTCTTGGCCACGACCTTCCGGTCGGTGACATCGAACTTTAGGTATTTCCGGTCCTCAAGAGGGAGAGCAAGGTAGAAGTCCATAAGCTGGTCGATGTCCGCCGGACCGATCCTCCGGATCGTGACTTCCGTGCCGTCTTTGAGTTTTTCGATTTTATCCATGCGTGCCGTATCCTTTTCCATTCGTTGGCCCTCTACCATCAGTTTACACTATAGGACGGGGCCTGCAAAATTGTCAAGCCGGCCGGCGCTGGGAGGCGGGGCGGGGCCGATTGACAGAAGTCAATCACCGGTGATATGGTGGACACGGGAAAGGCGATGCCAGTCCGAGGAATTATCCGGCGCTTCCTTGACATGCCTCTCCGCCGTAAGCTCATCCTGAGCTTCCTGGCCGTGATCGCGATCGGCGGGATCCTCACGCTTTTCATCGGCACGCGGATCGAGCACGCGACAATCATTTCGCTGGCCGAAGCCAAGGTCCGGCACGACCTGGCCTCGGCCTGGATGGTCTACCAGGAAAAACTGAACAACATCCGCGACATCGTCCGGCTCAGCGCGAACCAGGAGTTCCTCATCGAGGCCATCCGCTCCGGCCGGCCGAGCGACTTGGCCGCTAAACTGGACGGAATCCGCAGGGAATTCGGCCTGGATATTTTGACTCTCACGGACGGCCGCGGCCGCGTCGTCGTCCGGTCGCGCCACCCCGGGATTTCGGGCGATAACCAGTCCGGGGATCCGTTCGTGGCCCGGGCCCTGGCCGGCCGTTCGGCGGCCGGGACCGAGATCGTCGAGCGCAGCGAGCTCCTCAAGGAGGGGGCCGACCTGGCCGACCGGGCTTTTTTCAGGTTCGTCCCGACGCCCATGGCCGCCAAGAGGGCCGAAGATTATGAGGAAAACGGAATGATGCTGAAATCGGCCTCTCTCGTCACGGACGAGAACGGAGCGTTTCTGGGCGTCCTCTATGGCGGATTGCTTTTCAACCGGAATTACGACCTCGTCGACCGGGTCAAGGACATCGTCTTCAAGGGCGAGAAATACAAAGGCCATGACATCGGTACCGCGACCCTGTTCCAGGACGACCTCCGCATCTCCACGAACGTCCTGGATGACCGGGGGAACCGGGCCGTGGGGACGCGCGTCTCGCGCGAGGTCAACGAGGCCGTCCTGCGCCGCGGAAATCCCTATCTCGGCCGGGCCTTCGTCGTGACGGCCTGGTACATCACTGCCTACGAACCGATCCGGAACATCGAAGGACGTACGATCGGGATGCTCTACGTCGGCATGCTGGAGCGGCCATACATCGACCTGCGAAACCGGGTCATGGCAACGTTCGCCGGGCTGGCCGGACTGTGCACGCTTTTCCTGCTGGCCCTGCTCGCCTTCGTCGCCCGCCAGATCACCCGCCCGCTCGGCGTCATGGTCGAGGCCACGGACAGAATCGCGCGGGGCGACCTCGGCTACCACGTCGAGATCGGCGGGCGGGATGAAATCGGCCAGCTGGCCCAGGCCTTCAACGGGATGACCCAGGATCTGCGCAACGCCCGCGACGACCTGACCCAATGGGGGCGGACGCTGGAGCTGAGGGTCGAGGAAAGAACACGCCAGCTCCGGGAGGCCCAGGACCAGCTCATCCAATCGGAGAAGCTGGCCTCGCTCGGAAAAATGGCGGCCGGCGTCGCCCATGAGATCAACAACCCCCTGACCTCGATCTTGCTCAACACTCACCTCCTGCTCGAAGAGAGCGGGGACAGCGAAGAAGCCCGGGAGCCGCTGACGCTGATCGCCGACGAGGCGGCGCGGTGCGCCCATATCGTCAGCGGCCTGCTGGACTTCGCCCGGCAAACGCCGGCGATGACCGTCCTGGCCGACATCAACGAGATCATCGACCGCACGGTCCAGCTCCACGAAAAGCAGGCCGCAGTCAGGAACATCCGGATCGAAAAGAGGCTGGACCGGTCGCTCCCGCCGATCACTGTCGACAAGAACAAGATCCAGCAGGTCTTCTCCAACCTGACCATCAACGCCTGCGAGGCCATGCCTGACGGAGGAGACCTGACGATCACCAGTCGTCTCCGCCGCGATGGGACGCGCATAGAAATCGTCTTCGCCGATACAGGGGTGGGGATCCCCAGGGAAAACATCCCCAAACTCTTTGATCCGTTCTTCACCACCAAGAGCTTCGGGACGGGGTTGGGCCTGGCCGTGAGCTACGGCATCGTCCGGCAGAGGGGCGGGACTATCGACGTCCAGAGCGAGGCCGGACGGGGATCGACCTTCTTGGTCAGTATCCCCCTCGAGGACGAGGTTAAGGAGCTCGAAGGAGAGGAGATCTCACCATGACAGATACAGGAAAAAAGGCGATCCTCGTGGTCGACGACGAAATCACGGTTTGCAAGAGCATCCGCAAGGCCCTCGTCTCCGAGGCTTATGACATCGACGTTGCCATCAGCGGTGAAGAGGCCCTGAGAATGGAGGAGAAGAAGAAATACGATGTGATGATCGTCGACCTGATGATGCCGGGCATCAGCGGCCTGGACCTCCTCAAATCGCTCAAAGCCAAGAACCCGTCGGTCCAGGTCATCATGGTCACGGGCTATCCGACCATGAAAAACACGCTCCAGGCCATGCAAATCGGGGCCTTCGACTTTCTGCCCAAGCCCTTCCTGCCCGCCGACATCCGCAATCTGGTCATCCGCGCTTTGGCCGTCGCGGACGAGAAGAAGACCGAATCAGGCGCGTCGGGATAGGGCCTCCCGGAGCTTGGCACCGATCTCAGCCGGGCTGACGGCGATGTGGACGCCGGCGGCCCGGAGGGCGTCCATTTTTTCCCTGGCCGTTCCCTTTCCTCCGGCGATGATGGCGCCGGCATGCCCCATCCGCCGGCCGGGCGGGGCGGTCTGGCCGGCGATGAATCCGACGACGGGCTTCGGGAATTCCCTCTGAATATAAGCGGCCGCGTCCTCCTCGGCCGTCCCGCCGATCTCGCCGATCAGAATCACGGCTTCAGTCTCCGGGTCGTCCTTGAACATCTTCAGCAGGTCGACGAACTTCAGGCCCACGATGGGGTCGCCGCCGATGCCGACGGCCGTGGACTGGCCCCAGCCCTGCTGGGTGACCTGCTGGACGGCCTCGTAGGTCAGCGTTCCGGAGCGGGAGATGATCCCGACCGTGCCGTGCTTATGGATATGGCCGGGCATGATCCCGATCTTCGCCTTGCCCGGGGAGATGACGCCCGGCGTGTTCGGCCCGACGAGGAGGGCCGGTCTGTCCTTGAGAAAGGCCTTGACCTTGACCATGTCCAGGGTGGGGATGCCCTCCGTGATGCAGACGACAAGCCGGACGCCCGCGTCCGCCGCCTCCATGATGGCATCGGCAGCGGCGAAGGGCGGCACGAAGATCGCCGCGGCGTCGGCCCCTTCGGCCCGGACCGCCTCGGCCACCGTGTTGAAGACGGGCACGCCCAAGTGCGTTGTCCCGCCCTTTCCGGGCGTCATCCCGGCCACGACCCGCGTCCCGTATTCCAGCATGCGCTGGGCGTGAAAGGTTCCCTCGCTTCCGGTCAGACCCTGGACGACGACCCGCGTTTTTTCGTCAATGAGAATGCTCATTTCGCTCTCCTCGATCTTTCATTATTTGACCAGGGCCACGACCTTCTCCGCGGCCTCCCTCATGCCGTCCGCGGCGTGGAAGGCCAACCCCGATTCCCTGAGGATGGCCTTCCCTTTGTCGACGTTGGTTCCTTCGAGCCGGATCACGACCGGGATCCTGGTGCCGAGGTCGCGGGCAGCCTTGACGACGCCGTTGGCGATGAGGTCGCAGCGGACAATGCCCCCGAAAATGTTGACCAGGGCCGCCCGGACGTCCGGATCCGAGACGAGAATCCTGAAGGCGTTGGTCACGGCCTCTTCGGTGACCCCGCCGCCGACGTCAAGAAAATTGGCCGGCATCCCGCCCGCGTACTTGATGATGTCCATGGTCGCCATGGCCAGTCCGGCGCCGTTGACCATGCAACCCACGTTTCCGTCGAGCTTGACGTAGTTGAGATTGTACCGGGAGGCCTCCACCTCGAGCGGCGATTCCTCGGCCAGGTCGCGCATCGCCTGGATGTCGGGATGGCGGGAAAGGGCGTTGTCGTCGAAATTCATCTTGGCGTCGAGGGCCAAGACGTCGCCCTGCCGGGTGACGAGCAGAGGGTTGATTTCGGCCAGCGAGGCGTCCGTCCCTTCAAAGGCCTTGGCCAGCCCGGCGATGAATTTCACCGCCTGCTTGTGGGTCTCGCCTCCGAGCCCGAGGCGGAAGGCCAGGGCGCGGGCCTGAAAGGCCTGCAGTCCTGTGACAGGGTGGACGTACTCCTTGAAGATCGCCTCCGGCTTCTCGGCCGCGACCTTCTCGATCTCGACGCCGCCCTCCGTCGAGGCCATGACGACCACGGCTTCGCGGGCCCGGTCGATGACCAGGCCGAGGTAGAGCTCTTTCTGGATGTCCAGCGCCTCCTCGACGAGAAGCCTCGCGACGGTCTTGCCCTCCGGTCCCGTCTGCGGGGTGACCAGGCTCATGCCGATCATGCCGCGGGCCAGACTCTCCGCCTCGGCCGGGGATCCGGCCAGCTTGATGCCCCCGCCCTTGCCGCGCCCGCCGGCGTGGATCTGGGCCTTGAGCACGACTCGGGAGCCGAGGCGCTCCGCGATCTCTCTGACCGCGGTCGGCGTTTCGGCCACGTCGCCGCGCGGGATCCGGACGCCGTAGCGCGCCAGGATCTGTTTGGCCTGATACTCGTGGATTTTCATCGTTCTCTTCCTTTATTAATAGATCATAAGGACTGCCTGCGCCGGATTGGGATCCATTATCCTTTTTGTGCCTGCCGAAAAAACGCCCGCTGCGCCAAGCGGTCTTCTTATAGCAAAGGACCCCAAGGTTGTCAAACCGACGAACCCTCCGTTCCCGGGGAGGGTGAATAAACCTCCATGGCGGGCCTTTTGACTTTTTGATAGTTCTGGCAGAAAATAGGTTGTTAAACTCTAGTGACGAAGCGCATGACATGCCCATCCAATCGAGGACTCTATTTGTTTTTGGCCATGATCTCTCACGCCAATTTGAACCAAGTCTTGACAGGCCCCGGCAATAAATTTATAGTTAACAACCTTGAATAAGCGACTGTGCATTTTTAATGATGAATTATTTCCGCAGGCTCACGCGATCCGTCGCACGTGCTTCACGAATGGCCGCTCTCCCCGTGACCAACGCCCTTATCCTATCCTTATCACCGCTTGTTCAACTTCAGGTCTGGCCCCGGGGCCCCGCTCTTACGGCCTGGCCCGGGCGAGGGGACATGGCCCTTCATCTCGTGCCGAAAGGATGATCCATGGCTAAGCCGAAATTCGCGTTGTACTGGGCGGCCAGCTGCGGCGGCTGCGAGATCGCTTTCCTCGACATCCGGGAGAAGGTCCTGGATTTCGACGCGGCGGCGGACCTCGTTTTCTGCCCCTGCCTCATGGACACCAAGTACAAAGACGTGGAAGCGATGGCCGACGGGGAGATTGACGTCACGCTTTTCAACGGAGGAATCCGCAACGAGGAGAACCTCCACATCGCCAAGCTCCTTCGCCAGAAGTCGAAAGTCCTGGTGGCCTTCGGCTCGTGCGCCTACGAGGGCTGCATCCCCGGGCTGGCCAACCTGACGACGACGGAAGAGATCCTGGATTACGTCTATCGTCGGTCGCCCTCCGTGGTTGCCGGTAACACAGTGCGTCCTCAGACGGTCACGGAAACCCCGGCCGGCCGGCTGACCCTTCCGGCCATCTTCGAAGTCCTGAGACCCTTGGACCAGGTCGTCGACGTCGACTACCGTATGCCCGGCTGCCCTCCGGTGGCCGAGCAGATCTGGGCGGTAGCCGAAGCGGCGCTGACCGGAAAGCTCCCGCCAAAGGGCTCTCTCGTTGGGGTCAATCCCAAGACGGTTTGCGACGAGTGCAAGCGGACGAAAGAGGAAAAAAAGATCAAGGCCTTCCGCCGTCCTCATCTCGTCGACCCGAAGGACATCGATCCCAAGAAGTGTCTCCTGGAACAGGGCATCATCTGCAACGGGCCGGCCGTCCACGCCGGCTGCGGCGCCCTCTGCCCCCAGGTCAACCTGGGCTGCAGGGGATGCTATGGGCCGGCCGATGGCATCCAGGACGTGGGGGCCAAATTGGCCGGGGCGATCGCCTCGATCATCGACGAAGACGACCCCGCCGCGATCGAAAAGGTCGTCAGCGAGATCCTCGATCCGGTCGGGACATTCTACCGGTTCGGTCTGGCCGGTTCCATCGTGGGGAGGCGCGTGAAATGAAAACGATAACGATCGATCCCATCACCCGGCTCGAAGGCCACGGCAAGATTTCGATCTTCCTGGACGACGCGGGCAACGTCGCCGACGCCTACGTCCAAATCCCCGAGCTCCGCGGCTTCGAAAAGTTCTGCGTCGGACGGCCGGTCGAGGAGATGCCCCGGATAACGACCCGCATCTGCGGCGTCTGCCCCGAGGCGCATATGATGGCCTCGGCCAAGACCTGCGACGCGGTCTATCATATCGACCTGCCCCGCACGGCCAGGATGCTGCGGGAGTTGCTGTACTCCATTTTTTATGTGACCGACCACGCCACCCACTTCTACGCTCTGGGAGGTCCCGACTTCGTGATGGGGCCGGACGCCCCGGCGGCCCAGCGCAACATCCTCGGCGTCATCCACAAGGTCGGCGTCGAGATCGGGCGCAAGGTCATCGGCATGCGCGGAACCTGCCACGAGCTCATCAAGATGATGGCCGGAAGATCGGTCCACCCCATTGGCGCCGTGCCCGGAGGGATGAGCAAGGGCATGAGCAAAGAGGAGCGGGACAAGGTCCTTCAGGCCGGGAAGGACGCCGTCGAGTTCGCCAAGTTCACCATCGGGATCTTCAACCAGATCGTGCTGGGGAACAAAGCTTACGTCGACCTCATCCTGAGCGACAGCTTCACCCAGCACACCTACAACATGGGCCTGGTGGATGAACACAACCACACCAATTTCTATGACGGCGACATCCGTGTGACCGGGCCGGACGGCTGCGAACTGGCCAAGTTCAAGCCGGCCGATTACCTCGAGCACCTCGTCGAGCACGTCGAGCCCTGGACCTACCTCAAGTTCCCGGTCCTCCGCAAGGTCGGCTGGAAGGGCCTCGTCGAGGGCCCCGAGAGCGGGATCTACAAGGCGACGCCGCTCTCCCGCCTCAACGTCTCGGAGGGCATGGCCACTCCGCTGGCCAACGAAGAGCACGACAGAATGTATAAGACCCTGGGCGGGAAGCCCGTCCATCAAACACTGGCCACCCACTGGGCCCGCTTGATCGAGCTCCTCTACGCGGCCGAGCGCTGGATCGAGCTCGTCTCCGACCCCGAAATCACGGGTCCCGAGTACCGGGTCGTCCCCGACAAGACCCCCGACGAGGGTGTGGGGGTCGTCGAGGCGCCGCGCGGCACCCTTTATCATCATTACAAGACCGACAAACGCGGCCTCGTCCAGGAAGCGAACCTGATCGTCGGGACGACAAACAACAACGGCGCGATCAACCTCTCCGTGAAAAAAGCGGCCCAGAACTTCATCAAGGACGGGCAGGTCAACGACGGGGTCCTGAACATCGTCGAGATGGCCTTCCGAGCCTACGACCCCTGCTTCGGGTGCGCCACCCACGCCTGGCCGGGCCAGGGGCCTTTTCATATCAGGATTTTCGATCATGGAGGAAGGCTCGTCCGTGATCTGAGGAGATGACCAAGGCCATGAAAGTTCTCGTGCTCAACAGCGGCAGCTCTTCCGTGAAGTTCCAGTTCATCCGGATGGACGACGAGGGCCTTCTGGCCAAGGGGATCGTGGAGAAGATCGGGTCGAGCGACGCCATCGTCACCTACCAGGCCGAGGGCCGGAACCGGATCCGGGAGATCCGCGAGGTCCTCAACCACGGCGTGGCCATCGAGCTCGTCCTGAACCTGCTCCTCCACCCCCAGCACGGCGTCATCCGCCACAAGAGCGAGATCGACGGGATAGGGCACCGGGTGGTCCACGGCGGCGAAGACTTCTCCGAATCGGTCCTGGTCACAGACAGGGTCAAGGGAACCATCCGCAAGTGCATCCAGTTCGCCCCGCTCCACAACCCCCACAACCTGAAGGGCATCGAGGCCTGCGAGACGCTGTTGCCGGGCGTCCCCCAGGTCGGGGTGTTCGATACGGCCTTCCACCAGACCATCCCTCCGAAGGCGTTCATCTACGGCCTCCCGTTCACCCTCTATAAGAAGTTGCGCATCCGCCGCTACGGGTTCCACGGGACGTCCCACAGCTATGTCGCCCACCGGGCCGCCGAGGCCCTCGGCCGGCCCATCGGCAAGCTGAAGCTCATCACCTGCCACTTGGGCAACGGGGCCAGCATCACGGCGGTCGACGGCGGGAAATCGGTCGACACGACGATGGGCTTCACCCCCCTCGAAGGCCTTGTGATGGGGACCCGCTGCGGCAGCATCGACCCGGCCCTCGTTCCCTACCTCATGGACAGGGAAAAGCTCGGCACCAAGGAAATCGACTCCATCATGAACAAGAACAGCGGCATGCTGGGCCTGACCGAGACGTCCCACGACATGCGGGAGATCGAACAGGAGGCCGCCCGCGGCAGCGAGCGGCATCAGCTGGCCCTCGAGATCTATTGCCATTCGGTCAAAAAATACATCGGGGCCTACATGGCCGAAATGGGCGGGGTGGACGCCCTCGTTTTCACCGGCGGGATCGGCGAGAATTCCCGGCTCGTCCGGCGGCTCGTCGGCCAGGGCCTGGCGGGGTTCGGCATCGTCATCGACGCCAAGAAAAACGAGGCCAACGAGCGCCTCATCAGCTCCGGCCGGGTCAAAGTCCTGGTCATTCCGACCAACGAAGAGCTGGCCATCGCCCGGGACACGCAGCGGATCCTTCTCGCCATGAGTCCGCGGGAGGAGGCCGCTCCCGAGGAGACGGCCAAGCGTCCGGCCGTTTTCCCGCCCGACGACGTGGCCAAACTGGTCCTCCTCTGGGCCCAGAACCGGAAGGCGGACGCCGAGGTCCTGGCGTCGAAATGGAGCCGGGAGATCGGCCGGCCGGTCTCGGCCGACGTCGTGCAGCAGGAACTCGCGCGGCTGAGCCTCGCGCCGGCCGTCCGGGCGGCGAAACGGACTTCGAAAACGAATTGAAGGATACGATCATGAAGAAAATTGATCGGGAAGAAGCGGGCTGGCTGGTGGCCTTGGCCTGGCTGAGCGCGCTCGAGGAGACGGCCCGCGATTTTCACGGCACGCGGCCGTACGTTTTCAGCTCGAGGGCCTACGAACATTCCGTCCAGTACTACCTCCATCTCCTGGGCGATGAGTACGGGATGCAGATCAAGAAGTCGAACTCCATCCGGGCCGCCGTCGAAAACTACATCCAGATCGGCGTCGCCGGCGGGCTTTTTCGCGACGCCAGCTTCTTCGAGCTGGTCGAGGTCAATCCCTTCCACCTGGAGATCACGGTCCATGAATGCGTTTACCTCAAGAGCTGCCAGGCCCTGATCGACGAAGGATTCTCCGTCCGCGACCTGACCTGCGCCCGGATCGGCTGCTTCAGGGCGGCGGTCAAGGCCCTGGCCAATATCGACTGCGAATACCAGGTGACCTCGTTCAATATTGACGGAGACTGCAAGGGATATATCGAAAGGACCTGATGTGCAGATGACGGACGCTCCTTCGCTGGAGGCTTTGCTCCGCGTCGCCCGCGAGAGCGACGACGCTTCCGTCGTCCGGCCGGCGATCATGCAGCTGGGCTATGAGAAGCAGCCCGAGATCTATCCCCTGCTCGTCGAGAAACTCGACGACCCAAATCTCAGCATCCAGCACGCCGCCGTGATCTCACTCGGCCGCTACGGGCGGGCCGACGCCATCGAGGAGCTGGTCAAGCCCAAGATCTTCCGTTCCGCCGATTCCCAAATTCGCTGGGCGGCCGTCACCGCGGTGGGCCGCCTGGGAGATTACCGGGTCATCGATCACCTCCTTAAGGCCGTCGAGGACACGGAGTGGATCGTCCGGACGCAGGCTGTAACCGAGCTTATGGGCAAGGTCAGGGACATCATAGCCCGCAAGGACGTCCGGCTGGCCCGGATCCTGATCCATATGTTCTCGCTGGAGAACGAAGAAATCATCAACCTGGCGATGGAGGGCTTTCGGGAGATGGGCCCGGAAAGCTTCCATTGGCTGCACGACGCGCTTCAGAATCCTTCGCCGAACATCCGCGCCAACGCGGCCCTGACGCTCGGGAAGGTAAGGTCTCATGGTTCGACGCCCTTTCTCCTGGACCTCCTCCAAGACGAGGACGGGCTGGTCCGGGGCAGCGCCAGCGAGGCTCTGGGCGAGATCGGCGACAAGATCAGCATCGAGCCCCTGGTCCTGATGATCCAGGATAACGTGGAAATGGTCCAGGACCGTGCGGCAACGGCCATCGTCCGGTTTGGCAAGCAGGCCACGATCCCCCTCCTGAACGCCCTGTCCCGGGAGCGGGATAAGTTCGCTCAGCGGGCCTTCCTCAAGTGTCTGGGCCGGATCGGCGACCCCAAGTCCGTGTCTGCCCTGATCAGCTATCTTCGCAGCAGCTATTTCATCGTCCGCCAAGCGGCCGTATCTGCCCTCATCCGGTTCGGCCCGAGCGTGACCCAGCTCCTCCTGCCGACCTTGTCTTTCAACACGTCCGATATCGAGCCGTTGAAGAAAGACGCCTGCGACCGCGAGCATCCGGAGCTCCAGCTGAGGGCCCTCAAAGCCCTCGGGGGACTGGAGGATCACCGGGCCGTCCCCTTCCTTAAAGAGATCGTCGAGGAAGGATTGCCCGATATCCAGGAGGCAGCCTCACAGGCCCTGGCCCAGATCGGCTGCGCGGCCTGGGGCCGGTGCTGCGCCCTGAAGGTCATCGGCGAAGTGGCCGACGGAACCGTCGTCCCCCAGATCTTGTTTTCGCTTGGCGATCATTCCGACAATGTCCGCTTCGAGGCCGTCCGGGCCCTGGGCAAGATCGGCGGCGCTGAAGCGGTCAAGAATCTCGTCCGGATGGCCCGGAAAGACCCGGCCGACTTTATCCGCCGGGAGGCCGTCCGCGCCCTCAGGACGGCCGGGGTCGGACACGCCGGAATCCTGGATGTGGCTTTGAGCGGCCTCAAGGACTCCTCGCGGGAGGTCCGCGTCCAGTCGGCCCGGCTCCTGGGGAGCCTCCTCGACCGGACGTCCATCCTGCCCCTGCTTAAAGTCATGGCCGACCGCCACTGGAGCGTCCGCGAGAGCGCCGAAACCGCGCTCTTGAATTTCGGGCGCGACGCCGTCGAGCCACTCATCGACGCTTTGCAAAGCCCGTCATGGACGACACGTTTCCGTGCCGCCCGGCTTTTGGGAGAGATCGGGGATCCGAGAGCTATCCCCCCGCTCCAATCCACCCTCGCCCGGCGAGGAGAAAGGAAGAACATCCGGGACGTCGCCGAGGCCTCCCTCCAGAAGTTGGAGAAGCCGGTTACGACTTGATGGTATGTCATATTAGATTATTATTTTAATTTCCCAACTCCACGCGAGGAGAGAGCATGAGAGTCAAGCTCAAGGCCGGTCCCGACGAGCGGAAGTTCATCCAGAGGATCGAGGAGCTATCCGGTGAGAACGTCTACGCCTGCTATCAGTGCGGGCGATGCTCCGCCGGATGCCCGATGGCCTCGGAAATGGACCTTTTGCCCAACCAGATCATCCGCCTGGTCCAGATGGGCATGGCGGAGGATGTCCTCCGCTCCAAAACCCTGTTCCTCTGCGCCTCCTGTTTCACCTGCCAGTCCCGGTGCCCCAAGGGCATCGACCTGGCCCGCGTGATGGAGGCCGTCCGCCACATCCTGGACCCCAAGGGGCAGGATGCCTTCGGCCCTGACGAGATCTCGCCGGAGTTGGCCCGGGAACTGCCCCAGCAGGTTCTGGTCTCCATTTTCCGCAAGTTCGCCAAGTAGGGAATGCCGATGAAACTCCATTACTATCCGGGATGCACCCTAAAAGAGAAAACCACCGCCCTGGATGTCTCCACCCGGGAGGCGATGAAGCGGTTGGACATCGAGCTCGTCGAGCCCGAGGGCTGGACCTGCTGCGGTGCGGAATACCCGCTGACCGAGGAAAAGCTCGTCGGCCTCGCGGCCCCCATCCGTGTCTTGCGCCAGGTCCGGGAGGAGGGCGGGGACGTTGTCGTAACGACCTGCTCCTTCTGCTACGCCGTCTTGAAGCGGGCCAACAAGGCCATCCAGGAGGACCCCCTGAAGCACAAGCGGATCAACGCTTACCTCCGGGACGATATCAAGATCGATAACCTGACAAAGGAGAAAACGACGGGCTTCGCGGATTACAACGGCGAAGTCAAAGTCATGCATCTTCTGGAATATCTCCGCGACCGGGTGGGCTATCCCCGGATTCAGTCCCGCCTGAAGCGCGACCTGAAGGGCCTGGCGATCGCGCCCTATTACGGCTGCCGGCTGCTCCGGCCGCACGAGGAGATGGGCCTCGACGAGCCCGACAACCCCCGCTTCTTCGAGGAGTTCCTGGAGGCGGTCGGCTGCAAGGCCGTCGATTATCCCTTCAAACAGGAGTGCTGCGGCTCTTACCTCTCCGTGTCCCTGCCGGCCGCGGCCACCGAAGCCTCCTACCGGGTCCTCCGCTCGGCCCGGCTGAACGGCGCCACGGCCGTCGCCGTGACCTGCCCGCTGTGCTTTTACAACATGGACCACCGGCAGAATGCCATCAAAGAGGCCTTCCTGGATTTCCCGGGCCTGCCTGTTGTGTTCTTCACCCAGATCCTGGCCTGGGCCCTGGGAGTGGACAAAAGGCTCCTCGGCCTCGGGGAACACTCCGTCCCCGCGGACGGCCTGTTCGTCGATCATCCCATGGCTGAGGTGAGGTCATGACCGCGAAGAAGAAGACGAAGGAAAAACGGATCGGCCTGTTCGTCTGCCACTGCGGCGTCAACATCGCCAGCGTCGTCGACGTGGAGAAGGTCGCCCAAGTCCTGAAGGACTATCCGGGCGTGAGCTTTTCCACGAATTATGTCTATATGTGCTCCGACCCCGGCCAGCAGATGATCATCGACACGATTAAGGAAAAACACCTGGACGGGATCATCGTCGCCGCCTGTTCGCCGACGCTTCACGAAAAGACCTTCCAGGAGGCGGCCCGCCTCGCCGGCCTGAACCCCTACCAGATCGAGATCGCCAACATCCGCGAACAGGACAGCTGGGTTCACACGGACAAGGCCAAGGCCACCAAAAAAGCCATCAAGATCGTCAAGTCCCACGTGGCGAAGGCCCTCCAGAACGAAAACCTGGAGCCGATCAAGGTCGACGTGAATAAACGGGCCCTGATCATCGGCGGCGGCATCAGCGGGCTGCAGGCGGCGCTGGATATCGCCGATCACGGCTACGAGGTCATCCTCGTGGAGAAAAACCCGTCGATCGGCGGCAAGATGATTCAGCTCTCGGAGACGTTCCCGACGCTGGACTGCTCCCAGTGCATCCTGACGCCCAAGATGGTCGAGGTTTCGCGCCATCCCCGGATCAAGCTCCTGACCTGTCATGAGGTCGATTCCGTCTCCGGCTTCGTCGGCAACTTCAAAGTCCGCATCAGGAAGAAACCCCGCTACGTGGACGAGACCCTATGCAACCTCTGCGGCGAGTGCGAGAAAGTCTGCCCCCAGATCGTCCCGGACGAGTTCAACATGGGGTTGTCCTTCCGCAAGGCCATCTACATGCCGTTCCCCCAGGCCATCCCCGGGACTTATACTCTGGACGCCGAGCACTGCCTCGGCTTGAACCCGGTGCGATGCGGGAAATGCAAGGACGTCTGCGAAAAGAAAGCCGTCGACTACGACATGAAGGAAAAGATCGTGGAGGAGAACGTCGGGGCCATCGTCGTGGCGACCGGCTATGACTTGTACACGATGCAGGCCCTCGGCGAGTACGGAGGCGAAAAGTACGACGACGTCGTCAACGGCCTGGAATTCGAGCGCATCCTTTCGGCTTCCGGGCCGACCGGGGGCAGCATCCGTCGCCCGTCGGACGGAAAGATCCCCAAGTCGATCGTTTTCGTCCAGTGCAGCGGCTCGCGCGACACGGAGAAGCACAACCCCTACTGCTCGAAAATCTGCTGCATGTACACGGCCAAGCACGCCATGATGTACCGGCACCGCGTCCCCGACGGCCAGGCCATTGTGTTCTACATTGACGTCCGGACGGGCGGGAAGGCCTTCGACGAATTCTATCAGCGGACGGTCGAGGAGGAAAAAGTCCTCTACATCCGCGGCAAGGTCTCCAAGATCTTCAAGGAGGGCGACAAGCTCATCGTCTGGGGCGCGGACACCCTGACCGGCAAGAAAGTCGAAGTCGAGGCCGATATGGTCGTGCTGGCCATGGCCATGGTCAAGGCCGACGGGGTCATGGACCTGCTGAAGAAGCTCAAGATCTCGACCGATATCCACGGCTTCCTGGCCGAGGCCCATCCCAAGCTCCGTCCGGTCGAAAGCCTCTACGCCGGCTTCTACCTGGCCGGCTGCGCCCACGGCCCCAAGGATATCCCGGAGACGGTCGCCCAGGCCTCGGCGGCCGCGGCCAAGGTCGGGAACCTCTTCGCCCAGAAGGAGCTCGCCCACGAGCCGACGGTCGTCCCGGTGAACGACGAGCTCTGCTCGGGCTGCGGCATCTGCATCACCATGTGCCCCTACGGCGCCCGGAGCCTCGACCCGGACCGACACGTCGCCGCGGTGAACGAAATCCTCTGCGAGGGCTGCGGAGCCTGCGCCGCGGCCTGTCCCAGCGGGGCTGCCCAGCAGCGCAACCAGACCGACGATCAAATCTTTTCCATGCTTAGGGCCATGCTGAGGGAATAACGATGTTCGAACCCCAAATCATGTGTTTTCTCTGCAAGTGGTGCACGAGTACGGCGGCCGACCTGGCCGGCACGTCCCGGTTCCAGTACGCGCCCAACAACATCAACATGAGGGTGATGTGCTCGAGCCGCGTCGATCCCCAACACATCCTTTACGCATTCAAGGAAGGCGCCGATGGGGTTTTCATCGGCGGTTGCCATCCCGGCGATTGCCACTACGTCGAGGGCAACTATAAAACTCTCCGCCGGGTCACCCTCTTCAAGATCATGCTCAAGGACCTGGGGATCGATCCGAGGCGTCTCCGCCTGGAATGGATCTCGGCCGCGGAAGGGAAGAAGTACGCCAATACCATGAACGAGTTCACCGAGCAGGTCCGGGCCCTGGGGCCGCTCCAGCTCAACGAAAAAGCGTTAGCCAGAGAGGTGGTCAAAGATGAGTAAGACAGCTCCCAAAACCAAGAAGGCCGTCGATAAAACCCCGGCCTCGACAAAAGCCCGGGAGGAACGCCTCGTCCCCATTTTCGTCATGGGGAAACGCTACGAGGTGCCGGCTTCGCTGACCATCCAGAAGGCGCTCGAGTACGCCGGGTACCAGCTCATCCGTGGCTGCGGTTGCCGGGGCGGGATCTGCGGCGCCTGCGGGACGGTTTTCCGCTATCCGAACTCCTACCGGATCGAGGTCGGGCTGGCCTGCCAGACCGTCGTTCAGCCCGACATGTACATCGCCCAGATCCCCTTCTTCCCGGGGAACAAGGCGGTTTACGATATTGAGACTCTCTCCTCGGACGGAGCGACCATCGCCGCCCTTTATCCCGAGATTTTCAAGTGCGTCGGCTGTGGCACCTGCACCCGCAGCTGCCCCATGGACATCGACGTCCTGGGCTATATCTCCAAGGCCATTCAGGGCGACATCACGGCCGTAGCCGAAAGCTCCTTTGACTGCGTCATGTGCGGGCTGTGCGCGGCCCGCTGCCCGGCCGAGGAAGTCCAGTACAACATCGGCATCCTGGCCCGCCGGCTCTACGCCCGCCACATCGCCCCCCGGGCCGGGCACCTGGCCGAAGCCGTTAAGGCCGTGGAAGGGAAGAAGTTCGATCAGGCCCTCCGGGAACTCAAGAAAATGAAGCCGGATGAACTCAAGAAACTCTATAAGAACCGCGAGGTCGAGCCCGACATGGCCGAGGAATTCTGGACGCCGAAAGACAATTCTTTTCTGGGAGAGTGAAAGATGCCTTACCCCCCCGAACTCAAAGAACTGATCAAGAAGGTCGAGAAAACGCGCCCGGCCCGGGTCGAGAAGAAGAGGAATGGCGAGGAGTTCACGCCCATGTCCCTTCAGGAGCGCGAGGCGATCCTGAAATACCATCCGGACTTCAAGGAGGAAGGCCGGACGGAGATCCTGGTCGGTCCCAACAAGGGCTACCGGATCGCCAAGGAAATGGTCAGCCTCCTGCACGCCAAGAGCCGCCTCGACCCCGACGCGGTGGACCTCACGCACGTCGACTACGAGACCGACGTCTTGATCGTCGGCGGCGGCGGGGCGGGCTCGTCGGCCGCTCTCCTGGCCCGGGAGAACGGGGCCAAGGTCCTCATCGCCACCAAGCTGCGCCTCGGCGACGCCAACACCATGATGGCCGAGGGCGGCATCCAGGCCGCGATCAAGAACGAGAAGGACTCCCCGTATTACCACTACCTGGATGTCATGGGCGGCGGCCACTTCAAGAACGACCCCGAGCTGGTCGAAACGCTGGTCCTCGAGGCGCCCAAGGTCATGTCCTGGCTGGAGAATTTGGGTGCCATGTTCTCCAAGTACGAGGACGGCCGGCTCAAGGCCCTTCACGGCGGCGGGACCTCGCGCAAGCGCATGCACTACGCCGGCGACATCACCGGCGCCGAGATCATGCGGACCCTGCGCGACGAGGTCAAGAACCATCCCGATGACATCAAGATCCTGGAATTCTCCTCGGCCGTGGAGCTCCTCCTGAACGAGGAAGGCGCCTGCGCCGGGGCCGTCCTCTACAACCTCGAAACCGAGGAGTACCTCATCGTCAAGGCCAAGGCGGTCATCCTGGCGACGGGAGGGTCGGGCCGGCTCCACATCCAGGACTTCATGACCACGAACCATTACGGCGCGACCGGCGACGGCCTCATCCTGGGCTATCACGCCGGCGTGCCCCTCCGGTTCCTCCACACCGTCCAGTACCACCCGACGGGCGCCGTTTTTCCGGAGCAGGCCGAGGGCCTTCTCATCACCGAGAAGTTCCGGGGGGCGGGGGCCAACGTCCTCAACGTCGACGGCGAACAGTTCGTCTACGAGCGCGAGCCCCGCGACGTCGAGTCCGCGGCCTTCATCCGAGAGTGCCTGGAGCGCGGCAAGGGCGTACCCACGCCGACCGGGAAGTTCGGCATCTGGCTCGACTCGCCCATGATCGACGTTCTCATGGGCGAGGGCACCGTGCGCAAGGAGTTCCCCGGCAAGTGGATCCTCTTCCACCGCTACGGGATCGACATCACCAAGGAGCCGATGCTCGTCTATCCGACGCTTCATTACCAGAACGGGGGCCTCCAGATCAACAGCCGCACCGAGACGGTCGTCCCCGGCCTGTTCGTGGCCGGCGAGGTGAGTGGGGGCATCCACGGCGAGAACCGCTTGATGGGCAACTCGCTGCTGGACGTCGTCGTTTTCGGCCGGATCGCCGGCTGCAACGCGTCCCAGTTCGCGAAGGAGGCCCGTCCGGACGGCCCTCCGACCCTCGACCATGTCCGGGCTTATCACAAGGCGCTCGCGGAGGCTCACGTGCCCCTGGACGGCCGCGTCGCGCCAATGATTCTGCCGGACTATTCCAATCCCGACGTCCGGAAAAAGCAGCTGACGACGAAATACCTGGGGACAATGCGGTAATCCATGAACGAGGTTCAGCCATGCCGGTAAGGCAAAGAGAAAAACCGTTCGGGCTCCCGAAACCGGAAACGCCACACGGCGAGATCATCATCCTGGAGGAGCGGTGTAAAGGCTGCGGCTTCTGCGTCGAGTACTGTCCGCACCGCGTGCTCGTCGTCGCCGCCAAGTACAACACCAAAGGCTATCACCCGCCGGAGGTCCAGGATGCCCAACTCTGCGTCAACTGCGGCTTCTGCCGGATGATCTGCCCGGAATTCGCCATCTACACGTACGAGCCCAAGACTGGGGAAAAACCATGAAAGCTGATCCCAGAGGAGTTCTCACCGGGGCGCATTATATCGACGGCGATTTCGCTTGCTGCGAGGGCGCCCTTGCGGCCGGATGCCGGTTCATCGCCGGCTACCCGATCACCCCGTCCACCGAGGTGGTGGAACGGTTCGCCCGGCGCGCCCCTCTGATCGAAGGGGCGCTCTTCATTCAGATGGAGGACGAACTGGCCGCCTCGATCGCCATCCAGGGCGCCGTCTGGGCCGGCAAGAAGGCCATGACGGTCACGAGCGGGCCCGGCTTCTCCCTGATGATGGAGCATATCGGGCTGGCGGCTATGACCGAGACGCCGTGCGTCTTCGTCGACGTCCAGCGCGGCGGGCCGTCGACCGGGCTGCCCACGCTGCCGGGTCAGGCCGACATGATGCAGGCCCGCTGGGGGTCTCACGGCGACTACGAGATCATCGCCCTTTGCCCCAACTCGCCGCAGGAGTGTTTCGACCTGACCATCGACGCCTTCAACCTCGCGGAGCAGTACCGGGTGCCTGTGATGTTCATGATGGACGAGAGCGTCGGCCACATGATGGAGCGGGTGATCATCCCGCCGGCGGACAAAATCGAGGTCTTGCCGAGACGTTACACCAAGCTTCCCCCGGGGGAATACCTCCCCTTCAAGCCGGCCGAAGACCTCGTCCCGGACATGTTCAAGGCGGGCGACGGTTATCGGCTGCACGTGACCGGCCTGACGCACGACTTCCGGGGCTACCCGGACATGAACGCCGAGACCCAGGAGCAGCTCGTCCACCGGCTGGTCGACAAGATCCGGCTCAACGCCTCCAAGATCTGGCGCTACGAAGAGACTCGTGTCGAAGACGCCGAGGTCGTGGTCGTCACTTACGGAATCACGTCCCGGCTGGCCGTCGATGCGATCGGCCTTGTCCGCCAACAGGGCGTCAAGGCGGGCATGCTTCGCCTCATCGTGGCCTGGCCGTTCCCGGAAAAAAGGATCGAGGAGCTCGCCGCCCAGGGGAAAGCCCTGGTCATGGCCGAGATGAACTACGGCCAGCTCTTCTTCGAAGTCGACCGCTGCGCCCGGGGCAAGGTCCCGGTCATCCTGGCCGGGCAAGGCGGCGGCGCGGTTCCCAAGGTCGAGGACATCGCTAATAAAATTATGGAGGCCCATCGGTGTCGGTCCTAAATGAACTCGAGAGAGCATCCCTCAGCCCTTCCGCCGGTCAGACCAGTCCGGAGAAACATCCCATGGACGATTTCATGCGGATGGACCGGATGCCCCATATCTGGTGCTCGACCTGCGGAATCGGTGTCAGCGTCAACTGCTTCGCCAAGGCCCTGGAGAAATGTCAGATTCCGCTCGATGACGTGGTCGTCGTCTCGGGCATCGGCTGCACCGGCCGCGTGGCTGGCTACGTCAAGGTCGATTCCTTCCACACGACCCACGGCCGGGCCATCCCCTTCGCCACCGGGTTGAAGCTGGCCAACCCCAAGCTCAAGGTCGTGGTCTTCAGCGGCGACGGCGACCTCGTGGCCATCGGGGGCAACCATTTTCTCAATGCGGCCCGCCGCAACATCGACCTAACGGTGATCTGTCTCAACAACTTCAACTACGCCATGACCGGCGGGCAGCTGGCGTCGACGACGCCCAAGGGGTCGGTCCTGACGACGTCGCCGTTCGGCAGCTTCGAAAAGCCCTTCAACCTGCCTTTCCTGGCCGAGTCGGTCGGCGCGGTCTATGTCGCCCGTTGGACCTCGCTCCATATCTACAACCAGACGAACTCCATGGTCGAGGCCATGAAGAAGCCCGGCTTCACGTTCATCGAGATCCTGGCACCGTGCCCCACGATCTTCGAGCGCCAGCAGAAGTTCGGCGACGGGCTCGACCGTCTCCGCTGGTACTGCGACAATAGCGACATCCGGAACGGGGCCAGCACCAAGGACGTCGATATCCGGCTGAACGAGAGGATCGTCGTCGGTAAGTTCGTCGACACCGATCGGCCGACCTACCTGGACAGCATGAACGCCCACTACAAAGAGAAACTGGGCGACCGCTACAAGCCGTACGAGGGATAAGATGGCAAGAACAGAAGTGAGAATCGGCGGATTCGGCGGGCAGGGCGTCATCCTGACGGGCTACGTCATCGGCAAGGCGGCCTCCCTCTACGACAGCAAGAACGCCACAATGACCCAGTCCTTCGGCCCGGAGGCGCGCGGCAGCGCCTGCAGCTCCCAGATCGTTATCTCCGAAGGCGCCATCCTCAACCCCTATATCAAGAGACCCCAGGTCATGGTCATCATGAGCCAGGAGGCCTTCAGCAAGTTTTCGCCGGGGCTCGATCCGCAGGGCACGCTGCTCGTCGAGGAGGAGTTGGTGGACCCCAAGGGCCTGCCGCCTACGGTCCGGCTCTTCGGCATCCCGGCCACCCGGATAGCCGAGGAGCTCGGCCGGAAAGTCGTCCTCAACATGGTCATGGCCGGATTCTTCACCGCTGTCACGAAACTTGTGTCCAAGGAGGCGATGAGGAAGGCCATCGAGTCCTCCGTCCCGAAGGGGACCGAAGGACTGAATCTCCTGGCCTTTGAAAAGGGTTTCGAGTACGGCCTGACCAAGGCCCCGGCCTAACTCACAGCTGCCGCCGCCGCGCAAGGAGGAAGCGTCATGCCGGAGTTTTCTTTTTCGCCCCTGTTTTTCCTGGAAAAGAGTACGACCGAGTACGATGAGCTGACCCGGGACCACGTTTCGACCGCCGCGTTCGAGGGCCGGACCATTGTCAAGGTAGCCCCTGAGGGCCTGGCGCTGCTCGCGGAGCGGGCGTTTCGCGACGTCGGCTTCCGGCTTCGCCCGTCCCACCTCCGGCAGGTCGCCGGCATCCTCCAGGATCCGGGGAGCTCGCCCAACGACCGTTACGTCGCCCTCGAGCTGCTGAAAAACGCCGTGATCTCGGCCGACGGCGTCTTCCCGATGTGCCAGGACACCGGCACGGCTGTCATCAACGGCAAGAAGGGGCAGCAGGTCTGGACCGGCGGCGGCGACGAAGAGGCCCTCTCCCGCGGCGTGTTCAATGCCTACACCCGGAATTGCTTCCGCTATTCCCAGAACGCGCCCCTCACGATGTACGAAGAGAAAAACACCGGCACGAACCTCCCGGCCCAAATCGACATCTCCGCGGTCGACGGCGACGAATACCATTTCCTGTTCGTCGCCAAGGGCGGAGGCTCGGCCAACAAGACCTACCTCTTCCAGGAGACCAAGGCCGTCCTCAATCCGGATGCCCTGCCCAAATATCTCGCGGGCAAGCTCAAGGCGATCGGGACCGCGGCCTGCCCGCCCTATCACGTGGCGGTCGTGGTCGGCGGCACGTCGGCCGAGCTCG
>Ga0315281_10002116_pt1 | contig 29484 bp, 31 predicted proteins | sample YL17G07_0_MG_FD_204540 | JGI IMG/M metagenome (GOLD analysis project Ga0315281, IMG submission 204540) | Sediment microbial communities from Yellowstone Lake, YNP, Wyoming, USA - YL17G07_0 | ecosystem: Environmental > Aquatic > Freshwater > Lake > Sediment | place: USA: Wyoming | collected...
CATTCTTGTACCAGGCATGCGAGACATCCTCGGTAATTTTTTCATGGTTGAATGCTTCCGCTGCTGCGCGGCGAACGACGCCTGCCGCCACCAGTTGGCGCGTGGAAGCTGGCACAGCCGTGTCGGACGGCAGATCGAGCGAACCGCAGGACAGGAACGCCTCGTTGCCGCGACCGATGCTATCGAGCCCGAATTCGCGCCCGAAACGCAGCAGGAAACCCACCTCGCTGTCGCGTTGCGCGCCGTTTTCGTCCAACCAAATATCCAGCGCGGCGCGGCTGTCCACCGCCAGCCAGCGTTCGATGCTGCAACCGAGGACGCGGCGCTCGTACCATTGCCGATAGCTGCGAACGATCTGAAGGCATTGCAACAGATGGGCCTGCGATGGCTCAAAGGCGATGCCGCCCGGCACCATATAGGAAGAATGCGGCCACTGGCCGCCAATCATGGCGACGACTTCGAGTATTTTTTTTGTTTCGCGGATGACGTCGATAAACGAGCTGCCGCCCATCGTGGTGTAGCGTTGCTGCGCCTGCTCGAACAGTGAATGCTGCCGATGCGCCGGGTTGGCGAAATCGGCCATGAACATCATCACGCTTTGGCGCACGTCACTCTGTACGTGCTCCGCCATCAGCGCAATGTTACGGAGGCGGATGGCGTTATCCGGCGGCGTAACACCGGCAATCGCATCAAGCGCGCGGGCGGCGGCCATCAGGTGGGTGGTCGAGCAGATGCCGCAAATGCGCGGCGTCATCACCAGCCCATCGAGTGCGCCGCGACCGATCATCAGGTTTTCGAAGCCGCGATACATGATGCCGGCGCTCCATGCGTCGGTGATCATGCCATCGTCGTGCTCGACGCGAACTTCCAGATCGCCCTCGACGCGGTTGAGTGGAATGTCGATAATTTTTCTGGTGGGACTCATGGCGCGCTTTCTGTCAGACTTCGGTAATTCGCTTCTTCAACCGCTCCGGTGCAGCAGCGGCCGCCATACCTTTGTAAACCATGTAATGGGCGCGACTGACACCCATGGGCAGTTCAATCGGGATGCCCACGATGTTACGGGTTTCGAAGAACGGGTGGGGCGTCGGGAATTCGGGACTGGTGCAGCCGAAGCACGGAACCCCGGCGCGCGTTTTCGATGAGCGCTGGTTCCACAGTGTTTTGTTGCATGTGCCGCCAACCAGCGGGCCATGGCAGCCCTTGTGAAAGAACAGGCAACCCTTCTGTCCGAAGTCCTCCTCCTCGACGCGGTACTCGTGGTATTCGTTGCGGGTGCAGCCTTGGTGTACCGTCATCCCGTACCAGTCCACCGGACGCTGAAGCTCGTCGAGTTCGACTTTTGCACCGGCAGCGAGTGCCTGCAGGACGTTGCCGAGTACGTCGTGGTGGCAAGGGCAGCCGGCCAGATTGAACACCGGCAGGCCCGACTTCGACCGAAAATCAACGCCCAGCAGACCACCTTTCTGCGATTTGGTGAATTGCAGGCCGGTTGCCTCGATCTCGCCGTTGGCGCCAAAACCGCCGAAGCTCGCGCAGGTGCCAAGCGCGACCACAAACTGGGCCTGCTTGGCGAGAGCCGCCACTAAATCCTTGCGTGGCCGTCCGCCGGGTGCATCGAACATGCCGGTGCCCGCCGGGCCATGCACGACAGCCCCTTCGACAACCAGCACGTCGAGCGGCCTGGCGCCGGATTTCAGGTCGTCAAGCAGCGCCTCTTGTCCGGCTGGCGAAAGAGTGGACAGCGAGGGATGCCACAACATGTCAACACCCAACGACTGCATCAGCGTCGGCACATCGGGTGTTTCGGTGCCGAGCAGCGACATCGTGTCGCCGCCGCATCCGCCGCATTGCAACCAATACAAAGAAGTCATGCCTTCCCCCTGAGTAGTTACAAAAGTCTGAAACAGGCTGCACATGCAGCGAAGCCGTAGGATGTGGTGAGGCACGAACCGCATCCTACCGCAGACTACGCCACCGCCAGATATACCCCGCACAGGGCGATGCTCGCTCCCGAAAAGTGAACTATACGCTCTCGCGCCAGCCGCTGCACCCCCAAACCAAATGCGATACCGGCGGCATGCAGCAGTGCTGTCGCCAGCATGAAACCCAGCGCATACCCGATCCCGGAAGCCAGTTCCGGCATCTCGGTGCCGTGCGCATGACCGTGCCACAGCGCGAACAGCCCGACCATGCCGCTGCTCAACCAGAGCGGCAAACGAATCGACGCAGCGATCAATACGCCCAACAGCAGCACCGACAACACGATGCCCTGCTCGACAAACGGCAGGCCGATGCCCAGCATCGGCAATGCGCCGCCCAACGCCATCACGCTGACGAAGGTGAGCGGCACGACCCACACAGAACGCCCGCCCATCTGCGCCGCCCACAACCCGACCGCCAGCATCGCGCAGACATGATCCAGGCCGCTGGCTGGATGCAAGAGGCCATGCAAAAAACCACTGGTTTCTGCAAACCCGCCAACATGGGCATAGGCAAAAGATGGCAGCAACACCAGCGCCACTACAGATAATCGCAACCGCATCAAAGTTGATTGACCCATGGTGCTATCCCCTCAAATAATTTCAAACTGAATCTTGTAGCGCACATAAAAATAATCCATTAACACAAAACTGCGTCATTCGCGCGCAGGCGGGAATCCAGATAGTTAAAAAATCTCCCGCGAAAGCGGGGCAACATCACGGTTTTGACCGCTTCGCGAAGTATTTTTCTTGCTGGATTCCGGCCTTCGCCGGAATGACGGGCTAATGGATTGTTTGGGCTTATACCAACGCGCCGTAAGAAGACCGTAAGAAGATTGCTGGCGGGATGGATTGTCGAGGCCGCGTCATGGCAGCCGTTGACCGCCGGGCGCTTGCTCCGGCCAAGAGGGCCGTTTGGCTGTGTAGTCTAGCCGCCCAGGGTATCCAGAAGCTTGCGGGCATCCCGTAGATCGGGCGTGTCGAAACCCTCGGTGAACCAGTGGTAGACCTCTTCGAGCAAGCGCCGCGCTTCGTCGCCCTTCCCCTGCTTTTGCCACAGCCGCGCCATGCTCATGGCGGCGCGCAACTCCAGTGATTTCGCCTGCTGCCGCCGACTGACCTCAAGCGCCCGGTGAAAACAGGCCTCGGCTTGCGCCGCGTTGGCGTCGGTAAGCCCGAGCAACGACTCGCCCTTGAGTCGATGCAGTTCGGCTTCGACGTGGTGGTCGCCGATAGTCTTACCCACCGCAAAGGCTTCGTCGCTCACGCTCAGCGCCGCATCGTAGAGACCCAGCACAACATGCGCATCGACCAGCGGCTCCATGACAACGAGCGTCACGCCGCCCATTGCAGCGCGCATCGCCTCGACGCATTGCTGCAACAATTCGACGCCTTCGCACCGGTTCTGTATGGCGAGCCCCCAGCCGCGTGCGATTGTCGCGCCGATTTGCCAGAGAGGAAAGCCGTGATCGTTTGCCAAACCAAGCGTTTCTTCAGCCACGGCCAGTGCTTCCTCGGGCTGTCGCAGGCGGCAATGCAAGATCGCGGCAAAGGTCAGCGCGTAGGCCAGACTGTAGGGATGCCCGAGTTGCCGCGCGAGCAACAGGGTTTGTGCGCTGGCCTTGCGTGCCTGGTCGGGAAAGCCGAGGAACCACAGCACCCAGGAAATATATGAGCCGCTGGTCACGCCCGCGTCCTCGCCAAACTTGGCGACATGGCTTTCATGGTGAGCGGGTTGGTACAGTGTCCTCACGCATTCCAGATACTCGTGCGCCGCCGCGAATTCGCCCTGCCAATACAGGGTGTCGGCGACGGCGAAATGGCCTTGCTGGGCATGTACCGGGTCGCCGCTTTGGCTTGCCATGCGCTGGAGTTGCTGCGCGAGTTCCAGTGCATGGGCATAGCCGACGCGGGAACTCGCACTCGCCCATAGACCCCATATCGACTGGAACATTTCCGAACCGCTTTCATGCTGGCCGCACAAGGTCATTGCGCGCGCATAGGCGTCGGCGCCATCTGCGGAAGCGTAACCTTGCGCCGCACACGCCACAGCGCCGAGGCATATCTGGAGATCGAGTTCCAGGCGCATCCGCTCCGGATCGTCAGGCAGCGCCCCGATCAGCGCCAAACCCGACTTGCAATGCGCGATGGCTTCCTGGTTGGCTGAACTCCGGGCGGCTCGTTGCCCGGCCTTGATCCAGTATTCGATGGACTGGCGAGTTTCCCCGCTCGATGATAAGTGTTGTGCTAGGAGTTCCGGCTGTGTTGAGACGATAGCGGGGAAGTTGCTTTGCAGCACTTGTGCGATACGCCGATGCGCGGCCTGCCGGTCAGCTCTGGTTTGAGATTGATAAGCCGCTTCCTGAATCAAGGCATGCTTGAATTGATGGGCTGTTTTGCTCACCTTCAATATCAACCCGGCATCCTGCAATGCGTTCAAGGTACGCGCCAGCACGGTCGGGTCGTATATGGAAACCTTATGCAACAAATTCAGATCGAACTCGCGCCCAATGGCGGCGGCGAGCTGTACGGTGCGCTTCGCCTCACCCATGCTATCCAGGCGCGCTGCCAGAAGATCGTGCAGCGTGGCGGGTATGTTTGCCTGATTGTCCAGGGTTGCAATTTTCGCCATCTCCTCGGCAAACAGCGGGATGCCGTCGGCGCGCTCGACGATGCGGCGCAGTGTCGCCGCCTGAATCTCTGCGCTGATCGAAGCGACTATTTCCGCCACCTCGCCCTCGGCCAGAGGCGCAATTTCCAGCGTAGATTCGAGGGCTTCGTTCCACGGTGGGTCAAACTCGGGCCGGGCAGTGAGTAGCGTGAGAATCGTTCCCCTTCCTTTCTGCTCGACGAACCGGGTCAGCAATTCCAGCGTGGAAGGATCGATCCAGTGCAAGTCTTCCACGATGAGTAACACGGGCTGCCGTGCCGCCAGTGCCTGCAACATATCAAGCAGGATGGCGATAGTCTGTTCCTTGCGCTGTTGCGGCGACAAATCGGGGGCTTGGTAATCTCCACCGAGAGGCAGGGAAAATAGTTGGGTGAGCAGGGGGATGACCTGTTGTGCCGATGCCGGATAATGTGTCTCGATATGGCTTGCCAGCTTGGCGAATTTCAGCTCGGGCGAATCGCCCTGCGCGAAGCCCCAAAAGGCTTCGAGCATCGCGGTCAGCGGATAAAAAGGCGACTGGCTGTGCTCCGGAAAACAGCGCAATTCGCGCACGACGCAGGCTTGTTCGCGCAATGTCTCCCTGAGGACGAGTATCAGGCGCGACTTGCCGATCCCGGCTTCGCCGCGCAACAACACAACGCGTCGCTCACCTCGGCGGGCACTTTGCCACAGGGCGAGCAGAGTCGCCATCTCGTCCCGGCGTCCGACCAGCGGTGTCAGCGTGGCTGCGGCTTCGAGACGATGCATCGCACCACTTTCCCGTGCGACCCGGAACACCTCCAGCGGGCGCACGCTGCCGGGCAGTTGCCGGAGCCCCAGACTTGCACACTCGAAATATCCCGCCACCAGGCGCTGCGTCGCGCCGCTGATCGCCACCTCGCCGCAATCAACCAGTTGGCGCAGGTGGATCGCCAGCCCCGAGGTTGCGCCGATGGCATCCGGCATCTGTTGATCGCCGCCGCTTATCACCATGCCGGTATGGATGCCGGCGCGCGGTTCGATGCCGGGAAACTTCGCGCGCGTCACCGCCAGAGCCGCCTGCACCGCCAGGCGGGCAGCATTTTCGCTGGCCTGTGGATAGCCGAAATAAGCCAGCAGGCCGCCGCCATGCGCTTGCACGAGATACCCCGAATAACTGCGAATGATCTCGCAGCAGCGAGCCTGCGGCGCACGCAGCATGGCCATGGCCTCGTCCGGGTCTTCCACGCCAACGGGCGCCAGCTCGCAGTAGAGCACCGTGACTTGTCGCCGCTCCGTGACCGGTAGCGGCAAAACCGCCGCCGGGACGGGCAGTACGCGGTCCACGACCGGCGACAGTTCGCCACAACGGATACGCTCCGCCAGAACGAGTGTTTCTTCAGAAGGCAATACGCCCAACTCCCTTTTCAGCACCCGGCAACACGTCTCGTATTGGGCAAGCGCGGTGGCGCCCTGCCCATTCAGCGCAAACAACCGCATCGCCCGCCGCAGACCTTTCTCGTTCCATGGCTCCAGTTCCAGAAAGCGCAACGCGAACGGCAAGGACTTGGCATGAGCGCCCGCTCGATCATGGCAATCCGACAGGCGGGCCAGCAGGGCAATGGCTCGCAAATGTAGCGCTTCGCGCCGGATCTGTAGCCACTCCTCAAAATCCGGACATTCCGGTAGCGAGAACCCCGCCAAGAACTCGCCCCGATAACATCCAGCGAGGGTTTCCATTCGCGCAAGGCAGGTGTCACAGTACGCCGGACAGGGCATCGCCGGACACGCGGGGACTGGGGCGAAAAACTCCGCCGCATCGATTACCAGATCAGACGAAGGATCGAGTCGAATAATCTCGCGGCCAACCTGCAACGGGGGTATCACAAGACCCGCCGCGTTGAGCGTATGGCGCAAGTCATGCAGGACTTGCCGGAAATTGGTCAACGCCGCCTCGCGAATCATATCCGGCCAGAACATGGCCGCCAGTGATTCCCGCGAGTGCGCCCGTCCGGGTTCCGCCGCCAGATATGCGAGAAGTGCCCGCCCTTTCTCATAAGCCAGCTTGCAAGTCTCTGCGTCGGAGTTAAGCTCAAAGCCGCCAAGCATACGGAGCGAGAGTCTGGCAGAAGGATTCATCACCGGCATTTCACGCAGATAGTGGGAAATGTATATTTTCTGATGGCAAATAATGGCAGAAATATCCCGTTGTACCTCTGCCCATTCCTCCGGTTATTTGGAGCAAGTCTCGCCAAAAGGCGGGTTGGTTTTTAACCACTCCAAGGTTTTTGCATTGCTGCCCTGCTTCATGAAAATGTTTCTGCTTGGCAACAGCGGGTTTTTTGATCACAGCCATGCCAAGGGCAGAAGCAGCAGGCCTGTCGCGGTCAGCAACGAGATGGAAATGAGCATGAGCCATTGATTCCTGCGCTTTTGCTGTACCACCAATTCCCTCAACACACTTTCAATCTGTGCGTTAGGATTTTCGTTCAGGCGCTGGTGCAGCAGGCGCGGCAATTGCGGCAGCAGGGTGGCGTAGCGCGGCGCCTCGGTGCGCAATACCTTGAGGAAGCCGCGCCAGCCCACCTGTTCGCTCATCCAGCGCTCCAGCCAGGGTTTGGCGGTCTTCCACAAATCCAGTTCGGGGTCGAGTTGCAGCCCCAGCCCTTCGATGTTGAGCAAAGTCTTTTGCAGCAGCACCAGTTGCGGCTGGACTTCGATGCCGAAGCGGCGCGAGGTCTGGAACAGGCGCAGCAGCACGCGCCCGAAAGAAACCTCGCGCAGCGGCTTGTCGAAGATCGGTTCGCATACCGCGCGGATCGCGGTTTCCAGTTCATCCACACGCGTATCCGCTGGAGCCCAGCCGGATTCGATGTGCACCTCCGCCACGCGCCTGTAGTCGCGCTGGAAGAAGGCGATGAAATTCTGCGCAAGGTAATGTTTGTCGGTATCGGTGAGCGTGCCCATGATGCCGAAATCCAGCGCAATAAAACAGCCATCCGGCGCGACCAGCACATTGCCCGGATGCATGTCGGCGTGAAAGAAGCCGTCGCGGAACACCTGCGTATAGAAAATTTCTACGCCGTTTGCGGCGAGCCTGGGGATGTCTATACCGGCTGCGCGCAAGGCGCTTATCTGGCTGACGGGAATGCCATCCATGCGTTCCATCACCATCACTTCGCTGGTGCACCAATCCCAGAAAATTTCCGGTACGGCCAGTAATTTCGAGTTGGCGAAGTTGCGCTTCAGCTGGCTGGCGCAGGCGGCTTCGCGCATCAGGTCGAGTTCGTCGCGCAGGTGTTTCTCGAATTCTGCCACCACCAAGTGCGGTTTGAGCCGCTTGCCGTCTTCCCACCAGCGTTCCATCAACCCGGCGCAGATATTGAGCAACGCGACATCGTGCGCGATGATGCGCGCAATACCGGGGCGCAGGATCTTCACCGCAACCTCACGCCCATCCGGCAACACAGCGAAATGCACCTGGGCCACCGATGCGCTGGCGATTGGCGTCTCATCAAAACTGTAGAAAACCTCGCCGAGTTTTTTTTTGTATGCGGCCTCCAGCAGCGCCACGGCCTGTGCGGAAGGAAAGGGCGGTACCTGATCCTGCAGTTTGGCGAGTTCGTCGGCGATGTCAGCGGGCATCAGGTCGCGCCGGGTGGAAAGCATTTGGCCGAACTTGACGAATATCGGACCCAGGTTTTCCAGTGCATGGCGCAACCTTTCCGCGCGTGGCGCGGAAGTGTTGCGGAAGAACAGCAGGATATTGAGCGGCGCGAGCATCCAGCGCGTGCGCACATGCGCGAGCAGGAATTCGTCCAGCCCGAAGCGCAGCACCACAAAAATTATTTTCAGCAGGCGTAACAGGCGCATGTTAATTATCTCGCCACTCGCCCTTCGGAAAAGTGGTCAGCAGTGGGTGTTCTTCCGCTCAATATTGCGCCGGCGCCTGCGAGCAGATGGTTCATGGCTGCGGCAGCAGGGCGGACAAACACGATTGCCTAGTGCAAAGTGGTTTGCTGTATTCCCGCCAGCAGCCAAACCGACTTGTCGTCGCGCAGGTTTTTCTGCACGTGCCAGATTTCATCGACGTTGTCCGGTGCGCCGTTATTCTCGCGCAACTGGCCGGTGAAGCGCACGCTGGCAATCGCCATGTCGCCTTCGTTCGCCACTTCCAATAACTCGCCGTTGATCGCAATCACATCGGTTTTTTGCGGCGCATCATCGCGTTCCTGCATCTGCATCGAGATTTCTGCGAACATTTCCGGCGTGGTGTATTCGCGAATATCGTTCAAATCCTTGCGGTCATTTGCGGCCTGCAAGCGGATGAACGAAGTCTTCGCGCTACGCAGAAAAGTTTCCACCGGAAAGTCTGCCGGGATATTACTCTGGGCAGCAGGTATGGCGGCGGACGCAGCGCTACCGCCATACATCGGCTGTGGTGCAGGTTGCGGCTCATTGTAGGCTGCACCTGCTCCGGCATATTGCATCGCGGGCTGGGACTGTTTTTTGCGGAACAGGGAAATCAGGAACATCACCGCAACGCCGGCAAGAATCGCCATCAGGATACTGCCCATCATCCCGCCCATACCGCCTAAGCCACCGCCTGCAAACAGCGCACCCAAGCCCGCGCCAATTGCCAAGCCAGCCAACGGGCCGAGCCATTTGTTGCCTGCTGGTGCTGGTGCGGCAGCAGGGGCTGCCCCTGGTGCCGGAGCGGGCGCTGCTGCAGGAGCCTTTGGAGCCTGTTGCGGAGCCATCGTTCGTTGCTTGCCAAAACTACTCCCACCTCCAAAACGCTTGGCTTCCGCCGTTGCGGTAAACAAACTCAGACAGGTCAAGGCAATCGTCAACAACATCAAAAATCTTTTCATGTATTCCTCGTTGTGTGGGGTTAAAACCAAAGTTGGCGTGAGTATAACACTTGCGGTCGAAACGGAACCTTCGCAGGGCGTTCTACGCTGGCTATTTCATTCCGGAAGGCAATTGTATCTCTCAGCTTACGCAGATTATTCAGAACGGCGTCGCACACCAAAGCCAGCGGAGAGCCACTGAGCGGATGCGAAAGCTCAGCGAATAAGCGTGCAGCAGCAACAGCTTCACCCTGTTGGACTACGGTTTCTCCAATGGCCCATCAGAGGGATAGGGGAAGCGAACATGGCCGAAGCGGACCAGCAATACCGCCAATGCCAATATCAGGATTGAGCCGGTCACCGCGAACATGCGCAAGTCGTCCATGGTCTTTAAGTCCAGGATCAGGTAGCGTGCCAATGCCACCATACCGATATAAAGCGGGGAGCGCACCGGCAGTTTGCCCGATCGGTAGTAGAGGCCAACCATCGCCAGCACTTCCAGGTAAAGGAATAACAGCAGCAGATCAGCAAGGGCCACTTGGCGCGCATTTACCATCGTGGCCACCTCGTTTGTCATGGCAAACACCGTAGCGATGGCGATTACCATCAGACCAATGTGTTCCACGAACGCTAGGAGCCACTGATTGAATTTCTGGATCGTGTTTTTCATCGCTTACCTCATAACATTTAGATGGTGTGTAAATTATGCGCGTCAGGTTTCATCGAAACAACCGGAAAATCTGATACTCTATTTTACAGGCAAATCATAATTACAAGATAAACATGGCAACCTATGCGGTAGGCGACATACAAGGATGCTGCGCCGAGTTTCAGCAACTGCTGGAGCGGATGCGCTTCGACCCCGCAGCGGACAAGCTCTGGCTGGTGGGCGACCTGGTCAACCGCGGGCCGGATTCATTGGGTGTGCTGCGACTTGTGAAATCGCTGGGGAACGCCGCCATCACCGTGCTGGGCAACCATGACCTGCACCTGCTCGCAGTTGCCGAAGGCGCGGTGGAACTGCATCGTAGCGATACATTGCATGAGGTTTTATCCGCCCCAGACCGCGACGAACTACTGACCTGGCTGCGCCGCCAGCGCCTGATGCATGTGGAGGGCGATTGGGTGCTGGTGCATGCGGGCTTGCTGCCAAGCTGGAGTGTGGCGCAGGCACAGCAGCTTGCGCACGAGGTCGAGGCTGCGCTGCGCGACGAACGCTATCACCAATTTCTCGTGCGCATGTACGGCAACCGCCCCAACCATTGGCAGGACGACCTCACCGGACACAAGCGCCTGCGCGTCATCACCAACGCTCTCACGCGCATACGTATCTGCACTGCCGGGGGTGAAATGGAATTCAAGTTCAAGGGCGAGGAAAAAGACATCCCGCAAGGTTACTTTGCATGGTTCGACGTGCCGGGCCGCGCCAGCGCTGAAGCGACTGTAGTATGCGGGCACTGGTCTGCATTGGGCCTGAAAGTGGAGCAACGCATCATTGCGCTGGATACCGGCTGCCTGTGGGGCGGGCCGCTATCCGCCATTCGGCTCGAAGATCGCCAATTGTTCCAAGTGACCTGCAAGAATCCGGTGGCGCAGAATTGGTGACCGGATACATCGAAATTGACTGACCTTCTCAATATGTATAAACTGGCGTTTATACATATTTACAAGGAGTGATGTCATGGCCGAAGCCGTTCTGGATATCAAGCAGTGGGGCAACAGCCTTGGTGTGCGTCTGCCTGCGGCAGTGGCGCGGGAAGCGCACCTGCATGTCGATCAGCGCGTGCGCGTATCGGTTGAAGGCGATCAGGTCGTCATCACACCGGTTGATGATGCGCGGCTTACCCTGGAACAACGCCTGGCTGCCTATGATCCAAAGCGCCACGGCGGCGAGCAGATGGGCACGACGCAAACGCTGGGAGCCGAGCGTTGGTAGCAGCCAAAAAAACAGCGGGCGGCAAACGCTGGGCGCCGGATCGGCAGGACATCATCTGGATCGACTGCAATCCGCAGGTGGGGCGCGAAATGCGTGATGTTCATCCTTTTCTGGTGCTCTCGCCGCGCACCTTCAACGAAAAGACTTCGCTGGTCATCGGGCTGCCCATGACCACGGCGGAATACAACGCAGATAATCCGTTTGCGGTTGCGGTAGGTAAAACGTCGGGACGCAAAACAGGCCAAACCAGCTACGTGCTTTGCCACCAACCCAAGTCATTTGATTGGCGTTTGCGCAAGGCCAAAGCGCACCCGCTCGGCGCTTTGTCCGACGCCTTGTTTGCACAGGTGTGCGAACTGCTTAACCAGATCATTCAGGTGGGCTGAAGAATCCAATGGCGAAGCATTGGTGATGCCTGTTAAAGTCTTCGTAGCGGGAAGAAAAGTTGCGACGGAATATACGGCGTTTTTGTCGTCTACTTTACGTTAGGCCTTTCACTATGACTCTGGACTTCTCCCCTTGGCTCAAGTTTGAAGCATCCCTCGCGAACTGGATGAGCAAGTTTGAGAGGCCGGGTCTTACGTTCAAAAGTGGGCGTCAAGCAATTCCAGGATTTCCGTCGAGCGGCTTCAGAGCTGACGGCCTACTTACGAATGGAAAAGTCTTGCTCGCTCTGGAGGTTGAAGTTAAACAAACCCATCCAGATACCAACGTCGGAAAATACTGGCTCCTGACGCAACATAAGCAGTACGAAAAAATTATCTTGTTCCACGTTTACACACCTGCGTACAACTCCTATGGTTGGCGCAAGACGCTTGGTGAGTTTTATGCGTCAAAGATGGCTATGGAAATCCCTTTTGAGTACCATGTCTTTAATATGGGAGACGCAATTGATACTGAGAGTGCGTTCGAGAAAGTAACCAACAAATTAGGGGAGCGCATAAGTGTTGAGTTTGGCAACAAGCAAGCTAAATGAAAATCGGCCTAACCCTACGTTCAAGCGGGACTGCGCAAAAGCGCGCAGCCTCTTACTATTACGTTAACAAGTTTTTCTCATCAGCCAGCCGCTACGAGCAATCACTGCATCATCCTTTCCGCCTGCGCGGGAGGCGGGAATGACAGCAATTGTTACAGAGTGATGGCAAAACCGAAGTGCTGCTGGAACTGCGCCTTCAATTCATCGCGGTTCGCTGCATGGTTCTGCCCGCCGCGGCTGGCGATCTTGAGCGTGCCGAGCAGCGAGGCCAGGCGCCCGGTGATCTCCCAATCCCAGCCCCGCTGGATGCCGTGCAGCAGACCGGCGCGATACGCATCGCCGCAGCCGGTCGGGTCGAGCAGCGCAGTGGGTTTGGCGCAGGGTATGATGATTTCCTTGCCATCGGCGTAGATGGTTGAGCCTTCGCCGCCGCGCGTGATGATGAAAGCGCGCGTGGACTTGGCGAGCTCTTCGATCTTCCTGCCGGTCTTGTCCTGCAACAGTTGCGCCTCGTAGTCGTTCACCGTCACATAGTCTGCCTGTTCGACAAAGCGCAACAACTCATCGCCGCCAAACATCGGCATTCCCTGGCCCGGATCGAACACCCAGGGGATGCCCGCTTCGTGGAATTCGCGCGCATGTTGCAACATGCCATCGCGGCCATCCGGCGAGACGATGCCGAGGCTGATGTCCTTTGCGTCGCCGACATGATTTTGTTCGGAAAAACTCATCGCGCCGGGATGGAAAGCGGTGATCTGGTTATCGTCCAGATCGGTGGTGATGAACGCCTGCCCGGTGAAGCTGTCCGGCACATAGCGGATATGCCGTTGTAACAAACCAAGCTTTTCCAGACGCATGGCATAAGGGCCGAAGTCGTCACCCACCGTCGCCATGATCAGCGGCTGTGCGCCAAGCAGCATCAGGTTATAAGCGATGTTGCCCGCGCAACCGCCGAACTCGCGGCGCATCTCAGGCACTAGAAACGCCACGTTCAGAATGTGGATTTTTTCGGGCAGGATGTGCTTCTTGAATTGATCCTGAAACACCATGATGGTGTCGTAGGCCATCGAACCGCAAATCAGAGTGTGCATCGCAAAACCTCAACTGGATTGAGAGGCGCGAATTGTATCATCCGGCTAGCAGTTGTTTATTGTGCCAGTCTTCAGGCCCATTTCTAAAGGGAACCTCTAAAGTTGACAGTCGCACCTGCACCCATTAAATTCCGTACTTCGGCAATTCAGCCAATCGAAGGAGAAGAACATGTCCGTACTTGTTGGTAAGCCCGCACCCGATTTCAGCGCCGTTGCCGTGATGGGCAACAACGAATTTAACGGAAGTTTTAATTTGAAAAAACACACGGAAGGCAAATATGCCGTGATATTTTTCTATCCGCTGGATTTCACTTTCGTCTGTCCTTCCGAACTGATTGCTTTCGATCATCGTCTGGACGAGTTCAAGAAGCGTAATGTCGAAGTGATCGGCGTTTCGATTGACTCGCAATTTACCCACCTGGCATGGAAGAATACGCCGGTTAATAAAGGCGGTATCGGCCAGGTGCGCTACCCACTGGTGGCCGACATCAAACACGAAATCTGCAAGGCTTACGATGTGGAATCAGATGGCGGTGTTGCTTATCGCGGATCATTCCTGGTTGACCGTGCCGGTGTGGTGCGACATCAGGTGGTGAATGATCTGCCGCTGGGCCGCAACATCGACGAAATGCTGCGCATGGTGGACGCTTTGCAATTCCACGAGGAACACGGCGAAGTCTGCCCGGCCGGATGGCATAAGGGTAAGGCGGGCATGGGTGCCTCTACTGAAGGTGTGGCGAAGTATCTGGCCGATCATGCCAATGAATTGTAAGCGGCCATAAGGTCACCTCTAAAAATTCAGATGTCGTCATTCCCGCGAAGGCGGGAATCCAGTATTTTCAATAGGCTGGACACCGGCCTTCGCCGGTGTGACGAATTTTTAGAGGCGCCCATAAGTTTTTCCCGCTTTTTCCTTTCCTCGCAGCCCTTGTGTTTGTCATGCAGGATGATAGCTTCGTCATTCCCGCGAAGGCGGGAATCCAGTTGATTGAACTTGTATTACCCGCGCTCTTGGCGCGTGGACAACGCGATTTTGACGTTAAGCGAAGCAAGTTTATTCTTGGTTAATGTGAGAGCAATCCAATCTCAGTGGATCGGGTATGCGTTACTGGCTGATGAAAACCGAACCAGGCGACGTCAGCATTGACGACCTTGCCGCCCTGCCCGACCAGACCGTGGCATGGTATGGCGTGCGCAACTATCAGGCGCGCAACTTCATGCGCGGCCAGATGCGCGTCAGTGACGGCGTGCTGTATTACCATTCCAATTGCGCCACGCCGGGCATTGCCGGCATCGCGCGCGTTGCCGGCACGGTTTATCCCGATGCCACGCAGTTTGACAGCACCAGCAAATATTTCGACCCCAAGGCCACGCCGGAAACGCCGCGCTGGTTCAATGTGGATGTGCAACTGGTGCGCAAAACCCTGTTCATCCCGCTCAAGGAATTGCGCCAGCATCCAGAACTGGAAAGAATGCGCATCCTGCAACGCGGCAACCGTCTCTCCATCACCCCGCTCGATCCGGCGGAATGGAACTTCATCCTGAAACACCTGGTGCGCGACTGATGGAATGGTATGTGGCATATCTCGCGTTAGGCGCATTTGTCGGCTTCTTTGCGGGGCTATTCGGCATCGGCGGCGGCCTGGTGCTCGTGCCCGTGCTGAGTTTTTTGTTCGAGGCGCAACACCTTACCGCCCAAAGTAATACCCACCTTCTCGCCTTGGGCACCTCGATGGCCGCCATCCTTCTCGGTGCCGTATCCAGCGCCTATACACACCATAGCCACGGCGCGGTTAACATCGCCATCGTGCGCACCATCACGCCTGGTTTGTTGCTCGGCACGGCGCTGGGTGCCTTGTTCGCCAGCCATATTTCGCCGGTTTACCTGACGGTATTTTTCGCGCTGTTTGTGTATTTTGCCGCGCTGCAAATGCTGCTCAACATCAAACCAAAGGCTGCGCGACAATTGCCCGGACGATTAGGCATGACGCTGGCCGGCATTGGCATCGGCGCCATCAGCAGCCTGGTTTCCATCGGCGGCGGGACCCTCAGCATCCCCTTCATGCTGCGGCACAACATCCCGCTCAAACAAGCCATCGGCACTTCCGCCGCACTCGGCCTGCCCATCGCCATCGGCGGAACAATCGGCTACATCGCAACAGGTTTAACGCTCGACACTCTGCCGCCCAACAGCTTGGGATTCGTCTATCTGCCCGCTTTATTCTGGGTCGCCCTCGCCAGCATCGTTACCGCGCCACTCGGCGCGAAAGCCACGCACCGCCTGCCCCTCAAGCTGCTGCGGCGCGGTTTCGCTGTGTTGTTGCTGGTGCTGGCGACGAAGATGCTGTGGAAGGCGTTGGGTTGATGCGGAGAAATCAAAGAGTATCCGGAGTTCACTGTTGATGGCAACCAAGGTATGAACGCCAAGACTGCTTTGTATCAGGAACTGTCATTCGCAAATTGCTCAAGCTGTTTCTTAGAAATCTTGCCTATAGATATCTAGACCTTTCGACATATATCCACATTGTTTGCGAAAATGTATTATGCTGATCTGAATAGCGAAACTGAACGGCAGTACTCTTAAAGCAGTATTATTAAAAATGTCCTGACGCAAGCGTCCGGCTCTTAATTGTTAGGCGCGTGACAATGCCTTTGAATTATCACAATTAATAAGGGGGAAGCAATGGTTAGCGAAGACGCTGTTGAGGTAAGTCAAGATTCAAAAAATATTGCATTGCTGGTGTGGATAGGCAGTATTTTTTTTGGTTTTATCCCAGGCTTGATTGTTTATCTAATCAAGAAGGATGACCAGTATATACAAGATCAAGCCAAAGAAGCATTAAACTGGTCCATTACAGCAGCTATTGGCTATGTGGCTGGTGTTATTTTGACCTTTATTTTGATAGGGATATTGGTGTTTGCAGTTGTTGGTATTTGCCATCTAGTGTTTTGCATCATGGGTGCCATTGGTGCATCAAATGGCAAAACCTTCAGAGTACCTTTTGCCATTCGTCTTATTAAGTAACAGCCTAGCTTTACGGTCAAGCGAGGGGTCAAAAGCAATACACCTTCCCCTCGCGTTAGACACCTTTTCACGACGCCCCGATCGAAGGGCGCCAATCAAATTGTGGCTCATTTCAGCCAACGCAGAAATCGAGACCGGGATTAATTCTGGCTAACACCCTAGATACGCGCGTTGCACGGCATCACTGCCAAGCAGTTCACTCGACGCGCCGAATAAAGTAACCAATCCGCTCTCCAGCACATAGCCGCGTTGTGCGATTTCCAGCGCGAGCTTGGCGTTCTGCTCGACCAGCAGAATGGAAACACCCTGGACAGAAATTTCGCGGATGGTCTCGAATATTTTTGCCACCATCATCGGTGCGAGTCCCATGCTGGGTTCGTCCAGCATCAGCAGCTTGGGGCGGCTCATCAGCGCGCGCGCCATTGCGACCATCTGCTGCTCACCGCCGGAGAGCGTCCCGGCCAGTTGCGTGCGGCGTTCGGCCAGGCGCGGAAATAATGAATACTTGTGCTCAAGGTCGGCGCCGATTTGCGCGGTGTCGCGGCGCGTGTATGCGCCCATCTGCAAATTCTCTTCCACGGTAAGACGGGCGAATACGCCGCGCCCTTCCGGCACCAAGGCCAGGCCATCGCGCACGCGTTGATGCGCGGCACAGGCAAGCAGGGATTTCCCGACGTAATGCATCCTGTCTGCGGTGGGATGCAACAGCCCGGCCAGCGCCTTGAGTGTGGTGGTCTTGCCCGCACCATTGCTGCCGATGAGCGCGACCAATTCGCCCGGTGCGATGTCGAGGTCTATGCCTTTCAGCGCCTGGATGCCGCCGTAACTGACCTTAAGGTTTTTTACTTCCAGCAGGCTCATGCCATTTCCCCGCCTAAATAGGCAGCAATCACCGCAGGATTGCGGCGCACCTCCTCCGGCACACCTTCGGCGATTTTCTTGCCGTAGTCCAGCACCGCCACGCGGTCGCATAACCCCATGATGAGCTTTACATCGTGTTCGATCAGCAGCACGGTGATGCCGCTGGCGCGTATGGTTTGCAGCAGCGCTTTCAGGCTTTCGGTTTCGGTGGCGTTCATGCCCGCCGCCGGTTCATCCAGCGCCAGCAGCTTCGGATCAGTGGCCAAGGCGCGGGCGATTTCCAGGCGACGTTGTTCACCATAGGACAGGTGCTTGGCCAGCGTCTGGGGCGGGCGCTCGATGCCGACATAGCGCAGCAGTTCGCGCGCGTGTTGTGTGATGACTCGCTCTTCGGCGCGCGCTGCGGCGTTGCGCATGAGCGCGCCCCAGATGCCGGTGCGCGTGCGCACGTGACGCCCGACCATCACGTTTTCCAGTGCGCTCATGTTGGCAAACAGGCGGATGTTCTGGAAAGTGCGCGCGATGCCTGCCTCGGCCAGCACATGTGGTTTGCAGTGCGAGTAGGCGACGCCATCAAAGGCGAAGGTGCCCTCATCCAGTTGGTACAGCCCGGTGACGACGTTGAACAGCGTGGTTTTGCCCGCACCGTTGGGGCCGATCAGGCCGTAGATTTCGCCGCGCCTGATATGCAGCGCCACGTCGGACAATGCCGCCAAACCGCCGAAGCGCTTGCCCACGCCGGATAATTCGAGCAAATGATTGTGGGAGTTATTTGACGCGATCATGGATAAGTAAAACCCAAATTTCTAAGCCAGACTAGGCGTGCGCGAAAAATCGCAGCGCCGCATATGGCGTATATGTAAGCAAGATTTTTCGCGCACAACAACGTATGGCGACGAAACTTTGGGTTTTTATCTGCTGCTGTCATACACCGTGTCCTGTTCCTGTTTCACCACGCCGTCATCGGCGACCAATTCCCGGCGGCGTTGCACGGATGGCCACAGCCCCGCCGGACGCACCAGCATGACGACTATAAGCGCCAGCCCGAACAGCAGCATGCGCAGGCTTTCCGGGTCAACCAGCGTCTTGCCGAACAGCGCCTGCTGCACCGGCCCCGCGCCGTTGCGCAGCGCTTCCGGCAGCAACACCAGCAGCACGCCGCCGAGCGCCACGCCGCTGATATTGCCCATGCCGCCGAGCACCACCATGCACAGGATCATCACCGACTCCATCAGGCCGAAACTTTCCGGGCTGACGAAGCCCTGGAACCCGGCGAACAGCCCGCCCGCCGCGCCGCCGAAAGTCGCGCCCATGGCAAAGGCGAGCAGTTTGATGTTGCGCGTGTTGATGCCCATTGCTTCCGCCGCCACTTCGTCTTCACGGATCGCCATCCAAGCGCGGCCGATGCGCGAATCTTCCAGGCGCAGCGAAACGAAAACCACCAGCAGGGTGCAGCACAGGAACAAGTAGTAATGCAGATGCACGGAGGGGAAGGTGAAGCCGAGCAACTCATGCGTGCTGCCCAGGGAAAATCCGCCGATGCGGATCGGGTCTATCATGCTGATGCCCTGCGGGCCATTGGTGATGTTGGCCGGCGCATTCAGGTTGTTAAGGAAGATGCGGATGATTTCGCCGAAGCCCAGCGTGACGATGGCGAGATAATCGCCGCGCAGGCGCAGCGTGGGCGCACCGAGCAGCACACCGAATACACAGGCCAGCAGCGCGCCCAGCGGCAGCACGATCCAGAACGGCAGATGCAGCCCGAACTGCGGCGAGCCGAGCAGCGCGTAACAATACGCACCCACCGCGAAAAAAGCGACATAGCCAAGATCGAGCAAGCCGGCGTATCCGACCACGATGTTCAGGCCCAGAGCCAGCATGATGTAGAGCAGCGCAAAATCTGCGATGCGCACCCAGCCGCGCCCGATCAGCGCATCGGTGGCGAAAGGCAACAACAAGAGGACAGCGCCGAGTACGGCGAACGCGATCCATGCGTTGCGTTTGCCCAGATGCAGCAGGCTATCACGCACGTTCCGCAACACGCTCTCCCAATAAGCCGGATGGCCTGAAAACGAGGACTGCAATCAGCACGAAGAAGGCAAACACATCCTGATAGTTGCTGCCGAAGAACCCGCCGCTGAGGTCGCCGATGTAACCCGCACCCAGGCTTTCAATCAGCCCCAACAACAGGCCGCCGAGCATCGCTCCACGCAAGTTGCCGATGCCGCCTAGAACCGCAGCGGTAAAGGCTTTCAACCCAAGGATGGAGCCCATGTAATAGTGCACGATGCCGTAATTCGCACTCACCATGATGCCCGCCACTGCCGCCAGCGCAGAGCCCAGCATGAAGGTGATGGAAATTACACTGTTGATATCCACTCCCATCAATGCTGCTGCGGACGGGTTTTCCGCCACGGCGCGCATCGCGCGTCCGAGACGGGTACGGTGCACCAGCAATAGCAAGCCCGCCATCATCGCCAACGCCACCAGCACGATGATAATCTGCACTTCGTTGATGATCGCGCCACCCAGCATGTGCGGGCTATTCGGCAGCATCTGCGGGAAAGCGTGATATTCGCGCCCCCAGAATATCATCGCCAGGTTTTGCAGCACGATGGAAACACCGATGGCGGTAATCAGCGGGGCGAGGCGCGGCGCATTGCGCAGCGGGCGGTAGGCGAGGCGCTCGATGCCGTAACCCAGCAGCATGCATACGGCAACCGCTACCAGCAGGCTGAGCAGCAGCGCCAGCAATGGCGGTATGCCAGCCGCGATGAGCAACTGGCTCACCGACAGCGCCACCATTGCCCCCACCATCACCACTTCGCCGTGCGCGAAATTGATCAGGCCGAGGATGCCATAGACCATGGTGTAGCCGAGCGCGACCAGGGCATACACGCTTCCTTGCACCAGGCCGTTGATGATTTGCTGCAGGAAGATGTCCACGTTGGTTTTAAATCCCCCTTTGTAAAAGGGGGGGCGGGGGGATTTGAGAAGTTGAGCTTGACGCTGCCGCTCTAAAACCCCCCTCATTCCCCCTTTTACAAAGGGGGAGGCGGTTGCAGTTCATCACTTGGCCGCAGGTGCATCGGTGCTTTGCCCACCCTTGGCTAACATGACCCCGAATCCCATTCAAACTGGCTGTTGAGCGGATTGAATTTTTGCTTTGCCTGGAAGTGTACCTTGCGACCATCATCATACGTTCGGTAACAGTCGGCATTGTTGCAACGGGTATTGCAACTCGTAAGACCGGGTTGCTTCGCGGGGCGAGAGGGGTAAGGGCCTTTGCTGGAGGCGCTATTTACGGGCAGATCAGAGGATGCCGTACTTGCCTTTTCCTTAACTGCCGGTTTCTTGCTGTACTTATCCAATGCCTTCAGCAACATTCCCGGCTTGCTGATCTCCCGTGACAATGCTTGCCCCGCAGCAACTTCTGCGGCAGTCATCGAGGATGATAATTCTTCCCGGTTCGCAATAGCCTTGTTGTCTGTAGATGGATCATTCGTTGCCGACACGTTGTAGAGCGCAAAGGCCATCACGCGGCTTTGATGTATGCCTTGACCGTTTACATACATCGCTCCGAGGTCGTTTTGCGCATTGGCCTTACCTTGGTCGGCGGCGAGCCGAGACCACTTTACGGCTTCTTTGTAGTCCTGTGGTACACCGTGGCCGTTTACATACATCCACCCGAGGTTGAATTGCGCATTGGCATTACCTTGGTCGGCAGCAAGCCGAGACCACTTGACGGCCTCTTTGTAGTCTTGCGGCACGCCATGACCGTCTCCATACACCCCCCCGAGGTTGAGTTGCGCATCGGCATTACCTTGGTCGGCAGCAAGCCGATACCACTTTACGGCTTCTTTGTAGTCTTGCGGTACACCGTGGCCGTTGTCATACATCGCCCCTAGGTTTGTTTGCGCATTGGCATTACCTTGGTCGGCGGCGAGACGATACCACTTCACGGCTTCCTTGTAGTCCTGTGGTACGCCTTGGCCGTTTACATACTTCATCCCGAGGCTGTTTTGCGCATTGGCATTACCTTGGTCAGCGGCGAGACGATACCACTTCACTGCCTCTTTGTAGTCTTGCGGTGCACCTTGACCGAGGTCATACATCACCCCTATCACGGTCTGCGCGACAGCATTGCCTTGACTAGCTAATGGCTCCCACTCCTTTAGAGCGGTTGCATAATCTTTTTTCTTGTATGCTGCAAGTCCTTCGTCGAATCCGGCGTAGGCGGCCATTGATAACAACAGACATGCGGTAACCACCATCTTGCTCATTGCGCATTTCATAAAGTGCACCTCAAAAAAGAACCAAAAATATTACTCCGACGCAGGCAGAAGGATTTTGACAATCATACCTTCTTAAGCTGCTCCTTGGCGGGTTCTGTCTTACTCGACCACCTAGCGCCTGAGTTACACCAGCAGTGAACAGCGGTGCAGTTTTCAAACGAAAGCGAACGAACGGTTCCAAGAGCTTATTCGTTTGGCTTGAGGTAATAACCGAGCAGGTAGCAGCAGAAGGCAGCAACCAAATAAAGTGGTGTTGCGCCCAATGCAATACAGGTAAATAGCAGCGACCCGAAGTTAATGATGGCTGAAGCCCATTCATCCAAAGCCAACTCCGCGAAATACTTGGCGCGCTTATCGTCTTCTTCCTTAATGCTCTTGTGACGCATTAGGGAGAACATGCCAAAGACTATAAAGCCGGCAACGAAGAGAGTAATAAATTGACGACCATCAATGAATGACGTGATCTCTGCAACAGGAAACTTGGCGGTTGGCGAATTGGTCTTTGTTGCAAACAAAAGCAGTGTTGTTAGCCCCGCAGCAAGCCACAGCAGCATATTGGTAATAATCTGAAATGTCGCCTTTTCTTTCCCTGGCAGTTTCATACGTTTTGCTCCGGTTTTTCGATATAACTAATAACGTAAAGTAGACACCCTAAAGCGCCCCAGTAAAGACACCTTCGAGGTGGGCGAGGTCAAAGATCACGCAGCAATTTCCAGATACTCAACCACACTGTCTGGTGCAGGAACAGGCAAGCCATCTTCGCGCAGGCCATCAATATGAAATTTGATGGCATCGTAGATTTCCTGCTCTGCTTCTTCAACAGTATTGCCGGTGGCGATGCATCCGGGTAAATCGGGGGCATAGGCGGAATAGTTGTTTTCGGCTTTTTCGACGACGCTAGCGTAGCGCATGCTTTACTCTTTACGGCTTCCCTATAGGGTGCGAAGTCAGGTTGGTTGCTTGTGCCGTAAATTGGAGCATGGCTCGCAAGGCGGCGTTCACCGCAGCCGCGTTAGGAAAGCAGGCAGCCACATCGCTTTCCAGTACCACGACGTTGCTGCTCTCCATATATTGTTTGTAGTATTTTCCCCGTACGCCTTTCGAAAAATCGAAGTCATACTCGGGACGCAGATCGTCTGAGTCGTTATCGTTGCTCATATTTGTTCCTTTCATGGGTAGTCGCCTCTCGGGCGCTGATGATGCGAAATAAAATGTCGTGCTCGGTATGGGCAACGACAAGCAGCCTTCCTTCAACCGATGTGCCGATTGTCAGCCACCTTATCTTCTTTGTGGGAATGATCCGGATCGGGAAAAGTTCCGGCAAGAGGGTCGCCGAAGACGGTCGAGGCTTCCGGGAAAGAAACGCCGTGCTTACGCCCATTAGCGGCAGCCTTCTCGTTGTCCCATTCAAATTTCATCAGGTTTATTCCTCAGAGATATCTGCCGAACTCTGCAATGAACCCAGATTGTCCATTAGACCAAAAACTCGTCATTCCCGCGCAGGCGGGAATCCAGTTGATTAAAAAATTCCCGCGTAGCGGGACAGCATCGAGGTTTTGTCCGCTTCGCGGAGTATTTGTCTCGCTGGATTCCCGCCTGCGCGGGAATGACGGCGCTAATGGATTATCTGGGATGAAGGCAAGCCCAAGCGCTTGGTTGGCTTGTCTGGCATAAAACGCGGCTGTTTCGCGAAGCTCATCAGACGCTGCAAGATGAATAGATAATTTCACTTGAGTGCTGCGCGAGCCAGCGCTATCGCCTCTTCCGCAGGAATCAACTGTACGGTGCCGGCCTCAATTTCAGCGATACGGCGTTCGACTTCGGCGGCCCAAGCATCTTCGATTTCAGTATCTTCGTCGAGGCTTGCAATCAGGTGTTCAGCAAGCTTTGCGCGCTCGGTCGTTGTTAGTTTGAGGGCTTCTGCTTCAATTGCTTCAAACTGTGTCTGCATTTGGCAATTCCCCGATGAGTGGTGAAACGTGGCAATCACTTTAAACATTCCCTACCATCAGCGCAAGACGTGATGGGATGGTGCCAGCTTTATGGCATCAGCCCCCTGTATTCACATGCCATCAATGTGCCGCCGCAGGCGCATCGGTGCTTTGCTCTCCCATGGTTTGCAGGGCTTGCCACTTGCCTTGCTGTACCTGGTACAGCGTTACCGCGCCGCCTTTGAGGTCGCCCTTTTCGTCGAAGGAAATTTTTGCGGTCACGCCGTCATAGGAAATTTTCGCCAGCACGGGCAGGTATTTCGTCGGATCGGCGGAGCCAGCCTGCTGCATTGCGGCGATCATCACATTCACCGCGTCATAGCAATACGGCGCATACAACTGGATGGGCTGCTTGAACTTCGCCTCATAGCGCTGGGAAAAATCCTTGCCGCTTGGCATCTGCTCCAGCGGCACGCCGGGCAGCGAAGCGTAAGCACCTTCGGCAGCCGTGCCCGCCAGTTCAATCAGCTTGGGCGTGTAGCCGCCATCGCCCATCATGAACTTGGAATTCAGCCCCAGAGATTTCATTTGCTTGACCAGCGGCACGCCCTGCGGGTCCATGCCGCCGAAGAACACCAGATCAGGCTGTTTGCCCTTGATCGAAGTCAGCACTGCGGTGAAATCCACCGCCTTGTCGGTGGTGTATTCATGTGCCACGATCTGCGCGCCGCCAGCCTGTGCGGCCTTGGCGAATTCATCCGCCAGCCCCTGGCCGTAGGCAGTGCGGTCATCTATCACCGCGATTTTTTTCGCAGCCAGATTCTTGCTGGCATATTCGCCCAGCACCTTGCCTTGCTGCCCATCGTTGGCCATTACCCGGAAGGCAGTCTTGAGGCCTTGTGCGGTATAGGTTACTGCGGTGGCTGAGGGAGAAATCTGCGGAATGCCGTTGTCATTGTAAATCCGGGAGGCAGGAATCGTAGTGCCGGAATTGAGGTGGCCGATGATGCCGTTTACTTTTGCGTCTACCAGCTTTTGCGCCACGATGGTCGCGGTTTTAGGATCGCTCTGGTCATCCTCGCTGAGCAACTCGAAACGCGCCTTCTTGCCGCCTATGCTTACACCCTTGGCATTGGCATCCTCAATCGCCATGCGCGTGCCGTTCTCATTGTCCTTGCCGTAATGCGCCTGCGGCCCGGTGAGCGGGGCGGAGGCCCCGATCTTGATCATCAATTCACTGGCGGCGGGAGAGGCAGCAGGTGCTTCTGATTTGCCGCAGGCAGCAAACGTGGCGGCGCACAATGCGGCAAGAAACAACAATGGTTTGTTATGCAGCATTGGGGATTATTGCACTGGAAAAAAGATGCCGAATTATCCGCAGCCCCTCTATGCTTGTCAATTTACACGCCCTCGGCGCCAACACCCTGTTGCCAAGGCTGTTTGCCAGGTTGTTCACATGGCAAAAAACAAGGGCCGGTTTGCGCCGGTGCATGGTTCAGGAATAAATCCTTAATTTACTTTGCCAAACCCAGGATAAAATGAACCAGCTCTTTCATCTCAGCCTGCTTTGTGCCAGAAGGATCATTTGGCGGCATAGGCATGGTGCCCCACACACCTGAACCGCCCTTGGACACCTTCGTGAGCAAATTGGCTTCGGCTTTAGGATCGCCCTTGTATTTTTTGGCAACCTCTTGCCATGCGGGGCCCACAACTTTCTTGTCAATTGCGTGGCAAGCCGTGCAATTGTTCTTCTTCGCCACTGCCGGCATTTCGGTTGCCCATGCGCCATTTGCAACCGCCAGGACTGCTGCTGCAACTATGCTACCGATGAAAGACTTCATGATTTTTTTGCGCTCCATTTAGATTTATCAAACTCAGGGCATTGCTGCTTCCGCCATTCTAACCAATTCGCCTTGTTTGCAAATTCGCCTTCCGGCAACCGGGCAAGCCTTGGCGTCGGCAAGATTACTTCAGTGACAATGCAAATTTAACCAGCGTCTTGATGTCGGCGTCTTTTACAGCAGGGGAATTAGCCGGCATCGGCACACTGCCCCACACGCCGGAACTGCCCTTGGATATCTTGGCAATAAGCTTGTCTTCTGCGCCGGCATCGCCACGATACTTGGCCGCCACGTCCTTCAATGCAGGGCCGATCATCTTTTTCTCGATCGAGTGGCAGGCAAGGCAGTTGCTTTTTTGTGCCAGCGCACGCCATTCCGCTTCGGAAAGGACAGGTTCAGCCGCCTTGGCTGCTGGTTTGGCCGTGTCGTCCTTGCCATCCGGTTTCTTCTCGGCAGGTTTTTTCTTCGCGTCAGATTTGGCTGCGCCCTTCTTGGTATTGCAGGCATCGTGTGGCTTATGCAGGCATTTTTTGCCCTTGTGAGAAGCGCAGTGTTTGCCGTCCACCTCCATGCATTTCTTGTCACCCATCTCCATGCAGCATTTCATATCATGGCTGGCATGGCTGGAGTGATCGGTATGGTCGGCGTGACCGGTTTGTTCTTCTTTGCCGGCTACAGGTGCCGCCGCATCGGCTGCCAACGCAGCACCGGCACACAGCGCAACTGACACAAACAGGGTACCCATCCATTTCATAATTTGCATCGCGCGTATCCTTAAAAAAATTTATCAAAAGTCACCGGCAGCAGCGAGATTGCCAGCATCTCAACGCGAGCAGAACGAAGCCACCTTGTACGGTCGGCAGATACTACGACTGGTTTTCTTCCAGCCAGTTCAGCAAATAAGTCCACTGTTCCAGTTCACGCTCCGCCAGATAGTGCGGCAGGTCGAACAACGTCTTGCCTTCAAAGGCGGCATTGACGTAAGTCTGTGTTTCGCGCAGATAGGCCAGCACAGGCAAACCCAATCCCGCAATGAATTGTTCCAGAGTCGTCGCAGCACGCGTGTGCGGCGCCATGCGCATTCCGACCACTCCGACAAATATTTTGCCCTTGCGCACCGCCTTTTCATGGCTCAGGATTTCAAGAAATTCCCGGCTGGCCTGAATGTCGAATAGCGATGGTGCGATGGGCACGATAACCTTGTGCGCCAGCTTCAGCGCGTGTTCGAGATTCTTGCCGTGCAGGCCGGCGGGAGAATCGATCACCAGCCAGTCTGCCGCAGCAGATTTTTCCACTCCGGCGTGAAGCAGGCCGATGGCTGGCAGGCTGGGCAGGCGGCTGGCCAGCCACTGGGTGGCAGATTTTTGCCGGTCCAGATCCAGCATGGCGACGCTATGTCCACGAGAAGCAAGATAACCGGCGATGCTGGTCGAGAGGGTGGTTTTTCCGCTGCCCCCTTTGGGGTTGGCTATCAAAATGGTTTGCACGGTTTCACTCCTTAATAACAGCGTTCAAGTTGTTCATTCAACCCGGATTCATTAGCTTCGTCATTCCCGCGAAGGCGGGAATCCAGCGAGACAAACGCTCCGCGAAGCGGGCAAGACCTTGATTTTGTCCCGCTATGCGGGGATTGTTCAACCAACTGGATTCCCGCCTTCGCGGGAATGACGCCGGTTTCGGTCTAATGGATACTGATTCAATTTGCAAGCGCTGCTCTATCATTTTTCCACCTGCGACGTGTCGCGCACCGCCCCCTGATCGGCACTGGTCGTCATGAAGGCGTTGGCCTGCGGACGGCGGAGCAGTGGCTCCACGGCAGTGGAGATGCGACCAGGTAGCAGTGCCTGCCGCCACAGCATTATTTTTCCACTTGCGACACGTCGCGCACCGCACCCTTGGCCGCAGAGGTGGTCATCGCCGCATAGGCTCTGAGCGCTGCAGACACATGGCGCTCGCGGTTCACCGGCTTCCAGGCCTTGTGGCCCTTCGCTTCCATCGCCTCACGGCGGCGCTCCAGTTCTTCCACCGGGATGGCCAGATGGATGCGGCGGTTGGGGATGTCTATCTCTATGCTGTCGCCCTCTTCTATCAAACCAATCGCGCCGCCCTCCGCCGCTTCCGGCGAGGCGTGGCCGATGCTCAAGCCCGATGTGCCACCGGAAAAGCGTCCGTCGGTGAGCAGCGCGCACACCTTGCCCAGCCCCTTGGATTTCAGGTAGCTGGTGGGATACAGCATTTCCTGCATGCCCGGCCCGCCGCGCGGGCCTTCATAGCAGATCACCACCACATCACCCGCCACGACATGATCGGCAAGAATCGCGGCAACGGCGTCATCCTGGCTCTCGAAAATGCGCGCCCGCCCGGTGAATTTCAGGATGCTGTCATCCACCCCGGCAGTCTTGACGATGCATCCGTCGAGCGCGATGTTGCCGTGCAACACCGCCAAGCCGCCGTCCTGGGTATAGGCATGCGTCTTGTCGCGGATGCAACCTTCGGCACGATCTGCGTCCAGATCGGGATAACGCATGGATTGCGAGAACGCGATGGTGGTGGCAACACCGCCTGGTGCGGCGCGATAAAAATTTTTCACCGCTTCATCCGGCGTGCGCATTACATCATATTTTTCCAGCGCGTCGGCCAGTGTTTTGCTATGCACGGTAGGCAGGTCGCGGTGCAGCAGCCCGGCACGATCCAGTTCGCCGAGTATGCCCAGCACGCCGCCGGCGCGGTGCACGTCTTCCATGTGGTATTGCTGCGTGGCGGGCGCAACCTTGCACAGGCACGGCACGCGCCGCGAAATCTGGTCTATGTCGGCCATGCCGAAGTCCACCCCGGCTTCGCTCGCGGCGGCAAGCAGGTGCAGCACGGTGTTGGTCGAGCCGCCCATCGCCACGTCCAGGCTCATCGCGTTCTGGAACGCCTCGAAGGTGGCGATGCTGCGCGGCAACACGCTGGCGTCATTCTGTTCGTAATAGCGCTTGGTGATGTCCACGATGGTGCGCCCCGCATTCAGGAACAATTCCTTGCGGTCGGCGTGTGTCGCCACCAGCGAGCCGTTGCCGGGCAGCGCCAGTCCCAGCGCCTCGGCCAGGCAATTCATCGAGTTCGCGGTGAACATGCCGGAGCAGGAGCCGCAGGTCGGACAGGCGGAGCGCTCGATAGCCTCGACTTCCTTATCGCTGCAATGGCTGTCGGCGGCGGACACCATCGCGTCCACCAGGTCCAGCATCATGGTCTTGCCCTGCCAGTTCACCTTGCCCGCCTCCATCGGCCCGCCGGATACGAACACTGCCGGGATGTTCAGGCGCAGCGCCGCCATCAGCATCCCCGGCGTGATCTTGTCGCAATTGGAAATGCACACCAGCGCATCGGCGCAATGCGCGTTGACCATGTATTCCACGCTATCTGCGATCAACTCGCGCGAGGGCAGCGAATACAACATGCCGCCGTGCCCCATGGCGATGCCGTCATCAATCGCGATGGTGTTGAATTCCTTGGCTACCGCGCCTGCCTTCTCGATTTCGCGCGCCACCAATTGCCCCATGTCCTTCAGGTGCACATGCCCCGGCACGAATTGGGTAAACGAATTGACCACGGCGATGATGGGCTTGTCGAAATCGCCGTCTTTCATGCCGGTGGCGCGCCATAAGGCGCGCGCACCGGCCATGTTGCGGCCGTGGGTTGTTGTGCGGGAACGGTATGCTGGCATAAAGGCACCTCTAAAAATCCAGATTTCATCTCAACTGCTGCGTTGCGGAAAAAAATTTCTTACTTACATATTGCACATATGCAGCGCCGCGAAATTTTTTCCGCGCCTTGCATTTGAGCGAACTCTAAATTTTTAGAGGCGCCCTTAACATTTCCTGAAGAAAATCAAAAAACCGCGCCGGGTTGGGCGCGTGGGTGAATCACGTATAATGAATTCTAACCCAACTTTACCCGCGCATTATGCTCATCCACCCGCAATTTGACCCTGTCGCCATCCGCCTCGGCCCGCTCGCCGTGCACTGGTACGGGCTAATGTATCTGCTCGGCTTCATGTTGTTCCTGTGGCTGGGCAAGCG
>Ga0315281_10002117_pt1 | contig 29451 bp, 18 predicted proteins | sample YL17G07_0_MG_FD_204540 | JGI IMG/M metagenome (GOLD analysis project Ga0315281, IMG submission 204540) | Sediment microbial communities from Yellowstone Lake, YNP, Wyoming, USA - YL17G07_0 | ecosystem: Environmental > Aquatic > Freshwater > Lake > Sediment | place: USA: Wyoming | collected...
CTTGAAGTGGGGTTGTTTTTCGCATACTCCCTCATACGAAGATACCCCAAGAAAGTTGCACCTATTTCGTGGACGGAACACTAGGGAGGCGAGAGCGGGTCGATGGCGCCGCCGACCGACGAGCCGCGAATGAGGCCAAGCTCCTGTACGCCGCAGGGAGCCGGCAAGGAGGAGGTGGTGTCAGCGGCCCGCTCTCGCCTCTCCCGCTACTCGTATTCGAAATGTTTCTTCAGTGAGAGAAACGGCTTTTCGAGAAGAGTCCAGGAAACGAGCGCCAGGCCTGTCGAAAGAACTGTGCCGACGAAGAGGCAGACGAGTTGCCGGAGGATCAGGGAACCGGCGAGCGGCTGACGTACGTCGACGAGGCGTTCGACGAAGGGACGAAGCGGGAAGTGGTAGAGGTAGATGGCGTAGCTGTACTTGCCGAAAAATCGCATGGGAGGGGACTCGAAAAACCAGGCGGTCGCGGATTGTTTCCCGGCGGTCACGACGAGGACGAGGAGGCTGCCGAAGAAAATCGCAAGAAGCGTGAATCCGGCCGTCAGCATCACCATTCCGTGCCGGCTCACCGAATGAAAGACGAGCCCGAGCCCCACGACCACCATCGCCGAGGGAGCCAGAAGTTTTGCGGCGAGCGGGCGGATGCGGGCGAGTCCTTCCGGCTCCCTCGCCAGGGAAGCGAGAAGGGCTCCCAGCGCGAGCGAATCCATCCGGGTGAACAGGAGAGTGTGAATCGCAGCGTGAGGGACGCCTATCCCGACGAGGGCGAGCCTCGAGGCGATGGCGGTTCCGATCAAGGAGAAACAGAGGGCTCGAAATCGTTTTCCGGGGGTGATGGCCACGAGAAACGGCCAGAAGAGATAGAACTGCTCTTCGACGGCGAGCGACCAGAAGTGCGCGGTGTGACAGGCGCCGAGCCGCGAGACGGCAACCGCCCGGAAGTTCGCCAGGTAGCCCCAGAGCCAGGGTTCGTCGGAGAGAAAGTGGGCGAGCTCCGTGGGATCCGACGCGTAGGCGATCGGGTTCACGAAATGGATGATGAGAAGGAGCAGGTAACAGACGGGGAAGATCCGAAGCATTCGGCGCGCGTAGAAAGTGCGGTAGTAGCGATTGTTGCCTTTCGCGTCGAGAAGGATTCCGGTGATGAGAAATCCGGAGAGCACGAAAAACAGATCGACACCGACCCAGCCGAGCCGCGTCACGTTTTGGGTCGCCAGTTCCAGTCTTCCGAGCCCGACGCGGTCGAAACCGAATCCGTAATGGACGACGATGACGAGCAGGATGGCGAGGCCGCGAAGCCCGTCGAGAGCAGGGAGATGGCTGCGAGAGGGGGCGGTCGAATTCATCGGGCTTTCGATCCCCAGTGTAATGTTCGGGCCCCGGACGGCAAAGTCCCGAATCGAGCTTCCCCTTTAATCTATCAATCCCGAACGGTAAACTCCGCGGAGCAGCCCGGGCTTTCATCGGAAACGGCACAGGCCGGGCACGAAGGGAAAAATGAGAGTCTGGATTGCAGGAGTGGATGGCTATCTGGGTTGGGCGCTCGCCCAGTATCTGACGGTTCGAGGCCACGAGGTTGCTGGCGCCGATAATTACAAACGCCGGGACTGGGTGGCGGAAATGGGTTCGCAGTCGGCGACCCCCATCGCCCGGATGACCGATCGGCTTCAAGCCTTTCGCGATCGGTTCGGCCGGAACCTTCAGTTCGTCCGGGGCGACCTGACCGACTACGAGCTCATCGAAAACTCTTTTCGGGCGTTCAAGCCCGAGGCGATCGTTCATCTCGGGGAAATGCCGTCCGCGCCGTTCAGCATGATCGACGTTCGTCACGCGGTTTTTTCTCACACCAACAATTTGATCGGCACACTCAATATTCTTCATGCGATGCGCGACGTCTGTCCGGGCGCGCACCTCGTGAAGCTCGGGACGATGGGGGAGTATGGAACGCCGAATCTCGATATCCCCGAAGGATTCTTCGAGATCGAGTATCGAGGACGAAAAGACCGTCTCCCGTTCCCTCGCCAGGCCGGAAGCTGGTATCACCAGACGAAGGTTCACGACAGTGCCAACATCCAGATGGCCTGCCGGATCTGGGGACTCAGGTCGACCGACGTCATGCAGGGTGTGGTTTTCGGGACACGCATCGATGAAATGGGAGGCGAGGACGACCGTCTCCTGACCCGATTTGATTTTGATCAGTGCTTCGGCACGGTCATCAACCGGTTTTGCGCGATGGCCGTCGTTGGCAAGCCCCTTCTCGTTTACGGAAAAGGGGGGCAGCGGCGAGGTTTTCTTCCGCTCCGCGATTCGATGCAGTGTCTCGGTCTCGCCATTGAAAATCCACCGGCGGACAGGGGGCAATACCGGGTGTTCAACCAGTTTCAGGAGGTTTACGGGCTGACCGATCTCGCCGAACGGGTGGCGCGGGTTGCGCGGGAGAAATTCGGTCTGGCCGCCGAAATCCGCTCCGTCGAGAATCCCAGATCCGAGATGGAAGAGCATTACTACAACCCCGACCACAAACATCTGGCCGACCTCGGATACCGGCCGACTCACGATCTCGACGGCGACGTCGCGATCGTTCTCGCCGATCTGATGAAATTTCGGGCGCGAATCGAGGCCCGGGAGCACGTGCTCGTTCCGGACATCCGCTGGGATGGGCGCCGGGAGAAAGTGCGCGAACGATCGTGAGTGAACCCGCTCGCACCTGGCTCGTCACCGGCGGATGCGGTTTCATCGGCGTGAATCTGGTGCGGGCGCTGTCCGGGCGAGGGGAAGCCGTCCGGGTGTTCGACGATCTGTCGGGCGGAGACCGCGCGAGTCTCGGAGAGGTCGTGAAGTTTGTCGAACGCTCCGGCCCGGGCGCGCTCCGGGCCGGAGAGGTCGAGTTGCTCATGGGGGACGTCCGGGACCGCGTCTCGGTCCGGCGGGCGATGGCGGGGGCGGGCGTTGTCGTCCATCTGGCGGCGCAGACCGGGGTCATATCGTCGATCGAAAACCCGCTCAAGGATTTCGAGGTGAATTCGCTCGGCCTTTTGAACGTTCTGGCGGCCGCGAAAGACGCGGCGGCCGCCCATGTCGTTTTCGCCTCCTCGAATGCTCCCCTTGGCGACGGGCCTTCCGGCGCCGACGAGTCGACTCCGGCCCGTCCGGTTTCTCCGTATGGGGCGAGCAAGCTCTCGGGAGAAGGATACTGCTCGGCCTTCGCCGGTTCCTACGGCCTCGCGACGACGGTGCTTCGATTCGCCAATGCCTATGGTCCGTTTTCCCGTCGAAAAGGGAGTGTGGTGGCTCACTACGCGAAAGGAGCGCTGGCCGGCGAGCCTCTCGTCATCTACGGTGACGGATCGCAGACGCGGGATTTCGTTCATGTCGACGACCTGGTGCAAGCGATTTCGCTGGCGGTCGACCGGTCGCGGCCGGGCGAGCTCTATCAGATCGCCAGCGGCCGGGAGACGACGGTCCTGGAGCTCGCCCGGAAAATTCGCGCGCTCGCGATTCGCGATCTGGGGCGTCCAATCGAGATCGTTCACGAGCCGGCTCGGGCGGGTGAAGTTCTGCGGAGCGGACCCCGGATCGACAAGGCCCGGCGGGAGCTCGGATATCAGCCGCAGGTTGATTTCGAAAGTGGAGTCGAGGACGTCTGGAACTGGTACGCCCGGGGGGCCGTCGAGACGCGGGCTCCAGGGGGGGGCCGGCCTTGACCGTCACTGGCGCCATGTCTACACTGAAGGCTCATCCACGATATGATCGGCTCCCTGAGGAGTCCATCGATGTATGTGGCGAGGAGGTTCGATGAGTGAGAGAAATCGCAGCGGCATTTGGTCGGGGCTGGCGCTGATCGCGCTCGTGTCGATCGTCCCGGTCGTCGGGGCGGAAGATCGGGTGGCGCAGCTCAGCAAAGCCGACGGGAACGTGTCGATCACCCGGGTCGCCGATGGAAAGGTCGAAGAGGCCAAACAGGCCGGCCCCAGGGTTCGAAACGGTTCGGTGTTCCCCGGAGACATCGTGTCGACCGCCCCCGGCGGGACGACGACGATGCTCTTCAGCGATGGAACCCAGGTCGATCTCAAGGAAAAGACGAGCCTCACCGTTCGCGAGGTGGATCTCGCGGCCCTCGCCAAGGGGAGCAAGACCGATAAGCCGGTGGGCCGGAAAATCAAAGTTCTCGCGGGGAGCATCTGGACGAACGTCGTGCCAAATCCCCAGATTGCCACTGAATTCGAGACGCCCAGCGGAGTTGCCGCCGTGAAGGGGACGACGTTCACGGTGTCGGTCGGCGGAGAGGGGAAACCATGAACACGAATTGGAAATCGATGGTCAGGTTCTCCCGGATCTCCGCTCTGCTCGTACTCTTCGCCGGGCTGAGCATATCCGCCTACTCTCAGGAGCGGGTCGCTCAACTGTCGAAAGTCGACGGCGGAGTCACGATCACGAAGGCGGAAAGCCCGGATGTTCGCGAAGCCAAACAGGTTGGGCCGCGAGTGAAGAACGGTTCGGTCTACGCAGGCGAGGTCGTCGCGACCGACAAGTCGGGCACGGCGACGCTCTGGTTCAGCGACGGAAGCGAGGTTCAGCTCAAGCCGGGTACGAAACTCAGCATCCAGGAGCTCGATTTCGCTTCGCTGGTCAAGAGCGGCCAAAAGGACAAACCGGCTGGTCGAAAGATCAAAGTCCTTGCCGGAAACATCTGGACGCACGTCATCCCCAATCCGCAGATTGCGACCGAATTTGAAACCCCGAGCGGCGTTGCCGCCGTGAAGGGAACCGAGCTCGAAATCGGCGTCGAATCGGACGGATCCGGAGATGTTAAGACCGTCGACGGCAGTGTCCTGTACACGACGATCCCGGCGGGGATTGTTCTGCACCTCCCGAAGGGGCACGGCGCAACTTTCAGGAAGCTTTTGTCCGGCATCGAGCTTCTCGCCAATTCCGCAAATCCGGGAGCGTTGATCATGGACCTGCCGAATGGCCAGAGTTTTTCTGCCTCGCCCAGCTCGAACCTCCAGGCGAATGTGGCCGGCTTCGGAGTTTCGTTTGCGGTCAAGAGCGGGAATGTGACCGGCGGTAATGGAAAGGCTGTCAATGCGGGTGACGCCGTCAATTACGGCCACGCGGCGTTTTCTTCGACGGAGAACGTTCCCACGACGATTCGGACGGAAGAAGGGGCCGTGGTGTTCTCGAGTCCGACTCACGGCCTGTCGATGGTGTTGACTGCGGGGAACGGCGGCACGCTGACGGAGCGGCCAAGTGGGCGCGTCTCTGTGCAGACGCCGTCGACCAACAAGACGCCCGTGGCTGTCACCGTCGGCGGAAAGACATCCAACGTCAATGCGGGATCCAATGTCGTAACTTCCTCTGGAGGGAATTTGGTGGCTCCGGGAACTCCGGATGCTCCTCCACCCTCGGGCGAAAAGAATACGACGTCGTCGACTTCGACGACGAAAACGTCAACATCGAGTTCGACGAATTCCTCACCGACCACGACTCAAACCCAGAAGCCCTGCGGTGAATGCGGTGTTCCGGATGGTAACTACGATTGCAGCTACGTCGATTCACTCTGTCCGGATCTGGCCTGCGTGAAGAATCGTACTTGTAGCCATGGCGTCTGCACCGGAGGGCGGCCCGTCACGAGCAAGGACGGCTACCCGGACTGCGGTCAGCCCTAGAAGCAGAAGACGATTCCCTTCCGGGCGGCTGGTGGTCGGCAGATCTACCGGCCGCCGGGAGAGGGATCTTCGGGAATCATCAAAAAGCAGCATTGATTAAGGGAAATGGCGTAGGGGGGATAGGCGAGATGAACCCTGACAACGAAATCTTTCAACACCCGCTTCTGAGTCGCCAGAGTTGCGAGGGTCTCGTAACGCAGGGCCGGCTCCTGACGCCGGGAGCCTGCGCCCCGCGCTCCTCGCGAAGTTGGATTGGAAGCCTGGTTCCTGTGCTTTTTCTCTCGGGCCTCGCGGTTTCCATGGTTTCGGCCCAGGCGCCCCCGCCCCCTCCTCCGATTGAAGAAAGCGAAGAGAGCGCCGAAAAAGACATCAAGGTGTTGCAGGCGAGCCTTTTTCTCACCGGCGAGCACGATTCGAACGTGAACCTGGGCAGCGGCAAGGGCAACGCTCCCGGTGAGAAGGATCCGACTTCGAAGCCGCTGTCAGATACCGTTTATCGGATCAAACCAAAATTGACTCTTCAGCTTCCGTTCCAGAAGGAGAATCTTTTTTACGTCGACGCATCGGGCGATCTCCGGCGGGGGCAGAATGAGAACCTCAGCGACCTGAATGGCGCTCTCGAAAGCCGGCTGGAGCTCAAGCTGCCAGGCGGGCTCTCCGCGAAAATCTATGGCCAGTACCTGAGGTCGACGTTTGATCTGGCTCTCTATCCGACTTTTGCTCAAGGGTCGGAACCGCTTCCGGAACCGGGCCTCTCTCGGAGCACCGCCACGACTTTCGGCTCGCAGATCGCCTACAAGCCGGCCGAGAGGTTTTCAATCGAGGCCAAGTTCGAACGAACGAATACCAAGGCCACCTTTCTGGTGAAGAACGATACGCCTCCTCCGCTGCAGGTGGAGCAGGTCGATGACCGGCACGTCACCCGGGCGCAAACGAGGATCATCGTTCCGGTGGCCGAATCGTGGGTCGCCTACGCTGATTACAAGTATCAGGATCAGGGCACGATCGTTTTTCTCGACCGCGTGTATGACGACCACCGGATTGTCGGCGGCGTTCGCTGGGGTGATCCGGATCGCCTCGATTTCTGGGTCGAAGCCGGCCGGGAGAAGATCGCCTATCCCGCCTACACCTATCCTTCCAACCCCGCTCTTCCGCCTAACCCCCGTGTGCCCGCTTTGAAGTTCAACGAGACGGTTGCACTGGCTGGCGTCGATTGGATCGTCGGGGACGATTCGACCCTGACCGCCTCCTTCGGGAGAGATGGTTACGGAAGCACGGTCTACCAGGGCATTTTCCTTTACGCCATTCCGGACCAGACGTCCTGGCGGGTTTTTGTCCAGAAATCGAGCCAGAATTCGTTTTCCGGCCTGGCGATCTCCCGGATCCTCGACGCGACCATCGTCTCGGGGCGCTTCGAAAAAACTTTCGCAGAACAGGTCCTCTTCGCCCTCGAAGCGTCGTTCGTTGAGATCGAAGGGGACAAGACCGACGGACGTGATTCGGTTCCGTGCAGAGCCGATCAGAAGAATTGGGAGTGCTCTCAGAAAGATGTCACCCTGCTCGGGCGGGGGGAAATCGGCTATGCGTTCACGAAGTGGCTGCGGCTCGTCGCCCATGTTCAGGCGTCGAGGCGGGATTCCCTGAAACCCTCCAATGAATTCATAGATCGCCGTTTTGGGGCTTCTCTCGGTTTTGTCTACTGAACTCCTCCGCACTCGATTCGTCCGCCTGGCGTTGCGGGGTGTGAAATCTCAGACTCCGGCCTTTCGCGCGAAGACCGGGTCGATCCTTTCTCCCGAGCCTCGATCGGCGAATTGGCTCCCCGTGGCGCTCGTCGTTCTGCTCGCCGGTGCAGGTGCCTTCGCGACGACTCCGCCCGTGGCTTCTTCGGCCGCCGCCCCGGCGCCGGGGTCTGAGGAAAAAAAGCCCTCTGACGCCGGATCCGCAAAGAGCCCGGTCAGGCCGGCGAAAGCAGCGTCACCGTCGACTTCCACGGCGACTCCTTCGACCGATCAGGGGCCGAAGCGGCCGGTTTCCCCCGCCACGACGAGAAACACAGCCTACCGCGTCGGAGCCGGTGACGTTCTGCGAATCGACGTCTTTGACGACGCGACTCTTTCGGGTGACTACAGTGTTTCCGCCGACCGCAACATCGTCTTCCCGCTTCTGGGAGCCACCAAGGTGGGAGGCTCCACGGTCACCGAGATCAAGGAGACGCTTCGGGCTCTTTTGCAGAAGGACTATCTTTTCGATCCGAACGTGAGCGTGGTCGTGAAGGAGTTTCGAAGCCAGAAAGTTTCGATCATCGGGAACGTCGGGAAGCCGGGTACCTACTTCCTCGAGCAGGCGACGCAAATCTTCGATCTGCTTTCGAAAGCCGAAGGGATTTCCGCTCTTCAGGGGGACGTTCGCAAGGGGCAATCGGCACGGATCGTGAGGCAGGAATCCGAGGGTTCCGAGGGGGCGACCCGGAACATCGTGGTCGATCTCTATGAGCTCATGGTTCTGGGCAAGGACGAGGCAAATGTTTTTCTGCAGGATGGTGACGTCGTTTACGTCGAGCGAAGCGAGCTCGTCCACGTCGTTGGAGAAGTGAAGCGGCCGGGGTCCTACCCCTACGAAGACGGGATGACGGTTTTGAAGGCGGTGTCTCTCGCCGGCGGAGCCACAAAGAAGGGTTCGGCCAAGAACACGATCATCAAGCGGATCCGGGATGGAAAAGAGGTTCGGGTCAAGGCCGACGAGCAGGATCGAATCGAGCCGGACGACATTCTCGAGGTTCCGCTCAGCTTCTGGTGAGAGAAATGACTCCCCACGAAGCCGCTCCAACCCTGCTCGATTACTGGGAAATCCTGAAACGCCGGAGGAAAGTTCTGGCGATGAGTTTCGCGGGCATTCTCCTCGCGACGATCGTCATCACGTTCGCCCGGACGCCGCTCTATCGCGCCACGACCACCCTCATCGTCGAACCGGACACGCCGGAGATCGCGAGCCTGTCGGGCGGGGCGATTCCGCTGGACTATTCCCGCGAGTTCTACGAGACGCAGTTCGAGATCATCCGTTGCAATACCGTTCTCGGCAGAACTTTCGACTCGGCCGGGCTCAAAGGGGACTCCGCTTTTTCCGGGCAGAAAGACCCGATCGAGGCCTTTCGCAACCGTGTGTCGGTGGCGCCGGTTCCCACCAGCCGCCTGGTTCGCATCGGTGTCGATCATCGCGACCGCGCCACCGCCATACGGTTGGCCGACGGTGTCGCTGCCACTTTCATTGAATACAACATCGAGCATCGGCAGGCCGCCTCTCGAAATGCCTTCGAGTGGCTCACCACGCAAATCGGACAGCTGAAGGCGAAGGTCGAACGGTCCCAAAAAGCCCTTCTCGAATATAAGACGCAGGAAGACGCGATGTCGCTCGAGAAGAGAAAGCTGCTTCTCGACGACCGGCTGATGAGCCTGTCGAAAGATTACAACGACATCGTCAATCGAAACGTCGAGCTCGAGACGACTCTGAACGAAATCGGTCAGATTCAGAAACGACCCGAGCTGGTCGAGTCGCTTCCCCGGATTCTGGAAAACACCCTCATCCAGAATCTCAAGGAGCAGCTTTCGGGTCTTTCCGTCGAGCTCGCGAAAGTCGCGGACAAATTCAAACCGAGGCACCCCACGGTCGTCGCCCTCGAAAGCCAGATTGCCATCGTCAAGGGGCGCCTTTCGGCCGAAGTTGCGAAGATTTACAAGAGTCTCGAGATCGAATATCAGATCAGCAAAGCGAAGGAAAAGGCGCTGGCGGAGAGCCTCGACCGGCTGAAGCAGGATTCCGCGAAGATCGCGGGCGAATCCATTCAGTACGGCGTGCTTCAGCGCGAGGCCGAGAGCGACCAGCAGATCTACGAAGTTCTCCTGAAGCGGCTCGCGGAAGCCGGAATCGGCGGGAACGTCAGCGGGCAGAACGTTCGGGTCATCGACAAGGCGACCTCGGAGTCCTCCCCCTACAAACCGAGGAAGGGGATCAACCTCCTGGTCGGAGTCCTCGCCGGGCTCATGACCGGAGTGGCGCTCGCGTTCGCGACCGAGCACATCGACAACTCCTTCAAGACCGAGAAGGACGCCTCTTCGTCGCTGGGTCTTCCGGTACTGGCGCTCGTCCCAAAGGAGAAGATCGGGGCGAGGCTCGTCGAGGAGCCTCCTCCGGCTCTCAAGCTGGCCTACGTTTCGCTCAAGGCCGGCATTGCGCTGTACCAGCGCGATCACCAGCTCAAGACCCTTCTCGTCACCAGCGCCGTCCGCTCGGAAGGAAAGACGGTTTCGGCGGCTTCCCTGGCTCTGGCATTTGCGGCGGCAGGGCAGAAAGTTCTCCTGATCGACGCCGATCTGTTCGGCCCCCGACTGGGCAAGCTGTTCAATACGACGGCCGAGCTGGGAATCGTCGATTACTTCGCCCGCAAGATCGAAATCCAGTCGCTCGTCGAACACACGGCCGTCCCGAATCTCGATCTGATCCCGGCGGGGCTGATTCCGAGGAATCCGTCCGAGTATTTCGGCTCTCCCAAGCTGACTGAGATCATCAATGGCGTTCGCGAGGGCTACCAGATCATCATCATCGACAGCCCGCCACTCTCTGCTTCGCTCGAAGTCGCGCTGCTCGGTTCGGTCGTCGACGGAGTTCTTTTTATCGTCAAGGCGAAAAGCACCCCGCGCCCGCTGGTGCGGAAGATGATCGGACAGCTTCGAGGCGTGAAGGCGAACCTGGTCGGCATCGCGCTGACTTCGGCCGAGATTTCGAGCGAAAGCGCGAGTTACTACTACAACTACTCCCAGTACAAGACGCCGGATCTTTGATCCGCCGTCACGAAGGGTGTTCCCCGGCATTTTTCGCCGGGAACGCCGGCGAGGTCACCGTTGCCGCCGTCCGTTGATTCCGGGGTCGATCCTGGAGAGAACCCTGTCGCGCGCCGACGGCCTTTTCCGGACGAGGTCTCGAAAGGAGTAGCGTTTTTTCTGTTCGCGATTCTCGCGGGCTGTGCCCTCGCGCACGGCGCCGTCGAGCTCCGGGCCCAGATCGTCTTCGAGGCTTCGGTTCTGGTTGCACTGATTCTCTGGATCGGTGTCTCGGTTGGGTTCGGGCGCTTGCGGGTTTATCGGGGCGTGCTCGACCTGCCGGCTTTGGGGCTGCTGGCTCTGGTCCTGGTTTCGTTCCCGTTTTCGCGCGCTCCCGACCTGTCGGAGCGAGGGGTCCGGCTCGCGGCCGCCGAGCTGGGGTTTTTCTTTCTCTGCTCCCAACTGATCCGCCGAGGCCAGTCGGTTGTCAGGCTGGCGCGATGGATGATGTTTCTCGGAGCCGCGTATGCGGTTCTCGGCCTCACCCTTTTCGAGTCGTCATTGTTCGGTCTGCGGACGTTTTCGGCTCGCGATCATCGTATTTCGTTGACGTTCACGAACTCGAACCATTTCGCCGGCTGGCTGGCTGGAATCGCACTTTTGGCCGTCGGCGCCGCGTTTGCGTCCCGGGGAATCAAACGGATCCTTTTCGCGGGACTGGCGCTGTTCATCGAGGTCGCAATCGTTCTGTCGGCTTCCCGGGGGGGATTTCTCAGTCTCCTGGCCGGTCTGCTGTTCCTCGGTGTGTTTTTCGTCGCCGGCCGGTCGCGATCCGATCGAAAGATCACCGATTACTCGGTTCTCTTCGCCCTCCCGGTCGCGGTCGCCGCGGTGGTCCTGTACATCGGCCCCGGCACCTTTCTGAAACGAATCGAGACCCTCAAGGATCCTCTGGCGGCCGGAGCAACGCGCCTTTCGATCTGGCGCGGAACGCTTTCGATGATCGCCGATCATCCCTGGGCCGGGACCGGCGCAGGCACCTTCCAGCTGGCGTTTCCTCCGTATCAGCCCGAGGGGCTCGCCTGGACGGTCGTCAATCATGCACACAACGACTATCTGGAGCTCGCCGCGGAGATCGGACTTCCGGCGCTCGCGGTGGCGGTGATCGGGATTTTCGCGCTTTTCGCCGCCGCTTTTCGAAAGCTGTTCCGCGACGGATCCGACCGGACGGAACGATGGCTGAGGGCGGGCGCACTGGCCGGATGCCTGGCGGCTCTCCTTCATGCGATGACCGAGTTCAATTTTCAAATCCCGTCGAACGTCGTGCTCTTCTTCGCATTGGCTTCGATCGCAATCAGCCCGATGGGGGAGCCGGGCCGTTCCGTGACCTGGGTTGACCGCAATGTGCCGGCGAAATGGCGTTTTTCGCTCGTCTCCTCCCTGGTTCTTCTGGCGCTCCTTGGTCTCTGGCGGCTTGCCGTTCCTCTTCGAGCTGACGCGTTTTTTCGTGATTCCCGGACGGCGCTCGAGGAGGGCGATACCGAAGGGGCGTTCCGGCTGACACGCGAAGCGTTACGGCTGGAGCCCCGGTTCGCAGAGCTGTGGGCCGAGGCCGGACGCCTCGAGAGGTTGCGAGCGCTCAATGATGCGAAGGTGCGTCAGGAAGGGTTGATTTCCGCGCTTCACTCCTACATCGAGGCAGACCTGGCTCGGCCGGGTTCGCTGAGTTATGCCGGGGACCGGGGCGCGATTTTTCGCGATCTTGGGCGCTTTCCGGAGGCCGAAAGAGAGCTTCTTCGATCCCTTCACGACGACCCGGTGCGAGCGATCGCGCACTTCGAGCTCGGAAGCTTTTATCTGGCCGCCGGGCGATTCCGCGATTCGATTGCGCCCTTCCGCCGTTCGGTCGAGCTCGACCCTGAATTCCTGGAGCGCGTGCTCGAGGAGTTGTTCTGGATCGAGGCGAGCGACGAGGAGTTGGCGGCGATCGTGCCGAAAGATGCCCGCTCGCGTCAGCTCTACGCCGAGTTTCTTTTCCAGGGCGGCGATTCTGATCGAGCGGTCGCGCAGCTCGAGTTCGCATTCCGGCTCGAGCCGAATCCGGGGAACGCTCTGGCCCATCTTCGGGGGCTCGATCGGGCGGGGCGGGCGGGCGAGGCCCTTCCGGTCGCTGAACGCTATCTCGGCCGGTATCCGCAGGATGGCCCGCTCATCGGCGAGGCGATCACTCTTCTGATCGAAATGAACGCCTTCGAACGAGCGTCTCAGCTCTATGAAGAACGAATTGCCGCGGAACCTCAGAATCCCGCCTGGATGGCCGGGCTTGGCGCCCTCGATCGGCGGCTCGATTGCCCGGTTCAGGCGGTGTCGCTCCTCGAGCGCGCGGCGTCGCTCTCGCCGTCCGACCCGCGCGTCTTCTTTCAATTGGGGCTGGCCGAGCACGAAGCCGGTGATTTGCCCCGAGGCCTTCAGGCGCTCCAGCGGGCTGTGATTCTGGACGGAGGAAACGCGCTCTACCGTCAGGAATTGGGATTTTTTTACCGCGAAGCGGGCCTCGTGTCGCTCGCCTCGGCCGAGTTTCGAAAGTGCCTCGATCTCGATCCCGACAATCGGAGTTGTCAGGCCGGATATGGCACCGCGACTCCGGTGGTGACGCGGCGGATCAGAACGCATTGAGCTCCCTCAAATCCCTCATTGCCGCCCTGGCATTCGCCGATCCGCCGCCGGTTTGGAGATTCGAGGCAATTCGCGGATGATGGTATCTGGCCCGGAGGGGATTCCGGCGTTCCCAACGATGTCGAGGAAAGATCCAATGAGAAGAAGGCGCGCTCACAGAGCGATCGTTTTCGGAATTCTGTCGTTCATCCTTTCATCACCCGTCTTCGGGGCGACGATTCTTTTCGATGCGACGAAACACGAAATGGCCGGCAATGCCGACTGGGTGATCGACGCAGACGCCTGGAGTCTGAACCTTCCGGCCTACCCCTGCACGGGGAACACGAACGAGTCGAATCCGGGACGCTTCCCCTCTCCGCCTCAAGGGGGAATCACGCCGGCGACGCCGGAAACCTTTTGGACCGGCGGAATTTCCTCCTGGGGCATCGAGCTCGCAAAAGCCGGGCACACGGTGGAAACGCTCCCTCCCGGCGCGGCGATCACTTATGGAAACGCCGGGAATCCGCAGGATCTGACGAATTATCAACTCTTCATCGCCGTCGAACCGCAGGTTCCCTTCACAGTCGCAGAAAAGGCGGCGATTCTGGCGTTTGTCAATGCCGGCGGGGGACTGTTCATGGTCGGCGACCATGAAACCAGCGATCGTGACTGTGACGGCTGGGACAGTCCGCACGTGTGGGACGATTTGATGGGAGCGACATCATCCGCGTCGACCGGCCTGTTCGGGATCTGGTTTCGATACGACGGAACCCAGACGAAACCCTCGGAAGACTGGTTCGATGATGGAGTCGATTCCAACACCGAGACCAATCCCGCGGATCCGATCATTTTCGGGCCTTTCGGATCGGGAGCCGGGGGGCTCGGGCTCTTTGGGGCGACTTCGATGGACCTGAATCCGGCCGACAATCCCACTGTCCTGCCCCATGTGTGGCGAACGGGACAGCCCCACAATAATCTCCGGGTGACTTTTGCGACTGCGTCCTATGGTCTTGGCCGGGTTGCTGCGATCGGCGACTCCTCTCCCGCCGACGACGGAACCGGCGATCCTTCCGACACGCTCTACGGAGGGTGGGACAAAGCCGTCGGCGGCGTGAAGAACCGCGAGATCCACTTGAATGCCTGCGCCTGGCTCTTGAACCCCGCTCCCGACACGACTCCCCCCTCGATCACGGCCGGACCGGCGGCCGCGCCCGGGGACTGTTCCGCCGTCATCACCTGGACGACCGACGAGCCCGCGACGTCCGTCGTGGGCTATGGCCTGTCCGGTTCCTATGGTCAGAACGCGAACGTTGCCGGATTGACTCGTAACCACTCGGTGACTCTCTCCGGCCTCTCGTCCGGGATTCTTTATCACTACAAGGTGAGCTCCGCCGACTCGGCTGGAAACGGACCGACGCAGAGCCCGGACCAGACGTTCAGTACGTCCGCCGCCACTGCGCCGGTGATCCTGACCGGCCCCACCGCCACGTCGGTCAGCGGAACGTCCGCCACGATCGTTTGGACGACGAACGAGCCGTCGACCTCGCAAGTCGACTATGGGACGACCGTGTCCTATGGCTCGAGCGCTTCGGCGGGCGGGCTCGTCATGAATCATTCGGTCGTACTGTCGCCATTGACACCCACGACCGACTATCACTATCGCGTGCTTTCGACGGACAGCTGCGGAAACGGGCCGACGGCGTCGGGGGACGGAACGTTTACCTCCGGCCCCGCGTCGATCGACGTTTCCGGCTGGATTCTCAAACAGTTCACTTCGACGCTCGCCTACACGATTCCGCCGGGGACGACGATTCCGTCGGGCGGTTACCTCGTCGTCGGTCGTGACGCAACTCGCGCCGCCTTTGATCTGTTCTTCCCCTCGATGCCGCCGGCGACGGTCTATCTGAATTCGAACGCCAACGGCAGCTGTGCAAACGGCTGTTTCCCGCAGATCAATGGGGGCGAGACCTATGAGCTCTGGAATCCGACGCTGAAAATCGATGGACCGACGGTCGCGGTCGCGTCGGGGAACTCCTATCAACGCAAGAACCCCGGCGATCCGGCGGGGATCGCGGGGTCCTGGAACGTCGTCGTGAGGACCAGCGCGAACCCGGGACAGGGAGCCGGCACGGGAAGTAACGCCGGCGTCGTGCTGGGAGAGCTGGCCGACGCGACGGACTACACGAAAGAGTTCATCGAGCTCTACTACGACTCCGGGATCTCCCCGGCCGACACCACTCCTCCGGCTGCCATTACGAATTTGTCGGCGACTCCGCTGGGAGCCACGTCGATACGCCTCGATTGGACCGCCTCCGGTGACGACGGCACCTCGGGAACGGCCGCGATCTACGATATTCGCCGGAGTGCCTCGCCGATCCGATCGGAATCGGATTTCTCCGCCGCTACGCCCCTCTCGGGCGAACCGGCGCCGGCCCTGTCGGGCACCGCGCAGCAAATGACCGTCAGCGGGCTGGTCACCGACACCTCCTACTATTTCGCAATGAAGGTGTCGGACGAAGTGCCCAACACCTCGCCGCTTTCGAATTGGACTTCGGCCACCACCGGTCCGGTGGGAGGGGGAAGCGCAACGCATCTCGTCATTTCCCAGATTCAGACCAATGGCGACGGCGGAACGCCGGCGGACGACGAATTCGTCGAGATCTACAATCCGACGGCATCGGCGGTCTCCCTCAATGGACTGTCGTTGCAATACAAGTCCCCGATTGGGACATCGTATTCGCCGTTTCCGCTGCCGAATTTTTCGTTGGGCAGCAATCGCTGGTATCTGGTTGCGCGTTCCGCCTACAATGGCACGCCCGCCGCCGACGCGACCCATACGGCCTTTCTCATGGGGGCCGCCGGCGGAAACGTGTTTCTCGTGAACGGAACTGCCGCGCTGCCGGCCTCGAGCTGCTCGGCCTCGGCCTTGATCATCGACAAGGTCGCCTGGGGAACGGGGAATTGCCCCGAGACCGCTGTCACGACAGTCCCCGCCGCCAACAACAGTGTGGTCCGAAAGCCGGGCGGTTCCTCCGGCTCGGGCCAGGACACAGACAACAACTCGAGTGACTTCCTCTCGCAGGTGCCCTCGTCTCCGCACAACAGCACGACGACGCCTGCGATTCCGCCCGGCGCCCTGGGCAATGTCGGCAACACGCTTTACCTCTGGCCCGGCGCTTCGGCTTCCGAGCTCGACTGGGCCAGTGCGGCCGCCGCCACGGGGTACCGCGTCTATCGCGGAACCACCGCCGGTTTCCTGAGCGGCTCTCCGGCGCCGTGGCAAACATCCACGCCCAGCGCGACCGTTGACGCGGCGTCCCCCTCGCCGATTTTCTACTACGTCGTCCGGGCGACGGACGGAACGAACGAAAGCGCGAACTGACGCGGGCGGCCGCCGCGTTTTCCCGCAGGTTCCGCGCTGCGGGAGGCCGGTCGTAACAGTTTTGGCCCTGCGATCCCCATCGCGTGACGCTGATCGAATCGGTAAGATCTCCTCCCGATGCCGCCGAAATCGAAGTCGAAAACCAAGCCGAAAATCGACTCTTCCGTACGGATCGCCGTCGGACTCTTTCTGGTCGCCTGGGTTCTTCGATGGCTGGCGCTGTCGGCCGATCCGTATGGGAAATTCTTTTTCAATGTTTTCTATCACGGCGACACCGAACGGTATCTCTCCTACGCCGAGGCGATCACGAAAGGGGAGAATTACGATCAGGGGCTGCCGTTTCATCCCCCTCTTCTCGGATGGGTGATTTCGTTTCTTTACGACAAGGTCGAAGCTCGCGACTTTCTCGGCGTCAAACGGGTTCTCCTGTTTTTCGAGGCGCTTTCGATTCCGCTCCTCTACCTGATCGGACGGCGTCTCTATGGTGAGCTGGCGGCGGTCGTCGGGGCTCTTTTTGTCGCAGCCTCATTTTCGCAAATCATTTTCGCGACCTCGATCAATGTCGAGAGTCTCTACGTCCCGCTTCTCCTCGCTTCGATTCTTTTCTCTCTTCGGGGCGCCGGTGACAGAAAGGCCTCGTCCTGGATCCTGGCGGGCATGGCCGGGGGGCTGGCTTCCCTCCTGCGGGCCGAACACGTTCCTTTTCTCGGGCTCCAGGCGATCTGGATTTTCGTCTCCTCGCCGGGTGAGCGCGCTCTTTCGCGGGAGCGGCTTCGTCCTCCGGCGTTGCTCGCCGCTGCGGCCATGGCCGTGATTCTTCCCTGGAGCGTTCGAAATTTCTTTGCCATTCGAAACTATCAGGCGGCGCACCCGGGCGAGCTTGCGGAGAGCATTCCTCCTTTCGCCCTCGTCACACAATACGGTCCGTTCAATTTCGCCCTCGCCAATCACTCGTCGTCGGACGGATCGTTCGACCCGGTTTTTCCCGGGAGCCGCGAGCCGATCGAAAAGATCGACCTCGCGAACCCGCGTCATCTCGATCTTTACATTCACGGCTATTCCCGCGGATTGGACTACTGGATCCGCGAGCCCTTCGGGGCTGCGCGTCTGATCGGCCGAAAACTGAGGCTTGCTGCGGGAGGGTTTTCGCACGGTCTGCTCAGTCGCGATTGGCCCGCCGGTCTGGTAGGGGTCCGGCGCCCGGTGGACGCGTTCGTCCCCAAACGAAGCCTTCTGATTCCGTTTTGGCTGACCCTGGGTGTTGCCGGGGCCTGGCTGGCCTGGAGACGCAATCGCACGGGTACCGGTCTTCTCCTGATGGTGGTCAATCACCGGATCGTCGTGACGATTGCGTTCTTCGGTTACGCGCGCGGCGGAGCCCTTCTTTTTCCGATCGCCGCTCTCTGGGGCGGCCTCGCCATCGCCGCGCTCCTGGGCCCTCGAGCCGTCGACGAAGAAGGGGCTCTGCGCCCCGCCACCAAACGATCGCTCATCGCGGCGGCGGCTCTCCTCGTCGTCTGTCAGGCCGTTCTTACGCAGTTCCCGGTTCGGCTCGAGGCGACCGGCTCCTCGATCCCTGGCAGTACTGTCGTGAATCCGGACGGCGCGATCCTGCTCAGACCCCTTCCGCGCAACTGAGCGCGACGATTTCACCGGTCGCGAAAATCCGGTGGCTGTCACCCGCCGGAATCGAAGCCGAAGGCGGAATTTCCAGCAAGCCGGCCGCCTGCGGTACAATGCGCTCAACACTGAGGATCGTCTGCCGCCAGATTCGAGCTTCGTGCACTGATGCGAAGAGCTCGGACCAAACGCACAGGAGAACCGACATGGACTGTCACCCGGCTTCGATTCGGTTTCGGATGCGGCCATGGCCTGCGGGCGCAGGCGCGATTTTCGCTTCGATCGCGCTCGCACTGGCCTTGCCGGATTGTTCTGCAGCGCAGGAGCATCCGCCAGCTCCGGCTGCCGCGTCTCCGGCGCCCGCTCCCGCCGCCAGACTGTGGGGGCTCGAATGGCACCTTCTCGTCGAGGCGAGCAACACCTACAACTTCAATCGTCCGGCCAGCGGGGCGAATTCCTATCGCGTTTTCGACGTGGAACATAAGAGCTGGCGCTTCGATCTCGCCGAGCTCAGTGTCTTGAGGGCCGCCGAGCCCCTGGGATTTCAGGTCGACCTCGTCGGCGGAAAAGACGTGCCGCTCATGGCGTCCTATGGCACCCGGAATACCGACCTCGTCGATTTCAGGCAGGCGTTCCTGAGCTGGAAACCGGGAACGAGCGGATTCGAAGTGCGAGCCGGGAAATTCGTCACGACGTGCGGCTACGAATCCATCCCGGACTGGAGCAATCAGAATCCGAACTTCTCCAATTCCTTCCTGTTCGGCTATGCGATTCCGTACACTCACACCGGCGTTCGATTGATTTTTCCTTTCTCGCCGACGTTCACTCTCCTCGCCGGCGCCAATCGCGGCTGGGACAAGTGGAAGGACAACAATGACGCTCCCTCTTATGAGCTTTCGGCGACCTGGACGCCCGGCCCGGCGTCTTCGTTCATTGTTTCCACTCACCACGGCCCCGAACAGTCCGGGAACAAAGACGATTGGCGGCATCTCTACGATTTTGTCGCCACCTTCAAGGCCTCGGCCGCGACCTCGGTCGGTTTCAACATCGACTATGCGAGCGAGTCGGGCGCTTCGCTCGTCCATCCCGGCCGAAATGCGAAATGGTACGGAGCTGCCGGTTACCTCATCATGACGTTCGACCCGAAGTGGAACGCTTCCTTGCGGCTCGAATACTTCAACGACCGGGACGGCAGCCGGACCGGCGTCTCCCAGGAACTCACCGAAACCGACCTCACTGTCGACTGGAAGCTCTCGGACGATCTGATGATTCGTTTCGACGGCCGGGTCGACCAGTCGAGCGAATTGATCTTTCCGAAACAGGATCAGAAAAGGGAGCGCCTCGTGAAAAACCAGCCGACGTTCGGACTGGCCTTCGTTTTTCATCTCTGAGCCCGCGAGACCCTCATTGTCCGGTCGCAGGCGGAGCTGCGGGGGCCGCGCCTCGTTTCCAATCGGAGAAGGTGGTGGTCGACCGGATGTGTTTGTGGATGAAGAGAAATCCACCTTCCCCGTCGAAGCTGATCTTCGTGGGATTCGGCCCGGCTTCCGATTGAGGGGTGAACTCCATTGCGACGTCCAGGCGATCGACGAATCGCGGGTTCTTCGAAGGACGATAGGCGACGCGGTAGATGGCGCCGGTCGCCGGGTCGACGAGAGCCTCGCCGATATTGAGGTCGGGTGACGCATCCCCTTTCGGCTCAAACCGGATGCGCACCTTTGCCGGGTCGGTCGTTTCGCGGCCGGCGATCGTGAACCGGTATTTCCCCTGCATCTTCGGCTCGAAAGGGTCGGAAAGCGAAAGAGTCAGCGAATTCGATTCCCCCTCGTCTTTCCTTTTCTCCTCCCTCTTCGGTTGCGGTTTTTCCTTCGCGGCTTTCGCTTCCGCCTCGGCCTGTTTTTTCTTTTCTTCCGCGGTCACGTCTTTGCCGTCGCGTACGAAACGAACCAGCTCGCTTTGGTCTTTCCCGTTTTCGTGACTCTGTTTCATCACGATTTCCGTCGCGGATTCCACCTTCCCCTTCTTGTCGAGCTCTTCGGTCCGGATCGTGACGGTCACGCTCCCGCCTCTCGTGGGGTCGGTTCCGTGTTTCTTGTTCTCGGCGATTCGAGACACCAGCTCCATGGCGGATGGGGAGGCCGCCGGCTCCGGGGCGGGTGCGCACAGGAGCCGCGAAGCGAAGGATGCCGCGATGACAGTGACTTCGAAAACCCGGAAAGATGCGCGCCAGTCGGGTGACATGCCGGTACAGTAGGAAACGACGGCGGGCGCTGTCAAGGAGCGGACCCGCCTTCGTCCCGGATCGAATCCTGAAACGGGGCGTTCTTCATCGCTGTGCACCTGTTCCTGCGGCCTCCGTTACTTCGCCGACTCGTATTCCACATAGACCTCGGTGACGGACCCCTTCCATTCGCCTTCGGATTTTTCGATTCGAGCGCGCGCTTTGACGCCGATTTCGAAGTTGTTGTTGTCGTGCTCGCGGCTGGCGAGCCGGCAAATGTAGAGAGTGGTCATTTCAACGGCAGTGTCGGTCTGAAGAGTCGTTTGGCTCGTTGCAGAGGTCAGGGAGGCGAGATCGAGCGCGGGATGGCGCTTCCGGGCCGTCTCGGCGGCCCGGAACTGCAGCGACGACTCGAGCATTTGCCGCATCGCCGTAATACGGATCTTGTCGTCCGGGCTCCAGCGGTCTTTCACCTGGGATGGAGACGGAGACGCCGGGGGAGCGGAATCCCGGGAAGTCTCACTGTTGTCGGCCCGGGCCTGGACCGCGGGCGCCGCCGGCGGGTTCTCCCGCTTCGAAATCGCTGCGGCCTCCGGCAGAGGTTGCTCGGCCGGTTTGTTTTCGGCGGTGTCGCGGCCGCAACAAAGAGAGGGGAGCAGGGCGAGGGCGGCCAGGAGTGCTCTCGCCCCCGGCGGTCGAATGGGGCTCATCACTCCCTGGCTCACTGTTCCTCGTACTTGAAGGTTTTGACGACTCTCGATTCGGCTCCGCTGCTCGTTGCCTTGATCGTGATTCGGTTGATCCCGATCGACTTGAACGTGTAAGTGATGAGCCATCTCCCCGACCCGTCCACCGAAGCCGGCTCGCCCGCAACCGTGACCACGGCTCCGGGATCGGTCTGTCCGGAGAGGATCAGCACGTTCCCGATGGGAGAGGTGTCGTCGACGGAGAGGGCCGGCGCCGCTTTCGCCGGCGCAGCTCCTTCCGGCTCGCTGGCCGTCGCAAATCCCGTCGTGAATCGAAACCTCCGCGGCGCGGTGAATTCGCCGTGCGTCCCGTCGCCGGAAACCGCCGCCACCCGCCAGAAATAGGTTCCTTCGGTGCCGATTTCGATGACCGCGTCGGTTTTCTTTCGGTCCGGGATGTCCTTTTCCGGATTCCGGAACCACCGGTTTCGAGTGATCTGAAGGTGGTAGCGCTTCGCGCCGTCGACCGGCATCCAGGCGAGTTTGACGAGATTCGTCGATTTCAGGCTGATGGCCGCATTGTCGATCGGTTCGACCAAAGCCGGAGTCTCGGGCAGGCGAAGAGCCGGAGCGAAAGCGCCGCTGGTCTTCTGCCTCACCATCTCCCGCGTGCCGACCGCAAACGTTTTTCCATCGGGCCTCTGGATGCGGGCGCCGGCCCCGTCGTAAACGGTCAGCTCGACGGTCTTGTTGGGCGCCACCGTGATCAAAGAGCTCGTGTTGGGCGCCTGCTCGATCATCGTCCTGTTGGGAGTGACGATGCGCGTCGACGAATCCTTCGACGTCTGCAGATTGATCCGCCCCACCTGCATGTTCAGCGAAATCTGATTTCTGTGGGTCGAAGGGTCGAGCCTCTTGGTGAACTCGAAAAGCGTTTCGGAGCGTACCGATTCGATCTGCCCGTCGCTCGTCCGGATCTCGGCGAAACTGTCTTTGCCCGTTTTTACGAAATCTCCCGACGACAGCGCCACCTTCGCCCGGGTCGGCGCAAAAGACCCCTGACCTCCCCGCTGAAGCTCGACCGTGCCGTCGACCTCCTGAAACACTCCGTCGGGAAGCGCGATCGCCTGAATCACGGTCTCGAGTTTCACCTGGGCGTCGATCGCGAGATTCTTCGCCGTTCGCCAGTCTTTTCCCGCCAGCTCGATTCGCGCCCGCTCGAGGCTGACCAGCCCCTCCTCGTAGGCTCTCCGGTGGTCATCGAGGAATGAGCTTCGGGCGGCTCGTTTCGAAAAATCTTCCGCCTGGTCGACTTCTTTTTTCGCCTGCGATTCCGGCGAGATCTCCGATTCGTGTCGGAAATACAGGCTGATTCCGATTGCGATCAGGACGATCAGGGAAACGACGACGGCAATCTTTCTCGTCGAAAACAGCCAGGCGTCGAGATCGTAAGCCGGGTCGTCCTTCCGTTTCTTCTTCCGGCGCGGAACGACCGGCTTCTCCGATTCGGAAACGGAACGAAGCGTCGGGCGGCCCGATGAGGTGGAACGCGATCCCCGGCCCGGCCGGCCGCTCTCGGAGGTCATGACGCGAGCATATGCCGTCCCGGGCCCGTTTGGGTCAACGAGAGTGAGGACGCCCGGGCGATGCCCCTTTTTCATTCAGCGATTTTTTCGTCCCCGTGCTATAAGCCGGATTCGAACGAGAGATTCCTGAACCATGACTTTTCCTCACGATCAACGATTTCGCAGGGCGCCCGAAGGGCGGGTCGATCGCGGCCCGACCGCGCGCCCCGCCGTCGTCTGAGCGCCCCGCCACTCCGATGCCTCCTTCCGTCCTCCTCAGCTGCGAATCCCTCCGCAAATCCTTCGGCTCCGCGCCGCTTTTCGACGCGCTCACCTTCGCGGTGCGCGAAGGGGATCACGTCGGCCTCGTGGGGCCGAACGGATCGGGCAAATCGACGCTCCTCAAGATTCTCGCTGGTCTCGAGACACCCGACTCGGGAACCCGCGCGCTGCGCAAAGGGCTCCGCGTCGGCTACGTTCCGCAGGATCCGATCTTCGCTCCGGGCAAATCGGTCGAGGACGTCCTCCGGGAAGCGATCGCGGACGACCGCACCACGGACGACGACCAGAAAACCTCCCGCGTGGCCATCGCTCTGGGACGCGCGGGATTCACCGACCGCACCGCCGCGACGGAGATTCTCTCGGGCGGCTGGCGCAAGCGGCTCGCCATCGCGCGGGAGCTCGTCGCCGCCCCCGATCTCCTTCTTCTCGACGAGCCGACCAATCACCTCGACGTCGAAGGAATTCTGTGGCTCGAAGCGCTTCTGGTCGACGAACCGGAAGCGTTCGTGGTCGTCAGCCACGATCGCTATTTTCTCGAGCGGATCGCCAAACGGATGCTCGAGCTCAATCGTATTTACGACGGCGGGTTGCTGGCCATCGACGGCTCGTATGTCGACTTCCTCGAACGCCGCGACGAGCTTCTCCGGAACCAGGCGGCCTATCAGGAGACCCTCGCCAATCTCGTCCGCCGCGAAGTCGAATGGCTCCGCCGCGGACCCAAAGCGCGCACCACGAAAGCCAAGTCGCGGATCCAGTCGGCCGAGGGGTTGATCGGCGAGCTCGCCGACGGGCGATCCCGCGCCGCGGTTTCCACCGCGAAAATCGATTTCACCTCGTCCGACCGCCGCTCGAAACGTCTCTGGGCCGGAGAGGGCGTCCGGAAGGTTTTCGGCGGGCGAACCATCGTCGAGCGTCTCGATCTGCTTCTCAAACCCGGTCAGCGCCTCGGTGTTCTGGGGCCGAATGGATCCGGAAAAACGACTCTCCTCCGCATGATCATCGGAGAGATCGCGCCCGACGCCGGAAAAATCGACCGCGCCGACCGGCTTCGCATCGTCTACTTCGAGCAGAATCGGGAGAGCCTCGACGGGGGCGTTTCCTTGCGCCGCGCCCTGGCTCCCGAAGGGGACTCCGTCATTTTTCGCGACCGGTCCGTCCACGTCGCTTCCTGGGCGAAAAGATTTCTGTTTCGCCCCGACCAACTCGACACCCCGGTGTCGAGGCTGTCCGGCGGAGAGCGGGCGCGCATCATCCTCGCCCGCCTGATGCTCCAGCCTGCGGACCTTCTCGTTCTCGACGAACCGACCAACGACCTCGACATCCCCACTCTCGACGTTCTCGAAGAAGCGCTTCTCGAATTCGAAGGGGCCCTCGTTCTGGTCACCCACGATCGCTATCTCATCGACCGCGTTTCCACGGAAATCCTCGCGCTCGACGGCAACGGAGGAACGGAGAGATTCGCCGATTATTCGCAGTGGGAGGCGAATCGGCGCGCCCCGGCGGCTTCGACGAAAAAAGAGCGCGCCGGGCGCCTCGCCCCCGCCAGCGCCCCCGGCAGCCGGTCCAAACGTCTCAACTATCAGGAACAACGCGAGTGGGATTCGATGGAAGGGGTGCTTCACGCAGCCGAAGAGCGCCTCGAAGCGGCGCGGCAGGCGGCGGGCGACCCCGCGATCGCGACCAACGCCGCGGCTCTCGAACAGCGGCTCGCCGGCCAGGACGCCGCCCAGCACGAAGTCGACCGCCTTTACGAGCGGTGGGCCGAGCTCGAGAAAAAGCGGAGCTGACCGGCGCGTCGCCGCAGGACGTTGGGAGCCGCTTCCCCCTCCCGGCGTAGAATCACCCTGCGGCTCCGGCTGTCCGCTCTTTTGCGCCCGCCGGGCCCCCTCGAGACCAACGTGAAACCGCGCCTCCATCCGCTCGTTCTCGCTTTCCTTGTCTTCGCCCTCCCCTGGCGGGCCTTCGCCGCCGAACGAGGCGAAGCCGGCCTGCCGTTTCTTCGGAACTACTCGCCGAAAGAATACGCCGCCCACCCGCAGATCTTTTCCATCGCCCAGGATCGCCGCGGAGTTCTCTATTTCGGCACCGACGGGCTCGTTCTCGAGTACGACGGCGCTTACTGGAAAAAAATACCGCTTCCCAAAGGCGGATTCGTCAGGTCTCTCGTGGCGGATGCCGCTGGAGCAATTTACGCCGGCGGAGAAGGGGATTTCGGAGTTCTCGAAGCCGACCCCGCCGGAACCCGCCGGTTCGTTTCTTACCTCGACCGGCTTCCGAAAGAAGACCGGATCCTGACCCAATTCTGGCAATGCTCCGCCGCCCCGGAAGGCATTTTTTTCGTGTTTCCGGAGCGGATCGTTCTCGTCGAGCCGGGAGGCCATTGCCAGGCCTTTCACCCGAAAGAGAAATTCGGCTCGTTTCTCCAGGCGGCTGGCGGCGCCGTCTATACACGAGAACGCGGCGGCAAGCTTCTTCGCCTCGGGAAGTCCGGATTCGAGCCCGCTCCGGCCGGGGAAACGATCGGAACCGATCCGATCCGCAGCATCCTGCCCGCCGGAGACGGATCGCTCTGGATCGTGCAGGAAAATCGAATCCTGCGGCAAACGGATTCCGGCGTCACGCCGCTCGAAGGGGCGGTCATGGAGGCGCTCAAAGAACGGAGAATTTATAAGGCGATCCGACTCTCCGACGGCTCGATCGCGCTCTCGACCACCTCCGGCGTCGTCGTCACGAATGCCGCCGGAGAGCTGATTCGAACCATCACCCAGGCCGACGGACTCCCCGACGAAAACGTCAACGCCATCTACGAGGCGCCCGGCGGCGCGCTCTGGATCGGACACGACGCCGGCGTGAGCCGCGTCGAATCGCGCTCCCCGCTTTCTTTTTTCGACGAACGGTGCGGATTCAAAGGGGCGCCTCTCACAGTGGGCCGCCACCAGGGGACGCTCTTTGCCGGCACTGTCCGGGGGCTTTTCCGAATTCTTCTGTCCGCCAACGGAGCGCCGCCGCGATTCGAGCCCGTCCCCGGAATCGCACACGACACCTGGGTCCTCCTGTCGACCGAAAACGGGCTTCTCGCCGGAACGTCCAAGGGGATTTTTGCCGCCGGAAATGACGGCGCGAAAAAAGTCGTCGATACCGAATGGGTCTCGACCCTCGTCGCCGGACGGCTCGACCCGAATGCCGTTTATGCCGCCGGAGGGTCGAGCTTTCGAATCCTTCGATTCGAAAAAGGGGAGTGGACGTCGAACCTGCCGGTGAATCTTCCCGCTTTCGAGATCAAAGGATCGGCCGAGGATGACACCGGCCGGCTCTGGCTCGGAACCCGAACGGCCGGGACCCTTCATGTCGACCCGCGGTCGAATCCCCCCACAGTGGAAGCGTTCGGCGAGAAATCGGGACTCCCGCCCGGCCGCGCCTGGCCTTACCGCGTGGGAGGCCGAATCCTGTTCGCCACGGATCATGGTTTTTTTCGATTCGACGAAGCCGCCGGAAGATTCTCGCCCGACCGCTCGTTCGAATTCACGCCCGAAGCCGGAACGAAAGGGCTCGCGGGGCGCGCGATCTGGATCTGCGCCGAGGCGTCCGGCGGAAATCTCTGGGTCAATGCCGACAATGACCTTTTTCTTCTTCGACAAAATCCGTCGGGAGGTTTCACGGCCGACTCGCGCCCCCTTCGCCGCGCCGGCGAACAGACCGCCATCAATGATGTCCTCGTCGACGAGGGGGGAGTTCTCTGGGTTTCGACGGGCGAGAGTCTCCTCCGATTCGACTCCGCCGTTCCGAAAAAATACGACGCCCCGTTCCAGACGCTCCTCCGCCGCGTCGTCGATGGCGACGGTGAGCCGCTCCCCTTCGACGCCGCCGAAAATCCGAAAGGCCCCCTGCTCAAGATCCCCAACGAGCGCGGAACCTTCCGATTCGAATATGCCGCGCCTTTCTATGAGGACGAGGCGCGAAACGAATTCGTCCCGACGCTCGAAGGGTTCGACACCAAAGCCCCGGCCGTGACTCGCGAGACGCGGAAGGATTACACCCGCCTCCCCGAAGGAACGTATACGTTTCGCGTCGCCGGCCGAAACCTCTACGGCGCCGCAGGCCGCGAGGCCTCGTTCTCGTTCACCGTCCTCCCCCCCTGGTTTCGAACCTGGTGGGCATACTCCCTCGACCTCCTTGCTCTCGTGGCTCTCGCAGCTGTTTTCGTCTGGTGGAGGATCCGAAAGCTCGCGGCGCAGAATCGGCGCCTTCAGGAGCTGGTGGACGAGCGAACCGAAGAGCTTCGTTTGAAAAACGACGACCTGGCGCACCTCAATGCCGAGAAAAACGAGTTTCTCGGGATCGTCGCGCACGATCTCAAAAACCCGCTCGGCGCCATTCGCGGCTACGCCGAGATGATCGAGGAGGATGCCGAACGCATGGACTCGCCCGACCTCGTCGGCTACGCCACCAGGGTCAAGGAGGGCGCCAACCTGATGTTCGAGCTCGTCACGAACCTTCTCGACATCAACCGCATCGAACAGGGGAAGATGGCGATCAAACGGGAACGCTGCGACCTCGCCGAATCGGTGTTCACCGCCGCCGAACGGTATGAAGCCCGCGCCGCCGCGAAAGGGATCCGGATCGTGCTCGATTTTCCCAAGAGAGAGGAGCCCGTTTCCGCCGATCCGGCGGCTCTGGGACAGTCGATCGACAACCTCGTCTCGAATGCCGTGAAGTACTCGCCGCGCGACAAACAGATCTGGCTGCGGGTTCGCAGGGAGCTCGATCGCACGCGCTTCGAGGTCGCCGACGAGGGCCCCGGCCTCTCCGCAGAAGATCAGAAAAAATTATTTGGCAAATTCGCCCGCCTGTCTGCCCAGCCCACCGGCGGCGAACACTCCACCGGCCTCGGTCTCGCGATCGTCAAGCGAATGATCGAGTCGATGGACGGCCGGGTCTGGTGCGAAAGCGAGCTCGGCCACGGAGCGACTTTCGTCGTGGAGCTCGACGCCTGGAAGAACGAGCCCTGAGGCCGCGCCCGCGCCCGCCCCTTCGGTTCGAGCCATTGCACTTTCGCAAATTCGCTCTCCCGCGCATCCACTCGAAGTCACGCTCGCCCCGCAATTCGGGATCTTGATTTCCCGGCCCAACAGTGAGCTCTTTCCCGCGGCTTCCCTGAAATTCTCCAGCGCCCCCCTTCCCGATCTTGGCTGTCACCCCTCCCTCTGATACTCTTCTTCCAACAATGCTCCACGACACGCCCTCCTCCATGCCCTCTCCCTCCCTCCCGCGACCGCCGAAGTTTCTCGATCGTCTCAGAGGGGCAATTCGCCTGCGGCACCTGAGTCTCCGCACGGAAGAGGCTTACGTCGGCTGGGTTCGACGTTTCATCGTTTTCCACGACAAACGTCATCCCGAAGAGATGGGGGCGCCCGAGGTCACCGCCTTCCTCACCCACCTCGCCCGCGAACAACATGTCTCTGCGTCGACCCAGAATCAGGCCCTGGCCGCTCTTCTCTTTCTTTACAGAGAGCTCCTCCGCCGCCCTTTCGGTCCCATCGACGAAGTCGTTCACGCCCGGCGCTCGACCCGCCTGCCCACTGTCCTCACCCGGGAAGAGGTTCGCGCCCTGCTGTCGAAAATGGAAGGCACCCCCCGTCTCGTCGCGACCCTTCTCTATGGCTCCGGCCTCCGGCTCCTCGAGGGGCTCCGCCTTCGCGTCAAAGACCTCGACTTCGCCATCGGCGACCTGACGGTCCGCGACACCAAAGGCCGCCGCGACCGCCACGCAACTCTTCCCCTCGCCCTCGTCGAGCCTCTCCGCGCTCACCTCTTCGAAGTCGAGCACCTTCACAGGCAGGATCTCGCCGACGGCGCCGGCGACGTCCTCCTCCCCGACGCCTACGACCGCAAGAATCCCTCCGCAGCCAGGGCCTGGGCCTGGCAATGGGTCTTCCCCTCGGCCTCGAAAAGCAGCGACCCCCGATCCGCCGCCACAAAGCGTCATCACCTCGACGAATCGACAATACAGAAAGCGATCCGCCGCGCCGCTCGCGCCGCACAACTCACGAAACCAATTTCCCCCCATACCCTCCGCCATTGCTACGCCACCCACCTCCTCGCCGACGGCTACGACATTCGCACGATTCAGGAGCTCCTCGGCCACAAAGACGTCAAGACAACCATGATCTACACGCACGTCCTCAACCGCCTCGGCGGCCGCGCCGTCCGCAGCCCCCTCGACACCCTATGACCCCTCCCTTCCGTCTAACGCCCCCCCCGATACCCGGACCCTCTTTCCGCCTAACGCCCCCCGCCCACCGTCCCGCCAATCTCACAATGCCCCGTTGCCAGAAGGTGCTTTTCGCCGCCCCTCCCCAACCCCATCCCCTGTCTCACCGTCTTCGCTTCCGCCTAATCCGCTTTCGAGCTTTCCGGCTAAATGAGAGTTAGGCCGCTCAGCCGTCATGGGCATTACTGAATTTCGTTGGAGCTATCGGCCGTCAATCGCCGCCCGGCCCGAAGGGGTATCTGGGCGTGAGCGCGCCCGAAAATGAGTGGGCTTCTCGTTGTTC
>Ga0315281_10002119_pt1 | contig 29445 bp, 21 predicted proteins | sample YL17G07_0_MG_FD_204540 | JGI IMG/M metagenome (GOLD analysis project Ga0315281, IMG submission 204540) | Sediment microbial communities from Yellowstone Lake, YNP, Wyoming, USA - YL17G07_0 | ecosystem: Environmental > Aquatic > Freshwater > Lake > Sediment | place: USA: Wyoming | collected...
GGGACGGGGCCCGGGGCCGTCTGCGTCCAATGCCACGAGTCGGGCTCCAAGCCGTTCGTGATGGCCGGCCGGATGAAGCAGCTGATCAGCGATTTCGGCGCCGAGATCGAGGCCGACCGGTCGCTCCTCGACCTGGCCGAGAGGAAGGGCGTCGAGGTCTCGGACCCCAAGTACCGCCTCCAGGAGATCCGCACGCTGCTCGTCTCCGAGCGCAACCAGACCCACGCCCTCGACCTCCCGGACCTCGAGCAGAAGATCGGAGAGGGCAAGACCCTCCTCGTCGGTGTCCGGGCCTCGGCCGAGGCGGCCCTCCGGGAGGCCAAGCTCCGGCGGGCGGGCCTGGTCGTGGCCACGGTCTGCCTGATGCTCTTCGCCCTGGCCTTCTACCTGAAAATCCGGCAGATGCGGCGGCGGCCCGGGGCCTGAGACCCCAAAGTACAGCTAATTTATCAAGTTCATCGGCTTTCCCGTTGACAACCCCGGCGCGGTTCCATAAAATGGTTATCTTCGAACGCCAAAAAGGAGCCGCCGTGAAAAAGTCAATGATCCTGATCGTATTCGCCGCCTGCGTCCTCCTCGCCGGCCAGGCCCTGGCCCAGACCCCCACGTACGTGGGGGCCCAGAAATGCCAGATCTGCCACAAAACTGAAAAGCAAGGCCAGCAATATCCCATCTGGGAGCAGAGCAAGCATTCCCATTCGTTCGCCGCGCTGAGCAAGCCCGAGGCCGCGGAAAAGGCGAAGGCCGCAGGGGTCACGGGCGATCCCGCCGAAAGCCCGGTCTGCCAGAAGTGCCACGCGCCGCTCCACGACAAGGCCCCCGAGCTCAAGGCCGAAGGCGTCACCTGCGAAGTCTGTCACGGTCCCGGAAGCGAGTACAAGAAGCTTTCCGTCATGAAGGACAAGGACGCCGCGGTCCAGGCCGGACTCGTCCTCTACGGGGGGACGGAAAAGATCAAGGCCCACTGCCTGACGTGCCACGCCAACGCCCACGGCCTGGCGTTCGACTTCGACGCGTCCTGGAATAAAATCAGGCATCCGATCCCGAGAGGCTGACCTCCCTCGGGTCAGCCCGCGAGGGGCATGGGTTGAAATCGCCGCGCCGCATCGCCGTTATCGCCGCCGGCCTGCTCCTCGCCTTATCATCCGCCGCCCGGGCGCAGCACGCGGGCTCGGCGCCGGCCGTCAATCCGAAATGTCTGGCCTGCCACGGGACCGAGGCCCTGGCCGGGTCCGTCCACGCCGGGTTGGCGTGCACGGCTTGCCACCGGGTGACATTGAGCCCCGGGACGGCGGACATTCCCCACCCGAAGGAACTCCCGCCCCCCAATTGCACGGAGAGGTGCCACCAGGTCAATCCCCTTCTGAAGCCCGGAGAAAGCCCGGCTTATTATCCGGACAGCGTCCACGGCCAAGCCTATTTGCTGCGGGGCGTCAAGGACGTCGCCCGGTGCTGGGATTGCCATGGCAAGCACAATATCAAGAAGAAAGACGACCCTGCCTCGACGGTCAACCGGAGGAACATCCCCCTCATGTGCTCGACGTGCCATGAGAACCAGGCCGTCGTCGTCAAGTACCATATCCACGCCGAGACGCCGTACCAGGAATACCGGCAGAGCGTCCACGGAAAGGCCCTGTTCGAAAAGGGCCTGCTGACGTTCGCCGCCGTCTGCACGGACTGCCACGGCGTCCACAACATCCAGGGCGTCGGCGAGCCGCACCTCACGGCCAAGCGGCCGGAGACGTGCGGCCGGTGCCACATCCTGATCTTCGACGAGTACAAGGAGAGCGTCCACGGCCGCGAAGCCCTCAAGGGCAACGTCGACGCGCCGCTGTGCGTGGATTGCCACGGCGAGCACAAGCTGATGTCGCCCCAGGACGAGCGCTCCTCGGCCTCCCGCGGGCGTGTGACGGCCACGTGCGCGAATTGTCACGCCCGGCCCGAGGTCATGCGCAAATACGGCGTCCCTGAAGACAGGATCCAGACCTTCATCGAAAGCATGCACGGGATCGCCGGGGGATTCGGCTCGAAGGCGACGGCCAATTGCTCCGACTGCCACGGCGTCCACGACATCCGGCCGGCCTCCGACCCGGCGTCCCGGGTCAACCCCGCCCGCCTGGCCAAGACCTGCGGGCAGGCCGCGTGCCACCCCGGCATGCCGGAGAAGATCCGGACCGCCAGGATCCACGTCGGCCCGGACCGGGCAAAATCGCCGGCGACGTTCGTCATCCGGAACGTCCTGCGCTGGGCGGTCCTCGTCCTCCTTGCCGTCACCGCCCTGTGGTTCGCCGTGAGCCTGGGCAAACGGGCCGTCCGGTCAGGGAAGAAATGAAGGCGGAGCGGTCCGTTTTTTCGCTGGCCGTCGCGGTCCTCCTGTCGATTTCCGTTTGGCCGGCGACGGCTGCCCCCGCCGTCTCGGACGGGGCAGTCCCGGCAGTCCCCGCGGCGGCTACCGCCGCGGGGGTGACCAACGACGACTGCCTGGCCTGCCATTCCGACCCCGGGCTCAAATCCGCCGCCGGGAGGTCCGTGGCCGTGGACGTCGAGAAGTTCAAGGGCTCGATCCACGGCCAGGCGGATATCTCCTGCGTCGACTGCCACGCGGACCTCAAGAAGGTCAAGGATTTCCCGCACGCGGAGAAGCTTCAGAGCGTAGCCTGCGCGGCCTGCCACGAAAAAGAAAGCCAGCTCCTGCGGGCGAGCGTTCATGGCGAGGCCACCGTGGCCAAGGACGGCTTGGCCGTGGGCTGCAAGGACTGCCACGGGACCCACGACATCCGGGCCAAGGACGATTTCGAATCGCGGACCTTCGCCATCAATCTGCCGGAGACGTGCCTCGGCTGCCACCGCGAGAAAGTCCGGAACGTGAAAGGCGGGGCTTTCGTCGCGCTCTATGAGAAGAGCGCCCATTACCGGGCCCTGGAGAAGTCCGGGCTGACGCTCTCGGCCAACTGCAGCAACTGCCACGGCGCCCACGACATCAAGGGGGTCAAGGACGCCGCGTCCAAGGTGTCCCGCAAGGCCATCATCAAGACCTGCGGGCAATGCCACGTCGGAATACAGAGGGACTACCTGGAGGGCGTGCACGGCAAGGACTACGTCAAGGGGATCAAGGACGTCCCGGTCTGCACGGACTGCCACAACGAGCACGACATCCGTTCCCCCCTGGACCTCGAGTCCAGGGTATACACGACCAAGGTGGCCGCCGTGTGCTCGCGGTGCCACGACGACATGGCCCTGGCGCGGCAGTACGGTTTTCTGCCCAACCGGATGAAGACCTACGCCGAATCGTACCACGGGACGGCCTCGAAATTCGGCGAGATCCGGGTCGCCAACTGCGCCAGCTGTCACGGCTTCCACGACATCCGCGACCCGGCGGACCCCAAGTCGTCGATTTACCCCGCCAATTTGCCGAAAACCTGCGGACGGTGCCATCCCGGCGCGACCAAGCACTTCGCCGAGGGCAAGATCCACAACGTCCTCGAGCCGACGGCCGACATCCGCGACAAATCGTCCCACATCGTCAAGACGGTCTATATCGTCGTGATCTCCGCGATCATCGGCGTCTTCCTGCTGTTCATCGCCGCCGACCTCTTCCGGAGGGCGGTCCGGAGGAGAACCCATGAATGACCGGGATCTCATTCGCGACGACGAGGTCTTCGCCCGGATGAACTTGGCCGAGCGGGTCCAGCATTACCTCCTGATTTCCACCTTCGTCACCCTGATCGCCACGGGCCTGCCGCTCTTTTTCTACGAGTTCAAGTTCTTCAAGTGGGTCCTGCCTACGGGGCGGGCGTTCGCTGTGAGGGGCGTGTTGCACCGGGTCGCGGCCGTCACCCTGGCCGTGAATATCGTCTGGCACGTGTTCTACACGCTGTCCACGGCGCGCGGGAGGGCGAATTTCAAGGCCATGATCCCCGGCGCGGGGGACGTCCGCGACGCCTTTGAGCAGTTCATGCATAACACCGGCATCACGCGGCTTCTGGCGCGGGTCGGGATCGGAAAGAAGTTCTTCGGTGCCCATCCCTACTGGCTTTTCCGGGAGGCGCCCCGCTACGATCGCTACAACTTCGTCGAGAAATTCGAATACTGGGCCGTGGGCTGGGGGTCGGCGGTCATGATCGCCAGCGGCTTCTTCATGTGGAACGTCGAGCTCTCGCTGAAGATTTTCCCCCTTTGGGTCCACAACATCTTCATCATCGTCCACAGCTACGAGGCGCTGCTCGCCTTCCTGGCCATCATCATCTGGCACATGTACAACGTCCACCTCAACCCCGAGGTCTTTCCCATGAGCAAGATCTGGCTCAACGGCAAGATCACGGGCCATGAGTTGCGGACGCTCCACCCTCTGGAATACGAGCGGATCCTGGCCGAGCGGAAGCGGACGATCGAGACCGAAGCCCTCTGATTTAATTTGGGGACACAATACTATTTTCCGAATTACGGGACGGAGGGCTGGGTCCGCTTAACTATTTCTTGACGGCGCCATCTGTCTCCACGGTGAAGAACTTGTATTTGTCGTACTTCAGATCCGTCCGGATCCTCTCGATGGTGAATCTCTCGGGCGTGATCCCGGGATAGGCATAATTGACGCGGATTTTGGCTTCACTCGGAAAGGCCAGGCCCATCTTCTCGACCGAGTAGAAGTATGTCGCGGCGAATTTTGCCAGGGCGTTGTACTGGATGAGCTCGCTGAGGACGCTTTCATAACCTTCGTAGGGTAGGCCTGTCACTTCGGCCTTCACCACTTGACCGCTCTTCTTCTCCACCCAGGCTTTGGCATATTCGACGCCGGCCGCGTTCCCGGCCTTCGGCACGACCTCGATCACCCAGACCTCTTTTTCCTTGACCGTATCGCCCTTGAGGAGTTTGTAATCAAACAGCGGCTGGCGGTCGCGCCCGAGAAGGCGGATCGGGGCGAGGAAAGGCGTCAGGGTCGTGAACCGGCGCTCTTCAAGGATCTTGGTCCGGTCGGGAAGCGGGCGTCCATTTTCCTTCAAAATGATGCGCCTATCCTGGATCCCTTCGCCCTTCTTGACGAACAGGTAATCGCAGACGTATTCGTTCCGCTCGGCCCGCTCGGGATTCGGGAACGGCAGGCGCGAGATCCCGAGTTGGCTAACGGAGCCGGCTCCGCTGACCATCGTGAGGACGATCGAGCTCTGTTTCCGTAATTCCTCCCCGGTCGGCAGGTTGAAATTGACGTCGCGGATCTTTTCCTCGCAGATATAATCGAGGGCCGCTCCCTTTAGCTTTTCGCAGTAATCGGCGCACTTCCCGAGGATGCCGGGCAATTCCATTCGTAAAGCGGCTTCCGGACCGCTCCCCTGGAACTGTCCCCTTGCCGCGGCCTCCTCCGCCTGACGATAGGCCTCGCGGGTGAAGTTGACCGTCAGCGTGATGACGGCCGGAACGGGCACGCCGTTCCTCTGAACCGGTTCGTACTTCCATTGCTTGAGCGCCTGCACCGCGGAGTTGTCCAGATAGGGGTTTAGCGACTTGAGGATCCTGACGCCGCCGACGTTTCCCTCTTCATCGATCCCGACCTGGAGTTCGACCTGGCCCTCGATACCCTGTCGCCGCAATTCCTCCGGATAGGAAGGCACGACCTGGCGAAGCACATTCGGCCCGCCGGCGAATTCCAGCTGACCCGAGGGCCCGGTACCGCTTACCAGTGCGATCATCATGACGTAGGCGCCGCCCTCCGTCGGGATGGCGACGAGCGTGGGGTCTCCGATGTCGAGATCGAGCGTAAGGTCGAGGATCTTCACCATGCCTGCGCTGACCTTGCCGGTCGAGAAAGCGTCCAGCAGCTCCTTGCTCATGGAGTCAGTCGCTTTGCGAGAGCCGCCGGCTTCTTTGGTCCGAAAAATGGAAGTCAGGAGCGCCACCTTTTGTGGGGAAAGGCGTATTGGATTGAAGTTGAATAGAAATGCGGCTTGGCCGACTTGGATGGCCTCGCTCACGCGGGAATCATTCCCATTCCACGCTTTGCTAAACGAGAAAAGGTCGTCCACCGTCTTCAAGTCTTGGGCTTCGAGAAGGGTGTCGATCGCGGCCGCGGTCATCTCGGATTCCGGCCCTCCGACTTTAGCCTTAAGCGCCTCCAGCGCCGGGTGCGAGGCCGCGGTCATAACCGTGACTTGCTTGAGCCCGGGATGGTCCTCGGCCCAGGCCCCCTTAAAAAGATGGACCCGGATGGTTATGTTCTCAGCGGCGGGAAACGAAGCGCCGAATAGCCAGAGCCCAAGAATTGACCCCAGAAAGAAGCACTTTTTGGTCATCGCCATCCCCCTTTTTCTCTGTCAATCAGGGGCTGCGTATGGTGTCCCCCTTGTCACCATTGGCGAAATCGCGCCTAGTTCGGTAATTAGATAACATGATAGGGAGATGCACCTCCAGATGGGGGGTCTATGTGTGATAGATTCCCCCTGGAAAAGAAGTCATCTAGGAGGTGCGAAATGTATTGTATTGGGGTGGACCATCATAAGCAATACTCGCTGATGACGGTCCTGGACGGGGAGGGCCGGGAGGTCAAGACTGGGCGGATGACCAACACGCGGGCGGACATCGGGGAGTTCCTGCGGGGACTGGAGGGGGAGGCGAAGGCCGTGATCGAAGCCGGTAGGGCAAGCTTCGAGATGGCCGAGCTTCTCGAGGACATGGGGATCGATGTTACGGTCGCCCACGCGGCGAAGGTCAAGGCGATCGCCTCGGCGCGGATCAAGACGGACAAGCGGGACGCGAGGGTTTTGGCGGACCTGCTCCGGGCGGGCTTGATCCCGGCGGTTTATCAGCGGGGCGGGGAGAACCGCGAAGCGCAACGGGTCCTGCGATTGCGGGCGTTTTTCGTCAAGCAACAGACGCAGGTAAAGAACAAGATCTACGGGCTGCTCGCTCATCAAGGTGAGGAGGTTCGCCAGGCGGCGGAGAGGATCCGGGACCTGTTCACGGCGAAGGGTCTGGAGGCTCTCGAGCGTCTGGCCTTGGGGGGGAAGGACCAGGAGATCTTGCAGGCCTTGGTCAAGGCCTGTCGCCACCTGGCCGCCTTAGTCAAGGAGTCGGATGGTTTGGTGCGAGAGCTGTACGGGGAGTTGGAAACGGCCAGGCTCATCGATACGGTTCCGGGCTTCGGGGTGACGCTGGCGGTCCTGGTGGCGGTAGAGATCGCGGACATCGGGCGGTTCCGGCGGGCCTCGGAGCTGCACTCGTACGCGGGCTTGATCCCCTCGACCTACAGCTCGGGGGACCGGACCTATCATGGGCGGATCACGAAGCAGGGGAACGGCTGGCTGCGCTGGGCCCTGGTGGAAGCGGTGTATCCGGCCATCAAGGTGGACCACGACCTGCGGGTGTACTATCAGAAGATCGCCCGGCGGAAGGGGGCCAACGTGGCTAAGGTGGCGACGGCACGCCGGCTGCTGACCGTCATCCACAAGATGTTGAAGGAGGGACGGGCCTACGTTTTATATCCCAGGGAAAAGACCTCGGCTGCCTAAGACATACAATAACGGGCCCTGGAGGCCGCGTTCTTAATTAGATTTAGGAGCCGAGACCGAATATTATGGTGTGTGCGCGAACGAGGCACGAATAGAAGTTTGGTTACTAAACCGAAGGTAAGAATATGAGAACTCAAAATGGGGCTTGCATCTCCCCATCATAGAAGTTGTATGTCACCGAATTAGGATCACCTCGGGTCGTAGCGGATGAACGACACGTAAGCCGCCGCGAACAGCACGACACAGTAGCCGAGCAGGACCGCGAAAGGAGGCAGGGCCGCCTTCACCCGCCCGCCTAGCGCCTCCTCTGTGTAGAGGAACCGGGGCGCGTCGGTCATGTCGATCGGCGTATCCCATAAGTCCGCCGTAGGGTCCTTGGCCTTCAGCGCTTCGATCTTTTTCGGCTGATAATCGAAGTCAAAAGCCGACTTCCACGCTTTCCGAAGCCCCTCGAAATGGACCATGTTCTGTGTCCCGGTCGACGAAAGGTCCGTGGCCAGGTAGCTGAAGTCGGCCAGCGGCGAGGCCATCGAGATCGAGCGGGCCAGGTCTGTCTGGGCTTCCTCCTTCTGGTGAAGGTCATCGGTCAGCACCTTGGCCTTGGCGTTCTGGATCCGGTTGGCCTCGGCCCAGGCCCTCTCGGTCGCCGCCCGGCCCTCCTCGTACGCTTTTTTGTATTCGGGGTCCTCGGCGACACGCTTCTTCTGCTCGGCCTCGGACATCCGTTCGGCCAGAACCGGGTACTGCTTGAGGACCTCGGCCCGGTTTTCGCGCTGCAGCTTCCGCCCGAGGTCATCCCGTTCGACGTCCGTCAGCCGCGAGATCTCCCGATTCACTGTAATCTTCGAAGGCGTCGGCGACAGGAACGAGGCCACATACGGGCTCAAATTGGGGACAATGAGGACGAGGAGGACCCAAACGAAGAGCGAGGTCATGATCGAGGACGAGCTGGACTTGTGGACAGACGAGAGGAGGACGCCGATGAGATAAAACACGGATATGTAGGTGACCGCTCCGACGACGATCAACCCGAGCGCCCCCCAATCCGCGCCCGACCAGTTCACCCGCGGGTGGAGCAGGATGATGAGCATCCCGGCCGCGACCGACACGAGAAAAGGCCCGAGAAGGGTCAGCACGCCGCCGGCGAACTTGGCCAGGATGATCTTCGACCGGGGCAGGCCGTTGGCTAGCATCAGCTTCAGCGTCCCGTCTTCCCTTTCCCCGCAGACCGCATCGTAGGACAGGATCAGGGCGATCAGGCTCACCAGGATGGTGATGATGAAGGTCAGGTCGATGAGCGGAAACATGACGGGGAGCGGGTCGTCGTCGAACTCTCCCATGTTGACGTCGGCCGTCAGGCCCCGGACGAACGTTTGGAAGGGGATGGGCGGCTGTGTCGCCCGGAGAACGTTCGAGATCCTGTTGAAGTGCGCGTAGCTCCTGAGGTAGCTCTCGATCTCAGCCTGGCGCTGGGAATATTCGTCAAGTTTCTTCGTGTAGTCGCCGGCCAGGACGAGCGCGGTGACGGCGACGACCACGAAGAGAATCACGAAGCTCGCGAGAAACCTGAAGGACAGGAGATTCGTTCGGATTTCCTTGGCGATGAGCGTTTTCATCATGGTCTCACCTCACGTCGTAACGGACGAAAGCGATATACGCCAGGGCGAAGGAGAGGATATTGAAAAAAAAGAGCCAGGCCGTGTCGAAAAGAGCCCCCCCGGCGAAGACCTCGGCGAGCGGCCTTGGCGCGTAGGTGAACGCGGGGTACTGCGTGTTTTTCTTCTCGATGTCCCAGTTGGCGAGGATCTGGGCGATGATTGAATCCTTATAACGGACGACCTCGCCCTTGAGACGGCTTTCCTCGCCGATCCCGGTGCCGGCGACCTCGCTGGCCGCGTCGAGGAAGCTTGCGGCCGGGGAGATGCGGTTGATGTCCCGCGACATCCGGACCAGACGCTCGAATCGGAGCCTGTAGTCGTTTTCGAGCTTGTCGTTCTCGTAGCTAATCTGTTGGACATGGCTCTTCCAGCTTCGGTCCTTGATGCTCGACACGATTTCGCGCGTCCAGGTCTGCTGGCGTTTCTCGCTCAGGGCCCGGACCGAGGGGACGCTCACAAACTGCCGCGCGGCGAGCGTGCCCAGGTTGGGAATGATGAAGACGAGCAGGGCCCAGATGAAGAGAAGGACGATGATCGATGTCGCCGCACGCCTGGTCAAGGCTGAAACAAGCATGCCGAGGCTCAGGAAGAAGCCCAGGTAGAGGAGAGAAAGGACGAGGATGAGGCCCAGTCGCCCGAGCTGGCCCGAAGAGAAGTGGACATCCGAGTCGAGGAAGAGGAAGGCGGCCCCGATGAGCGTTACGAGAAGGAACGGGACGGACAGGCTCAGGAAGTTCCCGATCCACTTGCCGGCCAGGACCTTGGCCCGGGAAATGGAACCGCCCAGGAGGAGCTTCAGCGTGCCCTGTTCGCGCTCCCGGCTGACCTGGTCGAAGCCGAAGAGGAGCGCGACGAGGGACAGGACCACGCGGACGACGTAGAGAAAGTCCGGCGCGGGGAAGAACGAGTAGATGACGTTGCCCGAGGCCTGGCCCGTCTGGACCTCGACGCCGATCGTGCTGATCTCGAAAGACCGGGTGATGGCCTCGTCGAGGCCCTTGGCGAAGATGGAGAGGGGGTTGGGCGCGACGAGGGCGATGGGCTCCCCGGGTTTCGGCCGGATGGTCTGGTAATCGGCCATCCGCTGCTTATAGTCCCGATGCATGATGAACAGGCTGGTGGCGACGAGCAGGACGATCAGGAGCAGGACGATGAAAAATTTATAACTCAGGAGGTTCGAGGCGATTTCCTTTCGGGCTATTGTCCAGGTCATGGCGACACCTTTTCTTTCGTAGGGGGACACAATACTCTGTCCCTCTTTCCTTCCATATTTTCTTGTCTATTCATCGTGCTTTCCTTTTTTCCAAAATCCCGTGCAGTTCATCAAAAGAGGGACAGAGTATTGTGTCCCCCTAATTGATTACCTCACGTCGTATCTCAGGAAGGCCACGTAGGCGCCGGCGAAGAACAGGATCCCGTAGATCCCGAGAAGGGCCAAGTCAACCCACACAGCCGCCAGCCGCGTCTCAAGCGGCACGGGCTCGGCCGGGAGCTTGGGGGCCGGGGCCTTTCGGTCGAGATTCCTGTCGCCCCCGTAGCTTACGTTTCCGAACGTATACATCCGCATCATAGGCGCGATCTCCCGGTCGAGCATTTGCTTGAACCGGGATCGTGTCTCCCGCCACGCGCTTTCCTCCGCAAAACCGGTCCCCGCAAGCTCCGCCATGACGTGAATGAAGCAGCTCACGGAAGAAAGCCGCGAGAAGTTTCTCGCCAGGGCTGCTTGCCGGCCCCTCTGCCGTTCGAATTCGGCATCGATCTTGTCGAGCTCGGTGTTGAGCCGGGCCGTGAACTCGGCTTTCCTTTCTGTTTGGACCTTCTCGAAGGCCTCGACGGCCTGATTTTTCGCCCGGCGCGCCTTGAAGTACTCGTCCATGGACATGTCCTTGATGCCCGGCGTCGATTTGGTCAGCCGACCCAGGTCTGCATAGAATTCGCGATCGCTTTGGAGCCGGGCCTGGCTTTTCTCGAGATCCATGACCTGCTGGGATTTGACTGGAAGGATGAGCTTCGCGAAGACGATACTTCCCTTGGGCAGGATCATGGCCAGGGCGACCCAGACGGAAAGCAGTGCGACCATGGCCGAAACCGAGCTCCGGGTGAGGGCCGAAACGAGCAAGCCGAGATTGTAAAAGACGAGAAGAAAGACAAGGGAAACACCTGTCCCGATCGCGAACGGCGCCAAAGTCCCTGGTTGAGCGAACGGATTCTGGCCCAACGCCACGGTGATCAGGATTCCGGCCGCCATCCCGGCCAAAAAGGCGGCGGCTAGCAGCGACGACCCGGCGGCCATCTTGGCCGTGATCACCGTCGGCCGCGGCACGGAGTTGGCCATGACCTGGGCCAGCGTCCGCCGCTCCTTTTCCCCGGCGACGGCGTTGAACGTGAAGATCATCACCAGAACGGCCAGGACCGTCGTTACGATGAACGTCAAGTCCAATCGGCCGAATAGCGACATGAAGGGATTGTCGAGGCGCTTCGTGTTGTTGAAGCTGACCTCGGCGCCCGACTCTGTGATAAAGCCCCGCGTTTCGACCGAATTGGGCAGGACAGCTTCGACACCGCCCGAGAGCAGGCCCAAAGGCGAGGGCGGCCGGAACGCGGCGCCGCCGTTGCTCATGAGGTCGATCACGGTCGCCCGCGTCTGATCGTAGTCGCGGACTGTTTCGTCATAAGCCTGCCGGCGGGCGGTGTAGTCCTTTTGGCTCACCGTGAATCCCAGGGGGATGATGACCAGGCATAAAACCAGGGCCAGGAGGAACCGGTAGTTGTGGATGTTCTCGGCGATTTCCTTGTGGAAGAGGATCTTGAACATGCTGGTCTCTCCTACCTCGGGTCATAGCGCAGGAACGCGACGAAGGCCCCGGCGAAGAAGACGAAGTTGAAGAGCAACAGAAGGACGACGTCCGGCAGGACGTTCCGGACGAGTCTTTCTTCGGGCGTGGGAACGTACGTGAACACCGGTGCCGGCGCATTAGGGTCGGCTTCGTTCGATATGGCCACGCCGCCTTTGGTCCTGATCAACCGGCTCTTGCCGAAAATATCCCTGTTCAGCACCCCCTCGTGCTGCCGGACTTCCTGGCTGAACTGTTCATATTCGAGCCACCCGGTCCGGCTCAATTCGGCCAACGGCCGGACGAACGAACTCACGGGAGAAAGCCGGGCGATATTGGCGATGAGGGCGTTCCTCGCTTTCTGCCGCTCTTCGACGTCGCGGTCGAGGATCCGCCAACTCTCCTCGAGCTTGGCCTGGTAGCGGCCCCGAATCTCGGCCTGCTTTTTCTCCCCCTCCTTGAAGGCCTCGCTTTTCCAGTCCGCCGGCATGGTCTGGGCCACTTTTTCGATTTCCGCGTCGCGCTCCTTGTCGACGCTGCGGCGGATCTGGGCTTTCTCCAGAGCCACCCGGGCCTCGGATTTCACCGGATAGAAGACCTGGGCGGCGGCCGAACTCAAGCGCGGATATACGCCGTAAAGGAAAACCCAGGCGAGAAGCAACGCAACGAGCGCCGGGACAGCCTGCTTTGTCAGGGCCGAGATGAGCAGTCCAAGGTTGAAGAAGGCCCCTATGAACAGGACACAGATGAGGACCGCGAGGCCGATGGATGTCCAGGCGCCTCCGAGGGCGGAGAGTGGGCTTCCCTGGACCTCGAGGATCGTCAGGCTCAGGATCAAGGCCAGGAGAAAGGGGATGACGAGGACGAACCCATTGGCCGCCCCCTTGGCCAGGATGATTTTGGCCCGGGGGACGGGATTGCTGAGGACCTGCCTGAGAGTCCCCTGTTCTTTCTCGCCGGCGATAGCGCCATAGGTCAGGATGATCGCCAGGAAACTCATGACCACGGCCACGATGAAGACGAGGTCGAGCGGTCCATAGAAGAACTCGTAGAGGTTGTCGCGGCCCTGGTTATTGCCGAGGCGCATGGCAACGGGAGGATCCGCGGCGGTGCCGGCCGGCGTCTCAGCGATATTGGGAAGGACAAGCTCCAGGCCGAGCGATATGAAGCTCAAGGGCGAAGGAGGGGCAAAGCCCTTGGCCCCTTGGGAGTAAAGCACGTCCTGAACCTTCTTGGTCGCGTCCTGATAGAGGCGGACGGCTTCCCGGTAGTTCTGGAGCCGCGTCTGGTAACCCTTCAGGCTGACCTCGACGCCGAGCGGGATGAGCACGAGGCAAAGCGCGAGAATGATCCAGAAGCGGCGGCTCGCCAGCGCCTCGCGGATTTCCTTAAGAAAGAGAATTCGCATCATGGGCAATTCTCCTTAAATTGGGGACACAATACTCATTTCCGAATATCGGCCAATGGGCGTGTCGCAGCTTGACCCCGAGGGCCTTGCTTGGCGCGAGAAATAATTCGGAAATGAGTATTGTGTCCCCAATTTCATCACCTCACGTCCATCCTCAGGAAGGCCGAAAAGGCCAGCCCGGCCAGGAGGATGTTCCAGATGAGCAAGCCGGCGATGTCCCAAAGGCCGTTGTGCAGGCCGTCGGCGAACGACGGCCTGCTCTCCGAGAACCGCGGGAAATCCGATTTGTCCCCCCGGTACTCTTCGGGGAGGGCGAGCTGAGGTCGATGTACTTGCCGTTGAGCGTCGCCCCCGTCGAAAAACTCCAAGGCGAGCTGCCGACGACTTTGCCGACCTTCTTGAGAACGTAGGCGTCGTAGATCCGGGAATAGTTCCTGACGTCCCCAAGAAACCGGGATTCGGATGACGGCCCGGTTTCGGACACGGCCTCCGCGGCGTACTCGAACAACGCGGCAGGCGACACCCGGGAGATCCGCTGGGCGAGGGCGGCACGCTCCTCCATGGCCTTGTCGTAGTCATCATAGAGTTTGCGGACGCCGTCCTGCCCGTCCTCGAAAGCGCGGTCGGCTTCTTCCCGGACCTCCTTTTCCGTCTTCAACTCGCCGCTCTTGATCCTGTCCGTGACTTTACGGATTCGGCCCCAGACCTCCTTCTGCATCGTCGGCCCCACGAGCTTGGCCATGGCGTATTCACTCGGGACCTTGGAGAACTTCTGGGCGACGATGCTCGATGTGTCGGGGATAAAGAACGCGGAGAAGATCCAAAAGGCGAGGAGGACGAGAAGCACGATCGAGGAGCGGGGGATGAGCGAGGAGAAGAAGAGGCTCAGGAAGGCGAAGAGGGACAGATAAGCCATGGTGAGGGCGAAGAAGAAGGCGATGCGCGCCAAGTTTTGCGCTTCCATGGCACCTGGAAGAAAGAGGCCGATCACGATGAGGCAGACGAGGAGGCCGGCGACGAGCGGGATGGCGGCGCTCGACATGATCGCCAGATATTTCCCCGTCAGGAGTCTGAGCCGGCTGACCGGGTTTGAGAGAACCAGCCTGAGAGTGCCGCGCTCTTTCTCGCCCGACACGGCTTCAAACCCCAAAAGGATCACGTAGAGGCTGAAGACGATCTTGATGATGAACGCCCAGTCGAGTTCCGGGATATCCGGCATCTTGAAATTGACGCTTTCGGCGGGCAGGGGATTGAGGGTCAGTTTCCCGCTCAGCCAAAATCCCGCAGGCATCGACTTTTCTCCCCCTTCGGCCATGAACGTGAGCGGGCTCGGTCGCCTGTAGGTCCGCGTCATCATCGTGCTCGGCTCCTGGTCCGAAGCGGAGACCGCCTTCTGATAATCGGCCCTGAGCCGGCTGTCGTGTTGGACAAAAACGATCCCGTTCACCGCGAATAGGACGACGCTCGCCGCGAGCAGGACCGCGAACTGGACGCTTCTCAGGTGATCCAGGAGTTCCTTCCGGATGATCGTCTTCATCGTGTCACCTCACGTCCTTTTTCAGGAAAGCCGTATAGCCGAGGGCGAAAAAGGCCAGGCTGAGGAAGGCGAGGAGGAGCCACCCGAGCCAGGTCGCGGCGAAGGCCTCGGCCGTGGTTTCGACCGGAACACGGAAGGCGATGGGCGGCGCCTTCTTATACGCCTCGCGGTCGGTATACATGAGCTTCGAGCGCTCGACGTGCTGCTGCCAATAGCGGTAGATCTCGCCCATGAAGCGCTCGTACTCGGCCGTTCCCGTGCGTCCGAAACGCTCGGCGGCCTGGTCGAACAAGACCGCCGGCGAAAGCGAGGCGATCGCGCGGGCCAGTTTCGTCTGGGCCGCTAGCTTCCGGCCGTACTCGCTGTCGACCTGGTAGTCGAGGTCGGCCCTCTTGGCCCGGAGATCGATATTCCGCAGGCTGAGTTCATTGCTCACCTCGCCCTTCCGGAGGCCCTTGCCGAAATCCTCCTGGACCTTCTTCTGCTCCGCCTCGTAGGGCTGGAAGGCCGCCACTTTCTGTTGGGCGAGCTGCTGCGGGGAAGGCAGCTTGGTGAGGTTTTCGGCGGCGATGACGCCCAGGTTGGGATAGATGACGATCAGGAAGACCCAGGCCTGGAGGAGGATCATCAGCGAGACGGACGGCCTGTTGACCAGGACGGAGATGAACAGGCTTATGGCGTAAAAGACCGTGAGATAGAGAGCGGAAAGACCGATAAAGGCGAAGAGCCGGGTCCATTCGCCGGAGGCGAAGGCGATGAACGAATGGGAAAGGACGAGGATCAGGGACGCGAGGGCGGCGACGGCGAGCGAGCCCATGATGACGAACCATCCGCCCAGGAATTTGCCGAGCAGGAGCTGGTCCCTCGGCACCCGGTTGGAGAGGGTCAGTTTCAAGGTTCCGGAGGATTTCTCCTCGGACACCGCGTTATAGGCTATGAAGACGACCATCAGGCTCAGCACGACGCGGACGATGAAGGCGAAATCGACGGCCGCGAATCCCGAAACGAGGCGATGATGCTGGCTTCTTCCCTCGCCCATATAGCCTGAAGTGGTGGACGGGATATCCAGATAGGTGACCGTAATGCTGTTCCCCAGCTTCCGGTCTTTCCCCTGGATGAGGGTGCTGAGAACCTGGGGCGGCCTGTACAAGTGTTGGTAGAAGCGGTCACTCTTCATTTCCTGGGTGGCGGCTTGGTAATCCTGCAGGCGCGCCTTGTAATCCTGGACGTTGATGACGGTGCTGCCGGCCGCCAGGGCCAATGTGATCCCGAGCCCGATCAGGAACTTGGCGGACTTCAGGTACTCGAGGATTTCGCGCTTGATGATCGTTTTCAGCATCGCATCCTCAATTTCAATTAGGGGGACACAATACTAATTTCCGAATTTCGCTCAATCGGGGTGACGCGTTTTGATCCCGAGAGCCCTGCCTTGTGGCGGAAATAATTCGGAAATTGGTATTGTGTCCCCAATTCATTACCTTACATCGTACTTGCTGAACTTGGCGTAGGCGAAGGCGAACGGCGCGATGAGCCAGAACAGGAGCGAGAGAAGGCTCCGCACGTTGGCCTTGAACGTCTCCGCCATCGAGGCCGGCGTGATCGAGAACTTCGGCAGTTTCGACGCGTCCACGGGCATGGCCGAAAACCCCAGCGACATGTGGCCGCCCTCATGGATCATTAGCGTCCGCTTGACCTTGCTGAAGAGCTCGTTGTCGAGAGCCTTCTGGTGGGACCTGACGGCCTCGATGTACTTGGCCCGCTCGAGCTCTCCCGTGCCGCAGACGTCCGCGATGAACCGGGCGAAGGCCGCGCTCGGAGAAACGAGGGAGAGGTTGACAGCCAGGTTCAATTGCCGCCGTTTCTCCTGGAGATAGGTCTCGTCGATGGCCGAGAGCTGCTGGGCTTTCCGCTCCCGGGCTCGGAGCTGGATGTCGTCCCGAATCGGCCCCCACTTCTTGTTTTCCGGCGAGTCTTGTTTATCTTGTTTATCCCTCGCTTCCTGGGACATCGAGCCGAAAATTAGGTCCCACTGGCGGCCGAGTTCCTTGGCTTGGTCCATGTCGATTGACCGGACGAGGAGCGATTTCTGGAGCGAAACCTCCGTTTCGGTCCGGACGGGATAGACGAGCCGGGCGACCATGTCGCCGAGCTTGGGAATGATCAGCTGAAAGGCCGCCCAGATGATGAGGATGGCCACGAGGGAGGTCCGGGATTTGGCCGCGCTCGTCGAGACCGCGATCCCAATGGTGAAGTACGTCAGGACAAAGAGAGATGTCCCAAGAAAAATGATCAGGACGCGCGTCGACATGTCGCCTCCGAAGAGAGGAAACGCGGCCAGCATGAGGACGACCGCGCCCATCAAGAAGGCGAGGAGGAACGGGACCCACAGCGCCAGATATCCGCCGCCAATCTTCCCCGCCAGGATCGTGTCGCGCGGCAGGCGGTTGGCGAGCATGAGCCGCAGAGTCCCCGACTCCTTTTCGCCCGAGACCATGTCCGAGGCGAAAAGCAGGGCGATCAGGCTGATAACCATCTGGACGAGGAAGACGAAATCGACCTTGCCCTGGACCGAGAGGATCGATTCGTCGTCGCTCGCGGATTCTCCCGGCTTGAAGCCGTCCTGGGTGAACTCGTAGTAACGGGGGAGCGTGCTCTCGAAGCCCTGGGTGAAGACCGAGAGCGGTGCCGGCGGCCGGAAGCCCTTGATGGCCACGGTCCCGGCCATGACATCCTGGATCTTGATGGCCGAAGCCGCTTCGTTGGCCAGCCGCACCTGCTCGCTGTAGTCCCGGACCCTTTTGGCGTAGCTCGCCTGGTTGACGGACATCCCGAGCGGGATGAGGAGGAGGCAGATGACGGCGAAGAGTGGGAAACGGTAGCTGAAGATCGTCTCCAGCACCTCTTTCCTGATGATCGTTTTCAACATGGCGTGTGTCTCCTGGGACCTGAGGCGCGCGCCGGGGCGCAGCCGGATAGGGGGACAGGGTATTGTGTCCCCCTGGGGATCCCTCAGGCCATCGTCAACGGCTCGGACTTCATGTAGTCGATGTAGATCTTGACCAGGTCCTCGTACTGGAGCTCCTCGCGGGTCCGCTCCATGACCAACCGGCCTTCCTTCATGATCCCGACCCGGTCGCCGATCTCTTTGGCCCGGAAGATGTCGTGCGTCGACATCAGGATGGCCTTGCCTTCCTTCTTGAGCTCGGCCAGGATCTCCAGGAATTCTTCGGCCGCCTTGGGGTCGAGGCCCGAGGTCGGCTCGTCGAGCAGGATGCCCGGCGCGTCCTTGATCACGGCGATCGAGATCCCGAGCTTCTGCCGCATGCCTTTGGAGAAGTTCTTGACCCGCTGTTCGAAGGCCTTCTCCTGGAGCGAGACCCGGCGCATGACCTGGTAGTAGTCGTTCTTGGTCAGGCTCGTTTTGCCGCCGAGTTTGGCGAAGAAGTCCAGGTTCTGGCGGGCCGTGAAGTTACCGTAGAGCATGACGTTCTCCGATACGAAGGAGACGTACTTCTTGGCCTCGAGCGGGTCCTTGGTGACGTCGATGCCGTTGACGTAGCAGGTCCCGGTCGTCGGCGGGATGAAGTTCAGGAAGAGGTTGATCGTCGTCGTCTTCCCCGCGCCGTTGGCCCCGAGCAGGCAGTAGACTTCACCCGGGTAGATATTCAGGTTCAGGTGGTCTACCGCAAGGACGCCGTCCTCATAACGTTTCGACAGGTCGTCCGCCTTCAGAATGGGTTGCTGTTTCGCCATGTTACCTCCTCGTTAAATCGGGGACACAATACTAATTTCCGAATTTCGGCGGGTAGCCATCCCTTACTCTGTTCGCCCCACCCGCAGGCAACGTAATTCGGAAATGAGTATTGTGTCCCCATTTTGCACTCATTCAATGAATATGCACATATGTATGTACATTATCGCACCTAGCGCACGTCGTATCTGATGAACGAATAATAAGCGGCGGCAAAGAAGATCAGGTTGAAAATGACCAGCAGCACGATATCCGGCGCCGTGTCCTTCAGCGTTTCGGCGAAGGCAGGGAATTCATACCGGAACTTCGGATAGTCGACCTTTTCGATTCCGTGCGAATCGCCTCCCATGGAGCGGGAGGAATGGCCGTCGTCGGACGTGAACGTATCCTGGAACTGGTATTTGAAAAGGGCTCCGGAAAGCTGGATATAATGGGTTTTCAGGCTTCGGGTGAAATTCTCGAGGTCGGCGACCCCGGTATGGCAAAAATCGAGCGCCGCCTGCGTGTAGATCGACGCTGGAGAAAGCCGGGCGATGTTGAGGCTGAGCGCGCGGCGGACGCTCTTTTCCCTTTCGTACTGGTCGTCGTAATTTTGGAGGGTCTGTTCGATCCGTTCCTCGAATTCCTTGGCCACAGGCCCGCGCGCCTTGGTGTAGGCGTCCCAGTCCCATTTGCCCTGTCCCTGCTCGTTGAGATACTTGTTCATGAGGGGGGCTAGGGCCTTGCCTTTTTCTTTCTCGATCTGGTCCCGGAGCTGTTTCCGCCCAGCCTTCATGACTTCCTCGCTCCGGACGCGGCGGATGAGTCCGGCGACCGGTTCGCTCGTCTTGGGAATGATGAAGGTCATGAAAATCCAAACGAAGAAGCTCACGAGCAGAGCGAGGGTTGTCCGGTGCGTCCGGGTGGAAATCAGCAGGCCCAGGGAAAAAAGGGCCGAAAGATAGAGGACGGAAATCCCCAGCAGGGCCAGGAGCCGGATGAAATTGCCGGCCGCGAACAGTGGGAATCCCTCGAGCAAGAGGAGCAGCAGTCCGATGAGAAAGCTGACGCCGAGGGGGATCAGAAGCACGCTGAAGCCTCCCAGGAACTTGGCGGCCAGGACGCTGCTTCTCCTGGTCGGATTGGCCAGGACGAGTTTAAGCGTCCCGGCCTCCTTTTCCCCGCAGACTTCGGTTCCCGCATAGAGGACGGCGAAAAGCCCGAGCAAGAAGCTCACGATGACGACGAAGTCGATCTTGCCGTTGATGTTGCTCAGGATCTCGTTCTGGGCCTGGGTCCCCTTGGCCTCGATCTGGTACTTGGAAAAGGTGACGGTCTTTGGGAGGACGATTTCGAGGCCGATGCCGAAAGTGCTCAGGGCACTCGGCATCCGGCTGATAACGGTGGAATTCTTGGCGTCATTTTGGGTGGATTCATATTCATGGAAGGCGCTCCGGTAGCTCGCGTAGTTCAGGAGCAAGCTGGCCGGAACGAGGACCAGGCAGAGCAAAGAAATGATCATGAACTTGGGGCTGAGGAGTTGATCCAGGATTTCCCGTTTTAGGAACGTTGAAAACATCTCATCACTCCGCCCGATAAACGCGGCAAATCGGGGACACAATACCAATTTCCGAATTTTGTCAGACGGCCTGGATAGACCCAGCTTCCGCTAGCCCGGCGCGACCATAAAGAATTCGGAAAATAGTATTGTGTCCCCATTTTTAATCGCTCTTTTTACCGCCTCGTCAGCTTGATCCCGAAGACGACGATCCCGACGAGCAGCCCGACGAGAAGCAGGATCAGGACGGAGATGCCCAGCACGTTCGTCTTCGAGGTGATGTGGATGCGGACGATCTTGTCCTCGGACTCGACTCGCCGGTTCTCGGCCGCGGAATCCGTCCGGATCTTGGGCTCGTAGTCGCCGACCGAGACGTCCGTCGGCGGGATGAACTTAATGTTGACGACCTGGTCTTTGTTCTGCTCGAGCGACGCGATCAGGTCCGGGCTGATCTCGACGCGCCAGTTCAGCGGCAGGTCGCAGAAAACCCTGATATTATTGAGCTTGCGCGTCCCCGTGTTCTTGATCGTGACGTCCATGTTGACCGTTTCCCCGACCTTGATCTCGTGGTAGAGGTTCACCGCCTGCACTTCGACCTTGGGCACGCCGCGCGGGATGAGCTCGAGCTTGACGGACCCCGCTTTCAGGACGTCGATGTCCTTGATCTCAATCGCGACACCCGGCCTGGCTTTTTCGATCTCGCGGAGCTTCGTCGTCTGGTCGTTGTCCATGGCCAGGACGAAGAACTCCATCGGCTTGTCGAGAACGACCTGGGTGTCCGGGTTCTTGGGGAGGTAGAGCTTGAGTTGGAGCTTGAGGCTCGTGACGCCCTCGCTGAACTTGATCTGGGAAAGCCGGGCCGACGTCGTCGGGTCGGAGAACTCGTAGGTGATCTGCTGGGGCAGGTTGGCCACCTCGAGCTTGAAGACGTTGGCCTCGCCGCTGAATTTTTCGAGCGACAGGTCGTACGTCGCCGTGCCCTCGAGGTCGGCCTCCTGCGAGAACTGAGCCGAGTTGACGGTCACGATGTTGGCGCTGATCCCCTTTTGGAGGAAGACGGAGGTCTTCTCTTCCTTCCCGGAATAGGAGACGCTGACCTCCAGGTTCTCGACGTCCTTCAGGAGCTGGAAGGTCACCTCGCGCTCCGACTCGATGGGCAGGGTCTTGACGACTTTCTCATAGGGGTCGGAGATGATCTTGTTCTCCGAAAGAAGCGACACGTAGACGTCTTTGAGCTCCTTCATGAAATCGAGGGGGAAGAGCTCCTCCGCGCTGATCTTGAGGTTGGCCAACTCCTTGAGCTCTTTGGATGAATATCGAAGCGATACGCGGACGAATTTCTTACCGCTCCTGTCCTGGAACTTGACGGCGCTCGCGACCGAGATCCGGGCCTCGCTGCCCATGAAGCTGATCAGGGCCTGTTGGTAGTCGACCTGGGCCTGGAGATAGGCCGTCTGCCTCTGGGCGAAATCGGCCTCGGAGGCCAGGCCATCCTCCTTGAGCTTCAGGTAGCGTTCGAAATCGGCCTTTTTCAGGTCGAGCGAGAGCTGGGCGCTCTTCAGTTTGAGGAGCTTCATGCTCTGGGATTCCTGCGTCTGGGCGACGGCCAGCGTCCATACCAGGACGAGGATCACGACGGTGATAACGAGAATCTTCAGGATCTTCATATGTATTCCTCCACGGATGTCAACTTTCTTTCTGCAATTATGGTGCCAAAACGCCCTGCGCGCTTCAAAAGCCCCGCGTGGAGGCTCGATTCCGGGCGGATTCCGCCCCACTCCCCAGCCTTTTTATGAGGGGAAATGGGGACGGTCCTGGTTTCGCCTCTCTCCCGGACGCAATTACCCGCGCGGGTGATCCCTTTCGGCCCGATTATTGCAGTAGACATGTTTATGACAGGCCTCGTTGGGGAGAAAACAAGTATCGCGATGCTCCCGAACGTTACCCTCGTTACCCAATTATGGGAAACAGGTTACCCAATTTACCCAACTGGGGCTTTTTTACAAATCCCCACTTTTCCTGTATTCTTAGGTCGCTCGAGACCCGGGCGCATGAACCGATGAGCGCACTTTTTCGTTCGTCCAAGGCCACGGCGGCGCGGGGAAAGGTCGCCGAGGGCGAAACGCGCCTTATTTTCCGGGAATTCGCCGAGAGCCTGAACCTCATCGAGGATTTCGATCAGATCGCCTTCAATTTCCTGGGGACGGTCAAGGAAGCCGTCCCGGCCCACCGGGTGGCCTTCTTCATTTACGACAACGACCTCGCCCTGTTCCGCGTTTCCGCCTCGAGCGGCATCGACGAATCGCTGCTCAAGTCCTTATCCTTCTCACCGCACGACCACCTGGCCAAGTGGCTCAAGATCAACAAGACGTATCTCCAGGTCCGGAGCCAGCCGGGCGTCTTCGATTTTCTGAGCGAAAAGGAAAAGGACATCTTCCGGACCCCCGGTTTCGTGCTCTGCTACCCGCTGCTTTCCATGAACCGGCTCATCGGCATCCTCTGCCTCGGCTCGAAAACAGGCGGCGATGAATACACCAGGCACGAGCTGACGTTCCTCGAATCCCTGATGCCCCAGGCCGGCATCGCCCTGGAGAACGCCATGCTCTACAAGGAACAGCGGGAGCGCTTCCGCCGGATGATCCGGGCCGACCGGCTGGCCACGATCGGTGAGCTGGCCGCGGGCGCCGCCCACGAGATCCGGAACCCGTTGACGGCCATCAAATCCTCGCTCCAGTACCTGGAGAGCCGGCTCCATGACCACGAAGAAAGGGAGAAGAAGCTCCTGGGCGTCGCGCTCCAGGAGACCGACCGGATCGACGAGATCCTGGCCGCCCTCCTCTCCTTCTCCCGGCCGTCGGAAATCAAGAAGGAACCGTATGACCTGGTCGTGACCCTCGAGGAAAGCTTGGCCCTGATCTCTTACCAGGCCCGGTCCTCCGCCGTCGAAATCGAGACGAAGTTCCCCGCGGGCCCGGTCTTTCTGACCGGCGACAAGTCCCAGATCAAGCAGCTCTTCCTCAACATCTTCCTCAACGCCATCCAGGCGATGGAGCGCGGCGGAAAGCTCACGAGTGAGCTCCTGTCCCTGGGCAACGGGAAAGTCCTCGTCCGGGTCGCCGACACCGGCGAGGGCATTCCGGAGGAGAACATGGACAAGATTTACGACCCCTTTTTCACCACGAAAAAAGGGGGGACGGGGCTGGGGCTTTCGATCTGCTACAGCATCGTCAAATCGCACCAGGGGGAGATCGAAGTGAGGAGCCGCGTCGGGGAAGGGACGACGGTTCTCGTGACGCTGCCCGCGAGCTGAGCCGGAGTAAATCATAATGAAGCCCAGGATTCTGATCGTCGACGACGAGAGGAACATCCGCGATATCTTCTCCCTGCTCCTCGAGGACCACGGCTACGAGGTCGAAACGGCGGCGACCGGCCGGGCGGGGGTCGAAAAAGCGGCCCACTTCGGGCCCGACGCCGTCCTTCTCGACATGAACCTGCCCGACATCCCGGGCCTCGACGTCCTGGCCCGCCTCAAGGAGGCGCATCCGGACACGGGGATCGTCATCGTGACCGCCTACGGCACGATCCGCAGCGCCGTCGAGGCGACCAAGCTCGGCGCCTACGCCTACCTCGAAAAGCCCGTCGACAACGAGGAGATGCTGCTCACCGTGTCGCGGATCCTGGAGGTCAAAACGCTCAGGATGGAGGTCGAAAACCTGCGCACGGAACTCCATTCCCGCTACCGCTTCTCGAACATCATCGGCATGAGCAGCCGGATGAACTCCATCTTCCAGCTCATGGAGAAGATGTGCCGGGTCGACGGCACCGTCCTCATCACCGGCGAAAGCGGCACGGGCAAGGAGCTCGTCGCCCGGGCCATCCACTTCGCCAGTCCGCGCCAGGACGGCCCGTTCGTCGTGGTCAACTGCGGCGCCATCCCGCGGGACCTGATCGAGAGCGAATTTTTCGGTCATGTCAAGGGCGCCTTCACGGACGCCCGGACCGAGAAGACGGGCACCTTCGAGCTCGCCCACAAGGGCACGATTTTCCTTGACGAGGTCGGGGAACTTTCCCAGGACGCGCAGGTCAAGCTCCTCCGGGCCCTGGGCGAACGGGAGATCATCAAGGTCGGCGGGACGAAGACCATCCCCGTGGACGTCCGGGTCATCGCGGCCACGAACAAGAACCTCGAGGAGCAGGTGAAGAAGGGCGCCTTCCGGGAGGACCTCTATTTCCGGCTGGCCGTCCTGTCGCTCGAGCTGCCCCCGCTCCGGGAAAGGACAGAGGACATCCCGCTCCTGGCCGAGCATTTCATCCGGAAATACGCCGGCGAGCTCGCCAAGGACGTCAAGGGAATCACGGGCGCGGGCCCGGCTCTGCTCACCGCCTACCCCTGGCCGGGGAACGTCCGCGAGCTCGAAAACGTGATTTACGAGGCCATGGTCATGTCCGACAGCGAGTGGATCGACGGGCAAGCCCTGCCGTCGAGGCTCCGGGCGCCGGGCCGGGGTGCCGACCATGGCGAAGGGAGCCCCGCCCCGCCCGTCCGGCCGTCACAGGTCCTGAAGCAAGCCGTCCAGGGCATCGCCGAGCGGACCGAGAAGGAGCTCATCGTGGAAGCGCTGCGCCAGACGGCCGGGAACCGGACCCAGGCGGCCAAGATCCTCGGCGTCAGCCGCAAGACCCTGTTCAACAAGATGACGGTGCTCCAGATCCGGTGGCCCGAATGAAAGCGGAACGAAAGCCTTAAAAATGCGTATATATATTGGAGGGTGTCGTTTTGCGGCGCCCGGCCGGTCTCCTAGACTGGACATTCTTTCGGCAAAACATCGTTTGGAGGATGGATTATGAATAAGAAGATCCTTTGCGCCGCGGTTTTTGTCCTGGCCCTGTCCGGAATGCTCTCGTTGGGGCAGGATAAGAAGGAACTCTCCCTCTCCCTCGAGGATTCGATCGCCCGGGCCCTGAGGAACAATCTCAACGTGGCCGTCGAGGTCATCAGCCCCGAGCTGGCCGGGGCATCGCTCTCCCAGGCCAAACAATTCTACATGCCGACGTTCCAGGTCGATTTCCAGGGCAACCGCACGGAGCAACTCTCCACCTGGTCCCTGCAGAACGTTGGGACCTATGTCACGAAAACCACGGGCTCCACCGCCTCGATCCTCCAGCAGATTCCCTTCGGCGGGAACTTGTCCGCGTCCCTGAGCTACGACTATCAGAAGAACAACCAGCTGTTCCAGAACTACAACCCGTCTTTCACGAGCCGCCTGAGCTTCGCGCTGACGCAGCCCCTGCTCCGGGACTTTGGCTGGAGGGTCAGCCGCAAGCAGATCATCGTGGCCCAGAATTCCCTCGACATCTCGCGCAGCCAGTTCAAGACCACCCTTATCAATACGGTCTACTCCGTCGAAGCGGCTTATTGGAACCTCGCCTACGCGATCGAGAACCTGAAGGCCCTGCGGCAGTCCCTCGATCTCGGGCGGGACCTCCTGGTCAAGACGAAAAAAGAAGTCGAGGTCGGGCAGAAGGCCCCCATCGAGGTCCTCAGCGTTGAAACGACGGTGGCTCGCCGGGAGGCCGACATCCTTCAGGCCGAGGCCTTCGTGAGGCGCTACCAGGACCAGATGAGCATTCTTCTCAACCTGGCCGCTGACCCGGCGGCCACGGGGATGAGGGTCGTGCCGGCGGATAAGCCCGCATACAAGCCCGTCCAGGTCACGTACGACGAAGCCCTTCTAAAGGCGCTGGCCAGGAGGCCGGAACTCGAGAGCTCGAGGTACACGGTCGATACCAAGCAGATCAACTTCACGGTCGCCAAGAACCAGCTCCTGCCCAAGCTGGACCTCCAGCTCCAGAAATGGAGCCCCGGGATCTCCGGCGACCAGTTCATCTATGATCCGAACAACCCCTTCGCGCCGCCCACCGCCGGACCCAAGGGCACGGCCTCGAAAGCGTTTCATGATGCCTTCGCCTTCCTCTATAACAATTGGACGGTCGGGCTGACGCTGTCCATCCCTCTCGGCGACATCGTCGGCCGGGCGAACTACGCCTACGCCAGGCTCGACCTCGAACAGAGCCAGGCCCGGCTCAAGAACGAGGAGCAGCAGATCTCCCTCGATGTGAGCGACGCCGTCCTGACGCTCGACACGGCGGCCAAGAGCGTCGAGGCGTACGGGATCGCCCGCGAGCTGGCCGAAAGGCAACTCGAGGCCGAAATGAAAAAGCTGAGCGTCGGGATGTCGACGAATTATTTCGTCCTGACGTATCAGGACGCCCTGGCCAGCGCCCGCAGCGCCGAGCTCAAGGCCCTCGTCGATTACAACATCGCCCAGGCCAAGATCGCCCAAGTGACCGGTGCGACCCTCGAGACGCGCAACATCACGCTCTCCGACTATATCAAGTAGGGGCGAACAGCGGGGGGAGGACGCCCGGGAGCGCCATTCTGCTTCGGGCCTTCTCTTTTTCTTGCCTTGTTTTTTTTCGGTGTGCTAAGATGACGGGGTGAGCAACTCCGCCGCCATCTTTCATATGAACGCCGGGCGCGAATGGGGAGGCGCGGAGCGCCAGGCCCTGGTCCTGGCCCGCGAGATCCGCACGCGGGGCTACGGCTCCCGTTTCGTCGTCCAGCCGGCGACCCCCCTCCACAAAAAGGCAGCGGCCGAGGGTCTGCCCGTCATGGCCCTCAAGATGCCCGGCGGGCGGAGCCTCGTGTCCGCCATGCGCCTGGCCGCGGCGATGAAGCGGGAGCGGTGCGCCCTCGTCCATTTTCATGACGGCCCGTCCCTCGCGGTCGGCTCGACGGCGGCGAACTGGGCCAAGGTGCCTATCCGGGTCCTCTCGCGGCAGGGGGAATCCGCGTCAAGGTCCGACCGCGCGGCGGCGAAGCTCGTCGACGCCGTCATCGCCGGGTCCGACGGCGTCCGGAACGTCCTCGTCCGCGGCGGTTTCCCGGAAAAATCCGTTGACGTCATCCCGGCCGGCATCGATTTTTCGCCCTACGAGGATATCCAAGCCCGGGATTTCCTGCGCCGGGAATTCTCCTTCGCCGCCGACGACTTCCTGGTCGGCGTCGTGGCCGGGCTCGAAGACCCCAGGAGCTACCACGAGATGCTGGGGGCCGCCAGGGTCATCGTGGACCACGCTCCGAAGGCCAAGGTCATCATCCTCGGCGAGGGCGCCCTGCGCCTCGAGCCGGACAAGAAAGGCCACGACCTCCCGTCGAGCGGAGTCGTCTACTACCTCGGCTTCCGCGATCACCAGGCGCAAGTCCTGGCCTCCCTGGACGTTTTTGTCACGACGTCACCCCTGATCGGGTTCGGCGGCGGCCTCCTCGACGCCATGGCCAGCCGCGTGCCGGTCGTGGCCACCGAGGCCGGAGGGGCGCCGGAGGTCCTCGTCCACCGCGAGACCGGGCTGTTCGTGCCTCACCGCGACCCGCACTCCCTGGCCGAGGCCGTTCTGAAGCTCTATCTCGACAGGAACCTGGCGGCGCGCCTGGCGCAGGCCGGGCAGGACGCCGTCCGGGAAAAATATTCCGCCGAGGCCATGGCCCGGAAGGTCATCGCGGTCTATGAACGCCTGGCTTCGCGCAAGGGGGTCAAGCTTGGCTGAAAAGGTCAGGATCCGCGCCCTCGACTTGTTCGATGATTTTAAAAAACTCCTGCACATCCAGCGGGCCGTATGGAACCACGAGGACGTGGACCTGACGCCCGCCCACCAGTTCTCCGTCTCCAGCCGGATGGGGGCGATTCTTCTCGGGGCGTTCGTCGGCCGCGAATTGGCGGGCTTCGTCTATTCCTTTCCGGCCGTCTTCGGCGGTAAATTTTGCCAGCACTCCCACCTCCTGGCCGTACTCCCCGAATTCCAGGGCTATGGGCTCGGCAAGGCCCTCAAGTGGGCCCAGCGCGACGAGGCCTTGAAGAGGGGATATCGCCTCATCACCTGGACGTTCGACCCTCTGCAGACCCGCAACGCCAACCTCAACCTCCAGGCCTTGGGGGCGGTGTCGCGGACGTACTTCCACAATTTTTACGGCCTGACGCCGTCCCTCTGCCTGGGCCCGGGCATACCGACGGACCGGCTCCTGATCGAATGGCCGATCCGGCGAGGCCGGGTCGGGACGCGGGCGGCGGGGGCCGGAAAGAAGCCGGGCTACGACCCGGCATCTCTTCCCAAGGCCCTGGAGCGCAAGGCGGGCGAGGAGGGGACGTTCGCGCTTCCGGCGCGGCCCAGGCCCAAGCTCGATAACCCCGTGCTCCTGGTCGAGGTGCCACGGGACATCAAGGCCCTGGCCTTCCGTTGCGACCTCATCGCCGCGTGGCAGACGAGCCTGCGGCGGACGATGCAGACATATTTCGGACGCGGATATCACGCCGATCATTTTTGCTTCGGCGACCGCTGTTTTTATGTCCTGAGGACAAGCCCATGACCATCGAACGGATCGAGATGTCGCTGCTGCGGCTTCCCTACGTCCACTTCTTCGAAACCTCGTTCGGCCGGGCCTTCGACCGGACGTTCATCATCATCAGGGCCTATGCCGGCGGGATCTGTGGCTACGGCGAGTGCGTCGCCGAGGAGGCGCCGCTCTACAGCAGCGAGACGACCGAAACGGCCTGGCATGTCCTCCGGGATTTCCTCATCCCGCTCGTTTTCCGGAAGGGCCTCGTCGAGCCCGCGGATTTTGCGCGCGAAGCCGGGGTCTTCCGGGGGAACCGCATGGCCAAGGCGGGCCTGGAGCTCGCCCTTTGGGACCTCAAGGCGAAGAAGCTCGGCTGGCCCCTGCGCAAGCTCTACGGCGGCGTCCGGGACGAGGTCGAGGCGGGCGTGAGCTGCGGCATCGAAGACTCGATTCCCGAACTCGTCGCCCGCGTGGGGTCCTACCTCGAGCAGGGCTATCGAAGAATAAAGATCAAGATCAAACCCGGCTGGGACCTGAAGGCCTGCGAAGCGGTGAGGCTGAAATACCCTGACATCGTGCTCCAGACCGACGCCAACGGCTGTTACAGCCTGACGGACAAGGAGACGCTCAAGGCCCTCGACGCGTACCGTCTCCTCCTCGTCGAACAGCCCTTCCCGCCATATGACCTGTGGGACCATGCCCAGCTGCAGCGCGAGATGACGACACCCCTCTGCCTCGACGAAAGCATCCTGTCGCTCGACACGGCCCGGGCGGCGCTCGAGATGGGCAGCTGCCGGATCATCAATATCAAGGTCGGACGCGTCGG
>Ga0315281_10002120_pt1 | contig 29432 bp, 19 predicted proteins | sample YL17G07_0_MG_FD_204540 | JGI IMG/M metagenome (GOLD analysis project Ga0315281, IMG submission 204540) | Sediment microbial communities from Yellowstone Lake, YNP, Wyoming, USA - YL17G07_0 | ecosystem: Environmental > Aquatic > Freshwater > Lake > Sediment | place: USA: Wyoming | collected...
GCGTAGATTGGTTGGGTCTTGTTTGTTTTTCGCATTACCGCGTTTTGCGAACGGCTACAAAGCTCAGGATGTTGAGAAAAATTGCACGCAACAATATAGCTTCGTATTCGGGTTTGTTGAGGCATGCGCGGGCTTTTGGTTTAAGAAAAGTCATATCGAGGAAACAGCGAGATGAGTAAGAGGTTGTTTGATTGGTGGCGGCGTTGACACAACCCCGGCTGCATGTTAAATCCTGGTGGTTCTAAACGGAGGTGCGGCATGGAAATCAGGACAGGCGATCCTTTCGCCCAGGAACATTCACAATACGCGGTGGCCGTATTCCTCAACGAGTCGCTGTTTGACCAGATGTTTGTGCTGGCCTTTGCCAAGCGCTTCGGCGTTAACCGCAAAGCCGCCAGTCGGGCGTTGGCCGCGCAGTCCGTGGGCCAGATACTGACGCTCGGTTCGCGTCGCGGGCCTACGCTCATCTGCCTGGTTATCGGCGATAAATTCGGAAGCGCAAGCACCGTCGAGGTCACGCGCTGCCTGCGCAAGTTCTCCAAACTGGCGGATGCGCAGACGGCGCTTATTACGGAAAATTTCCGCTTCGAGCCAGAGCAGCGTACGAGTACGAGATCCAACATCGAGCACCTGGAACTGTTGCTGCGGCGCGTGGATTTTTCGGGAACCGTTTATTGCCCCGAGGGCGCCGGACAATACGACATCGTAATCCAGGGAATGGAGTTTCCCGACGAACGGTCTTCCAGCACCCATGCGCTCGTGCGGCCCGACGGACTCATCAGCCCGTCCATTCCGCCGACCATGCTTCGGCTCAAAAACAAGAAGTAGGGACGTTGCATGCAACGTCCCTACTTCTTCTCAATCCTGCCTGTGCAGGATTTTTTTTGTCATTCTCGTTCCTTTTAGTCATCGCGAGTAAATACGCGGCGATCTCACGAAGCATGTTAACTAAGTTTGTAAGAGGTGAGATTGCTTCACATGCGTTCGCAATGACAGGAGGCCGTAAATAAAGTTTATGTGTTATAATAACCAGCATGCGTTTAACGGATGTTTTCACATCCAGTAAAAATTCTGTTCAGCAGCCGGCTGAGCAATGGTTTGTGTTGTCCGATCCGGAAGTGGCTATGGACTCGGACAACTGGCCGCGTTCTTTGCAGTACGTGATCGCGGTTAAACCTTCGCGGCAGGAAACGCTGAATGATTTGTTGCAGCGCGGTTGCGGACTCGGCGTGTGCGAAAAGACTGGCATATCTGATGATGTCAGACAGGGTGTGGAAAGATTGGCCACCTTGACTCAGGAAGGCGTTTTGCATCCGTGGCTCGAACGTCTTTTGGTGCGCGGCGAGGTGCCGTTATGGTCGGCGACCGACGCACAGGACGCACAGGAGCGCGGCGTGGACTTGAATCAGGCCGTGGACGCCATAAAACAACATCATCGCGAGGCCAAGCGTTTTGCACTCGTACGTCCGGCAGACGGCAATCCGCAGGACGAAGACGTTAAATTCATCGAAGAGCTGAACCGCGAGCTCGCGTCTTTGCATGCAGCCGAAACTTCGCGCCGTCTAGCTGTGGCCGTGCAGCCAAAGCAAGACGTGCTCACAATGTCGGTCTGGATTGCGATTCTGGTTGTGGGACCGCTGTCTCATGTCTTGGAACTGCTGCTGCCCGGTTTAGGCAAAGTCATCGCCGCACTTGGACAGAGTGTCTTCGTGGAAGCACGATCGGCGTGGCGTGCGCGGCAAAACGGTTCGGCCTTGTGGCAAGTGCGCCGCAAGTTGATGCCCATTGTTCCGTATGCCGCTTTGGGGATTGTCCTGGCCGTGATTTGCCAGTGGCTCTCAGGCTCAGGGTTGTTTGCTTTGACCGGATTGTTTTTCGGACTGGCTACGGTCGCCGTTCCCGGCGCAAGATTCGTGATGCGCGTAAGCGACGTCAATCGCCGTTACGAAAATCTTTGGCGCGCAGGCAAGCTGCCGGCCAATACCACGTTCCATTGGTACCAGGGACATGACGGCATTATGCGTTTGGTCCGTCTGGTCGCGCTGGCATCGTCGCCAATAATGTCAGCTTTATTTTTTGCACTATTCGCATCTCAGAATTCCAACGGCTGGCTGCTCGCGGTTTTAGGACTTTGCCCATGGCTGGCGACTGAATTCCTCGGCTGGGCGTGGGACAAGTATAAGCAGGGCAAACAGGATCGCGCGGTGAGGAAAATGCTGAAGCAGATATTGACGAGTTCATAACGGAAAGACGTTTATAAAGTTCATAAAGTTTTTAAGGTTTGTATGGTCGTTTGGCGTATCTTTATGAACATTATGAACCTTACAAACTTTACAAACGCTTGGCTGTGACAAGCCCTCGACAAGCGCCCGCGGCTGCGTTAAGATAGCCGAAGTCTAAGTGGCGGGTTTAAACACTTTTTTGTCTTGGTATGGCTTTTTTCCGCAAACAAAATACTCCGGTTATCGAGGGCGCTCCGGTCGTATCCAAGTCGGGCTCGAGCGTAGCCCTGTCTTTCTTTTTGGAGATGATCCAGGTGGTGGCCATATCTTTGGCTATCATCATCCCTGTGCGCTACTTTTTAATCCAGCCTTTTTACGTCAAAGGCGCGTCCATGGAACCGAATTTTTTCGACCATGAATATTTGGTGATTGACGAACTGTCATACCGTTTCCACGAACCGCAGCGCGGCGAGATCGTGGTTTTCCATTATCCCAACGATCCCAGGAACTATTTCATCAAGCGCGTGATCGGCTTGCCGGGCGAGACGGTCGAAGTGGCGGGCGGCCAGGTGAAAATTTACAACGATAAATATCCGAACGGCATCGTGCTCGACGAGCATCCTTATCTGGACGACGTGTACACGACGCAAACGAGAACGGAAACTCTCAAGGCAGGCGAATACTTCGTTCTTGGCGACAATCGCGCCGCGAGTCTGGATTCGCGTTACTTTGGTCCGATTTCCAAAGGTGTGATCGTGGGCCGCGTCTGGGTTCGCGGTTGGCCGCTGGATCGCTGGAAAGTTTTTCAACCCGCATCTTATAACCTATAAACCAGCTGAAAGTCGTTTGTAAGGTTCATAAAGTTTATAAGGTTTATAAAGTCAATACAGAATTACCTTATGAACCTTACAGACCTTACAAACTTTATAAACGATTAATCGTCTTCGATCCGTAATTATGATGAACCAAAAAAGGAACACGGCACAACCGGCAAAAAAAGGTCCGGAAACGCCGAACAAGAAGGCGCCGCAGCCATTGGGCCTGATACGCGGCATGAGGGATATTATGCCTGCGGATTGGCCGTATTGGCGCAAAGCTTTTGAAGCCGGCCAGTCTTTGTGCGAGGCATATGGTTTTGACCGCATGGAAACGCCGGTCATGGAAGAAACGGCTTTGTTTGTGCGCGGCGTGGGCAAACAGACCGACGTGGTGGAAAAGGAAATGTATTCTTTCGAGACTTTGGGCGGCGAAGGCGTCAGTCTGCGTCCGGAAAACACGGCAGGCATCTGCCGCGCTTACATCCACCATGGAATGTTGAACCAGCCGCAACCGGTCAAACTTTGGTATTGGGGTCCCATGTTCCGCCATGACCGTCCGCAATCGGGCCGTTACCGAGAGTTCTGGCAGTTCGGCGCCGAAGTGCTGGGCGAGGAAGACGCGGTGATAGATGCTCAGCTCGCGCTTGTGGGCTGGAGATTTTTGAAAGATTTGGGCATCGAAGCCACAGTGCGCATCAACTCTATCGGTACAACCGAATGTCGCGCAAACTACCGTAACGCGCTGGTCGCGTATTTTCGTCCCAAGCGCAACCGCTTGTCAGAAGACGACAAGAAACGTTTGTTGAAAAATCCCATGCGCCTGTTGGATTCCAAAGATCCCAACATGCAGGAGCTCAAGCTCGAGGCGCCGCAAATCGTGGACTGGCTGGACGAATCTTCCAAGAACCATTTTATGCGCGTGCTGGAATATCTCGACGAAGTCGGCGTGCCCTACCAGCTTGATCCGTTTTTGGTGCGCGGTTTGGATTATTATACGAAAACCGTTTTTGAATTCTACGACACGAGCGAGGACGGCGAAGTCGCGCAAAGCGCTCTTGGCGGAGGCGGACGCTATGACGGTTTGATGGAAATTTTGGGCGGACGTCCCACGCCGGCCGCAGGTTTGGCTATGGGCGTGGACCGCGCGGTGTCACGCATGAAAGCGCTGAGTCCTTCTTTACCTGCCAAGGTCGTGGACGTCTATGTCGCACAGTTGGGCGAAGCTGGCCGTAAACGCGCCTTGGCCATGTTCGAAGAATTGCGTTTGGCCGGAATTAAGACCGGAGAATCTTTTGCCAAAGGCGCGATCAAAGCGCAAATGGAAATTGCCAACCGCATGGGCTCCAGATGGGCTATTATCGTGGGCCAAAAAGAGGTTTTGGACGGCACGGCCATTGTGCGTGATATGGATGCGGGTACGCAGGAAATCGTGGACGGACGCAAAATCGTGCAAGTGCTGCAAAAAAAGATGGCCGCTGCGCCGCCGCGCAGCGTGTACGTTCCGCCGCCGCCCATGCAGCCGCCTCCTGAAGCTTCGCCAGCGATAAGTTAAACCAAAGACCAAACTCCTCTTTAACACGGGGGAGTTTTTAGTTTTGCGCTCTATTGACGCTATATCATGCAGCATGTAACATGCAGCATGTAACAAAAAACAGGTGACAAGTATCACGAGTTATTTGTTGATACTCGTTATGTGATACAGGTTACATGATTAATATCTTTAGATAGAAAGGAGAGTCCAATATGGTAGAAGTCAAACGGAAAAAAGGCGAGACATTCGATGCATTATTGCGTCGTTTTCAGCGTCGGGTGCAACAGGGTGGAATCACTCTCGAAACACGCCGCAAGCGTTACCACACTCGCGACGCCAACAAGAACAACGCACGCAAAAGCGCATTGCGCCGCGTGGTAAAAAGCGAACAGTACGCTTATCTGACCAAAACCGGCCAGCTTAAGGAAGAAGCGCGGCCGCGACGTTCGCACAGCTAAACTACAGACATGATTTTGTTAGAACGCATAGACGCGGATTTGAAAGAGGCGATGAAGGCCAAGAAGGAGCTGGAACTTTCCGTGCTCCGTCTTATGCGTACCCAGCTCAAGAATAAACAGATCGAGCTTATGCGCCCGCTGACCGAAGAAGAGGCGCAGGCCGCGATCCGTTCCATGGTTAAACAAGGCAAAGACGCATTGACGGATTTTACGTCAGCCGGCCGCCAGGATTTGATCGACAGGCAGACGAAGGAACTGGTCATTTTGGAAGCGTATTTGCCGGCGGCCATGAATGATGAAGAATTGGAAAAAATCTGCAAGGAAGCCATGGCGCAATTGGGCGCCGCGGCTCCTTCGGATATGGGTAAAATAATGGGTGCAGCCATGAAAGTCGTGGCTGGCCGTGCGGACGGAAATCGCGTCCGAACGGTCGTCCAACGACTGTTGGAAAATCCTTAGCCATAACCGCAGCGGTTGTGGTATGATGGATTGGCCGAAAGAGGGGCGATCTTTAATACTTTTCTGGCTTCTTCTTCCATGCAGGAGAAACGCCGAATGCAGGGCACGAACTTTTGGATGCGGCGGATAATTATATCCGTCATTGTTTTGTTTTCCACTGGTTTTTTCTGTTTGCAAGCCGTACCGGCCAACGCTCAACTGACCGAAGCTGCCAATCAGGCCAACTTGGCGACCAATGCTGCGGGCATAGGCACGCAAAGCGACCTGATCACTATCATCGGCCGCATAATTAACATTGCCCTCAGCCTGGTCGGTTTGATTTTCTTGGTGATCCTGATTTACGCGGGTTACACGTACATGACGGCCGGCGGAGATCCCAAGAAAGTCGAAACGGCCCAGACGTGGATAAAGAACGCGGTGATCGGCATGATCATCGTGGCTTTTTCGTTTGCCATCGTCAACTTTATCCTCAACTGGCTGGTCAGCGGCGGACCTGGCGGCGGGGTGCCCACCGGGTCGCAGTGGCCTACCTCGCCACCATTCGGCGACTGGAACAATTCCGGTTCCCTGGGCACGGTCATCGAGTATCATTTTCCTGAGCGCGACCAAAAAGACGTGGCGCGCAACACAGCTATAGCCATCACTTTCAAACAGGCCATCGATCCCGCTTCGTTTATCAACGGCTGGACCATACAGACTTCTACCACGGCCATGGCGTTGAATGACGGTTTGATTAAAATCCATCCGCAAAAGAACATCGCTCAAAATCTGACGCCCAACCAGGCCAGGGTGCATGTCTCTGAAGATAAAAGGACAATTGTCATCAAACCCGTGGATCCGCTTGGCAACAGCAAAGATCCTGTGTGGTATGAGGTTGCGCTCACGGGCGGCAAAGACGGCATCAAGAACGCTTCGGGCACAGCGCTTTTCGCCGGGAGTTTTGAGGGCGGTTATTCCTGGGTCTTCCAGGTTTCTACCAATATCGACAACACGCCGCCGTATGTGGTGGCGCGTATTCCGTTTTACAACAAAAAAGAACCGCGCAACGTAATCGTACAATTGGAATTCAGCGAACCCATGATGCCCATTGCGGTTTCCGGAATGTATAAAAACAAAGGTTTTACCAATTTGACGACATCCAAAGTCGACCAAAAAGTCGAAACCATTCTGAACGGCGAGTACCGCATTTCCAACGGTTATAAGACGGTAAACTTCATACCCGACGATCCGTGCGGCACCAATTCGTGCATGATGACCGTGTACTGCCTGCCGGCTTCGAGCACCATCCGCGGTTTGGTTAAAGCTGCTGAACTTGGAGACACGCCGCCGCAAGCCAAAGAAGGCGGTCCTTACGGTTACAACGGCGCCGTGGACATGGCGGGAAATTCACTGGACGGCAATCATGACGGAACAGCTTCTGGTCCTGGCCAGGGTGGTGATGATTATGCTCCTGATTTTTCTTTTTTTACATCAGAAGAAATACGTTTGTCCGCTCCGTACATCAACAAGATCGATCCCACGGTTCTTCAAGGCGAGGTGGCGATAGATAAAACTGCGGACGCGTATTGGGATTCGATCCTGCTCGCTTATACCATCAATACTGACAGCGCTTACATGAAGCGCAAAGGTCAGGCTGAAGACAAGCTTGGCGAAAACATGTGGTATTCGTATCCCAAGTCCGTGATGCTGAACTCCAAGGATACGGAAGTTCAGTATGGCGAAGAACCGATCCGCACTCTATTAAGCATTTACCATCGACCGTTCCTGCCGTCAGACCAGCCGAAGAACGGTCAGGATCCATGGGAGCCGTTGAACCTGTATTCGCCGTACATCACGCACCAGGTCATGGACATCTATCAAAACTGTTTCAAGCCGGCTACGTCAAAACTCGGGACTGAACTCAAGGAAGGACACAATAATCTGTGCAACGAGATAGACGCCAAAGGCATTGACTGCAATAAGACCAACAGTTCGGTCTGGAAAGGCAAAGCCGAATAACATGAAATTACGACCCATCCTGGCCGCTCTTGCGGTTCTGCCAAGCCTCTTAGCCGGGGCGTTTGTGGCATTGCCGGCGCATGCCCAGATCAACGCGGGATTGAATCAGGTCGGAGCGGCGACCGGTCTTTCGGCCACGGATCCGCGCGTCATCGCAGCCCGTCTCATCAATGTCGCTTTGGGCACTTTGGGCATTATCCTGCTGACCATCATTTTATACGCAGGGTTTTTGTGGATGACGGCAGGCGGGGATTCGGCCAAAGTTGATAAAGCCAAAGCCTGGATTCGCAATGCGGTTATCGGTCTGGTCATCATACTTTTGTCGTGGGCCATTGCTTATTTCGTGATCAACGCCCTGCTAAACGCCACGGGCCAAGGCACGGGTGGGGTTACGGGTACGGGTCCGGGCGGCGGCGTTTTGCCTGGCGGAGGTACGGGTAATTTCTTCCACTTGTCTGGCAGAAGCCCGACCGGCGACCAAAAACAAGCGGACGTGGTGATTCGCCTGACTTTTAGCGACAAGATCGAAGCGTCGAGCCTGGTCACTTTGAAGGTCGAACCCACGGCCAACGGTTCCTGGCAATTGAACAAATACGACTCCAAGGTGGCAGAGTTTCATGCGTCCAATCCGTGTCCGGGTTTCCCGAACAAGAATACATGTTTCATTTACGACACGTCATATAAAGTCACGGTTCCGGACACTTTCAAATCGGCAAACAAAGAAGTTATTCATTGCGGCGGACTCTATCCTTGTACATTTACATTTAAGTCAGGACATGACGTGGACGCACAGGCTCCGAATGTCAACATTAATACCTTATGGGAGGGTAAAAGTGTGTCTGTCGATTGGGCTGTGGATGTAACGGCTCAGGCGACAGATGATAACGGTATTTCGGTCATGCAGTGGTTCGAAGCAGATCAGTTGTTTGCTCCGGACGGCACCGAAGCTCCGCCGGGCCCGACCACGGATTTTACAGCCACCAGATATTGGGATACGACCGGCCTGCCGCTCAAGTCCACGCATCAAATAACCGTCAAATCCACGGACTTGGACGACAACGTAGGTTTCAAATCGGTCAACGTCACGATATTGGCAGCGCATTGTTTTAACGACAAACAGGATATCGACGAGTCGGGAAAAGATTGCGGCGGCAAGGATTGTCTGGCCTGTCCGGGAGGTGCGTGTGTCAAAGATGCGGATTGTGCATCAAACAAATGCGTGAACGGCGTATGCGTGGAGCAGCCCATCATCACCGACGTCAAACCCATTGCCGGTAAAAAAGGCACATACGTTTCTATCTGGGGATACAATTTTGGCGACACGGGAACCGTATCTTTCATGGGGCCGCCCGAAGTCACAGCCAAAGCCCCGCAAGCATGCGTTAATCTTGGTGCGAAAACCTGGACTAATAATTTTGTCCTGGTGGAACTGCCCGATGGAGCGGCCACGGGTCCGATCCGTCTGGTCAATGCCAACAGTAATCTCGAAGACACGACCAAGGATGACTTTGGCCCAAAGTTCACGTTCAAAGTGAACAATCAGGATGTGCCCGGAGTGTGCAGCGTGGTACCTGATGCAGGCAAACCAGGCGATCAAGCTGCGCTCAAAGGAACGGGTTTTGGTTCCAGTAAGGGATCCGTAGGTTTTGGCAATTCTTCGATCACGCAAAATTTAAGCTGGCTGACGGACGTCGGGTTTTCCGTTCCGGTCATGAACCCCGGCTTGTATCCGGTCTGGATAAAACATGCCAATGGTTTAGAGTCGAACAAGGTTCCATACGCGATACAAAATCCCCAGCAGCTTCAGCCCGCACCGGTTATCACTACGATCGATCCGACCAGCGGTCCGCGCGGCGAGTACATCACCATCATCGGCCAGCGTTTCGGCAACGAACCCAACCTGGTTTGGTTCCACGATTCGGCCACGGGCATCGAAGTACAGGCTGATACGGCTTTCCCCAGCGGTTGCGGCAAGGATTGGTGGCGCGACACGTCGATCATCGTCAAAGTGCCTGAAGCAGCCAGCAAGATTGCGAACTTCAAGATGCCGGCTAAATTTACGGTTTACGTGGTGCGCAAAGACAGCGTGCGCAATGTCAAGCCTGACGCGGATTTCCAATACATCGACGCCCAGGCCAAACCAGGCATCTGTTCGGTCAATCCTACGTCTGGACCGGCGAAAACTGCGCCCATCACGATCATTGGCGAAAGGTTTGGCACATCCGGCCCAGGCAGTTCGGTCAAGTTTTATGACGAACAAGTTGCGCCGACCACAGGCTGGCAAAACGGCCAGATATTGGCCACGGTTCCTGACAATGCCAAAACCGGCCCTTTGACCGTGGAAGTCGACGCTAAAAAATCCAACCCGTTCCAATTCAAAGTCGCGGATTGCCGGGTGGATGCCAAGGTCTGCGATAAGAATCAAATCTGCTGCGGCGACGGCTCGTGTGCCAGCGGCCTGTGTCCGGTAGAATCATTTACCGCCATGTACGCCTGGCAATTTTCTACCGGCGTGATACCCAAAGCGCCGTCAGTCATCGAAGCTTGCGATACGTCGGGCCAAGGCCGGCAACCGCCTACGCCTACGCCCTGGATGCACCAGCAGGGCGGCGACCAGGTCTGCATCAATCCCAAGCCGGTCATGGGCATTCTGTTCGACATGGAAATCGACGGCTCGGCCAATCTGAATAATTTGTTTACGCTCAAAGAGTGCGTGGGAACCGGCGCGGATCCGTGCGGAACGATGACCAAGGTCAACATCATCAATTTGACCAAGACCGACATTATCAATAACGGCATTAAGCAGTCGTACGTCACGTTTAAGCCGGCGAATATACTTAAGGCAAATACTTTTTATTACGTTTTACTGTCTCAGGATATCCGCAGCGCTGACGTGAAGTATGGCGACCACATGACCGAAAAGAAATCCTGTCCAGAAGAAAAACTTGGTTATTGTTACCAATTCCATACGCGAGTTGATGCCGGCAACTGCCAAGTGGGCGGAGTTTATGTCGAACCATGGAAAGCTACGGTCCAGGGTGGCGAAGCGAAAAATTACGATGCCTTGCCCACGGCCAAGGGCGCGGTTTGCAACCTTTTGGATTGCGAAGACATCAACTTTGATTGGAGTACGGATCCCATTACCAAAGCCCAGGTCCAGACTCCGGCCGATCCGACCAAAATACACGCGTGCCATCAGACGGTTCTGGCCGGCATGCAGGAAGCGGCCATCCCGCCGGTCACGGTCAAGTCCGCGGTCAGCGCCGATACGACCATCTTCGGCACCGGCGATCTGACAATTAAGTTTATCACTCCGCAGATCGTGGATAAGTTTCCGGAATGCAACACGGCATGCATCGATATTTTGCTGTTCGCGCAATTCAATACGTCTTTGGACAAATCATCGATAAGCAACAATACGGTGAAGCTGTTGCGCTGTGACAACGAGAATTGCCTGCCGGCCGCGCAGCACGAGGTTCCCATTGCGGTTAAAGTGGATCAGGCGTCGTTGCTTTCTCAATACCAGAACAAGACCCAATACATTGATAGTTTCGTGGAAATCGATCCTAGCGTGTTGCTTAAAGGCACCTACTACATAGTTCGTTTTAAAGGCGGGGATCCGTTCATGTCGGTAAAGAGCAAGTACGGCGTTTTGTTGCCCAAGCCCGTTGAATGGAGGTTCCGCACGCGTTTGACCAATGAAATTTGCAAACCGGATCACGTGACCGTTACGCCGGCACGCAAAATAGAAGAAAAGATCGGGGATCGTTCGCTTTTTACGGCAACTGTTTTCAGTGCGCCGGATGAGTGCCGCGCTGAGGGACAGATGCTGAGAGCGAACCAGGCTTTCGGCTGGGATTTTCCCGCTGATCCCAACAGGCAGATTGCAAAATTCGCGCATCCGTATGAAAACGGCATTGATGCGGATGGCGTGCTGCCTGACGGTTGTTCACTTGACTGTAAAGCCGCCGGTTCCAACGGCGTGTTCGGCGCCGTGGCCCAGTGCGGCAACAGCCTGGTGGAAACCACGGATGATTTGTATTGCGTGAACGGCAAAACTCCGTCCATGCAGGATTGCGCGATTTTGCCCATGGTTTCGGGTGCGGGCGAACAATGCGACGGCGGGCAATACTGCGATACCGACACTTGCCTGTGGCTGCCTGTGACCAAATATCCGCAAGGCACATGCGGCAACGGTTTGGTGGATAAGGATAAGGGTGAAACCTGCGATCCGGGCATACGGTGCAACGGGATAGCGCCTATCTCGACCAGCGCGTTCTTGAACGGTACGCCGTGCGCCAACCAAAACGATTATAATATTTGTCTCAAGGCCGGCGGCGTCTGTGACATATACGGTTATCTCGGTTGCTCCAACGAATGCCATCACATGGGCGCATCATCGGTGCAGGGCACGACCTGCGGCGAAGGCACGATCGGTTTGGGCGAAGACTGCGATCAGGGCAACAACAACGGCAAAGGCGGATGTTCGTTCGATTGTCTGCATGTGGGATCCAAAAAAGGCATCGGGTCGGTATGCGGGAACGGCAAATTGGAACCCGGAGAAACTTGCGAAGCGGATAGGGCGGGGGATGCGATGCCGCTGTTTTGCGATCGGATGACCTGCCGCAAGAAAGGTTTGGCTGCCTGCGCCCAACCGGGAGATTCGAATTGCTGCGGCAACAACAATAATAACGAATTGGGCAAGGAATGCGATGACGGCAAACATAAAGACGGCGACGGCTGCAGCCAGATCTGTCTGCTCGAAGGCTCGTCCTACGGCTATCAGACGCCCAGTTTCTGCGGAGACGGAATATTGGGCACCGGAGAAGCTTGCGAGGTCGGCTTGTCATCGGACAAATTCGCCCAAGGCATTATTGCTGCAAGCGGCAGCGGAAACGGCAAGGCGGACAACAAGACCCTGGTCGAAGCCGTGGGCCAGGGGGTGCCTGATCAAAATAAAGAAATCAAAACAAATTTGCAAGCGTCATATGTCGATGTAAAAGGCACGGCAGAATATGGCGTAATGTGCGGCCATACCAGCGAGGCAGAATGTCCGACTGTACAAGGCGTGCGCTACGGCTTGGATGATTATGGCTGCTGCGCGCTACGGCCAGTGCTCGCTGACCGCTATCCATCCGGCGCCGGCGTCAACAACCAGGGTTTTTGCCGCAACGTGCTCATCAAAGCCACGTTCGACAGGACCACGCCCATGAAAGTCCAATCCGTGATCGGGAATTTCCTGATCGCCAAGCAGTTGAAAAATAATGCCGCCATATGTCCGGAAGGCACGTCTGAATTGACTTATGACACCGCACCGCCCAATGGTTTCCTGAATTGGTTGGCTTACGGTTGGCGCAAGTTCCGGAGTTGGATCAAGGGAGAGCCGGCCATGGCCGTGTGGTGCACGCAAATGGTGTCTGGCAATCTGCAAAACAAGGGCGGAACGTCGACGACTGAATTCGTTTACCGTTTGGAGGCTCCGCTTGACGCGACATCCACTTACATCGTCCGTTTCATGGGCGATAAAGTGTTTGCCGACAATGGCGCGTCGACAGCCAATAAGCTGGGCATCAAGACCGAGCGTGGCGTGGTGGCGGTACCGGATACGGGCACGAACATCGACGATCCGGGTTCTTATTCCTGGTGGTTTTACACGGGCGAGGACGTCTGCCACATAAATTCGGTAACCGTCACGGACAAAGACGCCGAACATCCGGGATTTTTCCGCAAGGCCAACGAAGCGCACTTGTTCGAATCAATGGCCGTGGCATTGCACAACGGAATACCGGAGGAGTTATCGCAGACAAACGTGTATTCCTGGAAATGGCTGTCATGGGTTGTGAACGATCCGACCATCGCCATACATGCGGAAAACATGGCCAGCATGGATGACTCGACTTTTAATTCTGTAATCCTGGCCCTGAGCAAAAACGGTTCGGCCATGGTTATAGCCAGTTTGAAAATCCTGACCGACGCGATTTCGCAAGGCAAATCCACCAAAGACATGATCGTCGAAGGCGCGTTGCCCATCACCGTGTTTATTTGCGACAATCCCTGGCCCAGTACTTTGCCTTTTGCGCCGTTTGCAGATATTGGGGATTCGTCTTTGTTTAGGGACAAAGACGGCAATTATTTACCTGGCTACAGCGCCGTCTCGGCATATTATTATTTCCAGACCATGTATTGTCGGGATAAATCCGAAGGAGTTTTGCCGGGCCTGCAGCCGTTTTTAGTCGCTCCGACAACGGCGGATGCGGAATCAGGCATGCTGCGTCAATATCTGTTTACGTTCACCGACCCGCAGTACATGCGTGACGGTATCGGCATCCGCCTGTATTCCAATCCCTACCATGACACGCCGCTCGAGTGGTATCGGCGCAGGGGATTTTTAGGCAGACCAACGCCGATCAAAGCGGATGGCTACGAAGCGGTCGATGACGGCAATACGGTATATGCCAGCTTCCCCAATACCAAGGGCTTGAGCGAAAATATTTATCAGAACATTCTGATCATATCGCACAATCCCGACGCTTCGGCCATGACCAAGGATATTTTTGAACAAATGCTGAAGAATCTGGTGTTCAACATCAACTTTTCGTTCGACAACACCAATGTGTGCGTCAAGGACCAGGCGGGCAACCAGGGAGTGACGGTGGGCGAAACGTTCGTGTCGCCGGCTGACGGCATCACCCAGCCCATTGCCTGCGTGAGCGATTTGGATTGCCTGAAATACAAAACCGACCTGCGTTGCGCGAGCTTCAAATACAAATTGCGGCATGATTTGCAGCGCTTGAATGATTTTAAGAGCATGACCGGCTCCATGGAGTCGTATAAATCCGCCAACGGTTATTATCCGAAATTGTCGGAAGGCACATTTTTGCCCGGCCGCACCAATTCGCGCTGGCCGTCCTGGTCTGAAACTTTGAGCGCGGCGGTGGGCGAGGCCATGCCTCTGGATCCGGTCAACCGTTTCATCTCGTGCGGTCTTTGTCAGGACAAGACGGGTGATAATAAAACCCAGGTGCCATGTGCGGTGGATGCCGACTGTCCGGCAGAAACACCGGTCTGTACGTCTTTAGTCGGAACTGATCCCAATTTAGTCGGAACCGATCCCAAAACATGCTGGAACACCGCCAAGCGTGAATTCACTTGTCCGTACATGAATGACATGGGCGAAACTCCGAGCACCAATTATCCGGCCGATTCATGGTTGCAGCCGTTTGCGCCTTCAAGGTTTTACTCGTACAAAGCGATTGACGGCGGACGACGCTTCGAGATCGGCGCCAACTTCGAGGTGCCGCCCGTCAAATTCGACGCCAACGGCAATCCTGCCAACTGGTGGTATCCGTCGTATCCCAAAGAAATGCGCCAGTGTTACACCAGCTCCACAGCTTCAAATAACCGCATGTGCTCGAACGATAGCGACTGCAAGAACTGCATTAATCCGTCGGATCCGAAATGCACAGCTCCCGTGCAGGCGAATTCCTGCAAGTCCGTGGGTTACCGCTGGTTGTTCAAGAACATCTGCAACAACGAGACTGTCGGCGAAGCGGGCGTGTGCGGCGACGGCGTTTTGCAGGGCAGCGAGATTTGCGAATTGGGCGATACCAAAATTGCTTCGTGCAATTACACCAAGCCAGACGACGGCTTTAAACTTCAGGTCTGCGACAACTGCACGGGCTGGGTCGACGACCCCAACTTGTCGGTCTGCCGCGCCAAACTCGAATGCGGCAACGGTCGCGTGGACGGCGCTTGCAAGGACGGCGCGTTGAAGGACTTTGCTTGCACCAAGAACGACGACTGCAAAGCCAGTGACGGTCCGCATGACTGTACGATTTTGGAAACCTGCGATGACGGCGTTTTGAACGGCTCTTACGGCAAGTGCAACAAGACCTGTACCGGTTATGATAAGTTCTGCGGAGACAACAAGCTGAATCCCGGCGAGGATTGCGACAATGGAGCGGACAACAACGCATACTGCAAACGCAGCGGCGACCAGTGCACCAACCTGAGCATATCGTACAGCGATACCTGCGGTTTGGGCTGCAAGGGCCATGCGCCGTATTGCGGAAATGCCACTACCGACGCGCCGGACGAACAGTGCGACGGCAATGTTTTGACCACGACCAGCGCGTTGTGCGCCGCAGGCGCCAATGTTGAGCAATTTTGCAAAACAAACGTCGATTGTCCCGGTTACGCGGGCTTCCATATCTGCCCGTCAGCGTCAGAATCTTTTCAGGTTTGCGGTGGTTGCATCGGCGACCCGGGCGAAACCCACCAAAGTTGCGTAGGCGTCCAAATCCCGCGCTGTACCACAGGCGCTATGATTTGCGCTCCACAAGGCGTGGCTGACGCAATAGCCAGTAACAAAGGTTACTTTAGCTTCGGAAACTCGAGCTTGAATTTACCGGCACCTGATGCGTATAAGTCATGCGTCACTGATGTCGGTTGTGCGACCGGACAACGTTGTATTGCCCTCAACCAGGGCATCAATTGCGACGTGAATCAGAACGATCCGAACACGAAAACCAGTCCCCAATGTTCGACCTATGGCGCGTCATATAAGGATAATCGCCTTGGAACGTGCCGCGTGTACGATACGGAACATGAACGCGATTGCACGGATCAGTGCCAATGGCAGCCGAAATGGAGCGTTTGCAAATTAGCGCATGCTTGCGGCGACGGCGTGGTCGATGAGGGCGAAGAGTGCGACGAAGGAGCGAATAATGCTTATTTCAATTCTTGCCTGCCCAGCTGCCGCAAGAATACCTGCGGCGATGGCTATACTTTGCTGAACGTCGAAGAGTGCGACAACGGTCCTGATAACGGCAAACCGGTTTGCAGCGCCCAGTACGGCTCGACCTGCAATGACTGCAGCGACCAGTGCAAAGTCATGGCCAGGTCGGGCGGCTATTGCGGCGACAACCGCGTCGATCAGGGAGAAGAATGCGACGGCAATGTCAAAGTCCAGGCCAAAGCTTTCACACCCAACAACGATTACGTATCCAGCACCTGGATAGGTCCCAGTATCACGGATCCGGCTGTCGTGGCGGTGCGCGATTATCTTGGCGCCATGTGCGACAAGCCTCCGTGCCAGATAATGGGCGAACGCGATCTGGGTTGCGATACGAAGTCCAAACCCGGTTGTGATGCCATTAAAGAGTCTACCCTGACCTGCCAGCAATTGGGCTATGACTTCGCCATCAATGATGCATTTAACCGCGCCATCCATGTTTGGGACTGGACCAAGGCCAGAGGTTTCAAATTGCCCGAAGAGATGATAAATATTTCGTTAATGTCATACGAATCCGTTGATCTATTGAGCAATGCGGGCCAAAATTTATGGATGAACCGCTTGATGACGTCCTGCGGAATGATGGGCGTGGATATTAAATCAATGAATTGTACGGATTGGTGCGCCTACAAAGGGGATCTCATGTGCTCTTGCGCCGGTCCGCATAGCATATTCCATTTTTACTGGAAACCCGTGGATGAATGGCCGTCCAAATTTGAATTCAGGAGATGCGTCAATTTACGCGGTTCGGCCAATGGTTTCGGCATGGTCGGCACGTCCAACACCAAGCCTTCGTGCAGCACGAGTTGCAAGCCTGCGGGTTGCGGACGCTGCGCCGAAGAGCCGGGCGACGGCAAGATCCACGGTTACATTTTTGACCGCGTCTGGCTGCAGGTTGTGCCCAACGCGCGCGTAACCCTGCAATACAACGGCATCAACGTGGACCAGGTCATGACCGACATGAACGGACGTTTCGATTTCAGCAATCTGAATACGCGCGAAGAATGCGGCAAGTATCGGCTGGTCATCGACAAGAACGACGATAATCCGTGCACTGATTCCAAGGTCGCCCGCGACCAACTGGGTCCGGATACCTGTTTGCGCGACATAACCGCCGACTTTGGCATGGCTGTAAACGAAGGACAGCGCGGCGGTTACTGGCCGTTTACCACGGATGAATTCTCGGTCAACAGCTATGCATGGACCGAAATGCTTGGCCTGATTCACATCTACCCGCGGCCGGCCAAGGGCGAAGGTTATATTTCATACGGCCGTCCGACCTGGCTGGATTCGGCTTCCTGGAACAATATAAAGGAATGTCAAAAGAATCCGGTTATAACCAATCCGGCTTGCTGGAGCGATCCCGTCGAATGTCAAAAGAACATGGTTTCCACCAATCCGGCGTGCAAGAACGAGTTAAGTCCCAGGATGCCGTGGTGGCCCATGTGGGAACCGCATGTCATCTGGCCCAGCAACCAGGCCAGGTTTGATCCGGTTTTGTCTTCAGGCAATACCGTGGGCGGATCACAAGCGTACGCTTTGTGCGACTATTCAAAACGCGGCATCATCGGCACCAACGTCTGCGCACGAGACTACAACTGGATAAACCAGGGAACATTGGATTTTGCCAATCCACCATACACCGGTCTCGTTTGTCCGCGCCTGCGCTGGGATTGGGATACGAAATGCCCGTTGGAAGGCTCTGGCAACTGTTCTTATCAATGCCAGAATCAATTAAATGCTTGGCGTTTATTGCCTGAATGGGGCATTAGCCTCAAACCTACAAAAGCCGCATGCGACAATTTTTGCAAATACAACTCTTCAGATCCGCCGAATTCGGTTTGCAGTACTAAGGACTGGACGAGTGACTTGCAAGCTTGCCACGTGGCCATCAACAGCGCGCAGGTTACGGCTTACTTCCGCTACGGCGATCCAAACAACTTGGGCAAAGCCTTGCCCGACCTGGTTGATCCGATCGAATTGTATTTTGCAGGTCCGGAGTATGATCCAATGTTCGATACATCCGTATTCACCATTAATAAAACGCAACCGCCGGCCGGAGTGGCTTCCTGGAGAGAATATTGGGCCAAGACCAAGACCAAGGTTTATGTAACCACAGATAAAGGCATCTACACGATTTCTCCGCAAGCCGGCGATTATACCATTGACGATTTCAAAAAACCGTTCTGGCACATCGCGAGCATATCGCCCATTGGCACGGTTACGGTCCAGAACCAATGGCAGGGGAGAAAAGATTTGCCACAGGGAGAAAATGGACCGCAACCAGATTCGAGCAGTTCGTTGAATACGCACTCCTCGTCTTTGAGGCCTCAAGGCATGGCGTGTTGGAATTACTATGGTTCCATATGCAGATATGAAGACAAGAATAATACGCTGATGCCCGTTCTCGATTATTGCACCGAACCGAACCAGACGGGTGCGGAAGGAATCGTAACCTTCAGGCCGGTTTTGACCCCCACTGGTTTGTTGAGCAAGCCAAAATGCGCAGATTACGGTCTTGGTTGGAAAAATGGCAACAGCGTTGAATCATTTAACCAAGTCAACTGGTAACCTATGTCACGCACCGCCATGTGGGTTGGAATATCCGCGCTTGCAGCCATCTTGTTGATCGGCGGAACGGTTTGGTTTTTGCGATCCAGGGGAGAGAATGTGACTACATTTATCTCCAACGTCCGTCAGGTGATTGCGCCTCAGGCTCAGAACCAGGTGCAGTATGACAAGCCCTCGAGATTCATAGTGGCCAGCACCACGCGTAAGATGGTTCTACCTGAAGCGTCTTCCACTTCGCCGATTGATTCCATGCAGTTGCCTGCAACATTAACAAAGTAAATATGTTTGATTCCGCCCCAACCAATCTTCCGTTCGAGTCGTCTGCGCCTCCGGCTTCGCCGCCGCCGCAATCCGCGGCTCCGATCAACGTGCCCGGCACCAAGGAGCCCGAGGATATTTTTTCGGATATCAAGGAACCGGCCATGCAATCCCAGGCTGCGCGCAACATGGCTCCGCCTACGGCACACGGCGGATTTCCGTGGAAGTTGGTGATCGGCATCGGCATACCCGTGGCGGTTTTGGCTTTGGGCATCGGCGGCTGGTACGTTTATCGCGCTTACACTCCGGTACCGGCTGCGCCTGTCATTCCTAAAGCGCAAACGCCGACTGCGGCCGTTCCGGCAAATCCGGAACCTAATAATGCCGACAAGGGTGTGCAAAATCCCGTACCCGCACCGGATGAAAACCAGGCAGCGGCCCAGCAGGCATCCATCGCCTTGATGCGCGAACAGGCGGCCAAGGAGCAGGCCCAGGCTGATGCTATGGCCGCGGCCGCCACGTCAGCCATTCCGGGGGTCGGACCGTATGCTTCGGGAACGACTTTTGCGCCGAGCGGACCGGAAACACAGCCGTCTGACGTGACGGGCGGGGAAACGGTTTCGCCGTTGGCAAATCCGACAATGAACGGCGTGCCGCCAGGCATCCAGCCGCAAAACGGCATTGCAGCCATGGCTCCGGGCACGGATACGGATCTGGACGGACTGACGAATTCAGAAGAATTGCTGCTGGGCACGGATCCAAATAAAAACGATACGAACGGCAACGGGTATGCCGACGGAGCCGAGGTGCGCAACGGATATGATCCGTTGAACAAGGGACAGAAGATAGAAACTTCAAAAGCCTTGAAAGTCGATACCGTCGGCAAGGCCAGTCTCCTGATGCCTTCGGTTTGGACGCGGCGCGCGGGCATAGGAGGCACCGAGTTGATAATGACCGGCACGCCGGCAACCATCAGCTTGTCCATGGAAACATTTGCCACCAGCAAGACGCTGATGGACTGGCTCATGTCCAAATATCCGGGTTCGGGAGCGGCAGATTATATCGCGGAAAAAACGGCGTCCGGTAACGATGTGGTATACTCTAAAGACAGATTGACCGCCTGGGTTTTATTGAATAATACGGTTTACACTTACCGCTATACCACGAATGGCACGACGACTTTGGATTTTGGCACCATATTCTGGCTCATGATCAATCGCATGCAGCTCGTGCCGTGATGTTGACTACTATGCCTGGAGAACAAATACCAACTTCGATGCCTGCGCCTGCCATGGGCAGCCCGGCTCCGGCCATGGCGCCGGAAATCCATGTGATTCCGGATCAGTTTTACGGTGCGGCGCTAAAGACCAAATTGACGACCGCAGCCAAGGAAAGTTCGGGAACGCCGGCAGGGGAAGGCGCCCCGTCCAAAAGCAAACTGCCGATTCTGATCGGCGTTGTCGTGTTTTTGCTTGTGGCCGGCATCGGCGGATTTTTCGTATACCAAAACCGCGATTCATTGTTTGGCAAACCCGCAGTGACGCCTCCGCCGCCACCGGTCGTGGTTGCGACGTCTACGCCCGAACCCCCGCCGCCGCCACCTCCACCGCCATCGGCACCTAGCGACCTGGTGGCAACCGCTTCCAATCCCAGCAGCGTGTCTTTGACGTGGACCGACACGGCTAACAACGAGAGCGCATACCGCGTGGAACGGCGCACGGCCGACAAGACGATTTACGAACGGGTGACCGACATGCCGGCCAACAGCACGATTTTTCAGGACGGTTCGGTGCAGGCTAGTAGCACGTATTTTTATCGCATAATCGCCAGGAACGACGTGGGCGAATCGGCTCCGAGTAACGAGGCCATGGTAAGCACTCCGGCTTTGCCTCCGCCGCCGCCAAAACAAGAACCTTTGCCGCCAGCCGGTTTGGACACTGATTCGGATGGTTTGACCGATTTGGAAGAAGGAATCTTCGGTTCGGATGCGCGCAATCCTGATACGGACGGTGACGGTTTCTTGGACGGCAACGAAGTCTTCAACTTATACAATCCGGCAGGACGCGCACCGGCAAAACTTTTAGGCAGCGGCCTGGTCAAGGAAGCCTCGGGTTCCATCGGCTGGTCCATGTTCATCCCAACGGCCTGGACAATCACTATGGACAAGACTGACGGTGCCGAAGCTACGATCGCAACCGGTCACGGCGAGGCGTTCAAGCTGACCATCGAGCGCAATGACGACGGACTGGCGGTTTTGGACTGGTTCCTCAAGAACAATCCGGACGCGGACAAGACGCGCATCATGCAATTCAAATCCAAAGGCGGTTATGACGGCATCATCGGTCCTGATTTGTTGACCACTTATATCCCTTGGGGCAATCGCATCTTCGTGTTCCATTATGACATGGCCAAACAACCGTTCATCAATTACCGCACCGTGTATTCCATGATGATGAACTCGCTGCAGCTCAAGGGCCTGCCAGTGGAAATGGTTCCATCAGGCACCGGACAATTGCCGTTCGAGCCCGCGGCCACCAAACCCGGAACCATTACCGAACCGGTTTCAGTCATCAGCGCCACGCCGACAGAGTCGGCGACAGAAGCACCGGCAGATATGACCCAACCAGCCAACACGCCTCCGCCGCCCGTAACGTCCACTTCCACGCTTTAACCATGAGCAGGGAAATGCTGACAATGGATCTGCAAGTCCATGGAAGAGTGCCCGGAGTCTGGACCCGGGCTGGCATAAAAAAGACCGCACACACGGTCTTACGGGATTTGAATATCAAGGAGGCGGAGATTGGTTTGGTTTTTTTGGACAGCCGGCAAATGGCCAAGAAGAATTTGGAGTACCGCAAGATCAACAAGCCGACCGATGTTCTGTCGTTCGGCTATGCCGTGCCGGGCAAAAAGTCCAAAGCACTGGTCGGTGACATCCTGATCTGTCCGTCATACGCCAGGGCGCAGGCCGCGGAGAGGAAAATTACGTTTGTCGAGGAGCTGAACAGATTGCTGATCCACGGAATTCTGCATTTATCCGGCATGGACCATGCTACGGACAGGACTGAGAAGCGCATGTTCGGCATACAGGAGAAGTTGGTTAAACAGGTATGAGCATATTCAAAAGACTGCACATCAGCGTGGGACATGCCTGGGACGGATTGCTGTTAGCCTTCCGCCAGGAGTTCAGTTTTCGCATCCAGGTCGTGGCCGCGCTGGCAGCCGGCATTTTTATTTTCCTGTTTCCTTTGAGCCGCGCGGAACGCAGTTTGATCGTGCTGGCCATTGGCAGCGTGCTTGTGCTAGAATTGCTTAACAGTACGATAGAGCGGTTTGTGGATATGGTTAAACCGCGCGTTTATGAGTATGCGCGGCATGTGAAGGATTTGTCTGCCGCTGCCGTGCTGGTCATGACCGTAACGGCCGTGATTTTGGCCGCAATAATTTTTGGTCCATACCTGACTTCGCTTGCCCGTTTATGAAGGGACGCTTGATTGCCGGTTTAGACATCGGTTCCTCGGCCATCCGCATGGCCGTGGGCCAGCTTAATGCCAACCAGGATCGGCAGATGCATTTGTCGTTGATCGGCGCGGCTGAGGTAAAGTCCCAGGGCATCACCAAAGCGGCCATCAGCTCGTTCGAGGACGCGGTCAGCGCCATTTCCGCTTGTCTGGACCAGGCCGAGCGTATGGTTGGTTTGCCTATCGAAGATTTGTACGTATCAGTCGGCGGTTCACAGATTTCCGTCATCGACGCCAAAGGCATCATCGGCGTGAGCCGTTCGGATCAGACCATCCGCCGCGAGGACGTAGTACGCGCTTTGGAAGCCGCGCGGACCTATGCCAACACGCCAAACTTCGACATCATCCATGTCTTGCCTTTGAGGTTTTCCGTGGACAACCAAAAGGACATCAAAGATCCGACCGGCATGCAGGGCATCAGGCTCGAAGCCGAGGTCAAAGTCATCCAGGGATTGTCCAACCATTTGCGTAACATTACCAAAGCGGTTTTTAGAACCAATGTAGACATTGATGAACTTGTTTACGCTCCTTTGGCCGCGGCCGAGGCCGTGACCAACAAGCGGCAGAAAGAACTGGGCGTGTGCGTCATCAACATGGGCGCATCCACGACCGGCATGGCCGTGTACGAGAACGGCGAGCTGGTGCATGCCAACACATTCCTCATGGGTTCTGACCATGTGACATCCGATCTGGTTTATACTTTGCGCACGTCATTCGAAGTGGCCGAACAACTCAAGCGCGCACGCGGCAGCGCGGCGCCCGAGAGTTTCCAGAAGCACGATCAAGTAGATCTCAAAGATTTTGGAGCCGAAACAAGTGAAGCTGTGCAACTGCCGTTCGTGGCTGAAGTCATCGAGGCGCGCGTGGAAGAAATTTTTGAGAAAGTCGAAAGCGAATTGAAACGCATCGATCGTTCGGGTCTGTTGCCGGCCGGCATGATACTCACCGGCGGCGGCGCAAAACTGCCGGGCATCACCGAGGTCGCGCGGCGCATCTTTCATTTGCCGGCAGTTGTCGGCGCGTCGCAAGCCGAAAGTTCGGTACCCGAGCTGGTGCAGGACACGCAGTTTTCGACAGCAGTCGGTTTGGTCCAGTGGGGCTACGAAGCCGAACGTCAAGCTGACGGCGCAGGCGGTGGAACTTTTGGCCGCACCGCGCGCCAGGCAGGGGACATGTTTTCCAAAATCTCGGATCCCATCAAAAAGATTTTCAAGAGTTTCATGCCGTGACTTACGAACTGAGAAAACAGTTTGTCACGTTTATCAGGTTTGTCACGAGCGACAATGGTCGAAAGGCAACAAGTCCGTATAGCGGGCTTTTTTGTAAAATGTCATTGAGAAGCGCTCAACCTATCGCTCAACCCTCACCCCCTGCCCCTCTCCCATCGAATGGGAGAGGGGCGTTATTTAGTAGATGATTGTAAAATTGAATTTCACAATAAACCTTTAACGTCTTTCCCCCGTTAGACGGGGGAGAGATGCCCGTAGGGCAGTGAGAGGGTTTGGTTTGTCGTGCCCCTTGACATATATAGTCTTTTCTTGACTACCCCTGTTTTGGCGGCTATGCTTTTGGAGATGAAGAGTCATTTTGTGGCTCATTAGAGCACCATTTGTCTACATTATTTATTCAATCTGAACCAATTCCGGTATGCCAGAAATTAAGCCTGACGTCGAAACATACGCAAAAATTAAAGTCGTAGGCATTGGAGGATCGGGCGGTTCAGCTGTGAATCGCATGATTACTGCCAAAATCCGCGGCGTGGATTTTATTGCCATGAACACGGACGTGCAAGCGCTGAATGCGTCGCTGGCTTCCAAGCGCGTTCATCTTGGCGAATCAACTTCGCGCGGTTTGGGCGCGGGCATGAATCCGGATGTGGGGGAACGCTCGGCCGAAGAAAGCCAGAATGAAATTCGCGAGTCGCTTAAAGGCGCGGACATGGTTTTTATAACTTGCGGCTTGGGCGGCGGCACAGGTTCCGGAGCAGGACCCAAGGTTGCGGAAATTGCGCGCGAGCTCGGCATTCTCACGGTCGCCGTGGTCACACGTCCGTTTCAGTTTGAAGGTTACCAGCGCAAGGCCATTGCAGACCAGGCTTACGAAAAACTTATCCAATACGTGGACACGATCATCACCATTCCGAACGATCGCATTTTGCAAATCATTGATCGCAAAACTTCCATGCTCGACGCGTTCCAGATCGTGGACGACGTGTTGCGCCAGGGCGTGCAAGGCATTTCGGACATCATCTCGGTCCCGGGTTTGATCAATGTGGACTTTGCAGATGCGCGCGCCATCATGGAGAACCGCGGTTCGGCCCTCATGGGCATCGGACGCGGACACGGAGACAACCGCGCCATCGACGCGGCCAAGGCAGCTATCGCTTCGCCGTTGCTCGAAGTCTCGATCGATGGAGCCAAAGGAATTTTGTTTACCGTCACCGGCGGTTCCAACCTGGGCATGTACGAAGTTACGGAAGCGGCCAAGGTTATTACCGAATCCGCGGACAGCCAGGCCAAGATAATTTTCGGCGCCATCATCGACGAGTCATTGAAAGATGAAATCAAAGTCACGGTAATTGCCACGGGTTTCAGCGAACGCCCGCCCATCGCGCCGGTTAAGACCATGATGGCCGGCGGTTCGTATCAGGTAGGGGACGGACGCCTTGAAAAGTTTTCTTTCCAAAAACCCACACCGCCGCAGCATTCGGTTCCGAGTTTTGTGGCCGAACGCGCGCAGCAAGCTCACGTACAGGCTCCGGCTCCGCAGCCACGACAAGTCGAACGTCCGGTCCAGCCCCAGCCCGCGGCTCATCAGCCTCACGTTCAACCGCCGAGCTATGCTCCGGTCCAGGCTCCGGTAACTCCGCCGCCTGTCCAACAGCAACGCGTGGCCAACGACCCGCCCCCGTCCAACCAACCCGCAGCTTCGGATGATGTGGCGGACATACCGTCTTGGTTTAGGAAGAAGATGATGTGACAAATGAAACCCTCGTCATCCTGAACTCGTTTCAGGATCAAAGACTAATTTTCATGTCATCTTGAGCGAAGTGAGTTAGACGAACGCAGTCGAAAGATCCGGTTTTAAGTTATAAGCAAACCAGATCCCTCGGCTCCGTCGGACTCCGCTCGGGATGACAGTAATATGGTTTTTTGATGCCGAAACAAGTTCGGCATGACAAAGAGGAGTGTTTTTAGTGTAGAATAGTAAAAGTATGCATTGCCCGGTTTGTAATCACGAGGAAAGCAAGGTCGTGGACTCGCGCCTGTCGGGCGACGGGACTTCGATTAGGCGGCGCAGGACGTGCGAATCTTGCGACCATCGTTTCTCGACCGTGGAAGAGATCGAGCTTTTGGATACTACGGTCATCAAGCGCGACGGACGGCACGAGATGTATGTGCGCGACAAATTGACCGCCGGCATCCGCCGGGCTTTGGAAAAGCGTCCGTATACCCAGGAAGATTTTAAAACTTTGGTCCAACACATAGAAAGCGACATCGCCCGCCGCGGCGGCAACGAAATCAAAAGCTCTGACATCGGCGAAATCGTCATGGATCGTTTGCGGACGTTCGATAAAATCGCATACATCCGCTTCGCTTCCGTCTACCGCGCGTTCGAAGACGTGAAGACCTTTCAGAGGATATTGGATGATGTGAAGGCGAAGGGGAAGAGGAAGTTAAAGAGTTAAGACCCTCTATCCGGCTCGTCGGACTCGCCACCTTTCCCTCCGGGTTCGGGGGAAAGGACGGGGATCACCACCAACATCAGCAGTCCGCAAGTCTCTTCCCCCCGGCGGGAGGGAAGAGATTTAGAGATGAGGGGACTTTACTGTTTTAACGTGCTCCGTTTCCGTTTTCCCCTCTTATTTAGTATCATATAGTTCATATATGCCCCCCCAACAAAAACGCACCAAGATCGTGTGCACGCTCGGTCCGGCTACGACAAAACCTTCGGTTGTGAACGCCATGCTCAAGGCCGGGATGAATGTGGCGCGGTTGAATTTTTCGCATGGAGTTTACGAAGAACATCAAAAGGCCATGGACATGGTGCGCGGTTTGGCGGCTAAGCTCGACATACCTGTGGCCATTCTCCAGGATTTGCAGGGTCCCAAGATTCGCGTGGGCGATTTACCCAAAGAGGGGATTCAGCTCAAAGCCGGCACCGAAGTCATATTCTCAACGCGGCCCAATTCGCCCAAGAACATGATTCCGGTCACGTACGATAAACTGCATCAGGATGTTCAACCCGGACAAAAACTTTTGTTGGCTGACGGGCTTATGGATGCGCGCGTGACCAAAGTACAGGGACGGGACGTGTACGCGCTGGTTGGTACCGGTGGACTTCTGACTTCGCACAAAGGTCTGAATCTGCCGGAAACAAAAGTTTCGGTCAGCGCCATTTCGGAAAAGGATAAGAAAGATCTGGCTTTTGGCGTCAAAGCCGGGGTGGACATGATCGCCTTGTCCTTTGTACGCACGGCCAAGGAAGTTTTGGATTTGCGCTACATGATCAAGAATGAGGAGAAGAAACTGGGCAAGGAATATACCAGCCGGCCGCCCATCCGCATCATTGCCAAGATAGAAAAGCGCGAGGCCGTGGATAATATCGACGAGATTCTGGATGCGGTGGACGGCATCATGGTGGCGCGCGGCGATTTGGGCATCGAGATGCCGGCCGAGGACGTGCCGCTCATCCAAAAGCGTTTGATCGAGAAGGCGCTGGAAAAAGCCAAGCCCGTGATTGTGGCCACGCAAATGCTCGAATCCATGATCCAGAATCCGCGGCCCACGCGCGCTGAAGTCAGCGACGTGGCCAACGCGGTCATCGACCACACGGACGCGGTCATGCTCTCCGCCGAATCCGCGGCCGGCAAATATCCGGTCGAGGCGGTCGAGACCATGGCGCGCATCGTCAAGCGCACGGAAAAATCCAAATTTGACGAGGTCAAAGCCCCGACCCTGCGCATGTACGACACCGAGGAAGAAGCCGTGTCCAGCATGGCCGGCATCCTGGCCCGGTCCACCAAAGCCAAACTGATTTTAGTCGCCTCCCTGTCCGGCGCCGCCGGCCGCATCGTCAGCCGCTTCCGCCCGGTCCTGCCCGTTTTCGTTTCTACCAACCAGGAACGCGTGTACCGCCAGATGGCCATCTCGTGGGGCGTGGAACCGTTCGTCATGCCCACCTGCCAAACCATCGAGGAGCTGATCGAACGTTCTATTTTATATCTCAAGAAAAAACGTTTGGCTAAGACAGGGGATTCGATGATTGTGATTGCGGGGGAACCGGTGGGGGTGAGCGGGCATATCAATTTTGTGGAGTTGAGGACGTTGTAAGACACTTGAAAATTGAGATAAATAAAAGTGCCACAACAGGCACTTTTAAATTTGGTTAAAAGTTAAAATTTTGGCTTCTTTGTGATCTTTTTTAGCAAGTGGTACGATCCGATCGCTAAATCAGTGATTGTGGATAAAATGATCTCAACTAAGCCATATTTTAAAGCAAACGACTTCGTCTTATATAACGGGGATTCTATTGCGTTATTGAACGAAATGGAACCGAACACGGTGGATATGGTTTTTGCCGACCCTCCGTACAACCTTTCGAATGGCGGTTTTACCGTCCATGCTGGCCGTCGCGCTAAGGTCGACAAAGGGGATTGGGATAAAAGCAAGGGATTTGAAGATGACTACGATTTTCATTTTAAGTGGCTGGAAGCTTGTAAAAGAGTCTTGAGGCCGCACGGCACTCTTTGGGTTAGTGGAACTTATCACTCGATTTATCAATGTGGTCATGCAATTCAAGCTTTGGGTTTTCATATTCTGAATGACATCGCATGGTTTAAGCCGAATGCTTCACCGAATTTAAGCTGCCGTTTCTTTACGGCAAGTCACGAGACTTTGATTTGGGTGCGCAAAGAAAAGAAAGCGAAGCATATTTTTAATTATAAGGAGATGAAGAATGGAGAATGGCCTGAAGACAAATTTAAAAAGCCAAATAAGCAAATGAGATCTGTCTGGTCATTGAATACGCCGCGACCGGACGAAAAGATTTTTGGCAAACATCCTACGCAAAAACCGCTGTCTTTATTAAATAGGATTGTTCTCGCAAGTACCAAAGAAGGGGATTTGGTTTTGGATCCTTTCACTGGTAGCTCGACCACGGGTTTAGTTGCTGTTAAGAATGGCAGAAATTTTATTGGGATTGATACTGATCAAAAGTATTTGGATTTATCAGTAAATCGGCTTAAAGGAATGATGAGACGTAGTTAGTTTTTTGATATGTTATCCAGCATTAAATACAAAGCACTTCAAAAATATATTGATATTCTTGAAGCGAATAAAGGAAAAACCTTAGGTCAGATTGTCGAGGAGCTGCACCAAGGTAAACACGTCCATTATAAAAAAGGAGCAGGGGGTTTGATAATCGAAAATTTATTGGGACTGACAAATAACAGTTCACCCAAAGCTGATTTAGAGGAATTAAAAATCGAGGTAAAGGTTTTGCCGTTACAAATGGAGACATGGAAAGCTAAAGAACCGACGCAGATTAAAATGATTAATTATTTAAAATTAGTACACGAAACCTGGGAGACTGCGGAAATAAAAGACAAAATTGAAACAATATTATGGATTGTTTACGGGGTTAAAAAAGTCAATGGAAAAAATGTTTCACAAGATAAATATAGGTAATTAGTGGGAAACGTAACCATGAGGTGTTAAAATACCCTTATGGCTACAAGGCGAAACAACGTTTTCGGGTGCGCGGCCAACTTTTTGAGAGGAAAAAAGTGTGTTTGGTGCGG
>Ga0315281_10002121_pt1 | contig 29429 bp, 25 predicted proteins | sample YL17G07_0_MG_FD_204540 | JGI IMG/M metagenome (GOLD analysis project Ga0315281, IMG submission 204540) | Sediment microbial communities from Yellowstone Lake, YNP, Wyoming, USA - YL17G07_0 | ecosystem: Environmental > Aquatic > Freshwater > Lake > Sediment | place: USA: Wyoming | collected...
TACGCGCCATCGCCAGCCCGAAAGTCGACCAGGACCTCGTCGCGTGGATGCGGCTGCAGCCGTACCGGGTCGACCGTCTCGTCGACGGGAAGCGCGTCGTCATGACCCACGGCTCCCCCTGGGAGCCCTGGAAGGAATACCATTACCCGCACGAAAGCGTCTGGTCCCGCGCGGCCACGCTCGACTGCGACGCCCTCGTCGTCGGGCACACGCACTTCAAGATGGCCCAGCGTTTTGGTCGTGTGCTCGTCATCAACCCGGGGTCAGCCGGGGACCCGCGCGACCACCGGAACAGCTTCCAGCTTTCGTGCGCGACCTGGGACACGACAGCGGACGAAGTGACGTTCTACGATTACAAGGATCCGACCCGGAACTTCGCCGCGTCATCGGCGCAACTGTGAGCCCGCCCATCCGGGCAGGCGTGCAGCGCACCAGGCGGCGGCGTGACCGGGCGCAGAGAGGGAGGGCGCGCACATGAGCGTCGTCGGCGAGCTCCTGGCACGTCACCACGAGCGGCTTTCGGGGTACCCGGCGCCGCTGCAACAGCACTTCGAAGCAGGGCTGCGGGCGCTGCAGACGCGGCTCACGCCCTCTCAGTTGCAGATCTGGTCCGAGACGGGCGTCGAGTTGACCACGCTCAGCCTGCGGTCGTGGGAGGCGGCACAGGAGTACTTCCACGCCGGCGAAGTCTTCCCGCCCAACACGACCTGGGACGCGATCGAGGCCCTCGGCCGCGAGGCGCTGACCATGGCCGCAGAATCAGCGCCCCTGGCCGTCTCGTTCCTTCGTTCGGCGCCGTCCGCGATCGAGGCGCTTGGCCCGAACCATCTGCGCCAGTGGGCTGACCTGGGCCGGCGGCTGTACAAGGGCAACTGGAAGAGCTCGTCGCTGGCGGCCCAGTTTTATGACCTCGGCCCGGGCATTTTCCAGGTGCTCCGCATCGGGCAGGCGGCGCGGCTGGTGCTCTTCGTCGACGAGCTCTCGCGCCACAGCTACGAGCTTGCTTCGGCCTGCCTGGCCACGGCCACGGAAGTCCTGAAGCGGCTGGACGACGACGATCGCCTGCCGTTTCTCGCTTTTGCCGTTGAGCTGGCGCAGTCGAGTTGGGCCGACTCGCGGCTCTATTTCGAGCGGGGCGCGCCGCTCATCCAGAAAGTCCACGGGCCCATGCGGGAGCGCTACCTGCTGCTCGCCGCCTCCGTGGCGCGTGGGCACAACCGCTCGGCGTTCCAGTACTTCGAAGAGGCGGCCGTCGCCCTCGGCGAACTGGAGCCTGACGACCATCACCAGGTGATCGGCCTGGCCGAGCAGCTCGTGCCCTACTCGCCCTTCGCGGCCATGGACTTCCTGACGAGCGCGCCGCGCGTGCTCGAGCGCGTGCACGTCGACGAGCTGGAGGCATGGCAGATCGCCGGGCTGCGCATTCTGCAGGCCAGCCACGATGGCGGCGAGGCCTACTTCCGCCTGCAGTCGACCCGGGGCGAGGGCATTCTCGACACCCTCTCGGCGCGCGTCGAGCTTTCGAAGGTGGGCGAGATCTTGCGGCTGTATTGCAAGGCGCTCACGGGCAAGAACGTCAGCGTCCAGACGACGGCGTCGCTCGCGGAAAAGGGCATCGGCTGGGTCGACGAGCACCGCGCCAGCACCGAGGGCAGCACGATCTACCTTCCCGACATGATGGAGCGGTATGCGAAGAAGGAAGACAACTTCGCCTCCATGAAGGTGTTCGCTACCCACCAGGCGGCGCACATCGAATTCGGCAGCTTCGACTTCGTCTTCGACCGCCCGGGCATGGTGTTCGGCGAGAGCCGCATGGCGCTGGCGGGCGACCGCCCCGCGACCGCCGTGACCGACATGGAGCGGTTCTTCGACCTGTTCCCGGACCGGAAGCTCGCCTCGGACCTGTACGAGGTCGCCGAGGACGCGCGTATCGACGGCGCCGTCAAGCGCGAGTACGGCGGCATCCGCGGGCCGCTGGGCCGCATGCAGGCGGCCGAGATAGAGCACCGCCCTGACGTACGCACCCTGCCGCTGCGCGAGGGCTTCGTCGAGAACCTGGTGCGCGCGAGCCTCGACGGCTCCGACGCCGTGCTCTGGCCGAAGAGCCGTCAAGAGCCGATGGCGCAGGCGCTCGGCGTGCTCCAGGCCGTCGGCGGCGACGGAGCGACCGTGGAGGACGCTGCCGAGGCCACGATGCGGCTCTACCGGCTCGCCATCGCCATCCCCAACGTGCGTGAAGACGGCGACGGCGAATGGGACAACGTGGAGCCCATGGAGGGCGCCCAGCAGATGGCGGCCGACGGCGGGGAGATGGGCGGCGAAGGCAGCGAAATGCAGATGGGCGACGTCGGCGAGGGCGAGGACCAGTACCAGAGCCCTCAGGACGTCGACTTCCGCGGCGACTTCAAGCCCGAGCTCGTGCAACTGCTCATGAAACTGAAGCAGGACGCCATGGGTGGCGACGCCGGAAAACAGTCGCCCACACAACTGACGCCGGAACAACTGGCAGAGCTGCTGGCGAAGAGCGCCGAGATCGACCTCGACTCGCTCATGGAAGGCGACCTCGACGCCACCACGGGCATGTTCATGTCGAACCTGATGAAGGAAGCCGGCACGCCCAGCCAGGACAAGGACAAGAAGGGCGACCCCACGAGCGACCAGAGCACCGGCGAAGGCGAAGGCGAAGAGCCGCTCGCGCCCATCGTGACGACCTACTACTACGACGAGTGGGACTTCCGCGCGCAGGACTACAAGCCCCGCTGGTGTGCGGTCAAGGAGTCGAAGCTCGAGCAGGGCGAGGAGAACTTCTACGAGAACACGCTGCGCGAGCACGCGGGCCTCGTTGCCCAGACGCGCAAGCAGTTCGAGCTGATGAAGCCGGAGCTCTTCCGGAAGATCAAGCGGCTCCCCGACGGCGAGGACTTCGACCTCGACGCCGCCATCGAGTGGACGATCGAGCGCCGGGCCGGCGGTTCACCGAACGAGAAGATCTACTGGCGGCGAAACAAGATAGAGCGGGACGTCGCTGTCGCCTTCCTCATCGACATGTCGGCCTCGACGGACGAGGAGATCAACAAGCGCGAAAAGAAGTACGACGACGACGAGTACGACGACGACCCGCGGAAGTACCTGAGCTGGTGGGTTTCGAAGCGGCGCCAGGAGTTGACGAGCCCACCCAAGCGCATCATCGACCTGGAGAAGGAGTCGACGGTGCTGCTCATGACGGCGCTCGAGACGATCGGGGACCAGTACGGCATCTACGGCTTCTCGGGCTACGGCCGGGACAACGTCGAGTTCTTCGTGATCAAGGACTTCGACGAGCGCCTCGACCAGCCCATCAAGCAGCGCCTCGACAAGATCACGCCCATCCGTTCGACTCGGATGGGGCCGGCGATCCGGCATGCGACGCACAAGCTCAAGCTGACCGAGGCGAAGGTGAAGATCCTCGTGCTTCTCAGCGACGGCCGCCCCCAGGACCACGGCTACGGGCGCGACCGCACGGAGAAGGAATACGCCATCCACGACACCAAGCAGGCCCTGAACGAGGCCAAGCGCGAGGGCATCACGCCCTTCGCGCTCACGGTCGACCGGGCAGGCCACGACTACCTGAAGACGATGTGCGAGGACATGGGCTACGAAGTCGTGGCAGACATCGAAGCCCTGCCCAGCCGTCTGCCCGCCCTCTACCGGCGGCTCACCGAGTAGTGCGGGCCGCGGGCCATTTCAACGACGGGCGGCGCGCGCCGTGAGGCTGATCCTCGTGCGCCACGGCCAGAGCGAGGGCAACGCCAGCGGCGTCCTCCAGGGCCGGCTCGACTTCGGGCTGACCGCGCTCGGACGCGTGCAGGCGGAGGCCACGGCCCGGCATCTCGCTTCCTTGAGCGTGGACCGGCTGCTGAGCAGCCCGCTCGGCCGCGCGACCCAGACCGCCGAGCCAATCGCGGCAACGCTGCGCCTGCCGATCGAGCCAGAGCCGGGCCTCATGGAGTACGACGTGGGCGAGGTGAGCGGACTGGCGCCAGCCGAGGTCCGGGAGCGATATCCGGATGTCGTCGCTGCCTACCGGAAGGGGCTGCGTCCTGCGTTCCCCGGCGAAGAGGGCCGTGACACGTTCCACGCCCGCGTACGGCAGGTGGTCGAAGCCCTCGAAGGCACGAAGCAGACGGTGGTCGCCGTCGCTCATGGCGGCGTCATCTCGGCCGTTTGCTACCAGGTGCTCGGCATGGCGCCGCAGCGGCGGGGCGCCTTCGAAACGGCCAACTGTTCCATCACCGAGGTCGTCATGGACCGCCAGGGGCGCCTCGTGCTCACCCGGCAGAATGACGTCTGCCACCTGGCCGGCGTCGTCACGACCCTCGACGTCGGCTAAGCCAGGCGCTCGTCCGCGCCGATCGAGAGAAGGTAGCGCCCCGCGAGCGAGGCGCGGCCGGGCCCGGATGACAGCAGCGCCGCGACGTCCGCACGCGTGTCGAGGTCAAGGCTTAGCGCCGGAGAGTCGACGGTGGTGACTCGCATCCCGGCCGCCGCGGCAGCGGCTGAGTGCTTCGCGTGGCTGCCCGGACCATAGGCGAGCGCGAAGCGCCCCGGCGGCCGCAGCAGCATCGCGTTCGTGCCGCCATCGGGGCTCCGCACCATCGTCACTGACGGCGCGGGCGGCGCACTCCCCACGAGCGAACGCACCTCCGCCGCGGTAGCAAGCGGCAGGTCCGCGTGCAGAATGAGCACTTCCCGCAGGCCCTCGATAGCAGCCTCGAGCTGCGCATTGAGACCGGAGAGCGCGGCCTGCTCGGGCACAACTGCGACGCCCGGCAACTCGCGCGCGACGGTCTCGTCGGCGGTCAGCACCCGCCGCTCGAGGCCGGCGTCCCTCACGGCAGCGAGGACGGTCTTCAGCGTTTGCAGTTGGAGGCCGGCGCGTTCCTCGACCGAGAGGAGGTCCGCCAGGCGGCCCTTCGCCCGGTCGAGCCGGTTGACGGGGATGACCGTCACCGGCCCCACGCTACGCGCCGCCCGCTTCGACGACGACCCGGGCCAGCGCCGCCTTCTTCGCGTCGCTGCTCATGATCGTGTCCGTCACCACGCAACGCATGCCGAGGCTTTCGACGGCGGGCGCCAGGTCGCGGTCCTGTTCGTCGATCACCATCACGTCGATCAGGCCGCGATAGATGCGGGCCACGCCCAGCGCGGAGACTTCGTGGCCGAGTGACTGGAGCATCTTCGCGGCGGGGCCCTTCACGACCTGCCCGGCGATGATGGGACTGATCGCCACGCGCCTCGCTTTCGAGGCTGCCAGGGCCTCACTGATGCCCGGCACGGCGAGAATGGGCCCGATGCTGACGATCGGGTTGCTCGGCGCAAGCACCACCACGCGTGCGTCACGCAGCGACTCCAGGACGCCGGGCGCGGGCCGGCTGACTTCCGCGCCCTCGAAGCGCACCTCGCGCACGTCGACTTCGGTGCGGAGCCGCACCATGTAGTCCTGGAACGCGATCTCGCCCTCCGGGCCATGGATGCGCGTCGCCACGGGCTCGTTGGACATCGGGAGGACCGTGATGCCCAGGCCCCAGGCCCGGACGAGTTCGCCGACAACCTTGTCGGGAGCCATCCCCGCGCGCAGGAGCCGCGTGCGGTGGATGGCCATGGCAAGGTCACGGTCGCCCAGGTTGAACCAGCGCTCGTAGCCAAAGCGCTGGAGCTGGTCGACGACGGCGAACGTGTCGCCGGTCAACCCCCAGCCGGTCTCCGGGTTGACGGCGCCGGCGAGGGCGTAGATGACGATGTCCGTGTCGGGCGAAACGTGGAGGCCGAACATCTCGACGTCGTCGCCCGTGTTGGAGATGACGGTGATGCGCGCGGGGTCGACGGCCTGGACGAGCCCCTGGAGGAAGCGGGACGCGCCGACGCCCCCGGCAAGCACGGTGTACATGGCGCGATTGTAGGGCGGGCGCCCTTCAGGCGCCGGGCCCTTCGAGCGCTGCGTGGGCAACGGGGCCTGGCTGGCGCGCGGGCGCGGGTCGCGCAGGAAGCACTGCCGCACCAGCAGGCGCGTCGCGGACAGGTGACTCCCCGGGGGCTGCCGGCGCACGCTCGCCAAAGGCCGCGCCCGTTTCGACCGCGACGAAGATCGCGAGGAGCAGCCAGAGGAACGGGTCGTCGAGCAGCCTGCCCTCGGACTGGCTCTGGAGGATGATCCCCATCATGCCCGCCGCCAGCCAGCCGATGATGAGGCGCTCGTAGGCGACGCGCGTGACGAAGTAGGCCCGGGCCATCGCAAGGCCGGCGCGGAAGGCGACGAACGCGAACATCGCCGCCCCGACGATCCCCAGCTCGGCGAGGATAGAGACGACCGAGGTGTGCGACAGGGTGGTCTGCGCCCAGGACGGGATGAGGTGAAGGTAGCTCACCACGAGGGCGTGCTGGAAGTTGCCCGAGCCAACGCCGACGAAGGGGTTGTCTTTCCACATCTGGACTCCGGCGCGGATGAGGAACTCGCGCGAGCCCAGCACCTGCACGCCGTCGGTGAGCGTGCGGATGCGGTCAGCGTTCGCGCCTCCCTGCGAGAGCAGGAAAACGAGCCCTATCGCGACCGCAGTCCCCGCCGAGCCAAACAGGCGGAGCTTCGTCGAACGCGCGATGGGCGCCGTCAGTGCGACGAAGGCCGTGCAGAAGGCGAGCGACAGCCAGCCCGAGCGAGATGCGGTCATGATGGTCCCCCCGAAGCCCAGCACCAGCGCGGGGAGCGCCAGGTAGACCGTCTGGCGGCGCGGACCCGTCGCGAGCACCAGGCCCGCGGCCAGCGAAAGCGCAATCGCGAAGTAGCGTGCGAGGTGGTTGGGGTCGGCGAACGTGGCGTTCGAGCGGTAGGTGTAACCGTCGGAGCCGATGAGGATGTCGCGCCAGTTGAAGACACCACCGACGCGCTGGGCGATGGCGATTGCCCCGAGCCCACAGGCAACGAGGAGAAACGCACCGGCGATGCGCTCCACGTCGCGCCGGTCTTCGATGAGCGACGGGGCCGCGAACAGGAAGGCGACGTACACGGGCAGGATGAGCACGGAGTTCGGGGCCTTCGTCGAATCGGACCAGAACAGGCCGAGGATGATGAGCGCGAGCAGGCCCGCCACTGGCAGCAAAACCATGGAGTCGGGGAAGAGCGCCCGCGGGTGGTGCCGCGCGCGGAAGGCAGCCACGCCGATGGTGGCGAGCATCGCCGCCTTGCCGGGGTTGAGAAGCGCGCGGATGGCGCCGCCAGCACCGCTCTCGCCGAGCGAAGAGAGCGTCTGTGTGCCGAAGTACTCGATCGGGAGGCCGATGATCACCGCGGGAATGAGCAGCTTCGGCTCACGGAGGAGGATGACCGCCGCGAGGAGGGCACCCTCCATGACGGCCAGGACGAGCAGTTCGAGCATGAAGGGAGGGACGCCTCGTGAATCTCGTCACTTTGACCGGCTGGCGGCCTGAGCCCTACCATACGGCCCAATGCCCCCCGGTACCAGCGGCCTGGAGCGCGACCTTCACCTTGTCCGGCGCCGGGCGTGGTTGTTCATCCCCTTCCTGATCCTCGGGATTGTCGTCGCCCTCCTCTTCGGGAGCTTTGCGGGCAAAGCGAACGCGGTCGCGACGCTCCAGCTGGACACGGTCATCCAGGACGTCGTCTCGGGCGGCGATCGCGGGCTCCGGATTTTCGAAGCGCAGTCGATGACGCAGGACGACCGCTTTCGCGCGGCAGTCGTGGCGGCAAGCGGCGATCCTCAGCTCGACTACTCCCGCTATGTCATCTCGCTGATTCCCATCTCGATAGGCGACGGAGTCTCGCGCGGGACGCTGACCGTCTCGATCAAGGACGGCAACAAGGCCACGGCCGAGAAGCTGCGTCAGGTGTTCGTCGATGTGTACATCCGCGAATACACGTCGCTCGACGGCCTCTTTCGGAAGCGCTTCATCGAGAAGAAGCAGGAAGTGGTCGACGAGGCCGAGCGTCGCTTCCAGGAAGCCTACAAGAAGCTGAAGCCGCTGGCGGATGCCCAGCACGTCCCGCTCGATTCCCTGGTGCGCATCCACGGGTCGGCCGACGCAGGCCCGGCAGTCGAGTTCGACAAGCAGGAGGCCGCGCTGCGCGGCGAGTTGGCGCTCGTCACGGCAGCGCTCGCGACGCCCGCGACCGCAACTTCCGGGGTGCAGGCATCTGCCCTCCTCGGCGTGATGGTTGCCGACGGCGCCGCCGCCCAGGCCGCACTGCAGGCGCGGCAGGCGATCCTCGCCAGCGCGATCGACCAGCTCGCAGGCCGCCGCGCGGCTATCTCCGACGGCGCCTTCGACCCCGGCTTCCTCGCGCAATTGGACGGGGTCCGCGCCCTGGCCGACGTGAAGGAGCAGAGCTACGTGCGCCTGGAAGCAGCCCATGTGGCAGTCACGAGCGCGCAGAGTACGCTGGAAACGTCGTATTCGGCGTCCGGCGGCGTCTCCGGGACGACCATGGGACGGGTGGCGATAGTGCTGGCAGTGACGATCGTCTTCGGCCTGATCGCGATTTACCTGGTCGAGTGGCTGAGCCAGGTGCGCGCGAAACACGAGTTGTAGCGGCGGAGCGGACGAAGATGCGCATTGCGGAGATCAACGACATCGCTTCCGTTGCCTCGGGACTGGCCGTGGGTCTGCGCGCCCGCGGACACCAGGTGACCATCATCCGGCCGCGTCTCGTCGGCGGGAAACTGCCCTGGATGGTGAAGCCCGTTGTCGGGCCGGTGCGCGCCGTGGAGTGGGCGCAGATCATCCGCCAGGTGCACGAGGGCGAGTTCGACGTCGCACACATTCACTACGCCTACCTGGGCATGCTCGGGGTCGTCGGCAAGTTTCCCTACCTGCTCCACTGCCACGGGAGCGACGTGCGGCTCATCACGCCTTTCACCCGCCCCATGATCGAACGCGCGCTCGCGAACGCCGAGCGTGTGTTCTACGCGACCCCCGACCTCGCGGAGTACATCACCCATCGCCGGTCGGACGCGCAGTTCCTGCCGAACCCGATCGACACGGCCGAGTTCCGGCCCCTGACGCAAGCGGCGGAGAAGCGCGACGTGTTCATCTGCTGCTCCCTCACGGACGTGAAGGGTGCTCCCCGGCTCCTCGACGCCTGCCGGCGGCTGGCCGACAGCCGTCCCGACATCCGTATCACCGCCATTGCCGGCGGCCACTACACGGGGCTCTTCAGCCGGCTCCCGAACGTGACCCTGATCCCGCACCAGCCTCGAGAGCGGCTCCCGGAGGTCATCTCACGTCACGGTGTGGTGCTTGGCCAGGTGCTGCTCGGCGCGGCCGGAATGGCGGAGCTCGAAGCTCTCGCCTGCGGCCGGCCGGTTGTGACCTGGTACCGGTACAACCACGCCTATCCCGAGCCACCCCCGTTCGTGCGGGCCGTGGACGGTGTCGACATCGCGACCAACGTCGCGCGACTGGTCGACGACGCGGACGAACGCGCGGCGCTCGGCGAAGCCGGACGCGTATGGGTCGAGCGTTACCACGCCGTCGCGACCATCGCCGAGCGCGTCGAGGCGGCGGCGCTGAGTGCGACGGGACGCCTCGACCGGGCGGCGGCGCACGCCAGGGGCGCCTGAATGACGCCTCTGCAGGCCACCGGGCGCCTCGACGACCGTCCCCTGGATCTGCCAGCCCGCCCCCTCGTTTCGGTCGTGATCCCGTGCCTCAACGAGGAACGGTACATCGTGCCGCTGCTGGATTCGCTGGCGGGGCAGGATTACGGGCCGGGCAGCGTCGAAGTGATCGTCGCCGACGGAGGGAGCACCGACCGGACGCGCGCCCTCGTAGCGGAGTACACGTCGCCGTTCCGCCGGCTGGCGCTGGTGGAGAACCCGAAGCGCATCACGGTCGGCGGGCTGAACGCGGGCATGGACGCCGCCACGGGCGACTGCTGGATCATCGTCGGTGCGCACAGCCGTGTGCGGCCCGACTTCATCCGTGCCTCGGTCGAAGCCCTGCGGCGCACCGGTGCGGCCTGCGTCGGCGGGCCCATCGAGACCGTAGGAGAGGGCACGATGGGCAAGGCGATCGCGGCCGCTATGTCGTCGCCGTTCGGCGTCGGAAACGCCCGTTTCCGCTACGCCGACCGCGAGGGCGAGGTCGACACCGTGCCCTTCGGTTGCTACCACCGGAGAGTCTGGGAGGTCGTCGGCCGCTTCGACGAGACGGTCGACGGCGCCGACGAGGACAGCTACAACCAGCGGCTCATCGAAGCGGGTGGGCGGATCGTGCTCGTGCCGACGATCCGGAGCACCTACTTCCCGCGGCGCACGTTCCCGGCCCTCGGCAAGCAGTACTGGGAGTACGGTGCGGCCAAGGGCACGCTCTTCAGTCGCGGCGCCACGCTCCAACCCCGTCACTTCGCGCCCTCCGCGATGGTCGTAGGCGGGCCGGCGCTCCTCGCCCTGGGCACCGCCTTCCGCTGGGCGCGCACGCTCTTGCGGCTGCTGGCCGGGCTCTACGTCGTCGGCGGCCTGTTGACGGCCCGCCAGGCCGCCAGGAAGTCCGGCGCGAGCACGCTGCTCACCTTTCTCGCGATGGCCACCATGCACGCCGCCTACGGTGCGGGCTTCCTGGCGGGGGCATGGCGGGAGCGCGACAAGCTGCGCCACAACCTCGCGGCGCGGTAGCTCGCGGACCCGGGTGAACGTCGCGGTCGCGCTGGTACACTGGGGCCCGTGACCGAGCTCCGCATCCCGTTCTTTCGCCCCTCGATCGACGAAGACGACATCGCCGCCGTCGCGGAAACGCTGCGCAGCGGCTGGCTGACGACAGGCCCGAACGTGCGTGCGCTTGAGGCCGAGCTCGCGGCCTACTGTGGAGCGAAGCACGTGAACGCCGTGAACTCCGCCACGGCAGCGATGCACCTGGCGCTCGCGGCCTGGGACGTCGGACCGGGCGACGAGGTGGTCACGACCCCCTATACGTTCGTCTCGACGGCGAGCGTGATCGTACACGTCGGCGCGAAGCCCGTGCTGGCGGACGTGCGTGAGCACGACTTCAACCTGGACCCGGCGGCATTCGAAGCGGCACTCACGCCACGGACGAAGGCGGTCATCCCCGTGCACTTCGCGGGCGAGCCGTGCGACATGGACGGCATCATGGCGGTGGCGCACGCGCACGGCGTGAAGGTGCTCGAAGACGCGGCCCACGCGGTCGGGAGCATGCACCGCGGCCGGATGATCGGGACGATCGGCGACGCCACGTCGTTCAGCTTCTACGCGACCAAGAACATGACCACGGGCGAGGGTGGCGCGCTCGCCACGGACGACGAGCAATTGAGCGACCGCGTCCGCCTGTTGACGCTCCACGGGATGACGCGCGACGGCTGGAACCGCTACGGCGCAGGCGGGAGCTGGCGCTACGACATTGCGGAGATGGGGTTCAAGGACAACCTGACCGACCTGGCCGCCGCCCTCGGCCGACGCCAGTTGGGCAAGCTCGACACCTTCACGGAACGCCGCACGCGTGTCGCGCAACGCTACTTCGCGAACCTGAAGGACGAGGAGCACCTGCTCCTTCCCGGGTTCAGCGAAGAGAACCGCCACGCCTGGCACCTGTTCGTGGTGCGCGTGCGCGAAGGCGTGCCCGTCGAGCGCGACGAGGTCATCAGGCAACTGGCGGCGCGTGGGATCGGCACCTCGGTGCATTTCATCCCGATCCACTACTTCAGCGCATACCAGCGCCTCGGGTACTGGAGCCAGGGCGACTTCCCCGTGGCCGAGCGGCTCTTCGCGGGCGCGATCAGCCTGCCCATGTTCCCCGACATGACTGACGGCGAGGTGGACGACGTCTGCCAGGCGCTCCGCGAGATCCTGCATCCCTGAACCTGTGGGCCAGCCCCGCGCCCCTGTCCGCCGGCGTACGATGGCGCGCAAACCGAGCGCAGGGGCAGCAATGTACAAGATGATTTTCGGGGCGAAGCGGAAGCCGGGGATGTCGCGCGAGGATTTCGGGCAGTACTGGACCACCACCCACGCGCAGAAGGCCATGCGCGTGCCGGGCATGAAGCGCTACGTCATCAACCTCGCGCCGGACCTTTCCGGGACGGGCCGGGAGATGCCCTACGACGGCTTTGCAGAGGTCTGGTTCGAAAGCGGCGAGGCCATGCGCGCCTCAGCCCGCTCTCCGGAGATCCGCGTGGTGCTGGCCGACGAGCCGAACCTCTTCGACATTTCCACGCGCTTCAGCGTGATCGTCGAGGAGCACGTGATGGTGGAGGGAACTTCGTCCACGGCATAAATCACGGAGATACGGCAAATTCCGTCAAAACAATGGTTTTGCCGAAGTCCGCTGTGTAGGATGCGCCCACTTCCCCAGGGGGCCGATTCATGCGCAATGTCAAGAACAGCCGGGCAGCCGGTATCGTCGGGATCGTATTCGTGGTGCTCTTCGTAGTGGGCGTACTGCTGCTGGGCGCCAACACTCCTGAAAGCGACGCCAGCGACGCGGACATCACGTCCTTCTACAACGACGACGGTACCCACGCGCTCATAGTCATCGGGTTCTACGCGTGCGTCGTCGCGTCGCTCGCGTTCCTGGGGTTCGTTGGCCATCTGCGCGGGATGCTCCGTTCCGCGAGGCAGGACTCCGGGCTCGTGTTCGCTGCGGCGTCGGCGGGAGTGGTGTTCGCGGCGGCGCTGATAACCGCGTCCGCGGCAATGGCCTCGGTTTCCGGGGCGATCCTCTTCGGGGACGTCGACACTGCCCGGATCGGGCTGGACGCGGCGCAGATGTTCCCGCAACTCGGGTTCGGGCTCCTGCTCATCGGCGGCGGACTGTCGGCTTCGTTCCTGATAGCGATCACGACGCTCGTCTCGTGGCGCTCGTCGCTCTTCCCGGCCTGGTTGAACTGGCTCGGCGTCGTAGCCGCGATAGCGCTCCTTGGTGGGCTGTTGTTCCTGCCGATGGTGGCGCTGCCCATCTGGGTGCTGGCGACCAGTATCGTTCTGCTGACCCGACGCGAGCCGGCAGCCTCAGCCAGCTGACTCACACGCGCGCCGGAGCGACGGGCGCATCCTGAGCGAGAACCCCGGCGACCGCGTAGGATACGCACGCGCCCGCCCCATGGGCGTGTGACGCCAACCCGTGCGGTTGCGTATCCCCTTCGAGGAGAACTGGGACATGGTTGAGCCGAAAACCGTATCCGTGCGCGGGGGCAAATGGAACCCGCCCGTCTATCGCGCCGGGAAGGGAGAGCCGCTGCTCTTCCTCCACAACGCCGGGGGCATGGCCCGCGGCCTCACGCCCGACCTGGAGGCGCTCGCACAGTCGTACGAGGTGATCGCGCCGGTCATCCCCGGCTGGGACGACACCGAGGGCCTCGCCGAGATCGACGACATCCACGACATGGTCCTCTTCCTCCAGGACCTCTGCGACGCGCTCGGGCTGAAGCAGTTCAACCTGATGGGTCATTCGCTGGGCGGCATGTTTGCGGCCGAGCTGGCGGCAGCGCGGCCCGACATGGTCAAGAAGCTCGTGCTCGTCTCGCCCGTGGGGCTCTGGATCGAGGAGACGCCCGTGGCCGACCTCTTCATCGCCATGCCTCCGGAGCTGCCCGGGCTGCTGTTCGGCGACCTTTCGAACCCGATCATCGGCCAGATCTTCAAGGCGCCCGCCAACGACGACGAGCTCGCGGACATGATGTACATGCAGATGGTCAACTTCTCCGCGGCCGGCAAGTTCATGTGGCCGATCCCCGACAAGGGCCTGAAGAAGCGCCTGCACCGCATCAGCGCGCCCACGCTCATCCTCTGGGGCGACTCGGACCGGCTTACGCCTCCGGCCTATGGCCCGGTCTTCCAGTCGAAGATCGCGAAGTCGCAGCTGGCGACGATCAAGGGTGCGGGCCACATGCTGCCCCTGGAAAAGACCGCCGAGTACGTGGCCGAGGTCAAAGCTTTCCTCGGATAGGGCACGGCCGCGGATGAACAGCTCCTACGCTGCGCGATCGCGTCAGAGCCGCGAGCACATGAACAGTACCCCGACCGTAAAGGGAGGGTGCCGCCGGTCATGGGCTCGTGATTCGCAGACAGCTCCGGGCCAGTTCACCGCTGCCGATCGCCCCCTCCTTGACAGTCGGGGTACTGATCGTCAGGGAGCCACCCGGGCGCCTCGCCGCTCGGCCACCCCCGAGGTCGCCCGATTTCCTTCAAACTGGCTGCTTTCAGAGCAGGGGGGGCCGGCGGCTGAGGGCGCGGCTACTGGATCGGCGAACGCGGCGTGGGCACGAGCCGCGTGACGCGCATCTTCTCGCGTTGCATCAGGTCCGGCAGCAGCGGCGCGATCTCGTTCTTCCAGCGGTCGCTCTGGTACACGGCCTCATAGAGGCGCACGCGCTCGGCTTCGTTTTCGAAGCGTCGCAGCCAGACGTAGTTGTCGGGAGAATCCTCGCCGACGAAGCTGCCGAGGATGACCATCCCCGCCTGGACCTGCATGGGGATGATCTGCTCTTCCATGAGCCGGACCAACGTGTCGCGTTTGCCGGGCTGAGCGTGGTATTCGCGGAGCTCGAAGAGCATGGGCAGCCTCCCTGGTTGGTGCCGGGAGTTTACACCGGAGGGCCGGGACGGGGCCCCGGACGCCCGCCCCTGGCGCGTTGACAGCCCCCAAAGTCTTGAGTTTCTTCCCCGGTCGACCCCTTGACAGGCGTCTTTCGAGGAGTAGTTTGGACGCTGGAGACAGGACAGGGACGGGTGGCCACACGGCCACGAACCACGGCCCCGTCCGCGAGCAACGGGAGGTTGAGAGCCATGCGAAGCAAGCTTCACGCCTTCTACGGAGTCCTGATCGTGCAGATTGCTGGTTCGCGCTAGCGGACCGGATACAGGAACCCACCCGAGGCCACGCAGACGTTCTGTCACGGCAAGGGCCGGAAGCATCAGCCCAGCACGACGCGGGCGCTCCGGTATCGCTCTCAGGAGCGGCAGCGTGACAGGGGCCAGGGATTCGGGTGGCGACTCGGCTGTTGACACCGCCCGGTGCCAGCAGACGGAGTAGATAAAAGACAGGCCCCGGATCTATCCGGGGCCTGTTTGCGTGTCCCGCAAAGGGCGCCGCCCGTTCCGCGTTCGACCCCAACCTGCCGTCTGGTACGATATGGTTTCTTCGCCTGGCGGGCGTAGCGTAGCGGTTAACGCGTCTGGTTGTGGCCCAGAAGATCGAGGGTTCGATCCCCTCCGCTCGCCCCATCTCTCTTTTCTGCTGCTCTGAAGATCGCCAGTCTGACCCGAGGACGGCAGACCGCGCTCCGAGAAGCTCACGTGGCTCCCTCACGATCAGTACCCCGACTGTCAGGGAGGGGGCGATCGCCAACGGCGAGCTGGCCCTGCGCTGTCTGCGAGTTCTGCTGCTCTGAAGATCGCCAGTCTGACCCGAGGACGGCAGACCGCGCTCCGAGAAGCTCACGTGGCTCCCGCACGATCAGTACCCCGACCGTCAGGGAGGGGGCGATCGCCAGCGGCGAGCTGGGCCTGCGCTGTCTGCGACTTCGGCTGCTCTGAAAGTCACCAGTCTGACCCGAGGACGGCAGACCGCGCTCCGAGAAGCCTACGTGACTCCCTCACGATCAGTACCCCGACTGTCAGGGAGGGGGCGATCGCCAGCGGCGAGCTGGCCCTGCGCTGTCTGCGAGTCACGAGTTTAGACCGGCGGCGCTGTGCTCACTCCAGCCGCGAAATCAGAGCCGCCGCCAGGGCCACGCAGAACAGGTAGCTGAATCCGTCAGTGCACATGGTCACGAAGATGCTCGACGACAGGGCCGGGTCGGCCCGAAACAGGCGCAACCCGAGCGGGATCAACTGGCCGATGGGCGCCGCAAGCGTGCTCGCGGCCGACATCGAAATGAGCAGAACGAGTGCGAGCGTGACGTTCTGTTCGACGGCGAGGCCCACCGCCGCGAGGATCACGCCGACCACCAGCCCGTTCGCCAGGCCGACCACCATCTCGCGCGCGACGATGACGCCGAGCGTGCGTCGAGGCTCGCGCAGGGCGAGGGCGCGGACCATCAGCGTGGCGGTCTGCGTGCCCGTGACGCCCGCCTGGTTCGCGATGGCGGGGGCGAAGGCGAAGAGCACGACAGCGCGTTCCACCGTGCCCTGGAAGAGCAGGATGATCGCCGTCGCCACGAAGGCCGTGGCAAGGTTGATCACGAGCCACGGCAGGCGGAAGCGGATGGAGCGGCGCCAGGACGTGACGGTGCTCTCCCCTTCGTCCAGGCCGACCATACGGTACATGTCTTCCGTCGCCTCTTCCTGGAGGACGTCGATCAGGTCGTCCGCGGTCATGATGCCCTGGAGGCGGCCTTCCGGGTCGACCACCGGGACGGCCATCAGGTTGTAGCGCTGGAGGGTGCGGGCCGCCTCCTCCTGGTCCGTGGCGGCCTGCACGGCGTGGACGTCGTGCTGGGTGATCTCGGCGAGCGTCGTGCGCGGCGCGGAAACGATCAGGTCGCGGATGCTGACGGTGCCCTGAAGCCTGCGCTCGGCGTCGATGACATAGAGGTAGTACGACTTCTCTGAGGCCGGGCGCAGGACGCGCAGGTAGTCGATCGCCTGCTGCACGCTGATGCCTTCGTTGAGGGCGACAAAGCCGCGCGTCATGATGCCGCCGGCCGATTCGTCGCCGTACTGCATCAGCTCCGCGACTTCTTCGCCGCGGTCGAGGGCGGCGAGGGTCCCGGCGCGCTCCCCGGGCTCGAGCTGCTGGATGACGTCGGCGGCGACGTCGTCCTCGACTTCTTCGAGGACCGCGGGAAGGTCTTCGACGCCGACGCCCCGGATCAGGTCGCGCAGCTCGTCGTCTTCGGCGTATTCGAAGAGTTGCCCGACGACGTCGGTCGGGAGGTAGTCGAGCAAGGCGTGGCGCCCGCCTTCGTCGAGTGAGAGGACCAGGTCGGCCAGGTCGGCAGGATGGAGCGCCGTGACGAGCGCAACAGCCTTCGCCCACTCGCCTTCGCCGATCAGGGAGCGGGCGTCTTCGAGCAGGTCGCGAGCGACGTTGTCGTCTGACATGGAAGCGCCCCTGGGTCGCGGCTGGAGGGAAGCGCCCCGGAGAGGCGCTAGCGGAACGTAATCCGCACGCGGTGAAGGGTCAATGAATATGTAAATTGATCATCGGTATCAGCGCTTGCTTGCATTCAGGGCGTATACTCGCCGGGACCGCAGCTGGCGGCCAGGAGGAGCGCATGCTCTCGAAACGACTGCTCGTAACGGTAGGGCTGGCTGCCGCCGTGCTCGTGGCGGTGCCCGTGGCCACGGCTTTCGGCAGCTCGGCGTCGCCGGTTGCTTCTGGCCCCCGCTTCCTCGCGGCGGCCACCCCCCTCGGCGACGGCTTCGCCTACCAGGGACGGCTGAGCGAAGGCGGTCAGCCCGCGAACGGCACCTACGACCTTCGCTTCATCGCCTACGACGCCGAACCCGGCGGTACTCAAGTGGGGACCACTGAGACGAAGGAAGACGTGCAGGTCGTGAACGGCCTGTTCACGGTCACGCTGAACTTCGGGGCGGGTGTCTTCAACGGCGACGCGCGCTGGCTGGACATCGCCGTGCGCCACGGCAACGAGACGGGCATCTTCACGACGCTCTCGCCGCGCCAGCCGATCTCGTCGAGTCCCTACTCGCTCTACGCGAAGGCGGCGGGCTCGATCGCCGTGCCGTTCAGTGCGACCGGGAGCACTGCCTCGGGCACGGACCTGATCGAGCTCACGCAGAACGGCACGGGCGCGGCCCTCTCGGTGACGCGGGCCACGACTGCCTCTACGAACCCCGCGATCTCGGCCACCAACGTCGGCAGCGGCGCAGGGCTCTACGGAGAGTCGACGTACGCAGGCGGCGGCGCGATCGGCGTGGCCGGCCAGGCCCTTGGCGCGCAGGGCGTCGGCGGCTGGTTCAAGGGGACCACGGGCCTCCAGGTCGATGGACCGATCAAGGTCAGCGGCAGCAATCCGGCGGCGTTCGTACAAATCGCTACTGTCGCGAACATCGCCGCCGCGACCAACTGTGTGGGGAACTGCACACTCATCTCCAACCCGCTGATCGACGGCGACTCGACGGCGATTCTCATCATCACCCAGCGGTGGACCATCCTGGACACCGACACCGGCGTGTACAACAACAAGTCCGTTGGTGTCTGGTACGACCCCGACCTCGGCAAGTGGACGATCTTCAACGAGGACGCGGCAGCCATGCCCCCTAACGCTCGCTTCAACGTCCTCGTGATCAAGGTCGCCGCGCCATGAGTTCCCCAGCCTCGGCTCGATGGATTCCCGCGAGGACTAGGCGGAGGCTTCTCGCTCTCGGCGCGGCTGGTGTCGCTGCCGTCGCGATCGTTGCGAGCGTCGTGGCCCAGTCCGCGAGCGGCTGGGACCTGTCGTTCAGTGGCACGGGCGGGGGAGGCCGCAGCACCGGCGGCCCCTTCGTCCTGACCGGGCATGTGGGCGAACCCGTCGTTGGCCACGCCACCGGCGGCTCGTTCAGCGCGGACAGCGGCCTCTTCGCGCTGCTCGCGGAGACGTTCAAGCGCGTCATCCCGCACGTCGCGGCAGACGGCGTGAGCTAGTGGCGCTCCGCCATAAGTCCGCACTCGCTCTCCCCCTCGCCCACGGAGTGGGAGCGCCGCTCGGTCGGGGGGTGAGGGCGCGGCCGTGAAGCTCGTGACCCTCGCCGAGGCCGCCAGCCTGGTGGTCTCGGGCGACCGGCTCTATCTGCATGGCGGGGCGGCGACACCGCATGCCCTGCTCGACGCGCTCGTGGCCCGGGCCCATGAGTTGCGCGACGTCGAAATCGTGCACCTGCACACCGACGGGCCCGCCCCGCACGTCGCCCCCGAGATGGCGGGCCACATCCGCCACAACGCGCTGTTCATCGGCCCCAACGCGCGCGAAGCGGTCCGAGACGGCCGCGCAGACTACACGCCCGTGTTCCTCTCGGAGATCCCGGAACTGTTCGTCCCCGGCGGCGTGCTGCAGCTGGACGTGGCGTTTCTGCGCGTCACTCCCCCCGACGCTGACGGGAACTGCTCGCTCGGCGTCTCGGTGGACTGCGCGCTCGCGGCGGCGCGCTACGCCACGACCGTCGTCGCGCAGGTAGACGCGAGCATGCCGCGCACGGGCGGGCACGTCCTCCCGGCCGAGTTCGTCGACTACGGTGTGGAGTTGGAGACGCCGTTGACGACGGCTCCGCAAGCCGAGGCAACGCCCGAGGCGGTCGCTATCGCTGCCCACGTCGCGGCGCTGATCGACGACGGCTCGACGCTGCAAATGGGCATCGGTGCGGTGCCGAACGCCGTGCTGGCCGCCCTCGGCGGGCACCAGGACCTGGGCGTGCACACCGAGATGTTCACGGACGGCCTGCTCCCGCTGATCGAACGCGGCGTGGTGACGGGCGCGAAGAAGAGCCTCCACCAGGGCGTGGTCGTGAGCGCCTTCGTGCTCGGCAGCGAGCGGCTCTACCGGTTCGTCGATCGCAACCCGGGCATCGAGCTCCGCCCCGTGAACTACACCAACGACGTGGACATCATCGCCCTCAACCGGAAGATGGTCGCCATCAACTCCGCGCTGAGTGTGGACCTCACGGGCCAGGTCGTGTCCGACTCGATCGGCCCGCGCTTCTACAGCGGCATCGGCGGGCAGGTGGACTTCATCCGCGGCGCGGCACGGTCGGATGGCGGCGTGCCGATCATCGCCCTCCCGTCGACGGCCATCGGCGGGAAGGTGAGCCGCATCTGCGCAGAGCTGGCGCCGGGCTCGGGCGTTGTCACGACGCGCGGCGACGTGCACTGGGTTGTGACGGAATTTGGCGCGCGCAACCTGCACGGACGGAGCATCCGGGAGCGGGCGCACATGCTCGTCGATATCGCGCACCCTGACTTCCGCGCCGGGCTGACGGAAGAGGCGGGGAAGCTGGGGTACCTGGGGCGCGCCTAGCGCCGATGGCTGCCACGCGGCCCCGGAGGCTACACTCCCGGCGATGAATGACGCTGAGTGGGTGTCGAAGGCGCGCGAGTTGGCGAAGGGCTTCGCCGCGGGTGCGGCCCTGCACGACCGTGAGGGCTCGTTCCCGTTCGAGAACTTCGAAGAACTGCGCCGGGCAGGCTTCCCGGGCCTGACGGTGGAGCGCCGCTTCGGTGGCGCAGAAGTTTCGCTGACGACCTTCCTGCGCGTTCAGGAGGCACTCGCCACGGGGGACGGCTCGACCGCGCTGGCGGTCAACATGCACTTCATCCGCTTCGGTCCGGAGCGTGAGTCGCCCACCTACCCGGAGCACTGGCTCGCACAGATGAGCCGCGGCGCCGTGGAGCACGGCTGGCTGGCCAACACGGCAGCGACCGAGGAAGGCCTCGGCAGCCCGGCCGGCGGCGGCACCCCGGAAACGGCCGCCGTCGCCGTCGAAGGCGGATGGGTGCTCGACGGGAGGAAGACGTTCACGACGATGGCGCCGCTGTTGCACTACTTCATCGTCATGGCACGGGCGCCCGGGGAAGCTGGCCAGCCCGGGATCGCGAACTTCGTCGTCTACCGCGACGACCCCGGGGTGAGCGTCGAAGAGACGTGGGACAGCCTGGGGATGCGCGCCACGGCCAGCCACGACCTCGTCCTCGAGGGCGTGCGCCTCCCGGCCGAGCGGCTGCTCAACCGCCGCGTGGCCGGCGGGCCGGAGGCGCGCGGCGCAGGGGGGCTCGTGTGGTTTGCCCTCGGGGTTTCGGCGGTGACCATCGGTGTGGCCCAGGCAGCGCGGGATTACGCGGTCGCCTTCGCCCGGGAGCGGACCCCGAAGGACAACCGCACCATCAAAGAGTACCCCGGCGTGCGCCAGCGGCTCGCGCGCATCGACCTTCTCCTGCAGCGCAGCCGGGCGCTCGTCTACGACGCCGCGGCGGCGTGGGAGGCGAAGACCGCGGATGGCATGGCGCCGCTGCACCGCGCCGCCGTCGCGAAAGTCGACACCCTGAACAACTGCATCGAGGCGCTGGACCTGGCGATGCGCGTCGTAGGCGGCGTCAGCCTGCAGAAGCGGCGGCCGATTGAGCGCTACTACCGCGACGTGCGCGCCGCGCTCCACAACCCGCCGCTCGAGGACCGCGCCCTCGAGATGCTCGCGCGGGCAGCACTCGACGAGCCACTGGAGCTGCCGAAAGCGGTGGAGTGACGCGCGTTCGCGTGACGAGAGTGCAACTCTTCCTCGCCCACGGAGTGGGAGAGGGAGTTGGAGGGTGAGGGCGCGGCGCCCTACCCCAGGACGCCCGCGGCCGCGAGGGCGGAGATGCGCTCCTCGCTGAACCCAAGCTCCGTCAGGACGGCGAACGTGTGCTCGCCCGCCTCGGGCGCCGGGCCGCGCGGCCGCACCGCGTTCGGGTCATGAAAGTAGAACGGCGCGGCGACCGTCCGGAAGCCCTCCTCCCGGCCGGGGACGGCGGGGAACGCGTGCCGGTGCTCGAGCTGCGGGTCGCGCACGACCTCCGGCAGGGTCACCATCGGCGCCCAGATCAGCCCGTGCGCGTCGAGCCGTTCCGACCAGTAGGCGAGCGGGTGCTCGTGGAAGTGGGCCTGGATGTGGGGAAAGAGCGCAGGCCCGTGCTCGGCGCGCGAGGCCATCGCCGCGTAGCGTGGGTCGGCTGCCCAGCCCGGTTCGTCGAGGGCTGCGCAGAGGCGCGGCCAGTACGGGTCCGGGGTCATGTGGACGAGCATCACCCACTCGCCGTCGGCCGTTTCGTACGTGTTGAAGAGCGGGTTCGAAGGCCGCTCGCGGTCGAAGCGCGGGGGCTGCTTCCCGTCCACAAGGGCCCGGGCGACGTCTGTGGCGATGGTGTAGACGCCCGTGTGCTGGAGCGCGATCTCGACGGTCTGGCCTTCCCCGGTGAGGTCACGCAGCCGGAGTGCGGCGAGGGTGGCCGCGAGCGCCGTGACGCCCGTGGTGTGGTCTCCCTGGGCGACCCGGCTGAGGACGGGAGGCTGGCCGGGGTGCCCGACGACACCCATGATGCCCGAGCGTGCCCAGAAGCCGGCGAAGTCGAAGGCCGGTCGGTCGCTTTCGGGGCCGGTGATGCCGTAGCCGCTCACGCTTACGTGCACGAGGCGCGGCGCCACAGCATGGACGTCGGCCGGCATCAGCCGGTACTTGCGCAGCCTGGGTGCGATGAGGTTGGTGAGGAGCACGTCGGCCTGGGCCAGCAGCTCGTGCACGAGTTCAGGGCCGCCCGGCGCGGCGAGGTCTACGGTGACCGAACGCTTGCCGCGGTTCTCCAGCGTGAACACCCATTCGCCGGGGCCGGCGGCCTGCACGCCGCGGACCACTTCGCCGCCCGGCGGCTCGACCTTGATCACGTCGGCGCCAAGGTCAGCCATGAGTCCTCCGGCGCTGGGGCCGGCCACGTAGTTGGCGACTTCGACGACGCGGATGCCGGAGAGGGGTGCGGTCATGGGCGGATGCTACCGAGTCGGCCGCCTTGAGTCGCGCGCGCCGGGCCACTCGTTCCGGGTGACAACGGCCGAGCCAGCGGTGATCATCGGGGCCGCAGGAGGACGAGATGACGGGATTCGTGGAAGAGGCGGCGCGGCGCACGCCGGTCCGGTACGAGACCCAGGTGCTCGTCGTGGGCGGTGGCTCCGCCGGCGTTTCGGCGGCGGTCGCCTCTGCGCGCGCGGGAGCGGAGACGATCCTGGTCGAGCGTGGGACGTACCTCGGCGGTCTTGCGACGGGCGGGCTGATCGTGCTGCTGCTCACCCTCGACGACGGGCGCGGGCGCCAGGTCATCCGTGGGCTCTGCCAGGAAGTGACCGAGCGGATGGCGGCCCGTGGCGGCGCCTACTTCCCACCCAGCGGCGACTGGGGCAGCGACGACCCCGCCCTGGTGGCCCGGGAGCGAAGCTGGGGGCTCGTGAACGGCCACGGGCCCCACGCCGTGCGCTACAGCGTGGCCTACGACGCCGAGGAGATGAAGTTCGCCTTCGAGCAGATGGCCACGGAACGCGGCGTGAAGCTGCTCTACGGGGCGTGGGGCTGCGAGCCGGTGATCCGCGACGGCCGGGCGGTGGGCGCCGTCTTCCAGGCAAAGGACGGCCGCTTCGCCATCAGCTGCGACGTGCTGATCGACACGACCGGCGACCTGGACCTGCTGGCCGCGGCCGGGTGCGCGCACGAATCAGAGAAAGTGGCCCCGTGGCTCTGGTTCACCATGGGCGGCGTGACCGACGTCGCTGCCGCCCAGAAGGCCGACCCGCGCTGCTTCCAGTCCATCGGTGAGGGACGGGTGCTGCTGCCCTGGGGCTCGACGCCGCGCATCGGGCGCACGATTGACGCGACCAGCCCCGAGGACATCACCTACGCCTCGCTGGCGGCGCGTGAGCTGGTGATGGAGGAGGTCGATCGCTTGCGGCGGGAAGTGCCAGGCTTCGCCGGCGCGCACATTTGCCACATCGCGGACCAGCTCGACGTGACCGAGAGCCGCCGTCTCGTGGGCGAATACGTGCTCGACCGGGACGACATGGACCGGCCCTTCGACGACACGATCGCCGTCACGGGGCACTGGACGAAGTACGGGGCGGTCTACGCGATCCCGTATCGCTCGCTGCTCGCGAAGGAATTCCCGAACGTGCTCACGGCCGGCCGCTCCATCTCCGTGGACCACCGCACCCACCACGCGACGAAGGAGATCCCGGCGTGCATGGCCACGGGCGAAGCCGCTGGCACGGCGGCCGCGCTCGCGGTGAAGGCCGGGGTGGCGCCGAAGTCCGTGGACGTGAGCGCCGTGCAGGCGCGGCTCCTCGCCGAGGGCGCGCTGCTCTGGAACTGCGATGGTTGAAGCAAGCGGGATGAGCGGCGAGTGCGTAGGCCTCAGCGGTCGAGCAGGGCCTCCATGTAAACCGAGTCGAGCCAGCGGCCGAACTTGAAGCCCACCTCGCGCTCGGTGCCGACCAATTCGAAGCCGAACGAGCGATGGAGCGCAATGCTGGCTTCGTTCGACGCTTCGATCGAGGCGATGACGGCGTGCATGCCTAGCCTCCGTGCTTCGTCCATGAGTGCGCCCAGCAGCGCGCGTCCGAGCCCCTGGCCGTGGAAGCGGGGGTCGACGTAAACGGTGTCCTCGCGCGTGAAGCGGTAACCGCTCTTCGGGCGGTACCACGAAAGATAGGAGAAGCCCGCGACCTCGCCCGCTCTGTCTGCGACGAGCACGGGGATCGTCGGGTCGGCCGCGTGCTCGTCCCACCATTCCCGGCGGCGCTCCATCGTCCACGGCGCCTCGTCCCAGGTGGCGGTGGTCGTGAGGATGGCGTCGTTGTAGATGTCGAGGATGCGCTGAAGGTCGGCCTCGGTGGCGGGGCGGACGGCGGCTGGCTCGCTCATGCCACGGCCTTAGGACAGCCGGGTTTCCTGTGTGTTTCCACCGCTAGAAGCTGCGGCTCGACGGCTCCAGCCCGAGCAGCACGCGGCCCGCGTCCTGGTACCACTGCGCTGAGACGGTGGTGTGCTGGGGTACCACGTGCACGTCGCGAAACTGTCGTTCGAGCGGCGAGGACTGGGAGTTTGCGGTCGCGCCCGCCGCCCTGTGCACGATCTCCACGGCCCGGACGGCACTCTCGACAGCGAAGGAGCAGGCGAGCCGCACCATCGACCGCTTCGCGATGTCAATCTCAGCGCCGGAAACGGCCGCCTCCCAGAGCTCTCCCACGGCTTCGAAGCAGAAAGCGCGCCCGGCACGAAGCGTCGCCACGGCCTCTGCCATGGCGAGCTGCGCCTGCGGCCGTTCGCGGAGGACCTGGCCCGAGAGGAACGGCGTCTTGCCCGCGGCGAGCTCCGCAAAGGCGTCCACCGCGGCGCGGGCGATGCCGGTCGCCACGCCCACCTTGTTGTAGGCAAGCCGGCTCGACACGGGGAAGCGGGCCAGCGGTCCCGTCGGCTTGAACCCGTCGAAGAGGACGCGTGTGACGAACCTGGCGGGGACGAAGGCGTCCTCCACCACGACGTCGTGGCTTCCGGACCCGCGCAGGCCGGCGACGTGCCAGGTGTCCTCGATGCGGTAGGCGGAGCGCGGGATGGCGGCCTCGCGGAAGTCCATGGTGCCCGGGCGAAGCTCGCAGGGCTTTCCGTCGCGGTACACCACGCCTCCGCCCCAGAACCACCCGGCGTGCTGGCAGCCGCTGCCGTACGGCCAGCGTCCCGAGACGCGGAAGCCGCCCTCGACCGCTTCGAAGCGGCCCTGGGGGTTGAGCGCGCCGCAGAGCATGACCTGCGGGTCGTCGAAGATTTCGTGGCCGGGCCCGTCCTCGATCGAGGCGGAGGCCAATGCAGCGACCTCGGAGCCGATCATCAACGTCCAGCCGGCGCCGCCGTCGGCTTCGGAGACGGCTTCGATCGTGCGGATGGTCGTCAGCGGGTCGGTGTCGCAGCCACCGAAGCGGGAGTCGACCGTCATCCGGAAGAGCCCGGCCTCGATCATCGCGTGCACGACCCGCGTGGGCAGACAGCGGTTTGCGTCGCCCTCGGCGGCGCCTCCGCGGATGACGGGGCCGAGACTGCGCGCGATGCCAGGGAGGTCGGATTGAGCGGGCGCCGTCATGGCGCTGGAGTATACGCCGCGCGGACGGGCGCGAAGGAGGTGGGTCACTTCGCTGCAGCCGCCCCGCGCCCCGCGATGCGGCCGAAGACGGCCCCGCGGATGACGGAGCTGGCCCCGGGGTAGTTGTAGTAGAAGAACTCGCCCATCGGTTCGCCCGCGGCGTAGAGCCCTTCGATGACCCGGCCGCGGGTGTCGATCACCCGGGCTTCGGTGTCGCATGCGAGGCCGCCGAAGGTGAAGGTGATGCCTCCGGTCACCGGGATGGCGATGTACGGCGGCGTGTCGAGCGGCAGCGCCCAGTTGCTCTTCGGTGGTGTGATGCCGGCGGTGCGCTTGCCGTCCAGCCTGTCGAGGTCATATTCGCCGGGCTGGATGGCGGCGTTGAAGCTGCCGACGGTTTCGAGCAGGTTCTCCTGCGGGACGCCCATCTGGCGCGCGAGGTCGCGCAGAGAGCCGGCTTCGAGCGGAGGGCCGACTGGCCGCCAGGCGCGGGCGAACTCCTCGCGCTGATACGCCCGCTGGTCGAACAGGCACCACGCTTCCCCCCCGGCCTGCTCGACGATGTGCTTGCTGAAGCGGACGTACGTGTGGTCGCGGAAGTCCTCGCCCTCGTCGAGGAAGCGCCGCCCGTCGTGGTCGACGAAGATGCCCATCTGGTAGTTGTAGAGCGCGGTCACGCCGCACTCGATGCGCGGCGAACGGGCGTCGAGCACGGCGCTGTGGTAGTCGCCCCACTGCCCGGCGGGCCGCGCGCCGGCGGCGATAGCCATCATCAGGCCTTCGCCGGTGTTGTAGCGGCTTCCGCGCAGGATGAGCGAGTCGGCGAAGCGGCCCAGGTGGGCGACCCGCATCTGCACGTTCGCCTGGAAGCCGCCGCAGGCGAGGATGACGCCCCCGGGAGCCTCGATGTCCACGACTCCCTCCGGCCCCACGCAGCGCACGCCGCAGACGCGCCGCGCGCCGTCCACGAGCAGGTCTGTGGCTGCCGTCTCGTAGGTGACGGGCACCCCGGCGCCTTCGAGACGGCGGTGCAGGAGGTCCACGAGCCCCAGGCCTCCGCTCTTTGGGCTGCGGCGGTAGCCGGCCGTGTGCGGGTAGCCCGGCTCCCATTCGAGGCCGAGGCCCGTGAGCCATTCGGCGGTTGTGCGGGCGTTGTCGCAGAGCGTGCGCACGAGCTCGGGGTTGGCCCGGCCTCGGGAGATGCGCATCAGGTCGGCGTACATCTCGTCCGCGGTGTAGGTGCGGTCCCCGAATTCGTCCGCTTCGTGCGGGAAGCGCATCTGTGCGTCGGCGAAGCGCGTGTTTCCGCCGCGCTGCTCACGCGGCGACTTCTCGATGAGTACGGGGTCTGCGCCAGCCTCCCGGGCAGAGAGCGCAGCGCAGAGCCCGGCGACGCCGCCGCCGACGACAGCAACGTCGAACACGTAGCGGGCGGAGGCGCCGGGAGAGCCGGGAGGGACAGGCATGGGCGGCAGTATAGAGAGATGAGGGCCGGCAGATAGCTCGGAGCCGCTCCGAGTCGCGTAACGGCAAGTCAAGTGCGAAGCGCGTGACGATAACCGCAGTTCTGCGCCATTCAGGCAAGCGAGCCTCCGGGAATCAGCGCCGGACGATAACGGGCAGGGAGCGTCAAGCCTTTGTGAACCGTAGCTGGAGTTGACCATAACAGGCTATGCAGACTCGGTTGGCGCACGTACATTCCGCGTCGTTGGAGGCGGGGTGGTTGGAAAGCCGCCGGCGGCGAGAAAAGGCTCTCGGGCCTGGAAACGCCGCAGCCGCCCGGAGAGTTCCGGCTCTCTCGGGCTGGCCGCCGGGGAGGGAGCCCCCCAAAGGGGTGGGGACGGAGATGGTCCGCAGGTGCCGCAAGGCTCCCACGGCCGCTTCGCTCCCGGGCCGCAAAGGCCCGTCCGGCCCTGATGCGGTAGCGGACGGCGTCACGGGTGCGCAAGTGCCCCGAACCGCCGAGCCGAACGGCTAACCGATGACGCTCTCCAGCACTCGAGAAGGCGCCCGCAAGGGCGCCTTCTTGGCGTCCCAGCGGATCCCAGGAGCCGCGCCCCTCCGTGGGCGCGGATAGGCCTTGCTCGCAAGCCGCGCCGCGCCATCGAGCCCGCCTCGGGTCTGACCCTCCCTGGCCTGTGCGTCTGGGCCTGAACAGATGGCCGGTTGGCCGTGTCAGTACCCCGGCCCGCAGTCCACGCTAAGCCCACGGCCCGCAGATCGGAGGTTCGATGATGCCCACCAACGTCCAGGCCCGGCCAACGGATCGGGCGATCCGCATCACCCTGGGCGACGCAGTCCCGGTGCGAGACCTTCAGGCGCTGCATCGCGGCGGGTTAGCCGCGCTGCCGGCCGTCCGGCAACTCGCGCAGAGCGCCGGCGTCGAAGCGTTCGACCCCGTTTATGACCTGTCGGCCGCCGAGGTGGCGATCGTCTCGCCGCTGCTGGCGCGCAGCTTCGAAGCTCGCCTGGCCCCCGGCGCGGACGAAGCTGCCGCCCGGCGTGTGCTCGCGGCATCGCCGCTCGTGGGCAGCGTCGAAGGGGTGGAGACGGCTGTTCCTGCTCCCGCGCTCGCGGAACGCCCGGCTGAGCCTCCGCCGGCGCCCGCCGAAGCCGTGGTGGCGGCGCCACCGGTCGAGGCGGAGCGGCCTGAAATGCCCCTTGTGGCTCCAACTCCACCGGCCTGGGAAAAGGCGATCGAGACGGAGGAGGCCGTGTCGCCGCAGCCGGAGGTTGCCGCGGAACTGCCCGCGCCCGCCGCTCAACTGGAGGCCGAGGAGGCGCCCGTCGAGGTGGAGTTGGAATACGCCGGGTTCTGGCTGCGTGCCGTCGCGGTGTTCGTGGACACCATCCTTGTCCTGGCGATCGTCGGGATGCTGGCCTTCGGCCTGTTCGCCTTCGCGTTCTCGGCCCCCGGCATTGGCGGGCTCTCGTTCTGGGCCATCCCTGTGGCCGTGTGGTTGTACTGGGCGCTTTCGGAAAGCTCGTCGCTCCAGGCGACGCCAGGGAAGGTGATGGCAGGCATCCGGGTCGTCGACATGGATGGCCGGCGGCTGACGTTCGGACGCGCTACGGGGCGGTTCCTCGCGCGCTTGCTGTCGCACGTCATACCGTTCGGAGTCGGGTTCCTCATGGCCGGGTTCACGCCGCGGAAGCAAGCCCTGCACGACCTGATCGCCGGCACGCTGGTGGTCAAGGAACACTGAGGCCGGCCGGCTGCCACCGTGCATGAAGTTGCCCATTCCCGTATAAGTTGCTCGCGCGGACCGCCCGCGAAGGAGCACGCATGGCAACGATGGACGTCCCCTCCCCGATGGCTGGCTCGGTGAAAGAACTCCTGGTGGCCGCAGGTGAGGCGGTGGAGGAGGGCACGGAGCTCCTCATCCTCGAGTCCATGAAAATGGAGATCCCGGTCGAGAGCCCGGTGGCGGGGACGGTCGAGGAGATCGCGGTCACGGCGCCTCAGACCGTGGACGAGGGCCAGCTGCTGCTCCGCATCAGGGTGTAACGGGTTTCGAGCCCGGGCCGTCGCGGGCTTCGAGGAATGCAGCCCAAATGCGGTCGCGCTTGCGCGCCCCGCCGCGATAGCCGAACTGCCCACCGATGAGCGGCCCGAAGAGTTGCGCCAGCACGTAGCCGCCGCCAATCAACGCCGCGAACCCGACCGCCGGGTGGCCCAGCCAGCCGGGCGCCCAGACCACCAGGTAGAGGAAGATCGCCGCGGCCAGGATGAGGCCGGCGAAAGCGCCGAGGTAGACCCACCTCGCTTCGATGCGCTGCTTCGCCTTGTAGGCGCGCAGCACCTCCTGGGGGATCTCGTGGCTGGTCGGGCGATCCGCGAC
>Ga0315281_10002122_pt1 | contig 29425 bp, 32 predicted proteins | sample YL17G07_0_MG_FD_204540 | JGI IMG/M metagenome (GOLD analysis project Ga0315281, IMG submission 204540) | Sediment microbial communities from Yellowstone Lake, YNP, Wyoming, USA - YL17G07_0 | ecosystem: Environmental > Aquatic > Freshwater > Lake > Sediment | place: USA: Wyoming | collected...
AAGAAACTGAAAGAGACGGGGGCCAAGGGGATTCAAGTGGCCCTTGTGAGAAAAACCCCTCCCTATGCGGCGGTGATCAGCGCCACCTATAATTCGGTGGAGGAATTCGGACGTCTCTTCGACCTCAATCGCGAAGGGGGAGAGGGGACGATCACCTTTGAAAAAGACGGGGCGACGCGGCGATTGGTCTTTCGGGCCAAGGATTCAGGCAAAAAAGTCCCGCAAAAAAAAATCGATGCCGATGACGGCCGCAACTTTTTTCCGCTCTGGAAATTTATCCCCGTCGGTGGGCGGATCACCAAGGCGGACGGTTTCATCCTGAGCGAAGATAAGAGGTCGTGCCTCCTGAACCTTCCCAAACTCGATCGGATGAAGAAGACGGGTGAGGGCTACCTCTTTTCAATTGCTTGGTCCGTGGAATAGACGGCCGATGTCTCTCGAACTTTTGACAAAGGAGGATCCATGTTTCGGCGATTCATTCTCGTAACCGTTTTTTCCCTTTTCGTTCCCTCGGTGGTCATGGCCGCGGCCGGAGATCTGGATACGACGTTTGGAACCGGGGGAATTGTGCAAAAGGCCTTTCCGGGAGGCGGATATGACTCCATTGGATCGGTGGTCATCCTCTCAAACGGTGAAATTTTGGTCGGGGGGATTGCGTACAACGGGACGGACCGGGACTCCGTCATAGGTCTCTATCATTCCGACGGGTCCGTCGATACGGCGTTTGGTTCCGCAGGATTTGTCGTCAAGGATTTCGTTGCGGGGCGTAACGACGGCATTACGGGGCTTGCGATCGACAACACGAGCCGGATCATTGCCGTTGGTTCCGTTGATGAATCCGGTCCGGGTTCGGATGCCTTTGTCGTGAGCTTCTACAACGATGGAATTCAAGATATGGCGTTCGGCGCTGGCGGAATAACGGTCGTATCGATCCCGGGAACTTTTGAGGACGTCAACGGCGCTTTTTTGACCGCTTCGCAGGAGATCGTGACGGGGGGATTTTCCGGCGGGGAGTTTTTTGCGGTCAAATGGGATGGGATTGGGATTTTAGACACGGGTTTTGATTCCGACGGTTTTGTGACGTCGGACCTCGGGGCGGGGAATGATTTCGGCCGGGCGGCAGCCCTGCAATCCGACGGAAAGATCCTCGTGGCCGGCGAAAATCAGACGGCCGCCGATGTTGCGGTCGTTCGCTATCATCCCGACGGCTCCTTGGACACGACCTTCGACGGCGACGGCATCGTTCGAAGCAATCTCACGATCACCGACGCGGGGACCGCCGTCATCGTGCAGCCCGACGGTAAGATCGTCGTGGGCGGACGGGGAGATTTGGGGGGCAATAACCTCTTTCTTATTGTCCGTTACAATGCGGATGGCTCCTTGGATACGACCTTTGACGGTGATGGCTTTCAGACCGTCGATATTGGTTCCGGTCAGGATATTGTCAATGGCTTAGCCTTGCAACAAGACGGCAAGATCATCGCGGTCGGTGAGTCCGACGGTCCGGATGGTTTCGGGGTCGTGCGCCTGAATACGGACGGTTCCTTGGATACGACGTTCAGCGGCGATGGGAAATTTAATCAAGGCGTCGGCGTGTCGGGGGCGCAGGCCATTTCCGTGGCGGTTGCATCGGACGGAAAAATCGTCGTGGCGGGAACGGACGGAGCCGACTTTGCCCTCATGCGCTTGCAGGGGGATTCGTCGGACTTGAAGATTGAGACGGATCCGACATCTTCCTCGATCGATGTCGGCGCGGATGCGACGCTCACGATGACGGTGACGAATCTGGGATCGGTGGCCGTCGGCGGCGTGCGGGTGACGGAGACGCTCTCGAGCGGGCTCTCTCTGCAATCCACCTCATCGCCCGCTGGAACCTGTTCGGTGGCTTCAGCCTCGTGCTCTCTGGGGACATTGGAGGCCGGCGGGACCGCCGTCGTCACGGCTGTCGTGAGAGGGATGACGGATGGTTCGGCCGACTTTTCTGCATCGGTGACGGGACAGGTGACGGATACGGATGACACCAACGATACGGCGACGGTCTCTTTGACGATCAATACCCCTTCGAGCGGCGGCAGCGACGGCGGTACGCCCGTTACCGGAGGAGATTCCTCCAAGACGTCGAGCGGGTGCAGCCTGATCCGTTAACCCCCGCGCCCGCGAAGGTAATACCTTTCAGGCCCCTGTCTAAAATCATGGCGCGATGACCGTTCTTCATGCCATGAGGGTTACATGTCTCTTGGACCATTGCCGAATCGGCGTCGCGGCGCCTCGCTTCTCATCGGGACCTTGCAGGGTTGTTTGGGCGCGATTTTCCTTGGGTCGACGATTCTCTTTTTCAACGGGCTTCAGATGTTGAGTCTCGTGCTGAGACCCTTTTCCCACGAGGCCTTCCGGCGTTTTAATTCTTGGGCGGCGGGGACATGGTGGGGTCTTTGCGTTCAACTCTCGGAATTTTTCTATGGAACGCGGCTCGTTCTCACCGGCGACGACGTCCCTCACGACGACAACGCCGTGATCGTTCTCAATCATCAATCCATGACGGACATCCCGGTGGTCTTGGCCGTCGCCCACGGCAAGGGACGCTTGGGCGACCTCAAGTGGTTCGTGAAGGACGTCGTGAAGTACGTGCCCGGTATCGGTTGGGGGATGCTCTTCTTGGACTGTCTTTTCATCAAGCGAAACTGGACGGAAGACCGGGACTACGTCCTCCGCGTCTTTGAAAAGGTCATTCGGTATTCCGTTCCGATCTGGCTCGTGTCTTTCGTGGAAGGGACGCGTGTCCGCCCTTCCAAGCTTGCGCATAGCCAAAAATACGCCCGGGAAAACAACCTCATGCCCCCGCAACATGTCTTGATACCGCGTACGAAGGGTTTCGTGGCCTCCGTCCAGTCACTCCGGGATTATCTGGATGCGGTCTATGATTTTACGATCGGCTATGTGGAGGGGGTTCCGACGATCTGGCAATGGATTCGGGGCGACGTGCAAAGGGTCCATGTCCATGTGAGACGTTACGCCGTGGATCAACTTCCCCGAGAGGACGAGGCCCTCTCCCGCTGGCTTCTCCGGATTTTTGAAGAGAAAGATCAACTCTTGTCACGGTACTACGAGAACGGAAGTTTTCCGGCACGCGACGGCACCAGTCCCTGATTTGCTTGTAGACCTTCATGCTTTTCAGCAAATTATAGTGAGACACCCCGGGGAAAATCTTGGAGTGATCCTGTAAGAACGGGAGATGGCTCGTGGGAAGCAGGCCATGGCCGGTGCCGCTCCCCGGATGAACCATACCGTCCCCGAACAATCGGCCGATCTTTGAATTCAAGGTCTTCGAAATCGTGCCGCAGGCCAGGTAGTGGTCGGCCGACTCCAAAAGAGGGACCTTGTTCCGATAGACGTGAAAAAGATCGTCGGCGTGCTCGTCCTGCCAATCCTTATGGATCAGGTATCCGTGACGAAGATCTTTGATACCGGCGCTCCGCAGATCGATGAAGGCGGCGATCGCCTTTGTGGGGATGGTGGGGATGCTCCGAAGAACGGTCGACGTCAGCTTTCCGAACTTCTCAAAATGAGTTCCGAAGTGCGGCGATCCCAGGTAAAAGATCTTTTTGACCAGCCCGACCCACTGCTTCTTTTCTTTTTTTCCGTAGTGGCAGGCGCTGCGGAAGATCAGCCCTCCCATGCTATGGCCGAGTAGGACAATCTCCTTGACCCCCTCGGGGTAACAGCGAACCAGTTTTTCCAACAAGTTGGAAAAGCGCCTGCCGTTGACCGATATGTGCAGCCCCGTGTTGTAGCGAAGGTAGAGCGGGATATAGCCGAGATCCTCCCGGAGAAGCGAACCGTAGTCCTTGGAAGGACGGCTCTTAAAACTCCAATCCTTCTCGTAGGTGCAGCTCCCGTGCGCCAAAACGCAGATCGTTCCGCCGTCTTTGAGGCCGAGCCCTTTGAGGGAATCTTTGGTGATGGGGAGATGCTTGCCATCGGCATAGAAACCCATCGGGATTGCGAGGGGGCTCTTCCGCTCTTCAAGCATGTCGCCGATGATCCCGTTGGCGATGGAGAGATATCCGATCCTCTTCCCGCTGAGGGTCACAACAAATTCATGGGCGGCCAGGGCGCCGTCTTGGATCTTATCAAACAACGTGTGAATCCTCTCTATGCTGGGATTTTGATCGGATCTCTGAGGTTCTTTCTATCCGATGGCCTCATAGAAAGAAAAGTCTTCTTTATCTCGAATTAACTTTTCCCAGATGCCATCGACCGAAGTTCCCTATATAAAGGAGGTCATGCATTTCGACCCCTACAATCTCTGGTTGGGATTCGTCTTCGGGATGGTGGGATTCGCCGCCTGGAGATACGGGCGGCACATTCAGAGCGCGCGTCACATGATCCTGGCCGTCCTCTTAATGGGGTTCAGCTATTTTGTTCCCAACGTTTGGGCGACGCTCGCCGTCGGCGGGGTCTTGACGTTTCTCTTGTTCTGGCCGAGACCATGACGAGACACGGCCAATCCCTCACTTCTCCGCATATCCCTGATAGAAAAATCCCATGATTTTTGGAAACTCTTCAAAGTAGTAGGTCTGAATGCGCGATTTCTGAAAACGCGAGTCCGCTATCAAGGCCTTCATGTCCCGATTGAGGTGGCAGCCTTCCGCGAGAAACTTCTGGGTGGGGTTCAGGATGTCTTGAATCCGTGAAATCCATTTCGAAGGTGACCGGCCGTGTTCCAGGAGGAAAAGACGACCGCCGGTTTTGAGGACGCGATGGGCCTCTCGAAGGGCCCCCTCGACGTCGGCAATGCTGCAAAGCGTGAAGGTGAAGACCACGCTGTCGAATGTGCCGTCTGCGAACGGCAGACTTTCCCCGCTCATCGTGACGAATTCCACGGGAAAGGGCGCATCCGCAATCCGGCGTTTGGCGAAGGCCGTCAAGCCCTCGCTGTTGTCGATCGCCGTGAGGGACGTGACGGAACCGGGATAATGCGGCACGTTGAGCCCCGTGCCGAATCCGACCTCAAGGGTCTTGCCCTCCACGTTCGCCAGGAGACGCCTGCGCAGTTTCTCGATCCCGGGCCGTCCGAGGGTGAGGTCGACGATTTTAGGGAAAATGACGCGGGAATAGAATCCCATGCACTCTTTTAGAACACATTGGGAGTCGAGTAAACCTCCGCAACCATTTTAGAGGTAAGACGATGAGGCCGTGTGAGCCTGTTTCCACCGTTCACCGCATTCGGAATTTTTCGTCCCGCGTCCGTCAATCTGGCCGCTCTCCCAGACGGGGCTGCGGTCTACTTCGATGCGGGCGGCCCGGCCCTCGTTGTTCTTGAGGAGGCGTCCGCGTCTCGACAGGGCGCCGTGAGTCTGTCGCAGGATTTCGATTTTCTCTTTCTAATGCCCTCGATTTTTCGTCCCCCGGCGGTCCAGGAACTGACCCTGGAATCCGGCGCTCCGGAACGTCAGGGCCAGAAGGCGGCCGGGGCATGGAGAGCCGCCGGTCCCGACGGAGCCGATCGATCCAGTTCTCCCCCGGAACCGAAAAAGAGGCTTCGCTTCGAGGAAACGGCGACGGACTATCGCCGTCGCATCGATGCCGTCAAGAAGCATGGAGAACCGGAAGGGTTCTTCGACCGGATCCTCTTGGCGCGGGCGTACCGCCACTTCGGCGTTTTCGACTTGGCCGAGGAACTTTTGGGCCGGATGGTTTTTGAGGGGGCCTGGGATGCGAAGAAGAAGGCGCGGGCGTTTGCGGAATTCGCGATCACGCTTCGAAAGCAAGGCCGGTTCGAAGAGGCCCTGCAAAAAATCGACAGGGCCTTGAGGCTCAAAGAGACCAATCCTTATTATCATTGCGAGCGCGGAATGATCCTGAGGGCGTGGGGGCGCTATGGAGACGCGCTCCAGGAATTGGAGCGTGCCAGGGGCTTGGACCCGACGCGACCGCGTTTTTATATTGAGATCGCGGCGACCCTGGGGGAGATCGCGAGAAGGCAGGTTGAAGGCGGACAGGCTCGAGAGGCCCGAAGGACCTACGAAAGTGCCTTGCGGTACGTGAATCATGCGATTCGTTTGGGCCCTGATCATCCCCGTCATTACTGCGAGAGGGCGATCGTTCACCGTGCGACGAAGAGATTCGACGGCGCCTTATCGGATCACCAAAAGGCCGTTCAGTTGGACGATTCGTACCCGCGCCATTTTTTGGAATTAGGGATCACTCTGAAAGAAATGAACGACACCAAGGCGGCGCAGAAGGCGACCCGGAAGGGTAAGGATCTTGAGAACCTCTGGCAACGTCTCTCCCATCACCGCAAGAAATAGTGATGAGTCCGGAGGATTCGGAGCCCGTCAGATCAGCGGTGATCCGGATGAGAGTCCGGAGCGACTCCGGTGGCAATGCGATCATCCATTCGGAGTTCATGCCGATTACGCGCGAGCGTAAAAAAAACGACGACGATCATACCGAAGATTACGCCTAGTTCCATCACGTGCTCCATCACCTCAAAGAGGTGGTTAGCTGCCATCATCTACGAAGGGTAACGGTTCGAGAGTCAACATCCAATGAGATCAAACAGAATAGTGTATGATTCAAATCATGGTAAGGAACTCCCCTCCGGCCTCTCAGTGGCGATTGGGGGGGGAAGAAGACTCAGATTGACAGGTATGGGGTTCGAAAAGATCCATTTTGAGGTGGGTTGTCAGGGCTGATTTCGGCAGGAAGAGGGTCTTGCAGTCTTCTGCGGCCACAACCGTGTAGCAGGATGGCTCACCGTTCAAAGCCGCATCGATGCCGACCACGAGGCCCTGGGGGGATTTCCAACTTTGCTCCTCGAAAGACGTCGTGCGGTCGGTCGAACTGAAGTCGACCCGCCCCGAGGTGATGACAAAGAGACCGTAGGGGATATGGCCCTCGTAGAAAAGAACCTGGCCCTTACGGAAAGAGAGCTCTTGGGAGGCTTGAATGAGATCGCTCCAATGCATTTGGAGCGCTTTTAGGAAGTTATCCCTCACACATCCTTTTTAGCAAATCATCAAGAACAGTATATGATCTGGATCAGGCGTGAAGACGATTTTTCAAAGGGGGATATTGGCGACTTCGACCAAACCCTTGGGATCCAGAATAGTGATCTCCCGGTCCTTCACGTCGATCAAGGCCTCTTTCTTGAAGTCGGAAAGGAGGCGGATGGCTGTTTCCTGGGTCATTCCGATCATTTCCGCCATCTCCTCGCGGGAGAGCTGGAGATCGATGATCGTGCCCTTTTTAGAGGGTTTGCCGTAAGTTTCCTTGAGCATCAAGAGCAGTTCCGCCATCCGCTCGCGGACGGAACGGTGGGCGATGCTGGTAGCCAGATCCTCGGCTTCCCGGAGCTCCTTGGCGAGTTTCTTGATGATGCCGAGCGCCAATTCACGGTCTTTGGCCAGCAAGGGGAAAAAGGCGTTCTTGTCGACGCAGCAGATGGTGGCATCCTCGAGCGTCTCCGCCGTCGCCGCATACGGCTCTTCCGCAAAGAGGGAACGGTAACCCAGGAGATCGCCCGGGCCGGCGATGCGTACGATTTGCTGGCGGCCATCGACGCCGGTTTTGATGAGCTTCACACGGCCTGCAAAGATGCAATAGAGGCCATAGGCCTGGTTTCCTTCGTAAAAGATGACCTGTCCCTTTTTATATTGATTCGTGGTCTTGTGCTCATTGCAATCCTGGATGCCCTCTTTGTCTAGGTTGCAGAGCACACCCAAGAGGCGGGACTTGCAGGCGTTGCAATCCAGTTTTATCGATTGTTTGATCATCGGATCAGTAATGACAACATACTTCTCTGCGATTCTCAAGGGCTATCGCCAGCACCTCTTCACCCGATTGGAGCACTAGGCGCAAATCCGGTTTCGGCCGGCGTCTTTGGCCTGATAGAGGCGCTTGTCCGCCTGCGCGACCAAGGCTTGGAGGGTGTCGGCGTCCTGCGGGAACGTGGCGATACCGCAACTCAAGGTCAACGGCGCACCGCTCTGAGCGAAGGCCCGAACCCGCTCGGCGATTCGGATACCGTCCTCCCGGGTGGTTTCCGGCAGGACGACGGCGAATTCTTCGCCGCCGAATCGCGCGACCAAATCGTACGGCCGGCATCCCTCGCGCATGTGGTGGGCGATCTGTTTCAAGGCCTCATTGCCGGCCAGATGACCCTTCGTGTCGTTGTACTTCTTGAAATGGTCGATATCCGCGATGATCAAAGTGAGCGGTTTGCGGGAGCGCTTGGCCCGTTCGAGCTCCTCGACCATGCGTTCCTGAAAAGAGCGGAAATTCATAAGGCCTGTGAGCTCGTCCGTTGTGGCCTGCTTCTCCAAGAGATGCTTTTGAACCGACAGGGTCTCGGCCATACCGTTGAAATTGCGGATGAGATCCGCAATCTCGCCAAAACCCTTCTCCGGAAGAGGGTCGATCCACCGATTGGCCTGAATGAGGTTCATGCCGAGCGAAAGCTGCATGAGGGGCGAGCCGATGACGAACCAAATGAAGAAGCTCAAGATCAGCATGCCGGAGAGAGAGACGAATAGAAGAACGAGATCCTGATTGCGGAGTTTTTTGACCACCGCGCTGCTCTGCTGGACGCTTTGAACGCGGATGTCCTCGAAGAAATCGCGCAATTCGTTCGTCTGTTGCAGGAGCTGTTGAAAGGTCGCCTCGATTTCCGAGTCGAGAGCGGCGGTCAGCATGCGCCCTTCGAGAAGGCTCCGCGTGTTTTCAAAATAGATCTTGGAGAGGCGGTCGGTCTCTTCGGCCTTTTTGTGAATCTTCGAAGCCGTGTTGGGGTTTGGATGGGCCACCTCGCCGGCGCGTTTCAAGCTCGCTTCAAAGCTGGTGCGCGATTCGAGAAGTCCCTTGCGGAGCTTCGGTGATGTATCGGCCAGGGCTTTTCGCCACGTGGCGTGATACTCGCGCAATGCGGCGTCGAGTTCCGAGATCTCGTCCACGTTCCGGGCCGCCTCGAAACTCAAGACCTCCAACGAACCTTGAATGGCCTCGATGGATCGCTCTTGATAGACGCGCAGTCCGAACCACAAGGCGACCACGAGAAAGATGACGAAGCCGATGAGGCGGCGAACGGTCAGGCGCATGAGGCGGAATGATAGCCCAAATTCCTTTTCGTTGACATGAAAAGAGAATGGCTTCACAACGGGTCTTGTGAAGATCTTCCAGATCCGGCGATCTTTATGGGTGCCCCAACCCATCGACAAAGTTTTTTATTTTTTTGCCGATGTGCGCAATCTCGACCGGCTGACTCCGAAGTGGCTCAAATTTTACAGCGAGACCGCCGACAAGACCGAAATCAAGGAAGGCGCGCATAGGACGCATCGTCTGAAGGTCCGCGGTATCCCGATCCGTTGGGTCAGCGAGATCATCGAATGGGATCCTCCGTACGGTTTCGTGGACGAGCAACGGAAAGGTCCCTACCGGTTCTGGCGCCACGAGCACACCTTCGAAGAGGAACGCGGTGGAACGTTGTGCGCGGATGCGGTCAAGTATTCCGTGACCGGCGGCGAGCTTGTGAACCGCTTTTTGGTGGCGCCGGACCTGAAGCGCGTCTTTGACTACCGTCAGGATTCGCTGCGCCGTATTTTTTCCCAGCCGTTGAACGATTGATTCGTTTGCAAACAAGATGGAGGATCTCATGAAAGGTTTCACGCTCGCCGTGCTCGCAGTTTGCGCCGTCATGGTCTCATGGCCCGCGCAGGCCGTTATCCGTTCCCATGCGGAAGGGTTGCCCGGTTATCAAGTGAGGGTCTCGGCTCCGGAGGGATGGACGGAGGCCGGAACGCTGCGGTTCGGTTTGAAATACGAACCCAAAGACCTCGCCGTTGAGGTTCCGTCGATTTCTGGCGAATTCCTTGCCATCCGTCTTCGACACCTCCCCATAGGGATGGCCAATCTCGACAGTCTGCGTCTCGTCGCCGACGGCCGCGAGATCGCGCCGGAGCGGATCTACGACGTGGCGGACCATTCCGATTTGTCGAAGAAACTCTCTCAAAAGGATTTTGACGTCATCAATGCCCAGGGCCGCGAGATCGAGGCGCGTTTTCCGGCTTCGCTCGTGAAGGGCGCCAAGACCCTGGCGGTTCGCGTCGTCGGACGCGAGGAGGATCCCGATCATATCCCGGGCGGGCCATGCGGTTATCCCGATTCCCTCCATCCGGCACCCGATCTCTCCTCGATGTATCACTACGTCTTGGGAAGTCAGCCCGGCGGCCTTCGCATGGACGGGAATCTGGCCCAGGAGGCTCACTTGGGAGAGCCTCTTCTGAAGAGCTGGACGCAACCGATCTCCGGACATCCGGACGGTTACACCTATGGCTATGTCAAGGATGACGGCCGGTATCTCTACAGCGCGATCGATTTTACTTCCGACAATACCTATGACGGCTTTCAGGACTTTGGGGCCGTCTTGATTCAGACGCCGCAGGGTTGGAAGCGCTTTCAGGTCTCGGTGGATCACACACAATGGGGAAAACCGGGATTCATCTATACGGACAAGGTGGCCTACCAACACAAGGTCTATGAATTCAAAATCCCGCTCGCTGACCTCGGCGTCAAGAAAGGCCAGCAACTCGCGATGAAGTTTGAGGCGTATGGAACGTCGTCGTGCGGTACGAGTGGATCACATTTTGCGATTGGCGTGAGCGCAGGGTCAAGCAATCCGGCCGCTGCCCCCGTGTTTCTGGGAGAGACCAACCAGGAAAAACTGATGCTGCATTTTAATTTGGCCAATGGAGAAGGAAACGTCGATACGGATCCCATCGTCATCACCGCTCTAGGTTCTGGAAACGATCTGAACGATGTTGCCGCCGTGAATGTTTATCAAGATACCAATACAAACGGAACTCTTGATGGTGCCGATGTTCTGGTTGGAACTGGGACTTTTAGTGCGGATAACGGAACCGCCACGATCGACATTACGCCGGATAATGGGATCGGATGCGGAAGCACTCCCCCGACGTATCAAAATAACCGCGGCGTCTTTGTGACCTACGTGATCAAGCCGACAGCGGTTTCAGGGGCGACCTATCAAGCGGAGCTTGCCTCTAGCTCCGATTTGACCTTCTTGAGTTGTTCCGGGGGTGTGGGATATTTCGACTATACGGGATCATTCCCCATACAAGGTGGCTTGATGACGGTCGCCTACGGCTCCACCACTGCCGCTGATGGCGCGAAGAATCCAGGATTGGGAGAGGTACGATTGGGCGCGACCGATGTCCCGATGCTTCAGTTCAGCCTCACGGCCGATGCCTCGGAAAACCAATCCCTGCATGCGATTCATGTCACGGGCTCGGGCTCAGGCGACGAAAGCGCGGATGTTGCCGCGGTCCACCTCTGGGGCGACGTCGATGGGAGCGGGACCGTCTCGGCGGGAGACGTCGAGATCGCGACCTCTCAAAGCTTCGGCGCGGACGACGGAACGGTGGCGTTCGACGTCAGCCCGGCCGGAACGCTGGCGGCGGGGGCCACCAAAAACTATTTGGTGACCTACGATTTTGCGCCGCCGAGCGCCGCATCTTTGTCCAAGCTCCGATGGCTCGCCGGACGGATTCACGTGAATCCGCAGTTTCTCTTTCCTTGGACCTATCCTCTGTCTCTCAGCGGTTGCGGCGGAAGCACGGCGTCCGGCGGCGGTGGTGGAGGATCCGGATCGGGTGTTGCGCTCACCGGTGCGCCCGCCGGAACTCATTTCACCGACTCGAGCGGAACCGTGATTACGTCCGCGCAGACCGGTGACGTCGTGAATCTGACGACGATCGACGGCCTTCTCATCTTGCAGTTCACCGTCGGAACGACGGCTGTGGATCTGACCGGCGTGGCCGCGTCTCGAGACGCCAATGCCACGTTGCTGGCTCTGGGAAGCGGAACGGCGGCTCTCGTCGTCGACAAGACCAAGTCGGCGGTCAGCGGTCTGCCGGCTTCCATGACCGTTTTTGTTCCCTGCGACGATAACGACAATCGCGTCCGTGTTTGTCCCGAGGAGACGGAGCTTTCGGATGCTCTGACGCCGTGCACGAACGAGATCCGTCTCTCGGCGGCGTCCGCTTCGATCGGCGGATACTCGTGGGACAACACCGATCGGACAGGGACGGCGGATTGCCAGGTCTCGGGCGCGCCGAGCGTTTTCGAAAGTTTCTTGGGACAGGGCATCACCCTTTCGACCTTCAAGGCTTCGATCGCCGCGGGGACGGATATCACGCTGACCGGTAATGGCAGCACGCGGATCCTACATCCCTCGGGGCTTCCCGTGACGGGTGGCTTGAAGACCCTCGTGGCGCCCTAGATGCGGCTGCTAAGCACGATATGACCAAGTTACTGAAGATCGGGGGCGTGATCGTTGGGGCCGCGACGGCCCTCTTGCTGGTCGTTCCCTTCTTCATTCCCAAAAAAGTTTACCTCGACTGGGCGGTGTCCGCCGTCGAGTCCCGTTATCCGGTCAAACTCAAGATCGACGACGCGGCGCTGGCGCTGCTCCCTCACGTCTCCGTCTCTCTCAAGAACGTAACGGCCGTGAGCACGGAGGGTGGCAAGGAGCCGCTTTTGAAGGCGGGGCGTCTTGGGGTCGGCATCGGATGGACGGATCTGCTCGCCAAACGACCGGATCTTATCATTGGCCTTAAGGATGCGATCATCGGAGAGAACCTGCATGTCGACGGTGACATTGCGACCGAGCTTCGCGATGGGGAGGCCGGCAAATCGAGCCGGCTCAAGCTTACCTCCCGTAATCTCTCGCTCTCCACCCCGGGAACGCTGGCGATGAATAGCGAAAAGGTGTCGTTCGAATCGACCCTCATACAGAGCGCCTCGAAGACCGAGATCAAGAACGGAACCCTCCGACTGGGACCACAGTCCTTCTCGGTCAATGGTGCGCAGTCCAAGAACGGAGCCCTCGATCTCACGCTGGCCTCGGACAAGTTGAATCTGGATTACCTCAAGAAGATTCTGCCCGGTTTGCGGGGACTTCCGCCGGTGGAGGACGCCGGGATGAAGGCGCGTTACGTGACCGATGGATCGCCTCATGCGAAGCCGACCGTATCAGGCGCCTTAAAGGCGAAGAAGGTGAGCCTTCCCGACCAGGAACTAAAAAATCTCTCGACGAACTTCGTCTATCGCGATCCATCTCTCAAGGTGTCGGACCTCAAGGCGGAGACGTTGGACGGGACGCTCTCGGGGGGCGCGGCCCTGTCTCTCGCCCCGGAGGACCAACATTACGACTTCGACGTGGCGGTCAAGAACGCCGCGATGGATCAAATTTCGTCGGTCGGAAAACTGGTTCAGGGACGCGGCGATTTGTCCCTCAAGGGGCGTGGGCAAGGATTCGACCGGGCCCAGTTCGTCAAGACCTTGCGCGGGGACGGCAACCTGAATGTACGCGGGATTCGAATTCCCGCCTTGGCGATGTTTCAGTCGATCGCCGCGTCCCCCGTCTGGGATTTATTGAAAAAAGTCCCGGGGACCGTGGACGACTCCGCCTTGCAGTCCTTGAAGGGGTTGGATTCGAAGGTGAACGACCTGGCCAGCGCCTTTCAGATCGTGGGAGGCGTGGTGCAAGTGCCCCGCGTCAATCTTCAATTTCCGAACGCCGCGGCGTCTTTGGGAGGCGGCATCGGCCTCGACAAGACGCTAAACTTTTCGGGAACGGTCTCTCTCGAGCGCGCCCTGGTCTCTACGTTCATTAAAAACCCGCAGCTTTTGGATGCTCTGACCAAATCGGGCCCTCTGGCCGTTCCCATCAAGATTTCGGGAAACGTGACGCACCCGGTGGTCCTGCCGGATATCGAGGCCGTTCGATCGAAACTGCAGGCGGCGTTGACGCAAGGGGTGCAGGAAAAGGCGCAGGAGGCCGTCCAAAACGCCCTTCAAAAAGGACAGCTCCCGAAAAAAGAAGACCTCCCGACGACGGATCAGATCAAGGACTTTCTGAAAAAGTTTTAACTTTTACTCAGAGGGCTTTTCAGGTCTTATGACGAAACGAGGAAAGGGGACTTTATGAAAAAAACGGTAGCGAGCTTATCAGCGGCGATAGTTTTGGTTGCGTTTGGACTCATGTCGTCTCATACCGCACGAGCGGTGGGGGGAGGCAAAGTGGTTACGACCAAGAGCGGTTTGAAATATACGGATGAAAAGGTAGGGACCGGAGCCGAAGCGGCGGCGGGGAAGAATGTCAGCGTTCACTATACCGGCTGGCTCGACGACAAGGGGCAAAAGGGCAAGAAATTCGACAGCTCCCTCGATCGCGGCCAGCCTTTCGTGTTTCCCCTCGGGGCCGGACACGTGATCAAGGGTTGGGACGAAGGCGTGGCCGGGATGAAGGTGGGCGGCAAGCGGACCCTCATGATTCCCACGGCCTTAGGCTACGGCGCCCGCGGCGCCGGTGGCGCGATCCCGCCGAATGCGGATTTGATTTTTGATGTCGAATTGTTGGACGTCAAGTAACGCTACTTCGTGTCGTTGATTCCGGCATACAACATTTTCCCCAGCTTAAATTTATAGTCGAACGGCACCGTGTCGTTGACGAGTATCGCGAAGCGGGCGAAGCGGCCGTTGCCCATCGGCATGTAGCCCGCGAGCGTATTCACGCCGGTGAGGGTTCCCGTCTTTGCGGGATAGAGATTGTCTTCTTTGGGCAACAGATTTTTGTAAGGCTCAAAGAACCGCAGAAGTCCGATCATCTGTCTCGGCGTCACCTGATTGAGGCGGGACAGCCCGGCTCCTTCCGCCACGTTGAATTTTTTCCAGCCGACTTTTTGAGACAAGAATTCGGTCAAAACCTTGCGGCCCTTTTCGATGGTCGCGGGGGCCCCGAATTTCTCGGCGCCCATCGTCAGGAAAATCTGATTCGACATGAAGTTGGTCGAGTACTCCAAAAGCTCGCGGAGGACGTCGTCGAGGGACTTTGAAGACAGGTGACGGTAGATCAGCTTGGCGTCGGCCGGTGTCTCGGCGACCTTCATGTCCCCGTCGACGGCGATGCCCTCCTTTTTCAAAAAGGCTGTTATTAATTCACCGGCGTAGAGGGCCCCTTTCAGGGGATCGGCGCCGATGTTGACACGTTGCTTGCCTCCCCCGGGCTGGTCTTTGGCGGTTTCGATCGCCAAAGGCGTCAGCGGAGTCTGAGGCTCGGCGGAAACGACGGCGGCGCGAGCACCGGAACCCTCCTTATGGATATTGACGGTGTTGAAATTGGCGATGAGGGCTCCGTTCAAGGCGTCGTACGGATTCGGCGTATGCGAGGTCCCGTCGATCACGATGCCCGGGGCGAAGTAGGTCGTGTCGAGGATCAGGCCTCTAACTTCATTCAGTCCCTTTTCTTTCAAAACCTTGGCGATGATGGCGATTTCCTCCGAAACCAAAAAGGGATCGCCGTAACCTTTGACGGCCAGCTTATGATCCTTGGTGAGATAAAACTCCGTCGGAAATCGAAAGTCGCGTCCCAACGTATCGATGGCGCAGGCGGATGTGGCGATCTTCATGATGGAAGCCGGGATAAAGAAATCGCTTCCGCGGTGATCAAAGAGGGGTTTTCCGGAATCGGTTTCCACATAAGCGCCGCCGTTCTTGAGGGCGACCGTGAAAAGAACCTGCCAACTGTCGCCGGCATGAGCCGGACGTATCGGCAAGAGACTCAGAAGCAACAATGAGAGAATAATTTTTTTCATAACAAAAGCGGTTATTCGCCGCTCCCCCTAAACTTATCGTCCTCGTGCTTGAAGAAGACATTCAGGGTGGTGAGGCTGCCGTAACAGCGGGTGATGTATTGCTGCATCTCGGCCTTATCCATGTCGGAAAGTTTTGGGTTGGTGTTGATCTTCTGTTCCAAGACGCGGAGTTTGTCCCGGACCATCACAACCTTATGGAAAAAAGTCTCGATCGGGATTTCTTTCGCTTGAAGCGAGGAAAGACCCGGCTTCAAGATCACCGTTCCGCCCTCCCATTTGTCCGCCATCCGGACGTTGGCCTCCATCTGTTCCAAGACTTCCCGGACGATCTGCCGAACCTCATCGCGATCCATAAGTTCTCCTTTGACTGCGAAGTCTAACAGAGAAGATAGGGGATTTCAAAAGAGTTGCGTCAACACGTCGAGAACTGCGGACGGCGTTAAGGGATCTCCGGCGCCGCCGTCGTTCCTGAGATCGAGCGATTGCTCGATGTGGAGAAATCTCTGCGTCGCCGCGGTGGATGCCGTCGTGCAGGCGTCGGAGCTTCCGTTGGTGAATCGGCCCTGGAGATCGTCGGTTCCGCAGAGCCGCGCGCCGGCGCTGCCGTCGTTGCAGCTCTGCGCCGCATTGGCGACGCCCGTAGCCGTCTTGAGAAGAGAAACGAAGCGGTTGGCGGAGACGGAGGAAATGGCCGTGGAGGTCGTTCCGTTCGAAACAAAGGCATGCGGATCTCCGGTTTGTTGGTCGAAACCATGGAGGGCGACCGTCGTCAGGGAGCCGTCCGTACTCAAGATCTCCTCATGGACGATCTCAAAAACCTGCTCCTCGGAATGCGCCGCGTCCGAGATACGGAAGGATTCGTCCGCGCTGCTCGTGCTGCAGACGGTCGTCGTGCCGTCGCAGGATGAAAGATCCGGGCTCGCGCAACGATGGGCGCCGCCGATCAGCAAGGCGCGCGCGGAGAGGCTCAAGAAGAACGAGGCCGCCTCGGTTTCCGTCGCTTGGTCGGCAATGGGATGGGGAGCCTCGAGGATGACCTTCCGCGTGGCGTCCTGATTGATCGCGTAGAGTCCCCATCCGCGAGGTGTGGGGCCCGTCTCGCGTATCAGAAAAAAAGTCTCTCCCGAAACGTCGGAGAAGCGGGTGATTTTGAGATCGAGATTTTGAAACTCTTGAAGAGCACCGGTTTCGTCGCCGTTCAGGAGTGCATTGAGGGCGGAGCGAAAGGCCGTCTTTTGATCACCGGACGGCGGGACGTAATTCAAGATACCCGCGACCGGAAAGACCATGGAGGCGACCACGGCCGTCAGATCTCCGGACTCCGAAGGGATCTGCACTGTGGGAGTCGGTCCCAACGGCGTGCACGCAATACAGCCCAGAAAAAGCCAAAAAGTCGCGGCCGTGTTTCGTAGTATTCTTTTGGAGAGGGACCCCGTCACCGTTCCTGAGTTACCCGTTTTTGGGCTGTGTCTCAGGCTTGGGTGCTGCTGCAGGGGCGGCACCTGGTGCCCCTGCGGGAGCAGCGGCCGGCTTCTGACCCTTTTGCTCCAGCAACTTGTCGATGATCTCGGTGAAGGATTGGAGGGGACGAGCTCCCTTCAGAGGGATGCCGTTGATGAAGAATGCAGGCGTTCCCGAGGCGCCGTTTTTGTTCGAGAAGTCCAAGTCGGCCGCGATCTGCTTGTCGAACTTGTCGGACTTCCAGTCGGTCTTGAACTTGTTCACGTTCAAACCGATTTTCTTGGCCATGGCGATGATGGCGTCGTCGGACAGGTCTTTTTGGCCGTCAAAGAGGGCGTCGTGCATCTGCCAGAATTTTCCCTGGGCATTGGCCGCAAGGGCGGCCTTTGCGGCGGACATCGCGTTGTTATGAAACGGCAACGGGTGGAAGCGAAATGCGTAGCGGACCTTGCCTTCATATTGCTTCATGACTTGCTTGATCGTTGGGCCGACCCTGCTGCAGAACGGGCACTGAAAATCGGAAAAGGTCACGATGGTGATCGGGGCGTTCGGATTTCCTTCCACCGGAGCGCCGTTCAAATCCACGGCGACCGGCTTCTTCATCAGCTCCTCCAAAGTCGGCTCGGGAGGACGCTGCTGAGCCATGTTCTTTTTCTTCAAGACCTCGTCGATCTTTTTATCGAGATATTGAGGGTTTTTCTCCAAGTAGTTCTTCAGAGCCGTTTCGACATCCGCGGAACTGGGTTTGCAGCCGCCCGTTAAGAGGGCTGGAATGAGAGCGAATATGAAAAAGGCCTTGGTAAGAAGATTGAGAACGCTGTATCGTTTCATGGGCACCCCTTTTTTTTGAGGCCGCATCATAACGGTCAAAATACGCCGGCGTCAACGTAAGATCGCAACAGGGAGAGAAAGATGAAACAGCGCGAGTTGGGAAGAACGAAGGTGCCGGTGTCCGCGATCGGGTTGGGGGCGATGCCGCTGTCGCTCGACGAGCGCCCGGCGGAGGCAGAGGCGATCAGGGTGATCCACCGTGCGCTCGATCTTGGAATCACTCTCATCGATACCGCCGACTCTTATTGCATCGACGAGCGCGACAAGCATCATAATGAGAAATTGATAGCGAAGGCGCTTGCGGCCTACGGTAAGGACGCGTCCGGAGTCATCGTGGCGACCAAAGGCGGTCTGATGCGGCCAAACGGCGATTGGACGACCAACGGCGACCCGAAGCATATCCGTCGGACGATTCGCGAAAGTTATTCAGCCCTCGGGGGGCAACGGCCCATTCCGCTCTGGCAACTCCATGCCCCGGATTCGAAATTCGATTTGTGCGATACCTTGAAACCCGTTCGGGAGGCGGTGGACGAAGGACTCATCCGTTTCGTGGGGCTTTCGAATGTGACTGTTCGGGAGATCGAGCAGGCGCGCGAGATCGTACAAATCGTTTCGGTTCAAAACCAATACAATCCGTGGCATCGCGAGCCCGAAAAGGACGGCGTCTTGGCCTATTGCGAGAAAAACGGACTGACGTTTCTGCCCTGGAGTCCCTTGGGGGGCGGGCAGCGTCATGAAAAGATTCCCGAGATCGACGTGGTCAAACACATGGCGGCCGAGAAGTCCATTTCCCCCTATCGGGTCATTTTAGCTTGGATGCTCGCCAAATCGCCCTGCATTATACCGATCCCGGGGGCGACGCGGATTGCGAGCGTCGAAGACTCGGCGGGTGCGGTCAATGTCACTTTGACTCCGGCGGACATCAAGAAGATCGAAGACGGGTTGTAAGCAACTTCCCGATTCCTGTGTCGATGCGGTGTTCGTGACTCTTCCCGCGAATCTCAGCTCCCATCTCCTGGCCCTCCAAGGTCTGGCGGCTCCGGAGGCGTTCCGGCTCAATCCCTTCATTGAAGCGACGATGCGTTATCAGGAGGCCCTGGAACTCACGGGGGTGCCGACCGGTTTGATGGATTCGATGATCGATCTGCTGATCGATTCGGACCGGGAGGCGGAGATCGACCATACCGCGGCTCAGGCGACCATCGAAAGTCTTCGGGGTCGGGGCCTTTTTCCGCAAGCGGAGGACGACCCGGCCGCCTTTCACGAACGGTTGGAGGGCCTCCGTCAGGAAAATATTCGGGTCCATGCGACGAATGCTGGCGTGCCGTTTCCCGCCGGTCGGCTATTTCTTCCTCGCGATCGGATGATGGACCTGATCCACGCCGAGGCGAATGAGCGCGACTTGGTGCCCAGCTACAAGATCTTCTACCCCTTGGCCGGCCTGAACCTCGACCGGTCCGCGGAGGTCTTTCAAGCCTTTGATGAGGTCGAAGGCCGCATGGTGGCCATCAAGATCTACCGGACTCATCGTCCCACGGAAGGTCTTCCCTTGGGGGGCGTCTTCAACGAGTTGCGGTTTCAATCCAATCCGCCGTCGGAGACGATCGTTCGCGCCTACCACGGCGGCAGGACGAGATTGGGACACCCCTATCTTATCTTCGAACTCATGTCGGGAGGGACGTTGAGGCGTTTGATGGAGATTCGGGAATCGGAGGCGGTCGGTTTTGACGAAGCGGTTCCGTATCTCCGGCAGATCATCAACGGCGTCGCGATGGTTCACCTTCAGGGCGTCGTTCATCGAGACCTGAAGCCCGATAATTTGCTGCTCACGTCCGAACTGCAACGGGTTAAGATCAGCGATTTCGGTCTCGCCCTGCGCGCCGACGAGGCCGACCGTTATGTCGCCGGCCTGGGGACGTATCATTATCTGCCGCCGGAGCCGGCCAATGACTTTCGCCGCGACGTCTATTCCTTGGGTTTGACCCTTTATGAATTCCTGACGGACTTGAGGCCGTATCAATTGAGGGAAAATGTCCGCCATGCGCCGCCGAGCCAGGTTCGCCCGGAAAGGTCTATCCCTCCCGCGATGGATGCGCTGATCCATCGCGCGACTTCGGAGGACCCGCAGCAGCGCTTCCCGTCGGCTGTGGAGATGGCCGAATTTTTTGAAGATCATTTCGGATAGACGCGGCGGCGAGGAGAAATAGGGGACGTTGTTGCCGAGGTTGACTTGCTGAATTCCTCTTAGCTCACCCAGGCAACAACGTCCCTATAACGTATTGGATGCGAACGTCGGCATCCGGGACATTTACGGCTGGGTGTTGATCTCCAAAAAGAGAGAGGAAGCGCCGTTCTCCAATTTTTCTTCCGTGATTCTCAGAACTCCATCCTGAAGCAGGAAATAGAGATTTTGAAGCTGCGCGATATCCTCGTGATCAGTCAGAAGATCGGAAGAAGGGTAAATATGGCGAGCCAAAGCCAGGAACGGCTCGTAAGTCGCGTCGACGTAAGCCCGGTAATCTTCGCCGAGCGGGATTCGGTAGCCGATTTGCACCTTGGTTTTTGGCATACAGACAAGTCCTCCATTAAGACTACACTTGGGACGTCGCTATTAATGTACAACGTGCGACGTACTACGAGTCCGCTAGGGGAAGTCCTATCGGACTGTCGCCTAAACAGCGGACTCGTTAGTAGAGCTCCCGAAGGGCCGATCCATATTAAAACAAGATAAGTTGTTTTTATATCATATTATTTTCACTAATCTAGTTTTAAGAATGAGTTATTTAAATAAAAACAACTAAATTTGTTGTTTATTTTGATTAATCAATTCTTTTGTTTGCGGTGTAACGCCATGATACCAAAAAGGAATTTTGAATGCATCCTTTCGCGGCAGAATTTATCTGATCTTGAAAAAGAAGGGGCATCGGTCCCTTCGGGCCTTCTATCAACAGCACGCTTTTTCGTTCAGTTACGAGTATTTAAGGCAAATCTTGTCAGGCGAAAAAGTCCCGACTCCCAAAAAGGTGGCTGAGATCGCCGCCGCGCTCGGTCTGAACGAACGCGAGTTGCAGAGATTGGCTTCCGAAACGAAGATTTCCTCGATGATTCGTCGGCATTATCGGACTCCCAGTGCCACCCGTTTAGGGTGGGCCTCCGAAAAGGTCCACCGCTATCGCGAGCAGGGGAGGATGGAACGGAAAATCCTGACGATGATCGAAAAGCTCGGCGAAAAGGAACGGCAACAGCTTTTGGAATATCTGAAATTTTTAAGGGTTCAATGGCGCCGCAGAAACAAAAGAGAAAAATAACAGCGCTGCGGGATTGGCCCCTTTCAGAAAGGCCACGCGAGCGTCTTTTCCGGGACGGCGTCCAGGTCCTTTCCGATGCCGAGTTGCTGGCTCTTTTTCTCCGTTCCGGGATTCCGGGCGAGAATGTCCGGGATCTCGCGCTCAAGCTGTTGAAATGGTCGGACGGTTTGGAAGGGCTTGCGCGTCGGGCTCCGCGGGAGCTCCTTGAATTTCCAGGCCTCGGACCCGCCAAGGTCGCCACGTTGATCGCTTCTTTTGAAATCGGGAATCGTCTTCTCGTGGAACGGTTGGACCGCCGACCCTTGATCGCATCGGCCAGTGACCTTTTCGACCTTCTTTCCCGATCCCTCAGCCATGAGCGCGATGAAGTTTTCCTCGGAGTTGCCCTCAATGCCAAGAACGAGGTCCTCCGGGTCATTCCTTTTTCGCGCGGGGACGCGACGCGCGTGGTGATTTCCGTTTCCCAGGTGATCCGGCGCCTCCTTCGGGAGGGCGTCGCGGTCGTCGTCTTCGTTCATAATCATCCTTCCGGCGATCCGGCGCCGAGTCACGAGGATCGAGCCCTCACGCGCCGCCTGTCTCAGGCCTGCGCGGCGGTGGACATCACCATGCACGATCACGTCATTTTGGGGAAAAGCCGCTCGCAAAGGAAACCGAATTTTTTCAGCTTCTCCCAGGAAGGTCTCCTGAAAATCAGGGGTTCACGATAAAAATCTTGTCAAAATACGGGACGTTGTTGCCGAGGTTGACTTGCTGAATGCCTCTTAGTTGCCTTAGGCAGCAAGGCCCATTGATCTGAGATTCGATTGATGCGGGCGTTCGAGCGCATAAGCTGGGCCCCTGGTCCCATACAAAGACATCTTCCCCCTCTCCTCACTTAATCATTGATGGCTCAAATTCGGACTCAACCGTCCAAAAAAACATGCGCCAGGTACACAAGGAAGCTAAAAAACAACTTGAAGCTGCGTTCTCACGCGATGGTCGTTCTGATTCTGGACGAAGCCGGGGGCGCCGCCGGTCACGATGATCGGGGCCGGCCCGGTGACGGGGGCGATGGGGGGCGTCGCGTTGCTGACGCCCAAGACGAGAGGGCTGTTGATCAACATGGCGTAGTCGATCAGTAGCTTTAGGCGGTGGCCGTAGAAGTAGTAATTGAATCCGCCGCCCGCTTCGTAGCCGTTGGTCACTCCGGCCGCCGTGGGGATCACTCCGACGTAGCGCGCGGCCACTTCAAAATGTTTCGGAATGATGAAGTATCCCACCTGGCCTTCGAAGGCCAAGGTGTTGGTCTTGGCGGTATGATTGCGCAGATAATAACCGGCCCCGATGGCCGAGAAACCGCGGTAGCGGTAGGCGATGTCGCCGGTCGTCGCGATGAGCGATTGATCGGCCGCCGCGGGAGCGCCGGTACGGTTATAAGTGGCCGCGACACCGGCCATCAGTTGCGCTTCTTGGGAATCGTCGACGTCGCTCGCCGTGTAGCCGTGGTCGCCGAGGAAGTTGTAGCCGACGCGCGCGCCGAAGAGAAATTCGTTGTTCTTGTTGAATTTGTTCGAGTTCAGGCCTTCATTGAAGACATAGGCGTGGTATTCCAGTTTCTTGTCGATGACGCGGCCATGGATATCCAATCCGACGTCGCGGCTGTAGCTGAGGGCGTCGTCAGTTTGCGAACGGTCGATGAATTGCTGCTTCGAGTCCGGAATCAACTCGCCCAGGTTGAAGGGGACCTTGAACTGACCGGCCTTGATCTCGATGCCGTTGTCGAAGTCGTAATTGATCCAGGCGTCCCGGAGATTCGGCGACATCGTCGCAACGGCCTCGGAGACGTTGTTGGTCAGACCGCTGGCGAACTCGAACTCAAATTGATACGTGAACCGCGGGTTGAAGGCGTTGCCCGCGAAGTAGATACGGGCGCGACGGACCTGGAAGCTGTTGGACTTCCCTTGTCCCTCGACAGCCAGGAATTGGTGCTGGAGTTGAAGGAAGAGTTTGGTCTTTAGGAGATAATCCCCGTCATCCGACTGGATGTAGAGGCCGTCCTTATATCCGCCTTCCAAGGCGTGTGCGGGCAGGGTGAATGAAACGCCCCCGGTGAGGAGGGCGACTAATATAAAAAGTAGTTTCTTCATGCCCTCCCTTTTTCAGTTGATGCCATTTCTGTCAATGTGATCCTCGGCATTCGAAGAACTGACTTTTGTCAATTGGGGGCCTTTAGGGCCCTTGAAATAATTTTTTCGATAGGCCAGAGTCGGCGCATGAAGCGTTTCGTCTTTGTATTGACTCTCCTATGGCCCTTCGTTCTTGCGGCCAGAGATTCCTCCACTCTCCGGATGAAGGTCGAACACATGACCTGCCTCTCCTGCGCCGAAAAGTTCAAGGAAGAGTTGTCCTCGGTCTGCAAAGACCTGACCCTCGACCCACAGAAGGGCGAGGCCGTCTGTCGTTACGAAGCCCCGGTCACACCCGAACAGATCCTTAAGAAGGCCAACAAGACGGGGTTTAAGACGTCGAAGATGGATCCCTCATAGATTCCATGTGATCGCCGTCCGAATCCGGAAATCCGGCACGGATTGAAGGGCCGTATTGTGGATCATCACCGGAATGTCCGCCCCGAGGTTCACGCTCAGCTTGTCCTTCCACGTGAAGAGAAAATCAGGCCCCAAGAAGACGGCGTTGATGCCCGTATCGTCCGCAGGAGCGCCGGCGAGGTTGTCCAAGGATTTTCGTTCGCCCGAGACCTTGAGGGCGATGGCCAGGGTTTCCTTGTGGTTCATGAGGGCGTAGCCGCCCGGTGAAAAGGACCAATGAAGGTCGTTCGCGAAGCGATAGTGGATCGTTCCCCGGCTGCGGATCGCATACTGGATATCCGCCGCCGCCAGAAATCGCCTCCATCGGGTCGATAGAGCGGTTCCGATGATTCCGTCGACCGAACCGCTGCCCAGTGTGAGGTCGTGACCGTGGACGCCACTCTCCGGGATTCCTTCCACCTCAGGCACTTCCATCAACTCTTCTTTTAAGCGACTCGTGGATCCCGAAGGCAGTTTGATGCCGGCCAGCAGGCGCGACGTGAAGCTGAAGTCTTCGGTGAACTTCTGATACGGCATGAAACTACCGATGAGCGTGATGTCCCCGATCCCGAAGACGTTGCCGGTTTGGACGCCGCCTGTGCCGTCGGAGCGTTTGAAGGAGCGATCGATGATCGGAAGCGTCAGTTGAACGCCGAAGCGGTTGTTGAAGGTGTAGCTCCCGAAGATCTGCGTGATCGAGCTATCCATGCGTTGCCCGAGAGGATTGGCAACCGTCTTGCCGTCGTTTTTCAGGGTTCCGTAGCTTGTGAATTGCTCGGCCATGCCGACGCTGAACCCGCGGGCGTCCGCGCCCGAGGCGCGGCTGGCGCTGTAGATGGCGCAGAGGTCGCATGCCACGGCCACGCTGCAGGGAGTTGCCAGTACGCACAATAGCGCCAAGGTGCAAAAAAGCCTGAGTTTCATGGGTTCCTAGATGTAGGATGCGTCGGAAAGGCTGTCAACGACGTGGCTTGCATTCATCAAGATGCCTGATAAAGAGGGGCACATGTCGGAAGCAGGAAAAAACTACGATCAGGCGATCGCGCGTCTCAAGGTGAAGCATTTGAAGCGGACGCGTCAGCGCGAAGCCTTGATCGCGGTGCTGACGAAGAAGCACGGCCCGTTTACGATGGACGAGTTTCAAAAGCTCATCCGGCCCGTGACCTGCGACTTGGTGACGATCTACCGGTGCCTGGCCCAGTTTGAGGAGATCGGTCTCGTGAGGCGCTGCGATTTTGGGGACGGCGTCGCCCGCTACGAATTGGCCGACGAAAACGAGCATCACCATCACGTCATTTGCCGCAAGTGTCAGAGAGTCGAGAATTTCGAGGACGATTGCCTCCTCGAGACGCTTGAAAAAATCGTCCGCAAAAGAGGCTTCGAAGACGTCTCCCACTCCCTCGAATTTTTCGGCGTGTGCCCGAGGTGTCGACAATCTAATTGACAATAATTTGCATTTAACTTAGTGGCCTTTTCGGAAAGGGAGAATGAATGAAAAGGTCCGCTTTGATTTTTTTAGGCCTTCTTTTGCTTTTGCCCTCAAAAGCTCCGGCGCGATCCAAACCCCCGGCGTCATCGCCCGATACTTCCAATTCCCCGGACCGTGAAATTGAAGAAATCTCGAACCGCCTCAAAGACACCTCTCAACCGAGCGCGTCTTCGGCTGCCGCATCGCCTCAAGAAACCCGCTCCATCGGCATCTTTAAATATCCCGTCAATCCGACGGGGGTTCAGAGGCTTCTGCCCGACATCAGTCTCATCGGCACCTTTGCGGGGGCCTATTTCAGCCGGGAACCGGTGGGCGATACGGGCGTCGACCCCAAGAGGACCGGCATTAACCTGCAAGAAATCGAAGTCGCCTTTCAATCCATCATCGATCCCTATTTCCGGGCGGACGTGATGCTGTCCTTCGGAGAATCGGGGGTCGAACTGGAAGAAGGTTACTTTACGACCTTGGCTCTGGTGAAGGGCCTGCAGATCCGGGGCGGCAAGATGAGGCTGCCTTTCGGGAGGCAAAATCAAAAACATACGGAAACCTGGGACTTCGCCGACAATGCGCTGGCCAGCAAATATTTCCTGGGGCCCGACGGCCTCAAAGAGCTAGGCGTCGAGGTTTCGTATCTCATCCCCGTTCCCTTTTTTCTGCAATTGCAGGGGACGTTCAGCAACGGCGACAACGGGACGAGTTTCGGCGGGACGCGTGTGAAGGATTTTCTGTATCAAGGACGCGTGACGACGAGTTTCGATCCGTCCGCGAACACCTCGATCCTGATCGGCGGCTCGGCGGCCTTGGGATTCAACGCCACGGGCCCCGGCAACCAAACCAAGATCTACGGCGGCGATTTTCTCTTCAAATGGAAACCTCAGTCGTATCGGAGCGTGACCTGGCAATCCGAGTATCTTTTTAGGCAATTCGACGATCCGTCGGGCGTTCAAAACGACGGGGGACTTTATAGTTATGTGGATTGGCAGTTCATAAAACGCTGGCATGCGGGGATTCGCTACGATCAGGTCGGTCTGCCCTCGCACCTGGTCGCCAAAGAATATCGCGTGACGCCGGCGCTGACGTTCAACCCGACGGAGTTTACGCGCATCCGCGCGCAATACGAATATGATAAGGTGGCCGCCGTAAATGGGGCTCATGCGGCGTTCTTGCAGTTCGAATTCAGCATGGGGCCTCACGGGGCACATCCGTTTTAAGGAGACACGATGAAAAAAATTCTCTTTCTACTTTTTACCTTATTGCCCCTCACCGCCTCCGCCAAAGTCAACGTCGTCGGCACGTTGCCGGTGTTTGCATCGCTGGCCGAGGAGGTCGGCGGGGATCGGGTGGAAGCGACGAGCCTTGCGCGCGGCGATCAGGACCCTCACTTCTTGGACGCGAAGCCGGCCTTCGTCGTGAAACTCAATCAGGCGGATCTTTTGATCCACGGGGGATTGGAGCTGGAGATCGGTTGGCTGCCGCCGATTTTGGTGCAGGCGCGGAATCCGAAGATCAACAGCAACACTCCCGGCAACGTGGATCTGTCGCAGGGAGTCGCTATCCTCGAAGTGCCTCAGACCATCGTGAACCGCTCCATGGGTGACGTCCATCCCCGAGGGAATCCTCACTGCTGGCTCGATCCGAACAACGTCAAGGTGATGGCGGTGAACATCGCCCAGCATCTCTCGGAGATCGATCCCCAAGGGAAAGACTATTATAACGAGCGTCTCAAAGGCTTCGTGGCCAAACTCAATCAGAGGATCGACGAATGGCGGCAGTCGACGGCGTCTTGGAAGGGGAAGCAGGTGATCACCTACCATAAGAGTTTGAGCTATTTGACCGATTGGACGGGGTTGGAGGCGGTGGCGAACGTCGAGCCCAAACCCGGCATTCCTCCGAGTTCCCGTTACGTGGATGAATTGATCGATAAGACGGCCGGATGGAAGGTGAAGGGAATCCTGATGGAGAGTTTTTATCCCAGGAAGCTCCCGGACTATCTTTCCCAAAAGACGAATATCCCGTTAGTGATGATCCCCACCGACGTGGGTGAGGCAGGGATCAAGAATTACTTTGATCTGATCGATGCGCTGATTAAAAAAATCGGTCAGGTCCTCTCGTAGCGGCGACGGAATTCTATGGCCGAAGATGTTTTGTTGACTCTGAAGGACTTGGTCGTGGGCTATCCAGGCCGGGTTCTTTCTTCTTCGATGACTCTCGAAATTCCTTCGGGCGCCCGGGTGGGTATCATCGGCGCGAACGGGTCCGGTAAGACGACGTTCATCAAGACGCTCCTGGGCCTGATCCCTCCGCTGGAGGGTTCGTGCTCATGGAAGAATGAGACGACCTTTGGTTACGTCCCGCAAGAAAATCAAATCGATCCGCTTTTTCCGCTGACCGTCGACGACCTTTTGAAGATGGGGATGATGGGAACGTTGTCCCGGTTCCGGGGGACGAGCCGCGCATTCGAGGAGGCCGCATCCCGGACGATGGCCGAACTCGGCATGACGGAAGGCCGCAAGCGCCTCGTTCGCGAGCTCTCCGGGGGCCAGCGTCAGCGGGCTTTGATCGCGCGCGCCCTCATCAGCCGCCCGCAGGTCTTGCTCATGGACGAGCCGTTCAGTTTTCTCGATTACGTTTTCCATCACAAGCAGAGGCAGCTCTTTCGCGACTGGCAGGCGAAATTCGCGTTTTCGCTTTTTTTAGTCGAACACGATCTGAATCTCGTGGTCAATCAGGTCGATTGGATCATTCTTCTGGGACGTAACAAGACTCTCTGCGGGCGGACCTCGGAGATCATCACCACGGAGGCCTTGAGCGAGGCCTACGGTTCCAATCTGCACATTCATAAGGAGAAAGGTGAGATCCAGATTCATTTTCTATAGCCTCGCGACCGCCCTCCTGCTGGCCGTCGGTTGGGGATTCCAACCCGTCGAGACCAAGCATTTCTTTCAGGACTGGGTCCTCTGGTACGAACCCCTGATCGGCGGCTCGGTTTGCGGGTTGCTGGCGGCCCTTTTGGGGGTTTACATGCTCCTAAACCGGATCGTTTTCATCAGTCTCGCGATCTCCCAAGGGGCGGGCCTGGGCATCTTCATCTCCTTCTTCATCGCGGGCTTGTTCGGCATGTCCCTGGCGGGTTCGCCCATGGCGCTTGTCTCCGGCTTCGTCTTTGCGTCTCTGACGGCGCTTCTATTCGCCGCAACTCGGAGGTCGGTCTCAACGACCGACGAGAGCCTCATCGGCCTGATCTATTGCGCGGCCTCCGGCCTCATCGTCTTCATCGGAGACCGGATCAGCGAGGGGCGGCACGACATCGAAAATCTGCTTTTTGGGAGCGCCGTCGCGGTGACGGGTTCCGACCTCGTCCTTCTGGTCGCGGCGACCCTCGTGATTGTCCTTTTGCATCTGCTTTTTCGCCGGGAGTTTCTGTACGTCTCCGCCGATCCGGCGTTCATGGCGATCCGGGGTCATAAGACGAAATTTTGGATGGTGCTTCTCTATTTTACGCTGACTCTCGGCATTACGGTCTCCATGAGGACGATCGGCAGCCTGCCCGTCTTCGCCCTCATGGTCGTCCCGCCCTGGATCGCGCTCAACAACTCCCGGAGTACCCGGGAGTCGATGATTTTGGCGATTTTCTTGGGCGCGGTCATTCCGCCTTTGGGCTATTACTTCTCGTTTCTCTATTCCTTTCCGACCGGCGCGAGCATGATCGTCGCGGCCCTGGCGTTCGTGGGGATCAGTCTCCTCGAAAAGAGAGCAACCGGAACCGCATCTCTCCGAAGGTAAGCCCATAGTATGACGACGAACACGATCACGTCTCAAATCGCCTCAGCCGCGATGTCGAGCACCCTGGGCCTCACGGAAGTTTCCTCGGGCGCCTTGCCGGATTATCCCGACGGGCCTTTAGGGCTGCGCGTTTTTCGAGGGCGGACCTTGGAACCGCAAAATCTCCCCGAACCGAGCGGTCAAAATGTCCTTTTGATCAACTCGGGAGGCGACTGCCGCGGTTACAATCAGATCAATTTCGGGGCCTATCAGGAGCTCAGGCGGCACGGGTGCCGGGTCTTCGGCTCTTTGAACGGCCCTGCGGGACTCACG
>Ga0315281_10002123_pt1 | contig 29421 bp, 25 predicted proteins | sample YL17G07_0_MG_FD_204540 | JGI IMG/M metagenome (GOLD analysis project Ga0315281, IMG submission 204540) | Sediment microbial communities from Yellowstone Lake, YNP, Wyoming, USA - YL17G07_0 | ecosystem: Environmental > Aquatic > Freshwater > Lake > Sediment | place: USA: Wyoming | collected...
TGTTCGAATGCAGATCAATTGCGCTATATTTCATCTTGGCCTCCTTGGGTTAAGTTAAGTTCGCAAACTCACTTTAACCCCACTGCCTCACGGTAGTGGGAGGCCAGCTAGATGATTTTCAGACACGTGCGAATTCTAAGGGGAGATTCCAAGCGGTCAGCGTCAATATTTTCGTTGAAACGGATATGCTGTCTGCTAAGCGGCGGCAATCTACGCCGCGTGGTGCTGTTTCACATACTCTCGCAATGCATCGTTCATGCGGGTCTGCCAGCCTTCACCGGTCGCCTTGAAATACGCCACCACTTCGGGGCTATATCGCACTGTCACAGCCACTTTGGTGGGCCGCTTTTGCGGGCCGCGTTGGCCTGGAAGGCGAACCTTGCCCTTCGCCCAGAACGCCGCTACCGAATCCGCGTCGTTGGGGTCGTACGGGCATTCCGTATCGTTCACTTTGTCAGGTGCGGCCGCAATGGCTGCTACCTTCTGTTTCTTGCTAAATGCCGAGGGCTTTGAAGTAGGCGCGCGTTTCATGTTTGTCACCATAACGACAGGAAATTACTCGGGCGCTTTCATTGCGTTCCGCCCATACCAAGAAGACAACGCGGTTGCGAAACCAGCCCATACTTTGCAGGCGCTGCTCGCCGTAACGTTCGCGCTCGTCTTCCACCGTGACCATCGGGGCATCAAAGACACAAGCGACCTCAGCCAAGTCAATGCCGTGATCCTTCAGGTTCTTCTTGCGCTTGGGTTCGTCCCAGACAATCATGCGTTAAGTGTAGTTACAAAAAGCGATCCGTGTCAAGCTTTTTGTAGTCACAATAACCAAATCAGGTAGCCAAAATCTAACGGTCAGCGTCAATAATCGGAACAGATAAGCGCTCCGAAAAACTCGTTGCCGCTTTTCACTCGCGCGTCGCCCCACCCTGCGTCAATCCGCTCAACAGCTCCTCGCTTTCGATGAGGATGCGGCGGTTTTCGATGCTCAGCACGCCTTGCCGTTTGAGCTGCATGAGCGTGCTGGAGACGGTCTGGCGCGAGGTGCCCACCATGTCGGCGATTTCCTGGTGGGTGAGCGGGATATTCAGCCTGATTTCATTTTTGCCGCGCTCGCCGTAACGCGCGCTGAGGCGCAGGATGAGTTTGGCGATGCGCGTCGCGACATCGTCGGCGACCAGGTTGACGCAGATTTCGCCGAGAACGCGCAGGCGCGACGACAACGCCTGCATCGACAGCAGGGCAACCTGCGGACGGCGCACCAGCAAATCCTTGAAGTCGCCCTGTGCGACGCTCAACACCTCCGCCTCTTCGACGGCGCTCGCACTAACCGTGCGGTCGCCGCCGTGCGCGACCTCGGCGAGCCCGAAGATTTCTCCGGGGAGGCAGTACCACAAGGTGACTTCCCTGCCGAGCGGTGAGGGCTGGCTGATGCGAACCTTGCCGCTGATCAGGAAGTGCACGCAATCGCTGCTTCCCCCGACGCTGAATACCGGCTCGCCTTTGGCATAAGTATGGCGCTGGCCGATGCCAAACAGCGCCTCGCGGTCGATTTCATTGAGGCCTGCGAGAAGGTTCGAGGGCGTGGGCTGCGCTGTCCTGGCACGGTCACGCGCATGAGCAGGACTAGCGCAGGCTTTTTCAGGGAGTTTTTTCATTCGGTGGCAGAAATGTCGGCTGGCTGACAGACTTGCGGGTATTTTCCCGGTAAATTGTCACCTGGAAGGATACCAGCAGTTGCTTTTGTACGCAGTCACAACTACAAATCCCAAGGAGGAAAGCAATGAGCACAGTAGATCCCGCAGGAGCAGAAACCCCCATCCGACAAGGTTTTGTGGGGAATTGGCGGCAAAACATGCTGACCGCCGGCCAGAAGCCCGGCAAGGCAATGATCGGGTTTATTGCCGCGTGGGTGGCATTCTTTTTGATCCTCTACGTCATGCCGGCTCCGGCGGGACTCAAACCCGCAGGCCAGGCGACCCTGGCGGTCATGGTCTGGGCGTGCCTGATGTGGATTACCGAGGCCATGCCGGTGGGCATCTCGGGATTGCTCATCCCCATGCTGCTGGTGCTTACCAACGCCATCAAGCCCTTCCCTGCCGCAGCGAGCGGCTTTACCACGCCGGTGGTGTTCCTGTGTCTGGCGGCTTTTCTTTTCGCTGCGGTGATGCAGGCGGCTGGTCTCGACCGGCGTATTGCCCTGGCGATGCTCAACAAGTTCAAGGTGAAGACTGTCAATGGCGTGATCTGGGCGATGTTCGCGGTCAACATGGTTCTGTCTCTCATCATCCCCGCGGCCAACGCGCGCGCCGCGACGCTGCTGCCGGTGGTCAACGGCATCACGCGTTTTTTCGGCGATACCGAAGCCGAGCGCAACGCCAAGAAGGCGATCGTCATCCAGACGCTGGTGTACGGTTCGATGATCAGCGGCATGTGCATTCTCACCGCGCACCTGCCCAATCTGGTGCTGGTCGGCCTGTTCGAGAAGCAGGGACTCAAGCTCTCGTACTTCGACTGGTTCCTGCTGCAATGGCCCTACCTTGGCATGTTCGTGCTCACGCAGTGGTGGGTGCAGCACTACTTCAAGACGCGCCATGTGAGCGTGATGGGCGGCACCGAGGCGATCGAGAAACAATATACCGATCTGCCGCGCACCAGTCAGACGGAATGGCTGATTCTCGCTGTGTTCGGCCTGGTGGCGGTTCTGTGGGTGACGGAGGAATGGCACAAGATCGCGTCGCACAATGCGGCGCTGATCGCCATCGCGGTGATGTTCGTGCCGGGGTTGTTTCACTTTAAATGGAAGGAAATCCAGGACCGCACCATCTGGGGCACCATGCTGCTGCTCGCGGGCGCGCTGTCGATGTCGGATGCGATGTCCAAGTCCGGGCTTGCGCAGTGGCTCTCCGACATCATTCACCCGCTCGCCGCCGGGTATCCGTGGTGGGGCATGGTACTGGTACTGATGCTCGGCACGCACGTGATCCGCCTCGGCATGCTGTCCAACGTCGCTGCCATCACCATGCTCGCACCCGTCCTGCTTGCGCTGGCGCCCAAACTCGGCCTGCACCAGGTGGCCTTCACCATGCTGGTTTCGGATACCGACACCTTCGCTTACATTTTGCCGACACAAATCACCGCGGCGGTGATCGCCTATTCGAGCGGCACTTTCAGCATGGTCGAATACGCCAAGGTCGGCTGGGTCGCGGTGCTGATCGCCATTGTTTACGGCATCTGCGTGATGGCGCCGTGGTATGCCTTCATGGGTATCCCCGTCTGGGATCCGGCCGCACCGTGGCCATTCGGCACCGTGCCTATCGTGAAATGATCGTGAGGAAGAAAGTATGAAAAGGAAGTGGAACGAGAAGGAAATCCGCAAGGAACTCGGCGAGTATTTCGCCCCGCAGGGCCTCTATGAAAAAACCAAGGCCATGTCCTTTCTCGGCAAGGTCATCTGCCATGTCGAGAAGCTCGTGGCCGGGGAATGGACCGAGGTCGTGCTCGACTATGAGCTCGGCGCATCGGGCATGGCCGACGGCGCGTGCTTCAAGGCGACCTTCAAGTTCTATTCGGACTGGGCGCTGTTTCAGACCAGCAATCCCGAAGCCGCCAACTACGTCTCGGCCGAATATCACGCCGGCGCGCTGGTGCCGGGACAAAGCGTGGCGACGGTGCAATCGCTCAAGGTGCGCTTCGACCAGAAGGGACACGAGCGTCCCTTCCAGAAGGCGATCATCGTCGATACCGTCGATGGCTATCTCAAGGCCGGCGATCACATCGTCATCCGCCTCGGCGACCGCCGCTTCGGCGGGCCGGGCACGCGCATACAAACGTTTGTCGAACAGGGCTTCCGTTTCCGCTGCTATGTCGATCCGCTCGGCACGTCGCGCTTCGCCGCCATTCCCGGCGATATAAAGTTCGACATCGTTCCGGGATGTGCCGGCCATCTGGTGATGAGCGCATCGCGCCTCGTCAAGGCGGGGCAGCCTTTCCCCCTGCGCGTGCGCGCCGAAGACCAGTGGGGCAACACCTGCTGGGATCATGGCGGAAAAATCGAACTCAGCGCCACACTCGACGGCAAAGCGGTCTACAACAAAACGCTCGGCCTGCCGAAGAAAGGCTGGGCGGTGCATCGTGTCGATGACCTGCCCGCCAAAACATCGGGCGAGTTCGAAATCACCGCCCGGCTAGTCGATCATCCCGCCGTGCCCGAGCTGCGCTATTACGTCACCGTGGACAAAAGTTTTGCTGCACCACGCGTGTACTACTGCGACCTGCACTGCCACTCCGAAGACACCATCGGCACCAACAGCACCACCTACAACCTCACCTACGGCCGCGATGTCTCGGGGCTCGATGTGCTTGCCTTCGCGCACAACGATTTCAACATCACCAAGGCCAAATGGGACACCACCGTCGATCTCATTCACAACATCAACGAGGAAGGCAAGTTCGTCGCCTTCCCCGGCACCGAGTGGTGCGGCAGCTCGTGCGCGGGCGGCGATCACAATGTCGTGTTCCTGCACGGCAAAACGCCCGAGTTCCCTTTCCTCAAGGACGGCACGCACGTGCGTTCGTTCGAGTGGAACGAGGACATGAAGGGCAGCGACACCATAGAGCCGGGCGCCTGGCCGTTAGAGGAACTGTGGCTCGCCTACGCCAAGGACCCGGAAGGTCATCTGCTGATACCTCACGTCGGCGGCAGGCGCTGCATTCTCGACTGGCATTACCCCAAGCTCGAACGCCTCGTCGAAATCGGTTCAAGCTGGGGGCATTTCGGCTGGCTGTATGAAGACGCGATGCGACGCGGCTACAAAATCGGCGCATCGGCCGCAGGCGACGAGCATCGCGGGCGTTGCGGCGGCGGGGTTCCCGGCACGGCGGTGTTCGGCACCAAGGGCTGCCTCACCGGCCTGGTGTCGGAAAGCCTCACGCGCGCCGCGGTCGCCAAAGCGCTGCGCGCGCGCCACACCTGGGCGACCACCGGCGAACGCTCAGTGGTGCTCACCAAATGCGGCAAGCACATCCAGGGCGACGAATTCACGCACAAGGGACCGGCGCAGATCGAATACCGTTTTCTTGGCGACGCCGGCTGGGATGTCATCGCCGCACACGACCACAACGGCCTCGTGTGGGAACGCGATCTGCAGAAGGAACTCGGCTACGCGGAACGCAAGATACGCATCCGCTGGGGCGGCGCGCGCATCAAGGACCGCTACCGCTGGGCGGTATGGAAAGGCGCCATCACCATCCGCAACGGCGTCATCAACGATTTCACCGGACGCGGCTTCGAACACCTTGAGGAAAGCTGCTGGCGCCAGAGTGCGACCGAGATCGGCTTTCGCACCGATACCTATGGCGATGCCGACGCCGTCGAAATCGACGTCAGCAATCTCGAAGGCTGCACCATCCGCCTCGAAGGCACCATCGACGGCTACGTCAAGGTCGGCAATCCGCTCGACGGCAATCCCTTCGTGCACTGCCCGACGTTTGCGTGGGAAATCTCCGGTGCGGAACTCCTCGCCGCGAGCCGCCTGCGCAAGGAACTCGGCGGCGCGCAACTTTTCCTCGCCATCGAACGCATGAGCGAAAAAGCCGCGCCGCGCGAAGTCACCGGCAGCGTCAAGATCGACGCCAAGAACGGCCCGCACGGCCATCGCGGCATTTACTTCACCGGCAGACAGATCGACGACGCCAAGGTGTGGTCATCGGGGATGTTTATCACGTTTACGAAGTAGTCTTTGGGGATGTGTCTCAGGAACATCTGAACAAGCCCATATTTGTCATTCCCGCGAAAGCGGGAATCCATGTTTTGCAAGGTAAATGGTTCCCCGCTCCCCCGATCAGGTCGAGGACAAGTTTCGCGAGGAAGACACTTGGCAAGAGGTTCCCTAAAATAAGTCGCAAGACGGATTGCCGATTGAGAGAACGAGATAATTTCTACTGATTGATTTAGACTGCGCAATGATCTAGAGTTGACGCAGTACATATTATTAGGTACCGCGCGCCATGCACCTTTGGGCCACACTGAAATTAGCGGACGAAATTGTAGCCGGACAAGTTTCGGCGAGTGAAAAGATCGCCTATTTCGTTTTCACCCAAGTTTTCTTCGTAGCCAACGGCTATGCCGCCGGTTACACCGGCTCCGTTCACGTTTCATGGCTCTATTTATACGAAGCCGTTGTTGTCGGGGTCGTTACTTACGCTGGCGCACGCAAGGTCGTTTTATCTTACCAACGGCCGATCGACGGCGGATTCTTCGAAATGACTTTTCTCCTCTCGGTCCCGCTAGTCGTCAAAACAACGCTCGCGATGTGGGTCGGAATCTGGGGGGGGTCGTGGCTCCTGTCAGCACTTCTGCCGCACCTTTCCACGGAGTCAGAAGCATCTGCTCGTGCGATTTCATATTGGGTCAGCCGCCTGTGGCAGGCGTTGCCATTCTTGGTCGCGGTGGTAGTTGCCGGGGTGTTTTGGTATAGGCTCGCGTTTCACGTCACCTATGTTACCAATAGGCGCAGTGCCTAGCCCGTCACTACGTGCGAAGAAACAGGGAAAGGGGTCGCGTCTTGTGTTAAGGGCACCTCTAAAAAACCCTTTACTGTCATTCCCGTGAAAACGGGAATCCATTCTAACCATGAACTTGGATTCCCGTTTTCACGGGAATGACGAATTATTAGAGGTGCCCTTAATGCATCACAGAGACAGAAGCCGTACTCAATTCGGGCTCACCATGAGGTTACGCCCCCGCTGCATTTTTCACCCGCGGCTACGGCCGCCAACTCACCAGTAAAGCCGCCAAGCGGCCCAGCACCCCGCGCAGCAGCAGACTCGCTGCGGCGTCAAATCGCGCGGGGAAATTTTCGTCCATGTAGCAACTCTGCGCGATCTCAAGTTGCAACGCGTGCACTTGCTGCGCCGGTTTGCCGTAGTGACGCGTGATGTATCCACCCTTGAAGCGCCCGTTGTGCGCCGCCGTGAAGCCAGGGTAGGTTTGAAACGTGGCGAACGCTTTTTCGGCCAATGCGCGATCGCAACTTTGCCCGTCGGCGGTGCCGAGATTCAAATCCGCCAGTACGCCGTCGAAAAAGCGCGGCACGCGCGAGCGGATCGAGTGCGCATCGAGCAGAACGCAAAATCCATGCTTGGCCTTGATTGCGTCAATTTCGGCAGCGAGTTTGAGTTGATAGGGTTGCCAGTAAACGTGCACACGCCGTTCCATCTCGAAGTTATCCGGCTGCCTGTCTTGCGCATAAATGGCTGCACCGGCAAAAGTGGTGGTGGGACAGATTTCCGTGTTGCTCGCGCCGGGATAAAGCGCCGCGCCGTCCGGGTTACGGTTCAGATCCACGACGTAGCGTGAATGCGTTGCGCTCAGCATGGCGCAACCCATTTGCAGTGCGGCGGTGTAGAGATGATCGACATGCCAGTCGGTATCGGGCACTTCCCTGCCTGCCGCCGTCAGCGTCTGCGCGATATCGCCGGGTATCAATGTTCCGGCATGCGGCACGTTGATGAGCAGTGCGTTGCGGCCTGCGGTCCATTTGTATAGCGCGTTCATATGCACTGCTTCTCGATTACCGGCTTGCCCTTGAAAATGACATGTCGCGGCTTTACTCCCCCCATCCAGTAGCACAACTCTGCGGGAGACTCGACATCCCAGACGGCAAGGTCGGCGCGCTTGCCGGTTTCCAGGCTGCCGCATTCACTCTCCACACCCAGCGCACGCGCGGCATGCAGCGTGACACCGGTGAGCGCCTCTTGTGGCGTCAACTGAAACAGCGTGCAAGCCAGATGCATGTTGATCAGCAGGGATGGGATGGGCGAAGACCCGGGGTTGCAGTCGCTCGCCACTGCCATCGCCACGCCGTGGCTGCGCAGCGCCGCGATGGGCGGCAGCCGGGTTTCGCGCAGGAAGTAATACGCGCCGGGCAACAACACCGCCACCGTGCCTGCCAGCGCCATTGCGGCAATGCCTTGTTGCGACGCATATTCGAGATGGCCGGCCGATAGCGCGCGGTGGCGCGCCGCGAGCGCAGCGCCGCCCTGATCCGAGAGTTGATCGGCATGCAGTTTCACGCGCATGCCATGGCGCGCGGCGGCAGCGAAAACTCTTGCGGTTTGTTCGGGTGTGAAGGCGATCGTTTCGCAGAAGGCATCGACCGCATCGGCAAGATTCTGCGCTGCCACGGCGGGCAGCATGTCATCGCAGACCATCGCAATATAGGCGTCAGCCCTGCCGGAGAATTCCTGCGGCAGTGCGTGCGCGCCGAGAAACGTGGTGAGCGTCGTCACGGGGCATTGTGCGGCAAAGCGCCGTGCGACGCGCAGCATTTTGATTTCGTTTTGCGTGTCGAGGCCGTAGCCGCTTTTGATTTCGACCGTAGTGACGCCTTCGGCGAGCAGCGCGTGCAGGCGCGGCAGGCTTTCCTCGTACAGACGGTCTTCATCCAGCGCGCGCGTTGCCGCGACAGTGGAAAGAATGCCGCCACCGGCGCGTGCAATGTCCGCGTAACTTGCGCCTTCGAGGCGCATTTCAAATTCGCTGGCGCGATTGCCGCCAAACACCAGATGCGTGTGGCAATCGATCAATCCCGGCGTGACCAGCCGCCCGGCGCAATCGATTATTTCGTCTGCCGTGTCCGGTGGCGGCGATTGCGACGACTCGCCCACCCAGACTATTTTTCCATCGCGTACGCCCACCGCGCCATCGGCGATGGCGCCATAGCCTTTGCCCGCGGCCATGGTGACCAGATGCGCATGGGTGAGGAGAATGTCTAATTGCATAGCAGGCGGCGCAGCGTATTACGGTAATTGGCCAGCGCCCGCCCCTCTTCTGCGTGATGACCTGCACGCACTACCCATTTGCCATTCACCATCACGTCGCGCACCGCAGATTTGCACGGGCCGAAAATGACGGCATCGAGTAAATCGTCACCGCTGCGCTCCACCAGAGCCGCATCATCGGCGTTGAGCACCAGCAGATCGGCATGGCAGCCGCGCGCGATCGCGCCCGTGCGCTGGCCAAGCGCCTGCGCTCCGCCCAGCAGCGCGCGCCGCCACAACCCGCCGCCGGTTGACGCGCCATCGCTAAAGTGAAGAACATTGCGCCGCGCGCTTTTCAGGCGCTGCGCGTACTCGATGAACGCGAGTTCCTGAAACGGGTTCACCCCCACATGGCTATCGCCGCCGATGCCGAAGCTGCCGCGCTGCATCAGGTATGCGGGCAGCTTGAAAATGCCGTCGCCCAGATTGGCTTCGGTGCTGGGGCACAAGCCCGCCACCGCGCCGCTTTGCGCCAGACGCAAGGTCTCGTCGTCAGTCATGTGCGTGGCATGCACGAGACACCAGTGCGGATTGACAGGGCAGTTATCCAGCAGCCAGGCGACGGGGCGCCTGCCGCTCCACGTCAGGCAGTCGTCTACCTCGCGCTGCTGCTCCGCGGCGTGAATATGCACGGGCGCCGTGGCGTCGAGGTCATCGAAAGCGCCGATGACCGCATGCAGTTCATCGGGCGTCACGGCGCGCAACGAATGCGGCGCAATGCCGACGCGCCGCAGCACGCCTTCGCGGCGCTGGTGCAGCGCTTGCGTCAACGCATTGAAGTCGTCAACGCCAAGAACAAAACGCTTCTGGTGCGCAGTGGGCGGCGCACCGCCGCAGCCGCCGTGGCGATACAGCACCGGCAGCAGCGTTAATCCCATGCCGGCAGTGCTGGCCGCCGCGAGTATGCGTTGCGCCATCTCATCGCGATTCGCGTAGGCATGTCCGGCTTCGTCGTGGTGCAGATAATGAAACTCGGCGACGCTGGTATAACCCGACTTGAGCATCTCGATATAGACCTGCGTGGCAATGGCCTCGTTGTCTTCGGGCGTGATGCGCGCGAGAAAGCGGTACATCAGATTGCGCCACGCCCAGAAATCATCGCCGCCCGGCCCGCATTTTTCGGTGAGCCCCGCCATGGCGCGCTGGAAGGCATGCGAATGCACATTGGACATGCCCGGCAGCAGCGCACCGGCAACCATTTCCGCATCCCCGGGCGCGATGTCGGTGTGCACCTCAGCGATCAAACCGTCGTCGCCGATGTCGATCAGCACGTTGCTACCCCAGCCTTCTGGCAGCATGGCGTGTTGTGCGAAAAGTTTCATGATGGCTAAAACGAAACCAACAATACCCTGCACATGGTGTTGAATTCGCCCGATTGCACGAGACGCCTGGCGTTCTCGATGTCGGGTGCGAACAATCTGTCATGGTCGTAAAACGCCACGCGCGCGCGTACGGTCTTGAGCGCGGCTTGCAGCGCGGGGGAGGTTTCGAGCGGCGCGCGCATTTCGATGCCCTGCGCGGCGGCGAGCAGCTCGATCGCTACTATGGTCGCGGTATTCTCCGCCATATCGCCCAGGCGGCGCGCGGCGAAGGTCGCCATACTGACATGGTCTTCCTGATTGGCCGAGGTCGGTATCGAATCGACACTGGCCGGGTGCGCCAGCGACTTGTTCTCCGACGCGAGCGCAGCAGCGGTTACCTGCGCCATCATGAAGCCCGAGTTGAGCCCGCTCTCGGCCACCAGAAATGGCGGCAGGCCGGACAGCGCCGGATCAACCAGCAGCGCGGTACGGCGCTCCGACAGCGCGCCGATTTCGGCGATGGCCAGCGCAAGCTGATCGGCGGCCAGCGCCACCGGCTCGCCGTGAAAATTGCCGCCCGACAATACCTCGCCGCTGTCCGGAAACACCAGCGGATTGTCGGTCACGCCATTGGCTTCGATTAGCAGGGTCTTCGCCGCGGCACGCATCACATCGAGGCACGCGCCCATCACCTGCGGCTGACAGCGCAGGCTGTAGGGATCCTGCACCTTGTCGTCGCCCAGCAGATGCGAATGACGAATGGCGCTGCCTTTGAGCAGATTCCGATATACCGCTGCCGTGTCGATCTGCCCTGGCTGGCCACGCAGTTCGTGAATGCGCGCATCGAAAGGCGTGTCGCTGCCCATTGCGGCATCGACCGACATGGCGCCTGCCACCATTGCCGCGGCAAAGGCATCCTCCGCGGCAAACAATCCGATCAACGCCAGTGCAGTGGAAACCTGGGTGCCGTTGAGCAGGGCCAGGCCCTCCTTGGGCGCAAGCTCGATCGGCTGCAATCCCGCAATGCGCAAGCCCTCGGTTGCAGGCAGCGTCGTACCTTTCACCTGCACCTCGCCCAGCCCCATGAGCATCGCGGCCAAGTGCGCAAGAGGCGCCAGATCGCCCGATGCACCCACCGAACCTTTGCTCGGAATACACGGGTACACGCCGCTGCGGTAAAGCTTGAGCAAGGCCTCAATCAGAATGGGGCGTACACCCGACTTGCCGTGCGCGAGGCTCATGGCCTTGAGCACCAGCACCAGCCGCACCACTTCCGCAGACAAGTTCGCGCCGGTGCCGACGCTGTGCGACAGCACCAGATTGCGTTGCAGTTCCTGCAATTGATCGAAGGGAATATGCGTCTGCGCCAGCTTGCCAAAGCCGGTGTTGATACCATAAGCGGGGGCGCCCAGGGCGACGATTTTTGCGACCGCGTCCGCGCCGGCCTGGATGCCCGGCAGACAGGCGGAATCAAGCTCGATAGCGATGGCGTCGCGTGCAATGCGGCGCAGGGAGGGGAGCGTGAGCTTGCCGGGAGAGAGGTGCATGGTTGACAATGCTACCTGAACTATTTTCAATTCACTGTTGGATTAAGCGCAGCGTATCCACCATCCATCCACACCCATCCGCAAATCATTCAAATTCCATTCCGCTGATCATCTCTGGAAGCTGTTGACCCCAATGCTCATCATACCAGCCAGCCTTGACCGCCTTTTCAAATGAGCTATGCGGCCAATCTACCGGCTTGGCCACATATCCATGCTTCACGGGATTGTAATGAATGTAGTCGATGTGCCTCCGCCAATCCTGTTCATCGTCTATCAGGTGTTCCCAAAACCGGCGTTGCCAAATCTGTTTTTCTCCGCGAGCGTTGACAGGCGATACTACTCCTGTCGAGGCATAGTGCTTGATCGCGCGCCAGCGCGAGGAAAAGTCGTGGTCGCCTTCAGACAGTTGCCACACACAGTGCAAGTGGTCGGGTAACACTACAATCGCATCCAGTTCAAAAGGCTGCGCCCGCATGGTCCTGCGGAATGCCTCGCGCAAGCGCTCGATGATAGCGGCTTGCGTCAGGATGGGTTGGCGGGCATGGGTTACGACGGGGAAGAAGTAACAACCGCCTGTTTGATAGGCGCGCCGATAGTTGCTCATTTGGACTGGGAAGTGGGGGCGCTTGTAGCGCGGTGGGGTGTATACCATGGTGGAAACGCTGCGCTTATTCCACCCTACTTTCATCTACATTCATTGGCAACTTCAAACCCTGTTCCTTTGCACATTGCCTGGCGCTGTCGTATCCGGCATCGGCATGGCGCATGACGCCTGTGGCGGGGTCGTTCCACAGCACGCGTTCGATGCGCCTGGCCGCGGCGTCGCTGCCGTCGCACACTATGACCACGCCGGCATGTTGCGAGTAGCCCATGCCTACGCCGCCGCCGTGGTGAAATGACACCCAGGTGGCGCCCGATGCGGTGTTGAGCAAGGCATTCAGCAAGGGCCAGTCGGAGACGGCATCGGAGCCGTCCTGCATGGCTTCGGTTTCGCGGTTGGGCGACGCGACGGAACCGCCATCGAGATGATCGCGGCCGATGACAATGGGCGCTTTGAGTTCGCCGCTTTTTACCATTGCGTTGAACGCCAGTCCGAGGCGATGACGCTCGCCCAGTCCCACCCAGCAGATGCGCGCCGGCAAGCCCTGGAACTTGATGCGCTCGCGCGCCATGTCTAGCCAGTGGTGCAAATGCGCATTCCCGGGAAGCAGTTGTTTGACTTTTGCATCGGTCTTGTAAATATCTTCCGGGTCGCCCGACAACGCCACCCAGCGGAACGGGCCCACGCCGCGGCAGAATAGCGGGCGGATGTAGGCCGGCACGAAACCGGGGAAATCGAAGGCACGTTTGACACCCTGCTCGAGCGCCATCTGGCGGATATTGTTGCCGTAATCGAAAGTTGGGATGCCCATGTCCAACAGATCGAGCATGGCATTGACCTGCAGCGCAATTGATTGCTTCGCGGCGTGCACCACACTTTGCGGGTCGCTGACACGCAACTTTGCGGCCTGTTCCAGGCTCCAGCCCACGGGCAAATAACCATTGAGCGGATCGTGCGCCGAAGTCTGATCGGTAACGGCATCGGGGCGCGCTTTGGAATCTCCCGCGCGCGCACGCTGCGCGATGGCAGTGAATACTTCGGCCGCATTGCCGAGCAAGCCGACCGAAACCGCCTCGCGCTTGTGCTGCGCTTCATGAATGATGTCGAGCGCTTTCTCCAGCGTCTCGGCACGCCGATCCAGATAACCGCTGCGCAAACGCATGTCGATACGCGTGGTGTCGCATTCCACTGCGAGCATCGAGGCACCCGCCATCGTCGCGGCCAGCGGTTGCGCGCCGCCCATGCCGCCCAGTCCGCCGGTCAGAATCCATTTCCCTTTGAGGCTGCCACCGAAGTGCTGGCGCCCCATTTCAATGAAGGTTTCATAGGTGCCTTGCACAATGCCCTGCGAGCCGATGTAAATCCACGAGCCCGCCGTCATCTGGCCGAACATCATCAGGCCCCTGCGGTCGAGTTCATGAAAATGTTCCCACGTCGCCCAATGCGGCACCAGGTTGGAATTGGCGATGAGCACGCGCGGCGCATCGGCGTGCGTCTTGAACACCCCGACCGGCTTGCCCGATTGGATCAACAGCGTTTCGTCGACTTCGAGATTTTTCAGGGTCTCGATAATTTTGTCGTAACACTGCCAGTTGCGCGCCGCGCGGCCGATGCCGCCATACACCACCAGATCGTGCGGGCGCTCGGCGACTTCGGCATCGAGATTATTCTGGATCATGCGATACGCCGCCTCGATGAGCCAGTTCTTGCAGGTGATCTGACTGCCGCGCGGCGCGCGGATGACGCGCGTTGGGTCGTGGCGAGGATCGGTAGAAGATGGTGACAGGTCGTTCATGGTTGGCTACTCCGCTAACTGTGTGGCTGCTTGAGCGGCGAGGGGAGCACACGATAGCGTCATGACTGACAGCGCCGCCATGCGCAAAAGGGCGAACAAGCGCTCATACCTCAGAACTGATAAGTGTTCCCACTTGTGCGCCCACCCTAGTTTCCCTCCACTGCACCGATGGCTGGAGGATTTGTTCGTGCTTTACCAAACATATCGAACAACGATCCGTAAAGTGCACTACCAGCGCCGATGAGTGGCGAACCAACGGATGGCGTGAAGTTGGTTCCCGCTGCGGTGAACAGCGGGTTGAGCGTGATGGAGACTGTGTCGAAACCTGAAGCTGCGGAGTATGTTCTCCACGCCGCAAGAGATCCGCGTGTTGCCTCCCAGTTATAGTTGGCAGCGGAGTTACAGTGGTTGTTGTTGATGAATGCGTAGGATGCAAGAGCAAGCGGGTATTGATAACAATTGAATGGGCCGTTATTCCCTGTCGATGTCCCGCTGTAAGTGACGCTATTGTTGGCGATGATGTGGCCCGTGCCTTCAGTACCCACCACGATTCCGATGCCGCTTTGATTGGCATTGGGACCATACCAGATGGTGTTGTTTCTGATTGTATTCTGGGTATTCACATCATCGGCGGGGGCTGTGCGTGCCGGCCCGGTTGCAACAACAATGCCTGACGCCCCCATTGAAGTCTCATGAATAATAAGATTGTTTTCAATCAAACAATTTGGGCAACCTGTTACGGTAAGCGCCGTGTTGCCGCCATTCTTAATCGTGTTGCCGGAAAAGACCGCGTTGCGGTGATAGATTGGCTCGGTGGCGCCGGTGAAGTTGTTAAATGCAATCCCCCAACAACCGCCGGTGATTGCGGAGGCGGCAATGTCAACGACGTTGTCTTTAACCAGCAAGCCGTCGACCTCCATGTGAGCAACAATGGGCGCGCCCAGGCATGTCGAGCCATACTGACCGCGGACATAGTTCCCAACAATCCGCATGTTCTGCAGTTCCTTTGCGGACGCGAAATAGAGTGTATGGTCAAACACATTGGAACTGCCGTTTCCATCCCAGTAATTGTAGGAGACGTCATCATTTATGCCGCCACCAAGATAGGCAATCACTCTACTGTTGGTGATCCGGCTGCCTGTGAGTTTTATGTTCATCGTTGGTGCGTCGCCAACCCCGCCACTCTCGTTGTAGACCGTAAGATCGAATGCATCCATATCGAGGTTGCACATGGTTACATCGTGCGCACCGCGATAGAGAAAGAAAGCCTGATTTGTTGTGCCTGCAGTTGCGGCGCCGCCCTTCAACGCAAGGTTGAGAAGACGAATACCACCTGTGCCCTGGAATCTGAACAGAGCTATTTCTCCCGGTGCATTATTGATGATGGGTTTCGCTGTACCAGCGAAAATCGTCGGCGCGTATTCCCTCAGGTCATTACACGCCACGCCGGCGCCACATCTGTTGCTGCCTATGGTGTTATCGCCAGCAGAGTCGAATGCGCCTCCCTTGCAAAGCGCAACGGTGTCGTTTACCGCAAGCGAACTGAAGCGTGCTGCGGCGTTTGCTATGGTGCGCCGCGGGGCAGACGCGCTCGTGCCGGCATTCGCATCGTTCCCCGCAACACAGCCGGCTTCCGCACCGGTACCGCAGTCACAGTAATAAAAAACATTGCCACGCATCGGTTCTGCGGCACATGCGGCCGCAACACTTGCGATACTAGGGGTAGTAAGCGCAAACGTTGCTGTCACGCTCCTTGCGGCAGATAGGGTGGTAGTACAAGCGCCTGTCCCTGTACAGGCGCCGCTCCAGCCGGAGAAGGTATAGCCCGCCGCAGGCGCGGCGCTCAGCGTCACCGCTGCACCGCTGGGGTAGGACGCGCTGCATGTCGCGCCGCAAGCGATGCCGCTGGGATTTGAGGTTACCGTCCCCGAGCCGCTCAGGCTTACATTCAAAAGGTAGAGCGCAGGTGGCGTTGCGCCTGCGCCAATGACCACGCCGTTGCTCGCGCTGCCGGCAGTCCCGCTGCAACTCAAGGCGTAAGTGCTTAGCCCATTTGGCACGATGACGCTTTGGCTACCCGACTTGGCCTTGACGCCCGACCAGGCGCCGGAGCCGGCGCAGCTCGTTGTATTCGTTGAAGACCAGGTGAGGGTCGATACGGCGCCGCTGGTCACGCTTGCGGGATTGGCGCTAATGGACAGCGTGGTGGCTTGCGCAGTATGGCCGACACACAATGGCGCAACGACAGGTAGCGCCATCATGCGCAACAGGGCGAACAAGCCCCATCTCCAATGGGCTGATATTGTTTTTGTCACGGAATTTTTCTCAAGGTTACCGTCCCCGAGCCGCTCAGGGCCACGTTCAGTGCATAGAGCGCAGGTGGCGTTGCGCCTGCGCCAATGACCACGCTGTTGCTCGCGCTGCCGGCAGTCCCGCTGCAACTCAAGGCGTAAGCGCTTAGCCCATTTGGCACGATGACGCTTTGGCTACCCGATTTGGATTTGGGTCCCGACCAGGCGCCTGAGGCGGCGCAGCTCGTTGCATTCGTTGAAGACCAGGTGAGGATCGATGCGGCGCCGCTGGTCACACTTGCGGGATTGGCGCTGATTGACAGCGTGGCAGCGTGGACGGCGGTAACGCCAAACGATAGCGCCATGCCTGCAAGTATCCAGCACCGCAGGGTAAACATCAGGGGTGCGCTTGGCTGGCGTGAGGTTCGATTTGGCATGGGAATTTTTTAAGGGGATTTTTTTCGGAGTATCCTTCCGAGGTTTTGAAAAAATACGTGTGCCGGTAATCTAGCAGGAAAACTGATCGCGTCAAAAAGTAAAGTGTCGTGTATTGGCGACAGACTGGTTCCCGATAACGCTGCCCCTCTATGCGCTATTGCGCGTCCACATGTTTGGGTGGCCACCCCGACGGTACGGGGTATGAGCGAAAAGGGGTCGCGTCTTGTTCTTGTATTAGTACATTTGGGAGAGAAAAGAGAAGCTGGTTTCTAATTCCAGCTAGCGTAACGAGGTCAACTCAAAAAAACAATTGATTCGGCCGTGGACATGCAGCCTACTTGTGCAGCACAGCCTCGATATCCGCGAAGGTGCGTGCCACTTCGAACATGGGAATGGAGATACCGAGCTGGCGCCCGATCTGGGTCGCGGAGAAAATGCCGCGTATGCGTTCCTTGCCAAGGACCGGGTCCTTGTCCACCACCAGCGCATGCTGCCGCCCGGCGCTCTTGAGTGTCTCGACAATGTGCCCGACTCTGGCTGTCATGACCGCGTCGAGATCGATCACTTCTACCGACTTGAGCGGGGTCATGACATCGGAGACCTTGAGCTCTTGATGCTTGCCGCCAATGTCCTTGAGCAGCTTGATCGGCTTCTCGCCCATGGTGTCGCGCGCGGTGACGACACCCAGAACCATTTCTTCCGCATCGACAACCAGCAGCAGGCGTATCGCGCGCGCGATCATGACCTGATTGGCTTTGGCGACCGTTGCATGGGCCGAGATGGTTGCCACAGCGATCTGGCTCAGATCGGTCATGACGCTGATCGCGGGACTGTCAGGATCGACCGGCCTGGGCGTGCCGCCCCCCGGCGCGAGATAGGTGGCGCCCGGTTGCAGCAATTTCATCGACAGCGACTTGAAGCTTCCGACCATGTCTTCTCCAACCGATTGCCCACGGGCATCGGAAAATGGCGGCATGCCTGCCGCCCCGGTACAGGCAACTATTTTTTAGCGACGACTTTGACGGCGATTTCCTGCAGCTTCTTGGGCTGGATGATGTGTCCGTCGAGGCCCGCCTCCTTGAGTGAACCGCCATAGGCAACCGTCATGATCTGGCTGTAGTAAGTCACGGGCATGGCGAGCTTGGTGCCGTACTTCTTGTTGATTTCCGACTGATACACCTCGACGTTGGCCTGACACAGCGGGCACGGCGTGACGATCATGTCCGCGCCGTGATCGTAGGCCGATTCGACGATGTCCTTGATCTGCTTTTGGCTCTTTTCCGGTTCGGAAAACGCCAGCGCGCCGCCGCAGCAGGTGACCTTCTGCTCGTATTTGCCGGCCGCCTCGCCGCCGACGGTTTCGACCAATTTGTCGAGATACTTGGGGTTCTCGAACGACTCGCCGTCGATGCCGAAAGGACGGTTGGTCTGGCAGCCGACATAACCTGCGAACTTGATGCCCTCGAGTGGCCGCACCACATGCTGGCCGAGTTGTTCGTAACCAAAGTCTTCGATGAGCACCTCTACCATGTGGCGTACTTCTACTTCGCCCTTGTAGTGCAGACCCGCGGCGGCAAGCGCTTCGTTGGTTTCCTTCATCAACTGCGCCGAGCCATCGAGCCGTTCCTTGGTCTCGCGCGCGGAAAGCCAGCACGCCGCGCAGGTGGCAACGATATCCTGTCCGGGCAGATGCTGCTCGGCCATGGCGAAGTTGCGCGCGTTGATCGACAGGCGCGGCAGCTCGCCGCCCTCGCAGTAACCGATCGAGGCGCTGCAGCAGTTCCAGTCGGGAATTTCGGTGAGCTTGACGTCGAGCGTCTTGCACATGGCATCCACCGAAGTGAGGTAGTTCGATGCCGATGCCTTGAGCTGCGACGAGCAGCCGGGATAAAACGCGTATTCCTTTTTCGCCATGTTGTCTCCTGTGAAGCGCCGCGTCAGGACGCGAAGCCCTTCTTTTTGTCCTCGATCTCGCGCGCCTTGGCAATGATGGCGTGGAATCCCTTGATGTCCTTGACGCCGTGCCCGCCGAAAATTTCCATGGGGTTGAGGCGCTTGGCCTTGACCAGGCCCAGACCGACACCGGCCATGGCCAGCCCCATCTTGATCCCGGCCACAATGCCGTTCTTGAAGTAAAGCGCGATGGTGAGCTTGAGCTCGTTGATGCGTCCGGTCTTGGCGAGGTTGTTCCAGAACATCGTGGCGAACTCGCGCGTCGGCTGCCCCTTGGGGGCGAGGTTGAGGCGGTGCGCGTAATTGGCGAGGCCGTGCATGATGTGCGTGATCGGCAGTTTTCTCGGGCAGCGCACGATGCAGTTGTAGCACGAGGTGCACATCCACATGGAGTCGGAGCCGAGCACCTCTTCGCGCTTGCCCGCGCGGATCATCATGAAAATTTTCTGCGGCGAATGATCCCAGCTCGATCCGAGCGGACAAGAACCCGCGCACACGCCGCACTGCATGCACATCTTGACCCATTCGCCCTCTTCGACGCGCTCCTCGACCTCCTTGAGGAAGTTGTTGCGGTAGTGCGCGACGGCCTGCTGATTAGGAGTGCTCATCTTGTCATCCTTATGCAAAGCCCTTCATGGGGCTCATGCCGATTTCCTGAATCTTGGCGGCGTATTCGTTGATGAGGTGCGGCACGCGATCGATGTCGGTAATCGCCACTTCGTAGCTCGCCACGCGCTCGGTTTCGAGACCCATTCCCTTGAGCGTGTCGCCGACCTTGCTCATGCGATAGCTCGCCATTTCCGAACCCTTGACGAAGTGGCACTGGTAGTCGTCGCCCTTCTTGCAGCCCATCATCATCACGCCGTCCCAGCCGCCGTTCAGGGCATCGGTGATCCAGATGGTGTTGACCGAACCGAGGCAGCGCACCGGGACCACTCGCACGAACGCCGAATAGGTCTTGCGCTGCAGACCCGCCATATCGAGCGCGGGATAAGCGTCGTTTTCGCAGGCGAGGATGAGAATGCGCGGCTTCTCGGAAAACTCGTCCGGCATATCCACAGCCTTGATCTGCATGCCCACGGTATCGACCGAATAATTCTCGAACGAAATCACGCGTACCGGGCATGCGCCCATGCAGGTGCCGCAGCGGCGGCAGCGCGATTCGTTGAACACCGGGAAACGTTTTTCGTCTTCGTCGATAGCGCCGAAAGGGCACTCCACCGTGCAGCGCTTGCATTGCGTGCAGCCTTCGAGACGCACGATCGGATACGAAAGGTCACCGGCGCGCGGGTGCGCGGCGCGCCCGACCGAGGCATTCTCGATGGCCTGAATCGCCTTCAGTGCCGCGCCGGTGGCGTCTTCCATCGCCTGCACCATGTCCATGGGACGGCGCACCGGTCCTGCGGCGTAGATACCCGTGCGCCGCGTTTCGTAGGGGAAGCAGATGAAGTGCGAATCGGCCAGGCCATGCTTGAGTTGCGGCAGGTCCCTGCCCTGGCGATAGTCGAGGTTGAGAATGGAAATCGGTTTGACTTCCATCTTGGCCTGCTCTTCCTCTGGAATGTCGATGTTGACACCGGAATTGGCAACCATGCCGGTGGCGAGCACCACCAGGTCGGCATCGATATTGGTTTCCTCGTCGAGGATAAGATCCTTGAAATTGACGCGGCAGGTATTGCCGCTGGCTTCGACTCCGCTTGCCTTGCCCTTGGTGAACACCACACCTTTTTCCTGGCCGCTGCGATAGAAATCCTCGCCCATTCCCGGCACACGCAGATCGGTGTACATCACCACCGTGTCGATGGCAGGATTGGCGTCCTTGAAATACATCGCCTGCTTGATCGAGGTAGCGCAGCAATGACCCGAGCAGTAAGGCAGGTGCTTGCCGGAATCGTCGCGCTGGCCCGCGCACTGAATGAACACCACGCTTTTGACTTCGCCGCCGTCAGAGGGACGCTTGACCGGCGAACCGCTGGCGCGCGCCGCCTTGACGAGCTTCTCCAGACCGAGCTGATCGACCACATTGGGGCTCTTGCCCGCGCCGAGTTCCGGCAGCTTGTTCATGTCGTACGGCGTGAAGCCGCTGGTCTGGATGATGGAGCCGACATCGACAGCTTGTGTGGCGCCGCTTTCCTGTGCGATCTCGATATGGAAACGACCCGGCGCGCCGCTGGTGCGCGCAACAACGGAATTGAGATGCAGCTTGATGTGAGGATGTGTGCTGACTTGCTTGATCAGGTCTTCAATACCGGTATCCACCGGATCGGAATAGGGTTCGCGCGCGGGGACGCGCGCGGCGAGTTGCGCGGCGATACCGCCGAGCGCCGCCTGTTTCTCGACCACGATCGCGTCATACCCTGCCCTGGCCGTTTCCAGCGCGGCGGTCAAGCCGCTCACGCCTCCACCGACGACCAGAACGGTGCGGTTGGTGGCGCGGTTGGGATTGCCCTCGGGAATTTTCATTTTCTTGATTTCGGCGCAACCCATGCGCACGTAATCGTCGGCCATTTCCTGCGTGCGCTCGGCATTTTCGTCGCCCTCTGGCTGGCTCCAGATGACACCCTCGCGAATGTTGGCGCGCGACAACGCCACCGTGGGGAAGCTGAAGGCTTCGGTCTTGGCGCGGCGCGAGCAGGCGGCGATCATCACATGCGTGACGCCTTCCTTCTCGATATCGTCGCGAATCATTTGCACGCCCTCGGCGTTGCACAGAAAAGCGTGCTCGCGCACCAGGCTCATCTTGCCTTCTTTCTGCGCCACCGATGCGAGTTGTTTGCTGCTCACCCTCTCGCCGATGCCGCAGCCCTGGCAGATATAGGCTGCTGTTTTCATGTCCGCCATTTAGACTGCCTCCGGTAAATTATTGCGGGAGAAAAAATCCTTTGCGCGCGCTATTTGCGCGATGTGCGCGATCGTCGCCAAGCCGTTCATGCCCCCACCTCGGCATTGGCGCTCTTGTTGACGACCTGGATGGCGCGCAGCGCCGCTGCGGTCGCGTGCTGCACCGAGCGGTTGACGTCGAGCGCACCCGACGCACATCCCGCGCCGAAAATGCCGCTACCTGGAGTGGCCTCAAGAAAACCGCTCGAGTCGGCTATGATTTCCGCCGGGATATCCGCGCCGTTTACCGACGGCTGCATGCCGACCGCGAGCACCACCAGATCGTGCTGCGTCGCATAGCGGTGGTAGCCCTCCGTATCGACGCCGTGCAATATCAGGTTGCCGGTAGCGCTCTCATCGGCGATGCGCGCGACCTTGGATTTGATGAACTTCACCGTCGGGTCCTTGAGCACCATCTGGTAAAAATCCTCGAAGCGGTCGATAGCGCGAATGTCGATGTAGTAGATCGTCGACTTGCCATCTTCGCCATAGGCTTCGCGCACGTATTGCGTCTGCTTGAGCGAGGCCATGCAGCAGATGCGCGAACAATGGCGCAAATGGTTTTCGTCGCGCGATCCGGCGCACTGGATGAAGGCGATGTTTTTGGCTTCCTTGCCGTCCGAGGGCCGGAGAATCTTGCCCCCGGTCGGGCCGTGCGTGTCGGCGAGGCGCTCGAACTCGAGGCTGGTGATGACGTTGGGATAGCGGCCATAGCCGTAAGGCTGAATCTTCGCCGCATCATAAGGCTGCCAGCCGGTGGCCCAGATCACGGCTCCTACATTGATCTCAATTGTCTGTTCGCGCATGTCCAGATCCACGGCGCCGTACTTGCAAGCGGCTTTGGCTTTGTCGGCATCGGGCGTGCCGATGATCGAAGGATCGATGACATAACGCTGGGGATACGCCATGGAATGCGGAAGGTAAGCCGCCTTGGTATTGTTGAGGCCGTAGTTGAACGGATTGGGTATTTCAGCGCTGACCGCCTTGGCGCATTCGCCGCACGCGGTACAGCTTTCCGTCACATAACGCGGCGCGACCTTGAGCGTCGCGGTGTAGTTGCCGCGCGCGCCCTTGATGGCAGCCACTTCGGTCATGGTCATCACGCGCACGTTGCGGTTCCCCCGCAGGCGGCGCAGGTTTATCTCGATGCCGCAGGTCGGGTGGCACAGCTTGGGGAAATAGCGGTACAGCAAGGCGACGCGACCGCCCAGGGTCGAATTCTTCTCGACCAGGATGACCTGCTTGCCACATTCGGCTGCCTCCAGCGCGGCCGTCATTCCGCTTGTTCCGCCTCCGACTACGAGAATGGTTTCACCGGTTGCGATCGACGCTGTCATCAAGCCTCCGCTGGTTCATGCGAGTCCTCAGAATGGGATAAAAAAGGGGACTGGAAAATGGATGAATATAAAGTGTAATAAGTAACATGATGGGAAAGGACAAGTCAATCCTTCCAGCGGGGGAGTAGGCTATTCCCGCAGGGTAGGTCATGTGGATAACTCGCGAATATCGAAGACCAGGTTTTCCAGATCCACGAGCATCCAGGTTGCCGGTTTGCCAAGGCCAGCCACTGTCCCCGGATTGAGCAGCCAGGTATGGCTGCCCTTGATGTTGGGTACTTCCACCGCACTGGCAACATGATCGTGCCCGCATAGCACTAAATCGTAATCCCCGGTACAAGCCATGCCGCGCCCGTAATGCGGGTAATGCGTGACGAATATACGTTTGCCGGCCAGATTCAGATCGGCATCCTGACCGTGGTAGCTGATCAACCCCTGGGATGCGGCGCATACCTTGGCCATCGCCAGGGCATCGCCCAGATTGTTGCCATGCACGACATGCACCGGCAAACCGTGCTGCATGAGCGGGCGCAAGGTATTGGCGCCAATGAGATCGCCGCAATGAATGATCGCCAGTGCGCCCGCCGCCTTGCCTTGCGCCGCGGCCGCTGCGAGCAAAGGCGCACGGTCATGGCTGTCGGATACCACACAAATCTTCAAGTTTTTTCCTGGTATTGCCGCACATGCATTGTGTTGGAAAGTGCTACCTGTCCCCTGGCCCCGAGCGCTGCGCAAAACCGAATATCTCATCCAGACGCAGCTCGCGGATCAGGCCATTGGCGGCTGTCTGGCCGTGCTCGTGTATTACTGCCTTGAGTATCAGGTTCGCGCCATGACGGTTATAACCCCCGCCAAATCCGATCTGCACCTGCAGGAGTTCGCGCGCCTTTTCCAGGGTCATATCATGACCGGACCGTGATAATCGTCGTCGTTCGCCACATCGGCAGCCGTGGCCCCGGAAAACAGGCCTGCGCGCTGACGCTCGTGGTCGGACTGCACCTGCAGCAAGGTCATCACGCATTCCTCGATATCGGCGTATTCGTTGCGTCCGGTGCCGAATTGTTCGGCATCCGAGTAAAAAAACTGGCAGCGGTAACGCGATTCGCCCACCTTGCACAACACAAATTGCGCGCCGAGTTCGCTCCAGAAAAGCGTCGGGCAGGGTGTGAGGTCTTCGCTCGCCATATCGAGCTGAAGTTCGGCATCGGCGACCTGCAACGGCACAAATTTGCCATAACGCTGAAACAGAACGTTGGAAACGAGCCGCTGCTCGGAATCGGTAAAATCGGCTATGGTAGTCATGGCTTCACTCATCGGGGGTGTACGTGCGGCGCGCCGCGGGGATCAAGCAGGAAAAAATTGCTGGACGGGAAACCCTGGTTGTTGGCACAATATTAGGCGTTGCTAATTTACCCTTCCTCAGCGCTCCATGCAAGTATCCCCAACAGGCTACTGACGAGTTGGCGCAAGACTTGGTCATCATGATCTTTTCTTGCGTTCCGAGGAAGGTAATACCCTGTTTTTTAGATCATTTTCCAGCAGCCTTACGTCTGCCATATTTCTATTTTGAAAATCGACTTATGGGCACCTCTAATAATTTGAGAGATGCCCTTCTGTTTTCCTGGTTGCCGAACAAGGGATGCCATTCCCGTGCTCTCAGGAAAAGGCCATGAGAGGAGAGAATCATGAGTAGCGGCACAAACTTGACAGCGCTCGTCGCCTGGGGCGGTTTTGCCCTGGCCTTCATTTTTGGCGTGGTAGCGAGCAAAACCAACTTCTGCACCATGGGAGCGATATCCGACGTGGTGAATATGGGCAACTGGGGGCGGCTGCGTATGTGGCTGCTCGCCATCGCCGTGGCCATCGTCGGCGCGAATGCGCTGCACTACATGGGTCTCGTCGATCTTGCCAAGTCGATATACCTTCGGCCCAATCTGCCGTGGCTATCGCTCATCGTCGGCGGAGTCAGTTTCGGCGTCGGCATGACGCTGGCATCGGGATGCGGCAACAAGACCCTGATCCGCATCGGCGGCGGCAGCCTGAGGTCGCTGGTGGTGTTTGCCTTCCTCGGCATCTCTGCCTACATGACTCTCAAGGGACTGTTTGGTCAGTGGCGCGCAAGCTATCTCGATCCGGTGTCGCTCAATCTTGCCTCCCATGGCATGAGCGGGCAGGACTTGCCAACGCTGCTGGCGAGCCTCGCCGGGATCGACCGCAGGGCGGCCCTGCTCGCGAGCGCGGGCGCGAGCGCCGCCGCGCTGCTGTTGTTCGTGTTCAAAGACGCGCGTTTCAGAAAAAATTCAAGCCACATCTTCGGCGGCGTGGCGCTGGGACTGCTCATCGTCGCGGGATGGTACGTGAGTGGGCACATGGGTTACGGCGAAAATCCCGACACGCTCGAAACCGTGTTCTTCGGCACCAACACCAAGTCCGCCGAATCGCTCAGCTTCGTCGCGCCGATAGCGTACTCGCTCGAATTGCTGATGCTGTGGACCGACAAATCGCTGGTCGTCACCTTTGGCGTCGCCAGTGCCGCTGGCGTCATTCTCGGGTCGTTCGCCTATGCCATTGCCACCAAAAGTTTCCGCTGGGAAGGTTTCGTCTCGGCATCCGACACGGGCAACCATATCATCGGCGGCATCCTGATGGGATTCGGCGGCATCACCTCCATGGGCTGCACCATCGGTCAGGGAATGACGGGGGTATCGACCCTTGCGCTGGGATCGTTTCTCGCCTTGCTTTCCATTGCCGCGGGCGCGGTCGCGACGATGAAGTATCTGTACTGGCGCGAAACGCGCGACTAATCGAACATCCATCATAAGCCGGATGGCTGAAACGCCGGGCACACTAGGAGCCCGATTTATCGGGCGATAGCCATTCATCGCCCGATAAATCGGGCTCCTACACACCCCAAATGAGCAACCCGGGACATTACCGAGTGCTGTATAGAAACATCAAAAAAACGCCGGCTAAGCCGGCGCATATCTGCGGAGTGGCGCACACCCATATTGATGCGTCGCTGCAGCCCTCCGACTTAGTTCTGTACTTCTACTCTGGCTGGCGCCGCCGCGAGACGGCGCCAGAGAGCAGAGAGTGCGTATGTCCTTGCGAGTACCTCAATTACCGCAGGTCGCGATACCCGCCGTCAGCCCCTATTTTCCGGCCTTGAGCAGACGTGCCTGGTCCGAGCCTATCCCGTTATCCTCGACCACGACCATCAGCCCCAGTGCAGGCGTTTTCGCCCATTCCACCGGGTCGATGCTTACCGCGACGCTGGCAGAGGCGTTCGGCGCCACTGTTTCATACTGCCCGTTGGAGATCGACGGTGTATAGGCGTTGAACGATGCCACGCCGGGAAGCGCGGACGAAGTTCCGTCCCAGAGGTTGTAGGTTTGCGCGGTGTAGGTGAAGCGCGGGTTCGCCGCGTTGATGCCCAGATCGGACGCCCGTACCGGAAGAAGAATCGTCGAGCTGTCCGTCGGCGCTTCGGCAAGATACCTGACCGAAATTCTGCCTGTATGGGTGTTGTAGAGAAACGATGCAACCTGTCCATTGAAGCTGCCCGCAGTCAGCGCGCCATAGTCGTAGCTGAATACGATGAAATCCGCATTGCCATCGCCATCCACATCGATAGAGATGTCGAACTCGGCCGTGGCTGCCGATGAATAGCGCTCGAACGTGTTGATGGCAAACACCAGAAGCTGGTCCGTCGCCGTGCGCGGGAACGACTGCACGCCGACCGCGCGCGTGTCGAAGTACTTCACACCCTGCGGCGTACCGCTCAGCCCCCAGGCGTAAAAATCGGCGTTGCCCGGGATCGCCCCTGCGGCGTTGATCAGCTTGACGCTTGAGCTGGGTTTGGAAGGACCGAAGGACTCGTTAATGGTGGCAACGACACGCGAACGCACGCGCGGCACCAGATAGTACGGCAGATGCAGGCTCACCCCATTGTTCATCGCCGGGCTCGCAGGCGTGAGGGTCAGGTAACCAGCGACTTCCCGGTACTTCGCCGCATTGCCCGCAGTGCTAGCAGGCACCAACAACGTCACCTTCAAATCGACATCTTCCTTGCCACCGGCAACCAGCGTCGTTTGATCGATGCTGATCGTATGCGGCGCGCCGGCAACCGGTGTCGTGGTGATCTTGAAGGTAATGGACGAGTTGCCGAGGTTGCGTACCTTGAGTTCCTGAGTCGCCTTGAAATCCTTGTAAAGCTCGGCAAAACCGAAGGACAGGCTGTCGCGCGCCCCGTCATGCCCCATCACGATCGCCTGCGTACCGGTAGCACGCGCGGGCTGGACCAATCCCGCTCCTTCAAGGCGCGGCGAATAGCCCACAAGCTGCAGCGGGTCAGCCGATTGAATGATCGATGCGCTGACACTGCGCTGATCCCAGCTCGGATGCGCCTGCAGGGCGAGCGCGGCGACACCGGCCAGATGCGGCGTGGCCATGGATGTTCCGGATTCCCTGATTGCGCCGGTACCGCTGCCTATGGCTGCCGAAGCAATCGACACGCCGGGCCCGGATACGTTGGGCTTATAGTTGCTATCGCCATAGCGCGGGCCGCCCGAACTGAAACTTGCGACCTTCTCGAACGACGGGTTGGCGATGGTGGTCGATGCCAGCGTGACGCTGGCGGCACCAGTCAAGGCGGCTGCATTCGCAGGCAGCACACCAAGGAAAGGTATCGTCACATTGGCGATATCGCCCTCGTAAGGCGGGTAATCGGCAGCGTTGTTGATCATCGCGATCGCCGCAGCGCCATGCCTCTGACCAAACGTGGCGCGATCGACGCGCGCGCAGGTGCCGCGCAGAGTGACGACCAATTTGCCCGTAATATTGGCGCCGACGTAGTCTGCTTCGCTACAACCCAGCGAAACGGCGCCGGTTGACGTTCTAAGAACGTAAACGCTCAACACACCAGAGGGAAGCGTGGCGCCATTGGCATTCAGCGTCTTGAAGCTCACCCCTGTATTGGGCTGCATGACGGCGCCCGGGAAGGATGCGGTCGAGTCCATCGCCGCGACGCTGATCACGCCATTTCCCGATGCGGGCGAGCTGGTAATGTAAGGCGCGGATCCGGCATTGCCCGAAGCAGCCACCACGATGATGCCCGCCTTTGCGGCATTTTCCGCGGCGATGGCATCGGAACTGTCGGAAGTGCCGAAGTCGGAACCGAGCGACATGCTGATCACGTCCATGTCGTTTTGCACCGCCCAGTCGATCGCGTCCGTGACCACATTCGTCGAACCGTCGCACCCGAACACACGCACTGCGTAGAGATCCGCCCTGGGCGCAACGCCTGGACCGACTTTGAAGTTTTGCGAGTAGGTGCTGCTATCGTACGGCCCCGCAAAGGTGGCGCCATTGGCCGCGATACCGAATCCTGCCGCCGTCGCCGCCACATGCGTACCGTGTCCGTTGCAATCGAGCGGATTCGAATCACTAATTGGCACGCTGCTCGGATTACCGGCATCGTAGGCGTCACCGACCAGGTCGATACCGCCCTTCACCTTTGCCGCTCCCGGCCCGAAGAGCGCCGGATTGGCAGCCGAGGTACTCGTTGCCGCCGCCGTAGCGAACGCAGCCGTCGTGCCAGGGCCGCCGAAAGCCGCGTGGGTATAGTCGATGCCCGTATCGACGATGGCGATTTTGACGCCCTCGCCACGGAATCCATGCACACCCTGCCAGGCGGCAGGCGTGCCAAGGAACGGCACGCTCACACTGTTGAGCAGCTTATGGGTAACGACAGGCGCCACCTTCACGACGCCAGGAAGAGCAGCGATCGCCGCAATCTGGTTCCGGTCGATCTCGATCTTCAGACCATTGAGCGCGGATTTGTAACGCGCCAGCACCTTGCCGTTGCGCGCAACGATGGCAGGTTCGGTCGCGGCATGCTGAGCAGAAGCCTGGTTTTCGACCGAGTGACGCTCGTCATCGGATATCTTGTGATCCACGGTACGCGCACGCGCGCTCGCGACCGAGTCGGACGAAAGGGTCACCACAACCTTGACGCGCGCGTTGCTCACCCCGAGCGGGAGAACCATGGGCGCCACTTCACCCGTGGTATCCGTTGCCTGGAAGCGCTGCGCCGCGGAAGCAGTCTGCGGGAGCGCGGACGTCGGCCACAGGCTCGCCGCCGCGAAAAGCACCACGGCGATACGATTGGAAAATCCGGTTTGGTTTGTTGCAAAAACGGTGGGCATGCTACGTCGTTTCGTATTCATGTTATTTTTCCCCTTGTCCGCAAGCATCAAAGAATTTTGGGAATTGCTCCCAAAGTTGAAATTGGGAATGACTCCCAAAGTGAACCCGCATGTTCCATACTTCGACCTGAATTGTCAATACTGGAAAACCCTGATGGCAGGGTGAATTTCCCCTACCTACAATCTGGCGAGAAATCATGTAATTGATTGTAATGCTGGACAAACTGTCTATGCCCGGGTATAAAGGGTGAATGC